>ERZ824600.1450-NODE-1450-length-29178-cov-3.396182_pt1 | contig 29178 bp, 27 predicted proteins | sample MGYA00519933_ERZ824600 | MGnify/ENA primary metagenome ERZ824600 (study PRJEB31778, sample SAMEA3449178) | human gut metagenome | biome: human gut; feature: human-associated habitat; material: faeces | place: United Kingdom | collected 2010/2012 ... | reverse complement strand
TCGCCGGAGCCGGAAAGGAACGTCTCCAGAAGAAGAAACCGTTTTTTCAGATCGTAAAGCCGATGCGGATGAAAGCCGTTCGCGCGAAAGAAGGTCAGCAAATCCGGGATCACCGCCGCATTCCGGAGCCGGGCCAGACGGATCACCGGATGGAGCGACGGATGATTGCTGGTCAGATCCAGAATCCGGGAGATGTCGCGGGCCGTCAGAATCTCCTCCGGGGACATCCGGGAACTGCGGATCACATCATACGGCGTCTCCGGAGAAAACAGGATCCCGAGCTCTCCCGCCCGGGCGCGGAGCGGCGTTCCCGGAAGAACCTTCAGCACCTCAAGCTGAATCTCCGCCGGACCGACCGCGATCAGAGTGGAAACATCCTCCAGCAGACTCTCCAGACTCTGCTCCGGAAGACCGGAAAGCAGATCCGTATGCACCGCCAGACCGGGCTGTCCGCAGAGGAACTTCAGTCCGGAGAGCACCTCCTCCCGGTCTCCGCGGCGGCCGATCGCATTCTGAACCGCCGGATCCAGACTTTGGACGCCGGCTTCCAGATGGAGCTGTCCTTCCGCGGCTTCCGAGAGCTCCTCCCGCAAGGTTGCGTCCAGAAACTGGGGATGCACCTCCAGATGAAACCGCATCTCGGGAAAACGGGTCCGGAAAAGTTTCAGAAGAGCCTCTCCGCGGGACGGCGGGAAATTGAATGTCCGGTCCAGCACCCGGATCTCACGGACTCCGCGCGAACGCAGAATCTCCAGCTCTTCCGCCACGGCATCGAGCGGTTTGAACCGAAGATCGGTCCGGCAGCTCGTGCAGTAGAGACACCCCATCGGACACCCCCGCGAGGTCTCCATCTGAACAAACGGCCTGTCCGTCCGGAAGAACGGATCCAGCACCGGCGGCGGAGAGGCGGCCCAGTCGGCAAACACGCCGTTTCCGCTCTCCGGCAGAATCCGGTTCTTCAAACTTTCGGGAAACTCCTTCAGGAAGCGGGGGAACAGCTCCTCTCCCTCCCCCCGGAACGCGACGTGGAGAAAAGAAAAGCGCGCAAGCAGCTCCTCCGCACCGCCGCCGAGGCACTCTGGTCCGCCGACTGCGATCGGGACGTCCGGCTGAAGCAGATGAAATCGCCGCAGGATCTCCAGAACCGCGTTCCGGTTGAACAGATAGAGTGTCGCACAGACCAGATCGCAATCCGAAGCCGCGAGTCGGACGGCCGTTTCCGCCGCATCCTCTCCGACGGTCGTCTCCAGCACGGACCACTCCCACCCGTCGATCTCCCTGCACGCCGCATGCAGCAGCGGCAGCGCCAGCGACGAGTGGGAATACGAACTGTTGACCGACAGCCACCGAAGATGCCGCTTCTTCACTTCATGCCCCGCACTCATCCGCCGGGAACACTTCCACCTCTTTGCGCACGCCGGCGAGCATCCGGAGCTTCTGCTGAACCATCGCGAACGCGGGGTGCGCAATTCCGCGGGCATGCGACGGGCAGCTCTGAACACACGCCATGCACCGGAGACATCGTTCCGGATCGGTCTGATTTCCCTTCACCGCCTCCGCCGGACAGACTTTTTCACAAACTCCGCAGTGTGTGCACGCCTCCGTCGCCTCCGGATAGAACGGGAATTCCGGATACGGTTTCCATGGAGTGTTTCCGGGCAGATGCAGATCCCGTTTCGAGTTCCAGTTCAACCGTTTCAAAAACGCGGCGATGTTCTTCCGGTCGATCCCGTCCGGCCGGTCCGGGCAGACCTCCTGCGGCACATAGCAGTGCGGAGCGAGCATGGCGAGCGCGCCGCAGGCGTGGAATCCCCGTTCCGCGCTTTTCGCCTTGAGTTCCGAAAGAGCATCCGCGGTTTCCGTAGACCGCCACCAGAAGGACCGGGGTTTCGCTGCCTGTCAGGGAATCCAGCAGACCCGGCAGCGGCGGAATCCGTCCGCAATAGACAGGCACGCCGAGAATCACCCGGTCGTTCCCGGAAAACCGATGGTTCCGCCGACGGTTTGCCGGAAGAGTCAGATCAATCTCCTGAACCGCTCCTCCGCCCAACTCTTCGGCGACCATTCTCACACACGCACGGGTTCCGTGCGTCGGGCTGAAATAAACCGCATAATCCGCCATGGAAAAATCTCCTTCCGCTTTTTCTTTTCCGGTGCAATCCGATGGACTACTATAACCCGTTTTTCCGGAAAAGAAAGAGGAAAATCTCCTGCGGAGAAGGAAAAGTTCCGGGATTGGCTTTTTTTCTTCCCTGTCCGCGACGCTCCGCTCAGAAGCGCTTCTCCGGCAGCCCGAGCATCTCCGGGAAATGGCGAACCAGATGCTTGACGGCCTGAAGATAGATCCGAATCTGTGCACGGGAACCGCAGATGCAGAGGGAACCGGCGCAGGAGCCGTCGGCGGTCGGGATCTTGACGGATCCGAGAGTGACGAAGCCGTTTTTCTGGAAATCCGTCAGCGGACTGATGAACATCTCGGCGTCGCGGATAATGGAAATACCCATCGTCCCGACGATCTCGTCCAGCGACGACGGCGCAAGAACCCGCGCAAGATGATAGAAAAACGGATGCAGCATCGTGCAGAGCGAAAGGAATTCATGACTCTCCCCGCTTCCGTTTCTGGCATTGTTCATGCGCCGGTTCATCTCCTTCTGGAAGCGCAGGAATCCCCGCAGCGGCTCGGTCTCCGAGAAGAAGGCTCCGGGCCGGATGAAGAGCAGTCCCAGTTCGCGCTCCCCCTCCGGCGAGATTCCCGCGTCGATCGGCAGCAGCATCTTCTTTTCCCGGAAGAAGGGATGGTGCGCCAGCCCCCACATCAGAAGCCCCGCCAGCGACGCGGATCCGTGCATCGCGCTGGAATAGTGATCGTTCAGATATTTCCGCAGACGGAGAAGAAAGGAGAAATCCACATAAATTCTGGATCGGAACACGCCGTCTCCGCAGTCCAGAGTCTCCGGCCGGGAGATGACACCCGGGAATGCGGGGTACACCACCGGGCCGACCGCACCCCAGAGCCGTTTCAAATCCACCAGCAGCTCCTGCATCGGCGCTCCGTCGGCCGTCGTGTGATGGAACTGGAACCAGAGATCCACTTCGCGGAAATCCGCCGTGAACCGCGCGGTCACGCAGGTCATTCCCCACCCCGGATGACGATAGATCCGCAGATCGGGCGTCCGGAACCGCATCGCTCCGTTCTCCTCCCCCTCCGGCAGCACCTCCACAAACAGAAACGTTCCCGTCATAACCCGCTCCACAAACCGCTGCAGGCTCCGGCGGGTCAGCAGATGAAACCGGCGGCTGCGGGAGAGCCGGCGGCGGAGCGCGGATGCGATCAGGCCGGGACGACTCCGGGAATCCGCCTCCCGGTACGAATTGCAGATCCGGATGATCGAATCCAGCGCCTCCTGCGCCTGCTCCTCCGTCAGGTTCTGAAGCGGGGAACGGCGTTTATCGAACAGCGGATGCAGGGCAAGCAGCGCTCCTCCGGAATCCACATGCGCCTCGACAAGATCGCAAAAGGAGAGTCTGCGCCGTCCGAACGAAAAGATTCCCGGCTCCACGGACCAGTGCAGATCCTGATGCAACAATTGGAAACCGTACAGTTTCTGCAGCAGCACCTTCCGCGCCTCCTCCCGCGACTTCGGCACGGCAGATCCGCAGTAATCCAGCCGGAAACTGGCAAGCATGAATTTGGAATACTCTCCGCGCAGAAACACCGTCGTCAGCTTCCGCCATCCGTGCGCCTCCGCCCGGACTCCGAGACTGCGGCAGAACTGAAGAACCTTCAGACAGAAAATCATCAGAAGCGCTCCCGGACTCCAGCGGTCGAACAGACGGGACAGACGCGGAAGCGATCTTTTTTTCCCCTCCTGCTCCGCCCCCTCTCTCTCTTTCCGCCGCAGAGAAGAGTCGATCCGCAGCCGGGGTTCCCGGCGGTGAAGAAACGCGTCCAGCAGTTCCGCCACCATCTCCGGCCTCTCCTCCTGGGGAAGATGTCCGCACCCGGGAATCACAATTTCGCGGGCGTTGCGCAGAAGTTCGGAAAGGATCCGCCGCGACTCCCGCGAAATGACCGGATCCTCCTCCCCGAACAGCAGCAGTGTCGGCAGTTCAAAGCGGGCGAATGCCTCCTGAAGCAGCTCGTCCCCGGCATTTCCGGCATACTCCCCCGCGGCCCGGATGATCGAATCCAGACGTCCCGGATGACGCAGCATCGCGGAATACGCTCCAAGGGTCTCCTCCCGGATCGGCCCCTTTCGCCCATAGACATACTCCAGCAGAACGCGGGCCAGGAAACGGGAACGGGCAAACTCCAGGACACGTCCACCCCCGGTCAGCGAAAGCGATGCGATCTTGGAAATGTAGTCGGGCACCGCCTCCCCCGGCGCGCGGCAGGAGATCAGACACATCCGGTCCAGACGCGCCAGAATGTCCGGACTCCGGCTCAGCAGCATGCAGACTTCGCCGCCGCATCCGTGACCGACCAGGGTGATTCTCCGCAGCTCCAGCTTCCCGATCAGCCGTTCAACCAGCGCCGCCTGGTCGTACAGCGAGAGCGGATGCACCGAGTTGCCGAGGGAAAAGCCGAATCCGGCAAGATCCACCCGGACAAGCCGGAACTCTTCCGGCAGGAAGCGGAGCAGGCCCTCCCATGTCCAGGAGAACGAGGCAAAGCCGTGCACGAACAGAACCACCGGCTTTCCGGCGCCTCCCGAATCGCGCCATGCAAGAAACTCGTCGCCCTGCCGGAAATGGTTGTATTCGGGGTGCGGATCAGCGCTTCGAGCCGTCGGCATTGACCGGTGCGTCTTTCTGGGAAAGCTCCTCAAAAAGCTTCATATTCTCGTTCTGGGCGGCAGTCGGGAGGGAGAGCAGGAGAAAGAACAGATTGCTTTCGAACACGCCGCTGTTCATGATTCCCATATGTCCGCCGGGGAGATGATAGATTCCGGTCCATGCGATCGGGGTTTTCAGGAACGGAAGGGTCTCTTCGGCGGTCCGCAGATCCTGCCGTGCGCTCATCACCGGGATTTTGCCGTCTCCGGCGTCGCGTCTGGCAACGGACACCGAACCGCTTTCGGGATCCACCGCAAGCACGGAATTGGTCAGAATGGAGTCTCCGGCGAACAGGTAGACCGAAACATTTTCCGGTGTCGTGGCCGGGATCTGCATCGCCCGTTTGAACTGTCTTGCGCGGGAGAGACACTTGTCGAGATGATCCCGCACGATTCTCTGCCGTTCCTCCGGAGTCTTCACATCGGGCAGCAGCAGCCGGAACCACTCATCCGCATCCGGATCCGCCAGTCCCCAGCGGTACTTCACCCACGTTTCCAAATTGAAGCAGTTGACCGGTTTTCCCGTTTTGGCATCCACCACGCTGTTGGTCTCCATATTCGGGAGCATCTGGTAATACGACGGGAATGTGCCGATCACCGCCTTCGGATAGACCGGCGCCGCCGGAGCCAGCCGGAGTCCTTCCGTCAGTTCCACCAGCGTGTCGGGATATCCGGCATTCGGCGTGGCGATAATCACGATGCGGTCCACATATTTTGCCCCTTCCCAGGTCAGGCGGGGCAGCTCCAGCTCCCGTTCCGGCAGGGCATTTCCCCCGTAGCGCATGAAGTAGCGGGCGAGAAGACCGCCCATGCTGTGGGCCACCAGATCAAAATGGATCTCATAGTCGTCCAACCCGTACAGCTCCTTGTACTTCTCGTTCAAATACGCCTTCTTCTCCTCGATGAACTTTTTCAGCAGGACCGCGTTTTCCGAGATGTCGCGCCGCCAGTCATAATAGAACACGAACTGAGAGTAGAAATGCTTCCCTTCCGGAAGCGGCATTGTATCGGGCACGTAGCCGGCTTTTGCCAGAGCATGAACCAGAATCTCATACCCCTCGTAGTCGAACGAGAACCCGAGCACGCGGATGTGCGACTTGCTGAGCAGACCCGACGGCCGGACATCGGAAACCAGTTTTGCCAGCGGCATCTTCTCCTTCATCGGATGGGCCAGGCGGGCGAATTTGTTTCCCGCCAGCATCTCCGTCAGCGAGAACTGTCCCCAGATATTGGTCCCGGTCCGCTGTTCCGTAAGCTGGGACCCGAGCAGGCCATGAATCACAATCACCGGATTCCGGGCGGGGCCTTCATACTGGAACGCTTTTTTCATCACTTCGGTATAGACCGCCTTGCCATGCGGTTTCGGATCCTGATACGATCCGCTCTCCGTCGATGTGCAGGCGTTCAGGAGCAGCAGAGCCGGCACCAGCGGAAGCGTATACGAAAGAGCTTTGTGTTTCAGTTCATCGGCGGTCATAGAGTCCTCCACGTTCGGTCAGTTGTGACGGGTTCGGGGAAGGTGTCCTTCGGGTCTTTCCGATCCATTCCCCCGCGCGTCGGTAATGTATCATGCCGGAGGGCGAAATACAAGCGCCGAACGCGATTCCCCGGCGCATTCCTTGCGGAGAAGCAAGGGGTGCCGGGGAGAGGAGAGCGGGATCAGCGGCGGCTTCCTCCGCCCGAATGGACGGCCGAACGCGGTGTGAGCCGATAATTCCGGGACGGGGAAGGCAGCGGCTGCCACTGTCCTTTGGGCGGAGCCGGCGCATAGGTCGGCACCTCCACCTGATACTTCCGTGCCGGGGTGGGCAGACGCTGATAGCGGCCAGGATTCGGATCCGGACGGTACTGACCCGGCGGATTCGCAATCGGATATTTCAGCGGCGGCACCTGCGGTCGCGCAGGAAGCGGCCTCGGCTTCGGCTGCACCGGCTGCGGCTGCGGACGCGGAACCGGCGGTTGCGGCGGTCGCGACGGTCGCGAAAAGACCGGTCTGGGCGGACGCGGACGCGAGAAGATCGGTCTCGGCGGACGCGGTCTCGGCGGCGGGGGAGGCCGGAAGATCACCGGCGGAAGAATCAGGCACGAGGGATCATAATAGAAAATCGGCGCGCGTTCCTGATAGATCACCGTCGGGACAGTCGTCTGAATCACGGGCTGGTCCACAATCACCGATCCGTATGTTCCGTCCTCGGAAGGCTGAACGATCACGGTCGATGCCTGCGGCTGCGTATAGACCACCGCCGTCACCGGCGGAAGCACAACCAGCGGAGGAAACAGAACGCTCCGGACAAGCCCCGTGATCTGTGCCGCGAGAAACAGTCCGTCACTGCGGGGCGGATGATGCGGTCCCGCGACGGCCGTGCAACAAAGAGCCGTCAGCAATGCGCCGAGCGGCAGGAAGTATCTGGCATTCATCATTCCAATCCTTTCTGTAAAAACCGGAGAGTTTTTCTCCGGTATAGTTTACCACAATTCCGGAAGAATTGCAAGCGTTTTTCCGAAACCCTTTCCGCTGCGCCTCACCATCTTCCCGGTCTGTGACGACGCGGTCCGTGGCGTGGGGGCGGGGGCGGATTGCAGTAGTAAATCTGCGACGGAGCCGGGGTCACCACAACCGGCGACGGCTGCTGAACCACCACCGTGGACGGCGACGGCTGCTGGACCACCACTGCGGGCGACGGCTGCTGGACCACCACCGTGGGCGTCACCACACTTTTCACCAGATGGACAATGTCGGCGGCAAGACGGATTCCGCTGTTGCGATCCTCTCCTCTGTGGTGTCCTCCGGCAAACGCGCTTCCGGTTGCGAAGAGAGCCGAGACGGCGACAACTGCTGTCAGAAATTTTTTCGTATTCATCGTTCCATTCCTTTCCTGTTTTCTTTTCGATTCTTTCGGGATTCATGCATAAAAACGCTCCTCAAATAATTTTATTGTGTTAATTATAAATATTATTTAGTATTTTTATTTTTACAGCCCTCTTTCCGCTCAAAAAAACGGGAACAGGAAGAGGAAATGGAAGAAAAAACAAAAGATTTTCCTTAAAATTCAAGAATAGATTTGATGTTTTCCGATTTTCATTGTATATTGCAGAGTGCTGCAGAAAAAAAAAGCAAGAAAGGCAAAATGGGTACAAAATTATGGACTTGTGCGTCTGATGGCAAAGAAACAGTTACGGGGGAACTGATCCGGGAGAAAGCTCTGCCGCGAGCGATCGCGATGTATCTTGCGGCGCGTGGAATCGATGTCCAGCATGTGGATCTGTATTTCAACGCATCTTTTTCCGATTTGAGTGATCCGTTCCGTTTTCCCGGCATGGAAACAGCCGTTAAACGCCTCTGGCAGGCGATTGTCAACCGAGAACACATTCTGATTCACGGGGACTATGACACCGATGGCATTACCGCCACGGCGCTGCTCTCGTGGATTCTGGAACGGAACGGGGCAATTGTGACGAATTTTCTTCCGCACCGTTTTGACGACGGGTACGGTTTCACACCCGAATCCCTGGCGAAGGCACTGGAAGCCGCAGGCGGAAGCTGCGGTGTGCTGGTGACGGTGGACTGCGGAATCAACAGCTGCGAAGCGGTGGACGACGCGGCCCGCCGCGGAATCGATGTGATCATCACCGATCATCATGAACCAGGGGAGACTCTTCCGCGGGCGCTGGCGAACATCAATCCGAAGATCCATCAGGAACTGGCGGACATGCACAATCTTTCGGGAGTGGGCGTGGCGTTCAAGCTGGGGCATGCGTTCCTGAAATACGGCCGCGAGCACAACCTGGGCGGATATATGACGGAGCTCAAGGAGGTGCTGGATTATGTGGCGCTGGGAACGGTGGCGGATATTGTGCCGCTGCTGTCGGAGAACCGGATCCTGGTGAAACACGGGATGGAGATGCTGAGGAGGCAGCTCCGGCCGGGGGTGCGGGCGTTGATCGAGGTGGCCCGGATCTCGGGATCGTCGATCAAGCCGTCGGACATCACATTCAAGATGGCGCCGCGGATCAATGCGGCCGGGCGGCTCGGCAATGCGATTTCGGCGCTTCAGCTGCTGACCGCCTCGAAAATTGTGGATGCGTACCACTATGCGGACATGCTGGAACTGTTCAATCAAAAACGGCAGACCAAAGAGCAGGAAATTTTCAATGAGGCGAAGCATTATGTGGAATCGGCGCCGGATTTTTCGAGCAGTTTTTCCATTATTGCAGCCGGAGACAACTGGCATCAGGGAGTCATCGGGATTGTGGCGTCGCGGTTTGCGCGGGACTACAACCGGCCGGCGATCGTGCTGACCATTCAGGGGGACGAGGCGCACGGTTCGGGACGGAGCATCGGCGGATTGAATCTGATCAAGGTGCTTTCGAAATGCTCGTATCTGCTGACGAGATACGGCGGGCATCCGATGGCGGTCGGACTGGGATTGCGGAAGGAGAATATTCCGGAATTCCGGCGGGTGTTTGAAGAGACGGTCCGCTCGGAGATCACGCCGGAGGACCTGATCGACAGCGTGTCGTACGATGGCGTTGCGACGCTGGCGGATCTCGGCGACGAGTTTTTCTCCTACTACGACAAACTCGGTCCGTTCGGCCACGGCAATCCGCAGCCCTGCTTCCGTCTGAACAACGTGGAGATCGCGCGGACCTTCCCGATCAAGGCGGGGCATACCAAAGGCATTCTGCGCGACCGCAATGGGGATACCACGGATTTCATCGCGTTCAACATGCATCTGGATCCGCATACGACCTGGGATGTCGTGGCAATTCCGCAGATCAACGAGTACTACGGCGAACGCCGCAGACAGCTGCAGATTGTCGATGCGCGTCCGGTCGCGGAAACTTGAAAAACGGAAAAATTTTCCGTTTTTCTTGAAAGATCCGTTTTCGGGGATATAGTAGAAGGCTCCGAGAGAGGCCCGGATGGCGAAATGGCAGACGCAACAGACTTAAAATCTGTTATCCTATGGATGTGCGGGTTCGACCCCCGCTCCGGGCACCACCACACAATCCGCACACTTCCGCGGGAACTCCTCGCAGGCGGGAGTTGTTCTGTTTTTCCCGGATGAAGGGGAATCAGTCGATATTGATTTTGAACGGTTTCTGCTTCAGACAGGCGGTGAAATCGGTTACGAAGCCGTGAATGCATCCTTCGGTTACAGCGTTCGGGCAGTCCATGTAGGAGACTGCGAAAGTTTCCGCGTCGCGGAAGGAGAGGCAGAGCGGGAGGGGCAGAGCGGGAGGATCGCTTTCCTGCCGGCAGAAGCGTTCGGCCTTTTCACAGATTTCGTCGACTCCCTGCACGAGACGGCCCCAGGTGGACTGCAATGCGAGTTCGGAAACGGGTTTGGAAAGTTCCATTGCATCGGCGAAACGGGTCAGGGAGATATCCACTTTCAGAGCGGCGAAGAGCCGGCTGACGCCGTGGACGCGGAGACTTTCCCCGGTCAGGAGATCCTTCAGATTGACGGAAGCGAGCGTATGGAAATCGGAGGGCCGAAGCAGCATGACATCATCGCCCGGTTTCAACGGATGCGGACAGAGGGAGAGAACGGGCGTCGACTCCGAATCGGAATCCCGGTAATGGCGGGCCAGTTCCACCATCAGACGCGGCGAACAGGCTTCGAAACCGATTCCCAGAAGAGCCTGCACGACTTTGTCGACAATCCGTTCGAGCTTCTCTCCGGAAAGGGAAAGCACCGGCTCCAGAGCGGCATGGACCGTTTTTTCATTCACCGGCACATCGGCGACCGCGCCGGTCGATGTGCTTCGCTTGTAATCGGCGGCGACATGCGGATAGCCGGAATCCTCCAGCGCCCGCACAATCATGCTGTCCAGATCGCTCTCCCGGATCGTGCGGCTGTGCGTGGAGAGAAGGGCGAACTCCACCGAAAGGGAGAGATCCCCCGCGATCCAGGACTCCGTCTCCCCCGCAGCGATGCAGGCGCGGATGATCCGGGTCTGAATCTCCTCCACATCAAACGGAACCGAGCTGCCGTCCGCGCGGAAGATCATAATGGATGTATTGCTGAGCTGAATCATGGCGGTCCGTTCCCTTCTGCTCAGAAGAGCTCCTTTTTATTTCTCAGAATCTCGCGGTACTTGTCGAATACCCCGGCCTTGGAAACGAATCCGATGTACTTTCCGTTGTCCGTGACGGGCAGCAGCCAGGTGTGCAGACTCTCGAACAGACGGGTCGCCGCGCCGAGCGTATCGTTCACCGAAAGCACCGGCGGCGCATCCGACATCACATCGTAAACCAGCGCCACATCATACAAGTTCGAATCCAGCAGGAACGGACGCACATCGTCCAGCGTGACAATTCCCACGATTCCCCCCTTCTCGTCCAGCACCGGGAACACATTGCGCGGCGAGCTCATCACATTCTTCAGCAACACCCGGAGATTGTCGGACACGGAAACCGGGATGAAATCGTTCTCCACCAGTTCCCCGATCGTCACCTTTTCGAGCATCAGCGTCGCCTGATTCGGTTCCGGCGACCCGCCATGCTCCTCGATCTGCGTCTTGTAGACATTGTATTTCGTGATCTTCTTGCTGATGAAGCATGAAAGCGACGCCACGATCATCAGCGGAATAAACAACCGGTACCCCCCTGTGATCTCCGCAATCAGGAACATTCCCGTCATCGGCGCATGCATCACTCCCGCGATCACGCCGCCCATGCCGACCGCGATAAAGTTCACCTCGCTCAAATGATAATTCTCCGCCGCCACCATGTTCACGAACCGCGCCACACAGAAACCGGTGAATGCGCCGATGAACATCGAAGGAGCGAAGATTCCACCGTCTCCCCCGGAATCCAGCGTTGCCGACGTTGCAAACACCTTCAGCAGCACCAGGAGCGCACAGACTCCGAGAAACAGCCATCCGCTCCCGATCAGTTCTCCGAACGGGCACTCCTTCATAATCACGCTGTCCTTCCCGTCCACAATCGCGGAGATGAAATTGTATCCCTCCCCCTTGAGCGCGGGCAGCAGCAGAAACATCAGATACAGAATTGCTCCGCCCGTCAGCGCCTTCAGCCACGGATTCTGGAACAGCTCCCACTTCCGGTTCAGCTGCACCGACATCCGAATCGTGTACGCCGACACAAATCCCGCACACGTCCCGAGCAGCACATAGAACGGCAGATTGATCGTGCTCCATCCGCTGCTCAGCTGAACGAACGGCTGACTGTCGCAGAGCGTCTCCGACACCACCGCCGCCGTCGCGGACGCCATCAGCAGCGGCACCAGCGCCGGCACCGAAAACGCCGGCAGCAGAATCTCGCACGCGAACAGCGCCCCCGCCACCGGACTGTTGAAAATCGCGGAGATTCCCGCCCCTCCTCCGCACGCCAGCAGCAGAGTCCGGGTTTCCAGCCCCGTATGCAGGAACTTCGCCACATTGGATCCGATTGCGGAACCGGTCAGTGCGATCGGCGCCTCCAGTCCCGCCGCCCCGCCGAGGCCCACGCAGATTCCGCTGGTGATCAGATGCGAGTAGGTATGCTGTTTCGGAATGTCGCTCGTCCCGTTTGTTGTGGAGACGATCACATTGGCCAGGCTCTTGTCGTACCGTCCCTTCACGAACAGTTTCACAAAAATCACGCACAGGATGATTCCGACCACCGGCATGGCCGGCGCCAGCCACATCACCCACGGTCCTTCCGCATGGCGGGCGAGCGAATGGAAATACTCGGTGATGTTTTTCAGCGTCACCGCCGCGAGTCCGGAGAGCAGACCGACGAAAACGCTGAGCAGCAGAATATACCCCTGCTGTCCCATCCACTGGCGCAGCACCTCCGTGAAACGGGCGACGCTCAGATCGGCGTATTTCAGCAGCAGACGGTGTCGGAATTTCATTCTTTTGCGCCTGTTCCGGGATTTTTCTTCTTATCCCGGTTCATGGTCCGGATCTCTTTCAGGAACTCATCGAGATTTTTAAAGTCCTTGTACACCGACGCAAAACTGATGCACGCCACCTCGTCCAGTTCGCGGAGCGCCTCAATGGCGCGGGCGCCGATTTCGACGGTCGTCACCTCCCGGTCGTAATCATTCTCAATGGAAGCGATCAGGCGGTTGACCAGCGTATCCACCTGTTCCTCCGTGATCTCCCGTTTCCAGCAGGCTTTTTCGATTCCGGTCCGCAGTTTGTTCCGGTCGAAATTCTCCCGGCTCCCGTCGCGTTTCACCACCTTGAGTTCGTTCGGAACGATCTCCTCGCAGGTTGTGAACCGGTATCCGCACTTCAGGCATTCCCGGCGCCGGCGGACTCCGGCTCCGTCCTTGATGGCTCGAGAATCAATGACCTTGTCATCCTGGCATGCACATCTGGGACATCTCATTTTATGATCGTTCTCTCTCTTTCCATAAGATTGTCGGATTCTATCAATCGCTTATACTATACACGCATTTGCATTTTTTTGCAAATTTGAAAAAAGGCGAACGTTCCGGAAACTCTTTCCATGAGAAAACGTGCGCCTCTTCGAACTCAGTTCCGAGTGAAGTTCGTCACATCGTCCCCGGTCTGTTCGGGGTATTGGGAGGCTTGTTTGAATTTATCGGCGGTAAACGAGTTGACCGCGGTGGTGGATCCGGATCCGTCTCCCGCCAGGGCGTCCGCTCCGAACGAGATCAGATCATAGGACCCGGAATTGAAGACACCCGGATTCAGGTAGAAGATCCGCCGGTTCCATCCGTCGAGAATATAATATTTCCCGCCGGTGTATTCCAGACGGATTCCGCGGATTTTCAACCCCGTCTTTGTCGTCGGGAAATCGGACGGCAGAGTGATGTCATTGAATCCTCCGATCCAGAGTTTCTGAAACGCATCGACGCTTCCGCAGGACCCCAGATCAATCGCGAGAAACGGGGCATCGGCCGACACCGGGTACATTCCGTTCTGCTGATGGAACTTCTGAAACACCATCTCCACCAGTTTGATCGTGGTTTCAGTCTGCGTTTCGGCGATCTTGTTGCGCACGAACGAGGTCACCCCCAGTCCGGTTGCGGCAAGAACGGCAACAATGGAAACGACAATCAGGATTTCCAGAAGGGTATAGTACAGTCTGCGCATCGTTCATCTCCTTGAAAACGGTTCTGATGGTAGTATACCACCGTGCGGCAAAAAGTCAAACGGCGAAATAACGTCTCCATTCCGAAAGAGCCGGTCTTACTCCTGCGCGTTCGGGAGAGCGGCGCGCCGGCGTCCGGCGCACCAGGCCCAGACACCCGCAAGAACCGCCACAACAACACCGAGTCCGTAGGAGAGCGGCAGATCCAGACCGAATCCGTACGGCCCCTTGTGCGCCGGAGAGGTCCACAGAATGTAGGTCACCACAATGAACGTCATGAACATTCCGGGCAGCAGCGTGACAAATCCCTGTTTCTTCAGTCCGAACAGCCACACCGAAACCGCGATCAGCGTACAGGACGCCAGCACCTGATTGCCCCATGCGAAATAGTTCCACAGATGATTGAACGACTGCGCATCCATGTTCGACCACCAGAGCAGACCGGAAATAATCACGATCAGCGGCAGACACAGCAGGATCCGGTTGTGAATCTTCGCCTGTCCGATTCCGAGGATCTCCGCAAGGCTCAGCCGCAGACTCCGCATGGCGGTATCGCCCGAGGTCACCGCGAGGATCACGACCGCGAGAATCGTCAGGACCCCCATCCATCCTCCGAGGAAATATTTTGTAATCTCCACCAGCACCTGCGTCGGATTATCCCGGAACATCGCCGGGAAGAGATTGTAGATGGCGAATCCCGCCGCCGCCCAGATCATGGCGATGATCCCTTCCACCACCATCATTCCATAGAACGAGGAACGGGCCTGCCGCTCCGAAGCCATGGTCCGCGCGATGATCGGCGACTGGGTCGCATGGAATCCGGAAAGGATCCCGCACGCGATGGTCACAAACAGCACCGGCAGAATCGGATTGTCCTCCCGGAATCCGAGGATGAGTTTTTTCAGTTCCGGCGTCTCCAGCAGCATCGTCGGCGTGGAGAACGAATACTGCCACAGCAGCGAGAAGAAGATTGCGAACGTTCCCACCAGCAGCATCACGCCGAACAGCGGATACACCGCTCCGATGATCTTGTCCACCGGGAAAATCGTCGCGACAATATAGTAGATGAAAATCGCCACCACCGCATACCAGAACACCGGCGTCGACGGGAAAAGACGATCAATCAGCCCCGCCGGAATATTGATGAACACCGCCACCACCAGCAGCAGAAGAAGACACATGAACACCGAGAAAATTCCGAAGAACGCCTTTCCCATCGTCATGCGCACCAGCGCCGGCAGATTTGCCCCGTTGTGCCGAAGCGACATCATCCCCGCGACAAAATCATGCACCGCTCCCCCCAGAATATTCCCGACCGGAATAATCAGAAACACCACCGCTCCGAACTTGATCCCGAGAATCACTCCGATCACCGGTCCGACTCCCGCGATATTCAGCAGTTGAATGAGCATATTCTTCCAATGCGGCAGCACCACATAGTCCACCCCGTCGCAGCTTGTCACCGCCGGGGTCGGCCGGTCGTCGGGCCCGAGGATCCGCTCCACGAACCGTCCGTAATAATTGTACCCCACCACAAGCATCACGATTCCGATCAGAAATATTAACATTCTCTCCTCCTTGAAAAATAGGTATTGACGCCTTCCGTTCTCATCCCCGGAAACGCCGGACTATTCCGACGACCCAGAGCAGCAGGATCACCGCCGGCAGAATCCATGTGATGTAAAACCGCAGAATCCGCGGGAAATTGAATCCGGCCCCTTCATTGGCCTCCGCAACAAAATTCCGGTATCCCCATCCGCGCGACCGCGTGCAGAACAGAACAATCAGCAGCGCGCCGAGCGGAAGAAAATTATCGCTGACAATGAAATCCTCCAGATCCAGCACCGTGCTCCCCTTTCCGAGCGGCTGGAACGACTTCCAGATATTGAACCCGAAAATGCACGGCAGCGACAGCAGAAACAGCAGCACGCTCGTCCACGCCGTCGATTTTTTCCTGGAAAGATGCAGCTCATCCATTCCGAACGCGATCACATTTTCCGACACCGCGATCAGCGTTGTGATTGCCGCAATGCAGAGAAACAGGAAGAACACCGTCCCGCGGATCATCCCGAACTCCATATCCAGAAAGATTCTCGGCAGCGTGATGAAAATCAGCGACGGTCCCTGATCCGGCGACACCCCGTACGCAAAACAGCTCGGGAAAATAATCAGCCCCGAACAGATCGCCACAAACGTGTCCAGCGTAATAATAATCGCCGCCTCCTGCGGCAGCGACTGCGTCTTCGACACATAACTCCCGCAAATGGCAATGCTCCCGATTCCGAGACTCAGCGTGAAGAACGCCTGCGTCATCGCCGCATGCACCGCCGGCCACACCCCGCCCTGCGCAAGATGTCCGAAATCCGGTTTCAGGAAAAATCTCACTCCTTCCATTCCGTTCGGCAGCCGGCATGCCTGAATCGCCAATCCGATCATCAGCAGGAACAGCCCCGCCATCATGAATTTGGTCACGCGCTCCACGCCGGACTTGAGTCCGGCAAAGCACACCGCCACCGTTCCCGCAATCGCCAGATAGGTAAAGAGAATCTGTTTTCCCGGACTTGCCAGAAACGTGTTGAAGAATTCCGGCACCCCTTCCGCGCCGACCGGCCGGAACGCTCCGCTGAGAAAATACCATGTATACGCCAGCAGCCATCCCGTAATCACCGAATAGAACATCAGCAGAATCAGATTCCCGACAAAGAACAGCATCCCCGGTTTTTCCCACGGCAGCGGACGCTCCGGATTCTTCAGCTTCTTGTAGCACCCCACGATATCCAGCTGACCGGCGCGGCCGATGGAGAGCTCCATCACCATCACCGGGAAACCGAGCAGCAGCAGAAAGAACAGGTACATGAGAACGAAAAACGCTCCTCCGTACTGTCCGGCGATATAGGGGAAGCGCCAGATGTTCCCCAATCCGATGGCGCATCCGGCCGCCAGCAGGATGAATCCCAGTCTGGACGCCAGCATTTCCCGGGGGCGGGCAGGTTGTTCGCTCACGGTTGAATCTCCCTGATTATGATGTTGGACCGGCGCGGTTCTTCCGCGCATAAACGGAAATTTATATGGTTTTTCATGAAAAGTCAAGTTGATTTGGGGCTTTCAGACAGGGAAAAACGAGTTTTTTTCTTAAAAAAAGCGGGGATGTTTTCCGTGTCCTCCGCGGAGGCGATCGTGTCGTCGGACCTATTTTTCCGAATCTCCTTGAAAAGAACGACGGCTGGAGATATATTCACCCAAATGGAAAAACGAGGTCCCCATGCTGGATGAAATACTGAAAAAAATCGGAAACAGAGAACTGAAGGTTGCTCTGATCGGACTCGGCTACGTCGGACTCCCCCTCGCAGCGGAATTCGGAAAATATTACGACACGATCGGATTCGACATCAAGAAAAGCCGTCTGGAAGAACTCCGGCAGGGCGTTGATTCGACTCTGGAAATCCCGACGGAGGCGCTCCGCGCGGCAAAACGCCTGCGGTGCACCGGAGATCCGGAGGAACTGCGCGACCGGGATGTGTTCATTGTGACCGTTCCGACGCCGGTGGACAAATACAACACCCCCGACCTGCGGCCGCTCCGTCTGGCCAGCGAAACGGTCGGGAAAACGATGCATCCCGGCTCGATCGTCATCTATGAAAGCACCGTCTTCCCCGGCTGCACCGAGGAGGAGTGCGTTCCCATCCTGGAACGATACAGCGGACTTCGCTTCAACCGGGATTTCTTCTGCGGATACAGTCCCGAACGGATCAATCCGGGGGACCGGGAACACACGCTGACCCGGATTCTCAAGATCACCTCCGGCTCCACCCCCGAAGCGGCGGAGGCGGTGGACAGGCTCTACAACAGCATTCTGCACTCCGGAACCCATCGGGCCAGCAGCATCAAGGTCGCGGAGGCGGCCAAGGTGATCGAAAATTCGCAGCGCGACATCAATATCGCGTTTGTGAACGAGCTTTCCAAGATCTTTCACCGGATGGGGATCGACACATCCGAGGTGCTCGCCGCGGCGGGAACAAAATGGAACTTTCTGAATTTCCGCCCGGGACTGGTGGGCGGACACTGCATCGGAGTGGATCCGTTCTATCTGACCTACAAGGCGCAGTCGCTGGGATACTCGCCGGAGATCATTCTTGCGGGGAGACGCATCAACGACAGCATGGGGAAATATGTGGCGGAAGAGACCGTCAAACTGATGATCCACAAGGAGAAAAAGATTTTCGGCTCGCGCGTGCTTCAGCTGGGGATCACCTTCAAGGAGAACTGCCCCGACATCCGCAACTCCCGCGCCTCGGACATTGCAAGGAACCTGATGGAATTCGGCTGCCGGGTGGATCTTCTCGATCCGTATGCCGGAGCGGAGGAGGTCCGGCGCGAATACGGACTCGACACTGTCCGGAACCGCTTCGACGAGATCCGTCCGGAAGAGTACGATGCCGTGGTCCTCGCGGTTGCGCACCGGCAGTTTCTGGAGATCGATTTCACACGCTTCCGCCGCCCCGGCTGCGTGATCTACGATGTCAAATCCGTGCTTCCGCGCGAACTGGTGGACGGCCGGCTATGACGGAAACGATCACACATGCGCGGATTCTGGTGACCGGAGGGGCGGGATTCATCGGATCGAATCTGGTGGAGAAGCTGCTGCGGCAGGACAACGAGGTGGTCTGCCTGGACAACTTCCTGACGGGGAAACGGGAGAACATCGAACCGTTCCGGAACGATCCGCACTTCCGTCTGGTGGAAGGGGACATCCGCTCGATTGCGGACTGCCGCCGGGCGGTGGATGGCGCCGACTATGTCCTGCATGAGGCCGCGCTCGGTTCGGTGCCGCGCTCCATTGCGGATCCGATGACCAGTACGGACATCAATATTTCGGGTTTTGTCAACATGCTCTGGGCGGCGAAGGAGGCGGGCGTGAAACGCTTTGTGTACGCCGCCAGCTCGTCGGTGTACGGGGACAGCCGGGAACTGCCGAAGGTGGAGGAGCGGATCGGGAAACCGCTCTCCCCGTATGCGATCACCAAATACGTCAACGAACTGTATGCGGCCAACTTTTCCGCACTGTACGGGATGGAGACGATCGGGCTCCGCTACTTCAATGTGTATGGGAGACGGCAGGATCCGTCCGGCGCGTATGCGGCAGTGATCCCGAAATTTGCCGCCGCGCTGATCCGCCGCGAGCCGCCGCACATCAACGGAGACGGCTCCAACTCCCGCGACTTCACCTATGTGGACGATGTTCTTCAGGCCAACGAACGGGCCCTTCTGACCAGAAATCCGGAAGCCTTGAACACGGTCTACAACATCGCCCGCGGCGAACGGACCACACTCAATGAGCTGGCGGAGATTCTCCGGGATGCGCTTTCGGCATACGATCCGGCGATCGCCGCGGTCTGTCCGGAGCACGGGCCGGCCCGGAAAGGCGATGTGGCGCACTCACTGGCGGATATATCCAAAGCGGTCCGTCTGCTTGGCTACACGCCGCGTTTCCCGGTCCGGGAGGGGTTGCGGAACGCCGCGGCGTGGTACTGGGAGAACCGGCTCACTCTCCGATGATTTTCACAAGGACGCATTTCCGGCGCCGGCCGTCGAATTCACCGTAATAGATCCGCTCCCAGGGGCCGAAGTCCAGTTTTCCGTCTGTAACGGCGACAACGACCTCACGACCCATCACCTGCCGTTTCAGGTGCGCATCGCCATTATCCTCTCCGGTCCGGTTGTGGCGGTACTGGGAGAGCGGTTCGTGCGGAGCCAGGCGTTCCAGCCAGTCGTCGTAATCCTGGAGCAGCCCGGATTCGTGGTCGTTGATGTAGACCGACGCGGTAATGTGCATCGCGTTGCAGAGCAGGAGTCCTTCCCGGATTCCCGATTCGCGCAGCGCCTCCTCCACCTGGTCTGTGATGTCCAGATATGCCCGGCGGGTTTTCACGTGGAAGACAAGTTCCTTTCGGTATGATTTCATGTTTCACTCCTTCCTGTCCGCGCGGAAAAGGACCGGTCTGTTCCGGACCGTCCGCACCGGATTATTTCGATGATAGTATAAACCGCAATCGTGCTTTTTCAAGATCGTTTTCCCTCCGGCCGGAACAGCGGAGGAAAATTTTCAACAAAAAAGTTAGATATTTCTAATTCTCTCCTTGACTTTTCCATTTTTCAGCGTATAGTTGCAGATATCGATTCTATTGTTTCCTCCTGGCGGGGAACCGGGTCAATTCGGGGGCCCGGTTCTCCGCTTTTTTATTCTCTGCGGATTCCGGCTTGCTTTTTCGGGAAAAGAGGGTATCTTAGAATAATTATTATTCAATACAGAATAGAAAGGGTCTAAAAAAATGAAACTGGGTTGGATGCTGCCGGTAAAACCGGATATTCAATGGGAAGTGGCAGCGCAGCTGGGGGTTCGGTATGCGGTGACGAAGGCGGCGCCGGAGCTGAGCGGACTTTCGGATCCGTCGGACTATGAGTCGCTGAAGGAGATATCGGATCGTTTCCGGGAGCGGGGGTTCCGGCTCTATGCGCTGGAAGGGGATGAGTTCGACATGAGCCGGATCAAACTCGGACTGCCGGGCCGCGATGAGGACATCGAACGGTATCAGCAGATGCTTCGGAACATGGGAAGACTCGGGATCGAACTTCTGTGCTACAATTTCATGGCGGGGATCGGCTGGTTCCGGACGCGGAGCGACCTTCCGGAACGGGGCGGAGCCCTGACCAGCGGATTCAATCTGGAAGAAATCGACAACAACGTTCCGCTGAAAGTGACGGAGGAGGAGATGTGGAGGAATTATACCTACTTCATCCAGGCGGTGCTTCCGGTTGCGGAGGAGTCCGGGGTCCGGATGGGCCTGCATCCGGATGATCCGCCGATCTCTCCACTTCTCGGGTATTCGCGGATTCTGCGGAGCGCGGAGGCGTACCGGCGGGTGCTTTCGCTTTCGAAGAGTCCGTCGCACGGGATCACGTTCTGCCAGGCGACGTTCCGGGCGATGGGAGAAGACGTCTTCCGCCTGATCGAAGAGTTCGGAGAAAAGATCTTCTTCTTCCATTTTCGCGACATCACCGGGAGCGCCACCTGCTTTCGCGAGACCTTTCACGACAACGGCCCGACCGACATGGCCGCCCTTCTGGACACGCTGACCCGCTTCTCTCCGAACTGCCTGATCCGCCCGGACCATACTCCGACCATGGCGGGAGAAAGCAACAGGAATTTCGGCTACGCGATGCTCGGGAACATTTTTGCCGTCGGCTACCTGAAAGGACTTCTGGAACGAAGCGGCGTTCTGGAAGACGCCGTCTGAACCACTCGTCCTGCGCGGAGAACAGAAAAAAGCCCCCGCCGGACCATCCCCGGAAGAGATCCAAAAAGAAGAGGATGAAAGGGGAATGTGTTGTATTTTAAAAAAATGATGCTATATTATAATCTAAGCATATTTTTTCATCAGGGAAGGACAGCCGGATGGCCGCCACATCAGCGACAACAGTATGCACGATCAAAAACAAGCTGGGACTGCACGCAAGACCGGCCTCCCTTTTTGTGCAGACAGCCTCGAAGTTCGACAGCGACATCGTCGTCTCCAAGGATTCGGAAACCGCCAACGGGAAGAGCCTGATGAGCATGCTGGTTCTTTCCGCGGTCTGCGGCTCCAAACTGAAAATTACCGCTTCCGGCCCCGATGCCGAAGACGCCGTAAAAGCACTCAACGATTTGGTTGACAGACGATTTGATGAAGAATGACAAAACAGTCGGCACCACCCCGTCACAGACTCAGAGCGAGAGCCGGAAGGAAGTGATGTACCATGGGATTCCGGCCTCGTCCGGGATCGCCATCGGCATTGCCCTGATCGTGGGGAACGCGGGGCGGGCGACACTCGATGTGGAACCGAAACCGATTACGGAATCCGAAGTTCCCGCGGAGATCACCCGCTTCACCACGGCACTGGACAAAACCAGAAAGCAGATCGCAGAACTGCAGGCCCGTCTGAAAAGCACGCTGACTTCCGGAGACGCAAGCATTTTCGACGCGCATATGCTCATTGTGGACGACCGGGTCCTTGTCCAGGAAGTGATCGAAGGGATCCGGAAAGATCTGCAGGCGGCGGATGTGGTGTTTTCGCGCACCATCCAGCGGTATATTTCCGCCATCGGCGCGGTCGACGACCAGTATCTGAAGGAGCGCGCGGCCGATGTGGCCGATGTGGCCTGCCGGATTCTGGATAATCTCAACGGAGAGGAACGGCAGCTTCTGGATCATCTGCCGGGGCAGCGGATTCTGATTTCCCGGGATCTGACGCCGTCGGACACCGCGATGCTGGACCGGGAAAACGTTCAGGCGTTTGCAACGGAAACGGGAAGCCGCACCTCTCATACGGCGATTCTGGCCCGTTCGATGCGGATTCCGGCCGTGGTGGGAATTCCGAATCTTTCCAGCAACGTCCACAACGGGGACATGCTCATCATCGACGGATATCTGGGAGCGGTGATCACCAATCCGAAACAGGAGACGCTGGAACTGTATGCCCAGAAAGAGGTCTCGAAAGAACAGCTGTTCAACGAGCTTCAGCAGGAGAGTTCCCTTCTTCCGGAAACGATCGACGGCTACCGCATCCACCTTGCCGCCAATCTGGACGATGCGGGGGATATTGAAGAGGTGCATAAATCGGGAGCGTCGGGGATCGGGCTGTTCCGGACGGAGTATCTGTTTCTGACGGATCATATTCCGACGGAGGAGGAACAGTTTGCGGTCTACCGGAAAATTATCGAAGGGATGAACGGAGAAGCGACGATCATCCGGACGCTGGACCTTGGAGGAGACAAGCTCTCCTCGGTGATTCATGTGACCCATGATCCGAATCCGTTTCTAGGTCAGCGATCGATCCGTCTCTGCCTTGCGTTTCCGGAGCTTCTGATTCCGCAGCTGCGGGCGATTCTCCGGGCGAGCGCCTTCGGACCGACCCGGATGATGTTCCCGATGATCACCTGCGAGGACGAGCTTGACCGGCTTCTGGAGATTCTGAACAAGACCCGGGAGAGTCTGCGGGCGGAGAAGAAGAAATTTGATGAGCACATGGAAGTCGGCATCATGGTGGAAACCCCTGCGGCGGCGCTGTTTGCGGAACATCTGGCCCGGAAGGTGGATTTCTTCAGCATCGGAACGAACGATCTGGTTCAGTATACGATGGCGGTGGACCGGGGAAATGAGAAAGTGGCCAAGCTGTACCGGCCGGCGCATCCGGTGATTCTGATGCTGATCGACCGGATCGTGAAGGCGGCGAATGCGGCGGGAATCTGGGTTGGAGTGTGCGGAGAGATGGCGTCGGATCCGCGGTTCATTCCGCTGCTGGTCGGGCTTGGGATTCAGGAGTTGAGCATGAGCACCGTATCGCTGGGAGTCGCCCGGAGGGTGATTCGCAGTCTCCGGATGTATGAGGCGGAACAGTTTGCGGCGGAGGCGCTGAAGTGCGGCGATCACCGGCAGGTTCTGAAGATGTCGGACGAACTGCTGCATCGGATCGCACCCGATGTGGTGGGACTCGCGATGAAAGGCGTTTAACAAGGAAGAAGAAAATGGGAAGCAAGGTAAGACTGACGACAGGAATGGGAGACATTGAACTGGAACTTTTCGATGAGAAGACCCCGGTCACGGTCCGCAATTTTCTTGATTATGTGAAGGACGGGCACTACAATGGAACGATCTTCCACCGCGTGATCGACGGATTCATGATCCAGGGAGGCGGAATGGATGCGGATATGAATGAACTGGATACGGAACCGCCGATCCGGAACGAGGCGCATGTCTCGCCGTCCAACAAGCGCGGGACGATCGCGATGGCCCGCACCAGCGAAGTGGACAGCGCGACGGCACAGTTTTTCATCAACCTGGTCGACAACGACTTTCTTGATCACCGCTCCAAGACCCCGGCCGGATACGGATACTGCGTGTTCGGGAAGGTGACCAAGGGAATGAACGTGGTGGACAAGATCGGGAAAGTGGAAACCGGTCCGTACGGCTATCACGACGATGTTCCGGTGGAACCGGTCGTCATCGAAAAAGCGGAGATTTTGTAAGCAGACGGAAAACAGAATCGAACAAAACCGGAACGGGATGCCGTTGACCGGGAAACACGCGCCGGGGATTTTCCATTTTTTCTTTCCCTCCGGCGCGTTTTCCATGTTGACAGAATGAAAAAACGGTTGTAAATTACAGAATTAAAAGAATTCATACATTCAATATCAGAGGAAGTCAATCAAGCATGATTACGAAACGCAACATTGTTCTTCTCGGTCCTCCGGGAGCGGGAAAGGGAACCCTCTCCGAAATTCTTCTGAAAGATGAAAACCTCGCCCACGTCTCCACGGGAGACATTTTCCGTGCCGAAATGGGCAGGGGAAGCGAACTGGGAAAACTGGCAAAGAGCTACATTGACTCGGGAAAACTGGTTCCCGACGAAGTGGTGGCGGATATGGTTGCAGGCAAACTGCTGTCGGCGGAATGCGCAAACGGATTCCTTCTGGATGGTTTTCCGCGGACAATCCGTCAGGCGGAACTGCTGGAAAGCGCACTCTCCAAGGCGGGAAAGAAACTGGATGCGGTGGTGCTGTTCGATGCGCCGGAAGAGCTTCTTCTGCAGCGGCTGACCTCGCGTCTGACCTGCCGGAAATGCGGGGCGAGCTACAACAAGATCTTCTCGAAACCGAAACAGGAGGGGATTTGCGACTCCTGCGGAGGAGAACTCTATCAGCGGACCGATGATTCGCTGGAAACGGCCAAGAACCGCCTGGCGGTCTACAAGGAACAGACCTTCCCGCTGATCGGGTATTACACGGACAAGAATCTGCTCTCCCGGATCGATTCCTCGCTTCCGAAAGCGGAGGGCTATGCGGCCCTTCGGGCAATTCTGAGCTGATGAAATGAGCAGAGATTACATTATCCATACACCGGAAGAGATTGCACGCATCCGGGTGGCCGCCGCGATGGCGGGCAAGGCGCGGGACCGGATTGCGGAATTTCTGCGGCCCGGCATGAGCACGAAGGAACTGGATCTGATTGCGGGGGAAGTGATTACGTCGATGGGAGGCAAATGCGCCTTTCTCGGGTATCACGGTTATCCGGGGAACATCTGCATTTCCGTGAATGACGAAGTGGTGCACGGGATCGGATCGCCGGAACGGTTTATTCTGAAGGGTGATCTGGTCAGCATCGACGTCGGCGTGGAATACGAGGGCGGGGTCGGCGATACGGCCCGGACCGACTATGTGGGGGACCTTCCGGTTCCCGCAGAGGATCAGAAGCTGATGGATGTGACGCGGGAAGCGCTGGAGGCGGGAATTGCCGCGGCGGTCTGCGGGAATTACATCCGGGACATCTCGGCGGCGATCCAGAAGGTTGCGAAGAAAAACGGGATCGCGGTTGTTCGAGATTTTGTGGGGCACGGCTGCGGAGTGAAACTTCACGAGCCGCCGGAGGTTCCCAATTATGTCACGCCGCTGCGCGGACCGCGTCTTCAGCCGGGAATGGTTCTTGCGATTGAGCCGATGTTCAATCTGGGGACCTACAAGGTGTATGTGGAGTCGAACCAGTGGACGGTTCGGACCCGGGACGGAAGGAATTCGGCTCATTTCGAGCATATGGTTCTTATTACAACTGAACAACCGGAGGTTTTAACCCGTGCCTAAAGATGACGTGATAAAAGTGGACGGAGTAGTGAAGGAGCTGCTTCCCAACACGATGTTCAAAGTGGAATTGCAGAACGGTCACTGCGTGCTGGCTCATATCAGCGGCAAGATGCGCCTGAACTTTATCCGGATTCTTCCCGGCGACTCCGTGACATTAGAGATGTCTCCCTACGATCTGACGAAGGGAAGAATCGTATTCCGGCAGAAGTGAAAGAGACGGGGAGCTGAAATTTTTAATTTTTTTCAGATTCCCGTTTGACTTTTTCAAAGAATGATGTATTTTATGAACATCTGCCCGAAAGAAGATGAATTCGAGTGAGTCGGTAGCTCAGTCGGTAGAGCATCGCCCTTTTAAGGCGGTGGTCCCGGGTTCGAGCCCCGGCCGACTCACCATTTATTTCCATCCCACCATTACTAACCCTGGCCGAAGAGTAGCAGAAGCGGAGAGATTGTATTCTGCGGATCCTGATTGGTCGGCCGCATTCCGGAGAAGGGATTCATGAAAGAGATCAAGCGTCTGGGGATCGCCCTTATTGTTTCCGGGCCGAGCGGGTCCGGGAAATCGAGTATCAGCCGGGAGGTGATGAAGCGTCATCCGGAAGTGGCGTTTTCGATCTCGTGCACGACCCGTTCTCCGCGAAGCGGGGAGCGGAACGGAGTGGATTACCATTTCCTGAGCGTGGAGGAATTCCGGAAGAAAATCGAGGCGGGGGAGTTTATTGAATATGCACAGGTCCACGGGAATTTTTACGGGACGCTGAAGTCGGAAGTGGAAAAAAGAGTCACACAGGGAATTGATGTGATTCTGGATATTGATGTGCAGGGAGCAGCGAAGGTGCATGAGTTGTGCCGGGAGTCGGAAATTTTCCGGGATGCGGCGGAGTTTGTGTTTGTCGCACCGCCGTCGCACGCGGAACTGGAGCGCCGTCTGCGCGGACGGGGAACGGATGCGGAAGAGGTGATTTTGAAGAGACTGGAGAATTCCAAGCTTGAAATTTCGCACTGGAGGGAGTATTCGTATCTGCTGATTAATGACGAGTTTGAAGAGGCGGTGCGGAAATTTGACGCACTGCTGGCAGCGTTCAGGATGTCCACGAAACGGTGGAAGGAGGAAATCAATGCCTGATCCCAATGCGATTCTTCTCGGCGTGACAGGCGGGATAGCCATTTACAAGGCGGCGGATCTGTGTTCGAAACTGTCCGGTGCGGGTTACGACGTGCATGTGATGATGACGGATTCGGCGCGTCATCTGATTTCGGACAAGCTGTTTTTCACGCTGTCGCGCAATCCGGTGATTTTCGATCTGTGGGATACGCCGACGTGGAAGCCGGGGCATATAGAGATTTCGGAACTGGCGAGTCTGATGGTGATTGCACCGTGCACGGCGAACTTTCTCGGGAAGTATGCCAACGGGATTGCGGACGATGCGCTGACGACCTCGGCGATGGCATATCAGGGAGAGGTGCTCCTGGCGCCGGCGATGAATACGCGGATGTGGCAGAATCCGGCGGTGAGACGGAACTGTGAAACACTGCGGTCGTGGGGGGTGCACTTTGTCGGACCGGGAAAAGGACGTCTCGCCTGCGGAGACAACGGGGAAGGACGGATGGCGGAAGTGCCGGAAATTCTGGAAGCCATCCGGAGTCTTCGTCCGCGGCCGTGAAAGAAGAGTGGCGGGATGCCTACGGAGAGTGTCCACCTGAATGCTCCTGAAATTCATCTGGGGGCGGTGTCGAGGACGCGGCTGACGGCGTTCTGGAATCATCTGACGCTCGGCGGGTATTACTGGCGTCTTTACCATCACACGGGAGGGGGCGCCGGAGTGTATCTGGACGGGGCAAAGGTTGAGCTGCGTCCGGAGAAACTGTATCTTCTGCCGCCGAACTGCAATCTGCGGACATGGTCGGAGGGGGCGCCGGAACAGCTTTATATTCATTTCGAGGTGGAGAATATTTCGGGGAACCGGGCGCATCTGCTGAATGCGATTCCGCTGGAGGGATCGGGCTGCGTCGTGCAGATTCTGGAGGAGCTGCACGCGTGTTTTTCGCAGGAGAGCTGTCCGCCGGCGAGGCGGAAGCTGCTCGGGCTCTCGCTGGTGACTGCGGCGATCGCGAAACTTCCGCAGGAGGCGTTTTCGGAGATCGACTGCGACCGCCGGATTGTGGATGCGTGCGATTACATCCGGTCGAATATGAACAAGGAGATCAATCTGGCCATGCTGGCGCGAATTGCGGGGCTGTCGGAAAATGTGTTTCTCCGGGATTTCAAGTCTCAGACCGGCAGCACCCCGTATCAGTATCTTCTGCATGTGCGCTACACGCAGGCGGCGCGTCTTCTGCAGTTCGGGAACTGCACGATCGACGAGATCTGCTATGCGATCGGCGTCAACGACCGGTTTCACTTTTCCCGGACCTTCAAGCGGATGTACGGAGTGCCGCCGGCGCAGTACCGCAGACACCTTCAGGAACATGCACCGGGCGGCAGCTGAAGCGGAAAAGCACCGCGGAGTCCGGACAAAGCGGGGGAAAATACAGAAAAAACGTTTTTTCTTTTTGCTTTTTTGAAATAACTTGTTATAATACATCAGTAAGAAGAGTCCTGCAGGAAACCGGAGGAACCGGCTTTGACCAGGATATCCAAACAAAGGAAAGGATGGAAAAATGAAGAAAAAACACGTGCTCCTGTTTGCCTTGCTCGGAGCGGCGGCCCTGTTCACCGGATGTTCCACGGTTCAGACAGCCGGAGTCAAAACATTCAACAACCAGAGTATTACGACGTCCGGCCCCTCGGTGGCCCACGTATCCGGCTACAGCAGCGGACTGTATCTGCTGACGATTCCGCTTCTGACCGGCTCCACGATTGAACCGGGTTCCATCAAATGGAATGAAGACTCCGTCAATGTGAGCGCTGTGACGAAGATGGTCACCAAGAAGAGCGCGGAAATGGGCGGCACCCGCACCATTGATCTTGTTTCCATGACCGGCAGCACCAATATTCCGATCCCGTTCCCGTTCCTTTTCTACTGGAAGACAGCCACGGTTTCCGGGAATTCTGTGAAATAACGCTAACTTAGGAAAGATCATCATGAAAACAATCCTGCTTTCTGCCTCCATTTTTGCCGCGGCTCTGCTGTTCTGCGGATGCGCCAGCGTCGAAGTTGTCAAAGATCAGAATCTCAGCGGTCAGAAGATCGCCAACAGCGGCCGGACCCTTGCCCACATTGATGCCCAGAACTGGGGAATCTATCTTTTCACGATTCCGCTGCTGACCGGTTCCACGGCAAGCCAGGGAACCATTGCCGTCCTGCAGGACACCGTCACGGTGGACTCCCTGATGCCGCTGCTCACCCGGGAAAGCAAAAAACTCGGCGCGACCAAAGTGCTGAATCTTGCCTCCCAGTACCAGGAAAGCGGTCTGATCTTCTACACCCGTCAGATCAATATTTCCGGAAACGCGGTCAAATAAGCATTTCCTGAAAAAAATTCAGAAGCCCTTCCGAGCCAGGCTTGGAAGGGCTTTTTTTATTCCGGTCAACAGGAGGGGGAAAAGAAATAATTTCTTTTTGGTAATAGTTTTCGATTTCTATTTGAATGTT
>ERZ824600.1449-NODE-1449-length-29201-cov-12.709360_pt1 | contig 29201 bp, 29 predicted proteins | sample MGYA00519933_ERZ824600 | MGnify/ENA primary metagenome ERZ824600 (study PRJEB31778, sample SAMEA3449178) | human gut metagenome | biome: human gut; feature: human-associated habitat; material: faeces | place: United Kingdom | collected 2010/2012 ... | reverse complement strand
GCTAACTCACTTGAATAGAATAATGCCGCCTAGCTGTTAACTAAGCGGCATTGCCCATAGGGTGCTGCTTTGTTTTGGAGCAGGGTACGGGAATCGAACCCGCCTCTGTGGCTTGGGAAGCGACCATTCTACCGATGAACTAACCCTGCATTGCCGCTATTATAGCAGATGGGGGAGAAAAAATCAATGCCTTTTTTGCCGGTGCCGCATTTCTCTTCTCTCTCTGGAAAAATGCAGCCCTTTGTGCTATGATAGGGAAAAACCATCCAAAGGAGAACGCCTATGCTTCCGGAAGCCTTTTTGAAACGAATGGAGAACCAGCTGGGGGCGGAGTACCCGGAATTTTTGAAGAGTCTGGAGCGGCCCAGGGCGGTGGCGCTGCGGTTCAATCCGCTGAAAGGGGAGATCCATCAGCTGCCCTTCGTGGGGGAGCAGGTGCCCTGGGAGCCCATGGGATACTACTACGACCCGGCTTCCCGGCCGGGGCTGCACCCTTACCATGAGGCGGGGGTGTACTATTTGCAGGAGGCCAGCGCCATGTCCGCCGTGGCCCTGCTTGACCCCAAGCCCGGGGAGAAGATCTGCGATCTCTGCGCGGCCCCCGGGGGAAAATCCACCCAGATTGCGGGAAGAATGCTGGGGCAGGGGCTGCTGCTCTGCAATGAGTACAGCCCCGCCCGGGCAAAGATCCTCGCCCGGAACATCGAGCGCATGGGCGTGGCCAATGCCATTGTGACCAACGAGAAGACGGAGCATCTGGCAGCCAAATTGCCCGGCTTTTTTGACCGGGTGCAGGTGGACGCCCCCTGCTCCGGCGAGGGAATGTTCCGCAAGGAGGAGGCTGCGGTGACGGACTGGAGCCAGCAGACCGTGGAGATGTGCGCCGCCCGCCAGGCGGAGATCCTGGACAATGCGGCGCGTCTTTTAAAGCCCGGCGGACGCTTGGTCTATTCCACCTGCACCTTCGCGCCGGAGGAGAACGAGCAGACCGTAGCGGCGTTTCTGGACCGGCACCCGGAATTCGCCCCGGAAAGGGTGGATGCCCCCTGGTTTACGCCGGGGGAGCAGGGAACCTATCGGATGTGGCCCCACAAGCTGCTGGGCGAGGGACATTTTGGCGCCGTGCTGCGTAAGCTGGACGGGGAAGAGGGGGACATTCCGGAAGAAAAGAGGACTGCCATGCCAAAACCCTGGCAGAGCTTTGCAAAGGAGATGGGGCTGCCCCTGCCGGAAGGAATTTTCCTTGGCTTTGGAGACCGGCTGTATCTGGCCCCCCAGGGCTGCCCGGAGCTGAAGGGACTGCGGGTGCTGCGGCCGGGCCTGGAACTGGGGGAGCTGAAAAAGGACCGCCTGGAGCCTGCCCACGCTCTGGCCCTGTGGGCAAAGCCCCTGGAACGGACGATGGACCTGCCGTCGGAAGGTCCGGAGATCGGGCAATATCTTCACGGCGAGGTGCTGCCCTGCACCGAAAAGGGCTGGTGCCTGGTGACGGTGGACGGCTACAGCATCGGCTGGGGAAAAGGGGACGGAAGGCAGCTGAAAAACCACTACCCCAAGGGCCTGCGGCGGTAAAAAAGGTTTTCCTTTACAAATTGCCGGTTCCATGGTAGAATACCCTGGAATTATGTAATGTTTCATTCCCCAATTTATCACAAGGAGAGGATCGTTCCTTGGCCAGATATGAAATTAACGGCGGCAAACCCCTGGAAGGGACCGTCACCATCAGCGGCGCGAAAAACGCGGCAGTTGCCATATTGCCTGCGGCGCTGCTGGTCAGCGGGAAGTGCCGCGTTGAAAACGTACCTGATATCTCCGATGTCCGCATTCTGCTGGACATTCTGGAGGGTATGGGCGTAAAGCTCGCCTATCCCGAGCCTCACGTTGTAGAGCTGGACAGCTCAGAGGTGCAGTGCACCACTCCAGACCCGGAGCTTGTTAAGAAGATGCGGGCCAGCTACTATTTGATGGGGGCTTTGCTTGGCCGGTTCGGCCATGCCCATGTGGCTCTGCCCGGCGGCTGCAATTTTGCCTCCCGTCCCATAGACCAGCATATCAAGGGCTTCCTGGCCCTGGGCGCGGATGTGGACGAGACGGAGGACTATGTGGCTTTGAAGCCCACGGAAGAGGGCCTTCACGGGGCCAGAATCACCCTGGATATGGCAAGCGTGGGCGCTACCGTGAATATTATGGTGGCGGCAACTCTGCTTCCCGGGCAGACCGTTATTGAAAACGCGGCCAAGGAGCCCCACATTGTGGACCTGGCCAATTTCCTGAATACCATGGGCGCCCGCATTACCGGCGCAGGCACGGACACGGTGAAAATCCGCGGCGTCAACAGTCTGCGGGGCGGCAGCTATGCCATCATCCCGGACCAGATCGAGGCCGGGACCTATATGGCAGCGGTGACGGCCACCGGCGGCAATGTGCTGGTGCAGAACGTCATCCCCAAGCACATGGAGTGCATCACCAGCAAGCTGGAGGAGATGGGGGCCAAGGTCATCGTCTTTGACGATGCCATCCGGGTCATGCGCACGGGAAAGCTGCGGTGGACCACGGTGAAAACCAGCCCCTATCCCGGCTTCCCCACGGATATGCAGGCCCAGGTGTGCGTGTGTATGTCCCTGGCCAAGGGCACCAGCCGCCTGACCGAGAGCGTGTATGAGACCCGGTTCTTCGGCTACTGCGCGGAGCTGGAGAGCATGGGGGCCAATATCAAGATCAACGGAAAAACCGCCACGGTGGTGGGCGTAGAGGAGCTCTACGGCGCCACGGTGTTTGCCCACGATCTGCGGGCCGGTGCGGCCCTGGTCATCGCGGGCCTCAGCGCCCAGGGAACCACCCAGGTGGAGGACATTCACTATGTGGAGCGGGGCTATGAGGACCTGATCGGCAAGCTGACAGCGCTGGGCGCGGACATTCGCCGGGTAGAAGACTAATTCGGAGAGACGAATCAGAGGAGGTGTGGCCATGGCAACCATGGAGCAGCAGGTGGAAAGCATTGTGGATACCATTCTGGAGGACTATCGCAATGGCCGCAGCATTGACCGCATGAACCCCTTTGCCCATCCGGACAAAGAGGTGGTCATCGATATGATCGGCAAGCTCATGCGCATTGTCTATCCGGGCTTCAGCCGGGACAAAAACTACCGCATTTACAATACCCATCACAATCTGTCCATGCTCATTGAGGACGTGATGTACAACATGGTCAAGCAGCTGACCATGGTCTTCCGGGCGGACATGGAGGAGCAGCAGGCCCAGGAGAAGGCCCAGCAGGTGAGCCTGGATTTCTTCCGGGCCATTCCGGCGCTGCGGGACGTGATCCAGACGGATGTGGAGGCCTTCTACGATGGAGACCCCGCCGCCTACAGCACCGATGAGATCGTCTATTGCTACCCCGGCATTTTTGCCATTACGGTTTATCGCCTGGCCCATGTGCTCTATGCCATGGGGGTGCCCCTGCTGCCGAGAATCATGACCGAGCACGCCCACAGCGAGACGGGCATCGATATCAACCCCGGGGCCGCCATCGGCAAGTATTTCTTCATCGACCACGGCACCGGCATCGTCATCGGCGAGACCACGGTCATCGGGGACCATGTGAAGGTCTACCAGGGCGTGACATTGGGTGCACTGACCACCCGGGGGGGCCAAAGCCTGCGGGGCAAGCGCCGCCATCCCACCATTGAGGACAATGTGACCATCTACGCCGGCGCTTCCATCCTGGGCGGCGATACGGTCATTGGCCGGGACTGCGTCATCGGCTCCAATGTCTTTATCACCCATTCCATTCCCCCCTGCACCACGGTCAGCGTCAAGAGCCAGGAGCTGCAGATTCGCCAGCGGGCCAACTGTCCGGGCCCATTTTGGCCGGAAGAGAAAAAAGAAAAATGAATTTCCGCCGTCGAAGGTATGCACCGGAGACGGCGCTTTTCTTGTACATATGAAATAGTTTGAAAAAGAAATGAAAATACTTGCATTTGGGAAATATACGTGATATAGTACCAGCAAAATCAATACAAAGATACGGATTCACCTGCGGCTGTTTGCCGCAAAGGGAAATGGGGTGCAAGGCCCCACGAGTCGGTCACTGTGAAGCCCGGGTTGGGATAAGTCAGGCTACCTTGTGAATCCATTGTCTCCGCCGGAACCGGAGGCAGAACCCAGAATTTTTCCGGGCTTTTCAGAAAGACCCGTTTTTCTGCGCTTTTGCCTGCCGTCTGCCCGACGGCAGGCTTTTTGCGCATTCAATTCCTTCGGGATTGAAAATATTATAGAAAATGAGGAAGTAACCATGCAAGCAGCAAAACGTATTTTGTCCCTGACCCTGGTGCTGGTGCTCGTTCTGGCTCTGGCCGCCTGCGGCGCTCAGAGCTCCACCGCAACCACCGCGGCCCCGGAGACCACCGCAGCCCCCGAGACCACCGAGGCCGCCACTGAGGCCGCTACGGAGGCAGCCACCGAGGCTCCCGCCGAGGTCAAGCACACCGTCTATCCCCTGACCATCCAGACCTACAACTACGCCAAGGAGCCTGTGGAATACACCTTCGAGAAGGCCCCCGAGCGGGTATGGGCGCAGAACCAGGACAACATTGAGATTCTGCTGGCCCTGGGCCTGGCAGACAAGATTGTCGGTGCCTGTGGCCTGGACGGTGATGTTCGGGAGGACCTGAAGGCCGATTTTGAAACCATCAACTACTACGACAAAATGCCCAGCAAGGAAGAGATCATCGCTCTGAATCCGGACTTCATCACCGGCTGGTACTCCACCTTCTCCGACAAGCGCTTGGGCGATGTGGACTTCTGGCATGAGCGCAATGTGGGCACCTACATGGCCCTGAACAGCGCCTGCCGGGGCAAGGCTGCCGAGAATCCCCAGACCGTTGAGGACGAGTACCAGGATATCCTGACCCTGGGCGAAATCTTCGACGTGCAGGACAAGGCCGAGGCCATTGTCAACGACATGAAGGCCCAGGTCCAGCAGATCGAAGACTACCTGGCCGACAAGACCCGGCTGACCGCCGCCGTTCTGGAAGATGAGGGCGGCACCTACCGCGTGTACGGTGAGGACGTTCTGGGCGGCAACGTTGCCATCCACGGCGGTGCAGAGCTGGTCGTTGGCAAGCACGGCAATAACGGCAGCATCAGCGCGGAGGATCTGATCCTGGCCAACCCCGATGCCATTTTCATGGTCTGGTATGACGGCTACAGCGTGGGCGATGTGGACTACGCCGGTGACCATGTGGTAAAGCTCATCACCGAGAACCCCGCCTTTGCCAGCCTGGACGCCGTGAAGAACGGCAGAGTGTACCCCATCAACCTGTCCGGCATCTATTGCAGCGGCATGCGTACCATTGACGGCATTCTGGACGTTGCAAAGAACCTGTATCCCGAGCTGTATCAGTAATTCTTTCATGTGAATTTGTCTGTGGGTATCGCGCAATCGATACCCACAGATTGCTATAAGGAACGATTATGGACTTAAAAAACGGAATTTTTCACGGAAAACCCGTCTATATCCTTGCTATTTTCCTGCTGATTGCTGCGCTGATTCTCTCGCTGTGCTGGGCGGTGACCATGGGTGCGGCCAATCTGTCCGTGAAGGATGTCTACGGTGTGATTCTCTATAAGACCCTGGGCATTGGCGATGCGGAGCTTTACGGCAGCGGCAGCCTCAGCGATATCGTCTGGTTTATCCGGCTGCCCCGGCTGGTGCTGGCCATCTGCGTGGGCGCGGCTCTGGCGGTGTCCGGCGTGGTCATGCAGGCCATCGTCAAGAACCCTCTGGCAGACCCCTATATTCTGGGCGTTTCCTCCGGCGCATCCCTGGGTGCCACCCTGGCAATCCTGCTGGGTGTGGGAACGGCCTTTGGGGCCAACTATGTGGGCGTTATGGCCTTTCTGGGGGCGCTGGCGGCCTCCCTGGGTGTGCTGTTCCTGGCAAATGTGGGCGGACGGGCAACCTCTGTCAAGCTGATTCTGGCCGGTACGGCCCTGTCCTCCATCTGCTCTGCGGCTTCCAGCTTTATTCTCTATGTGATCAACAACAGCAGCAACGCCATTGCCGCCGTGGGCCGGTGGACCATGGGCAGCCTGGCTGCTGCCAGCTGGGACACCAATCCCACCATGCTGGCGGTGACGGTTGCCTGCGTGATCTTCTTCCTGACCCAGCACCGGACGCTGAACCTGATGCTGGTGGGCGATGAATCCGCCGTGACCCTGGGCACGGACCTGCACCGCTGGCGCATTCTCTATCTGGTGGTGGCCTCTCTGCTGGTGGGCTTCTCCGTGTACAATGCCGGTATCATCGGCTTTGTGGGCCTGGTGATTCCCCACATTGTGCGGATGCTCTTCGGCACGGACCACAAGAAGCTGCTGCCCATTTCCGCCCTGCTGGGTGCGGTGTTCCTGCTGTGGGCGGATGTGGCCTGCCGGACGCTGCTGGACCGGACGGAGCTGCCCATCGGCATCCTGACCTCGATGATCGGCGCGCCCTGCTTCATCTATCTCATGGCCCGCAGCCGCTACGGATTTGGAGGTGGCGAGGGATGAAACTGGAGGCAAAGGACATTGAAGCGGTTCTGGGCGGCAACGACATTCTCCGGGGGGTTTCACTGGAGGTGGAGCCCAATGAATTCGTAGGCATCATCGGCCCCAATGGCAGCGGCAAGAGCACGCTGCTCAAGTGTATCTACCGGGTTTTGAAGCCCCAGGCAGGTATTGTGAAGCTGGACGGCACGGATATCCGGGAGCTCTCTTATAAGAAGAGCGCCCAGTCCATTGCGGTCCTGGCCCAGCACAACTATTATAATTTTGAATTTTCCGTGCAGGATGTGGTGCTCATGGGCCGCTCTCCCCACAAGCGGGCCATGGAGCGGGACAATGCCCAGGACTATGCCATTGTGGCCCAGGCGCTGGAGACGGTTGGCATGGCCGATATGGCAAAGCGCAGCTTCTCCACCCTTTCCGGCGGCGAGCAGCAGCGGGTGATTCTGGCCCGGGCACTGGCCCAGCAGACCCCCTGCCTGATTCTGGACGAGCCTACCAACCACCTGGATATCACCTATCAGCTGGAGCTTATGGACATTGTCCAGGGCCTGGGCCGCACGGTTGTGGCGGCCATTCACGATCTGAACATTGCAGCCATGTACTGCACCCGGCTGTTTGTCATGGAAAAGGGGCAGCTGGTTGCCTCCGGAACGCCGGAGGAGGTGCTTACCCCGGAGCTCATCCGGCAGGTATACGGCGTGAAGGCCAAGGTATTCCGGGATGAGGCCGGAATCCTGAGAATTCAATACTATCCGGAAGGGAGAAAATACATATGACGAATCTTGCGATTCTGTGCTGCCTGGATGCCAACGATGTCTGCACCGGGGCCGGGTGTCTGCGGGCGCTGCGGGAGCGCAGAGGTGGCTTTGCCTGCTACGAGGGACAGGAGACGGAGCTTCTGGCCTTCCTGCGGTGCAGCCATTGCAGCACACCCCTTGAGGAGGATGCCGGAATGCAGGAGAAGCTGGAGTGTCTGGTGTCCATCGGTACACAGGCGGTCCACATCGGCGTGTGCGCCCAGCCCAAGGGGGAGAAGTGCCCCTATATGGCGGCCAACGCCAAGTGGCTGGAGGATCACGGCATTCAGGTCATCTGGAAGACCCATTAAATCCTTTTATCAAAAACGGCGAAATGCCAAAATTTCTGCCAAAACCGCCCGGTTGATGAAATGTTCATCAGCCGGGCATTTGTGTTTATTGTGAAAATGGGCTTGACTGGGTACAATAGGGCCATAAAGAAAAACAAAAGGCAGCACCCGTATAAAAGGTGCGGGGCTGCCTGACAAAAAAGGAGCTGCAAAGTATATGTATTATTCTGCTGGAACCTATGAAGCCTTTGCCCATCCCGAGAAGCCCCAGGGCGTGGACAACAAGTCCGCTTATATCATCGGCACGGGCCTTGCCGGTCTGACCGCCGCCTTCTACCTGGTCCGTGACGGACAGATGAAGGGCGAGCGGGTGCACCTGCTGGAGAAGCTGGACCTGGCCGGCGGCAGCTGCGATGGCCGGAAGGACGTTTCCAAGGGCTTCTACATGCGCGGCGGCCGGGAAATGGACAACCATTTTGAGGTCATGTGGGATGTGTTCCGGGATGTGCCCAGCATCGAGACCCCCAATGTGTCCGTGCTGGATGAGTACTACTGGCTGAACAAGCACGACCCCAACTACTCCCTGTGCCGGGCCACCGTCAAGTGCGGCCAGGATGCCCATACCGACAAGCAGTTCAAGCTGGACCGGGAATCCGCCATGGCCCTTTCCAAGCTGTTCATTACCCCCGAAAGCCAGCTGGAGGACAAGAAGATCTCCGAGGTCCTGCCCGATTCCTTCTGGGATACCAACTTCTGGCTGTACTGGCAGACCATGTTCGCCTTCCAGCGCTGGTCCAGCGCTCTGGAAATGAAGCGCTACCTCTGCCGGTACGTCCACCACATCGACGGTCTGCCTGATTTCTCCGCTCTGCGCTTCACCAAGTACAACCAGTATGAGAGCATGATCCTCCCCCTGGTGAAGTACCTGGAGAGCCACGGCGTGAAGGTGGAGTTTGGCATGGACGTGAAGAACGTGGTCATCGACCACGTGGGCGACAAGCAGATCGCCCGGAAGATCGTCTATGTGAAGGATGGCCAGGAGCAGTCCATCGACCTGGTGGAGGATGACCTGGTGTTCATCACCAACGGCTGCTGCACCGATACCTCCTGCTACGGCGACCAGACCCACGCCCCGGACCTCAGCGGTATCGTCAATGGCTGCGGCGAGAGCTGGGATCTGTGGAGGAACATTGCCGCCCAGGCCAAGAACGGCGAGTACGGCAATCCCGATGCCTTCTGCTCCGATGTGGAAGCCACCAACTGGATGAGCGCCACGGTGCAGACCAAGGACGAGAAGATCATCCGCCACATTATGGATATCTGCCAGCGTGACCCCCGTGCCGGGAAAGTCACCACCGGCGGCATCGTCACCGTCAAGGACAGCACCGACAACTGGTACCTCAGCTGGACCATCAACCGTCAGCCCCAGTTCAAGGCCCAGGATAAGGACACCGTTCTGGTTTGGGTCTATGGCCTGACCACCAACAAGCCCGGCCAGTTCGTCAAGAAGGCCATGCGGGAGTGCACCGGCGAAGAGATCTGCCAGGAGTGGCTGTACCACATCGGCGTGCCCGAGGAGGAGATCCCCGAGCTGGCGGAGAGCGCCTGCAACACCACCACCTGCTATATGCCCTATATCAACGCCTTCTTCCAGCCCAGAAAGGAATCCGACCGGCCTAAGGTGGTGCCCGACGGTGCCGTGAACTTCGCCTTCATCGGCCAGTTCGCCGAGACCCCCAGAGACACCATCTTCACCACCGAATACTCCATGCGTACCGGTATGGAATCCGTCTACACCCTGCTGAACGTAGACCGGGCCGTCCCCGAGGTCTGGGGCAGCAAGTACGATGTCCGGGAGCTGCTGCGTGCCTGCTACTACGCCATCGACAAGAAGCCCATTTCCCAGGCACCTCTGTCCTTCGGCGAGAAGGAGATGCTGAAGCTCCTGGTCAAGAAGACCCGCGGCACCGACATTGAGCTGCTGCTGAAGGAAAGCGGCCTGATCGAGTAATTTTCCAGAAAACAATGCGCCTGATATCCAAGGACTGTTCCGGATATCAGGCGCATTTTTCCCTGTCGCGGCAATCGCGGGTAGAGCCCTTCCGGCCTGCGCCTAGGGCTTTTGCACCCGGCGGAATCTGCGGCCCCAGGGCAGGGCCAGCAGCAGGCCTGTCAGCGCGCCGGTGAAGACGGCGGCGGGGAGGCGGATATTGTCCCCGGTTTTGGGGGACTGGGGGCTCTGGGCGGTCAGGCACCAACGCAGCTTTGGCCAGTCTCTCCGGCCTTGAAGGCTCAGGTCCTCCGGAATCGCCAGGCGCAGCTGCAATTGGGTCTCCTCCGGAGAAAACAGGCCCAGGTCTGCCAGACCGGCAAGGGGACCGTCATAGAGAAGCGTCTCCCCCTGAACGGTCAGGCGGATGCCGGAGAGCGCCGGGGTTACGTCCAGGCATTGCAGTACCAGCCGCATTTCCGCCGGGGGGCGGAGGATCACGGTCTCTTCCGGATTTTCCCCGGGGCTGATGGCAAGGTAGCTGCCGAACAGATGGTCCATGGGTGTGCTGCCGTCGGCGGCAAAGAGCAGGTCCTTTGTGCCGCCTTCCAAAACCAGAGCGTTTTCCGCACCGGCCCCCAGGGGAAGCGCGGACAGCAGCAAGCTCAAAACCAGAATACAGATCTTTCTGCGCATATTCCATCCCTCCATGCGTTTGTACTGCCGCCAGCATATCACGTTTCCAGCGCCGAATTTGCCGGAAGCGGGGAAAATGAAAAAAATCCGCCCCGGAGCCGAAAAATGAATAGGAAAATGCATATATTCATTTTGAAAGGGAATAATTCAGGTTTTGCCTGAGAAATATACGATTTCTTCGAAAATAATTTATTTTTCTCGTTGACAATTTGGAAAAGCGGGTGTATAGTAGTCGAGAAGTGCTCCACCGGTGGAGCACAAAAGTTCGTAGAGAAAGCACGAAGGGAAGAAAATGAAAATGAAAAAAGCACTTGCGCTTGTGCTGGCAGCCCTGCTGCTGGTATCCATGGCGGCCTGCACGGGTACTGCGCCCGCTGCCACCACCGCCGCTGCCGCTGAGACCACAGCTGCAGCCGAGACCGAAGCCACCGAGGCTTCCGCCGAGACCGAATCCGGCAAGACCTATACCGTCGGTATCTGCCAGCTGGTGCAGCACCCTGCACTGGACGCCGCTACTCAGGGCTTCAAGGACGCCCTGACGGAAGCCCTGGGCGATGCCGTCTCCTTCAATGAGCAGAACGCCTCCGGCGAGAGCGTCAACTGCGCCACCATCGTCAATGGCCTGGTGGCCTCCCAGGTGGACCTGATCCTGGCCAACGCCACTGCCCCCCTGCAGGCCGCTGCCTCTGCCACTGCCGATATCCCCGTTCTGGGCACCGCCGTGACGGACTACGCCTCCGCCCTGGAAATTGACAACTGGACCGGCACCGTGGGCGGCAATATCTCCGGCACCTCCGACCTGGCTCCTCTGGACCAGCAGGCGGCTATGCTTCAGGAGCTGTTCCCCGATGCCAAGACCGTGGGCCTGCTGTACTGCTCCGCCGAGTCCAACAGCAAGTACCAGGTGGATATGATTCGGGGCTATCTGGAGCAGGCGGGTCTGACCTGTGAGGAGTACGCCTTCACCGATACCAACGACGTTGCCTCCGTGACCCAGAAGGCCTGCGATTCCAGCGACGTGATCTACATCCCCACCGATAACACCGCCGCCTCCAACACCGAGGCCATCGCCAATGTGGTTCTGCCTGCGGGCGTTCCCGTCATTGCCGGTGAAGAGGGCATCTGCCAGGGCTGCGGCGTGGCGACCCTGTCCATCAGCTACTATGATCTGGGCTATGCCACCGGCAAGATGGCCGTCAAGATCCTGACCGGCGAGGCCGACATTTCCACAATGCCTGTGGAGTACGCACCCCAGGTCACCAAGAAGTACAACGCAGCCAACTGCGAGACCCTGGGCGTCACCGTTCCCGATGACTACGCAGCCGTCGAGGGCTGATACAATGGAATAGAATACAGGGACAGGGCCCTTTCGCCCTGCCCCTGTGTTGCAATTTTTAGAAAGATTTGAGGTAACAAGCCTATGTTTTTCTCCTCCCTTTTGAATGCCGCGCCCGGCGCCATTGCCCAGGGAATGCTCTGGGGCATTATGGCCATTGGCGTATACATTACCTATCGCATTCTGGATGTGGCGGACCTGACCGTAGACGGCAGCCTGGCCACCGGCGGCGCGGTGTGCATTATGCTCATGCGTTCCGGCTGCAACCCCTGGATCGCCCTGCTGTGTGCGTTCCTGGTGGGCATGCTGGCGGGCATGGTTACGGGCCTGCTGCACACCCGCTGCGGCATTCCGGCCATTCTGGCGGGCATTCTGACCCAGTTGGCCCTGTACTCCGTGAACCTGCGGATCATGGGCAGCAAGTCCAACCAGCCCATTTCCGTGGACAAGTACAATCTGGTGGTATCCCAGCGGTTTGTGAAGGAGCTGTCTGCGCGCAATCCCCTGATTCCCGCAGTCGTCACATTGGCGGTGCTCATTGGCATTCTCTATTGGTTCTTCGGCACGGAGTATGGCTCCGGTCTGCGGGCCACCGGCGCCAACCGCCGCATGGCCAGCGCCCAGGGCATTGACACCCGGGTCACCGTCACCGTGGGCCTGATGCTCTCCAATGGCCTGGTGGCCCTGTCCGGCGCGCTGCTGGCCCAGTACCAGGGTGCGGTGGATGTGAATATGGGCCGGGGCGCCATCGTCATCGGTCTGGCCGCCGTCATCATCGGCGAGGTGCTGCTGGATAAGATTTTTAGAAACTTTGCCCTGAAGCTCTGCTCCGTGGTGGTGGGCGCGGTGATCTACTATCTGGTGCTGCAAATCGTCCTGCAATTGGGCCTGAATACCAACGATTTGAAGCTCTTTACCGCGGCCATTGTGGCCCTGTTCCTGTCCATTCCCTATTGGAAGAACAGTATCCATGTGAAGAAAGAGAAGGGAGGTGCCCGGAATGCTTGAGATCAAAAATGTCAGCAAGACCTTTAACCCCGGCACGGTGAATGCCAAAACGGCTCTGAACGGCCTGAACCTGACCCTGAACGACGGGGATTTTGTCACCGTCATCGGCGGCAACGGCGCAGGCAAATCCACCATGCTGAACGCCGTGGCGGGCACCATCCAGGTGGACACGGGCTCCATCATTCTCGACGGCCGGGACATCACCCGCCTGCCGGAATTCAAGCGGGCAGCCTACCTGGGCCGGGTGTTCCAAGACCCTATGATGGGCACGGCTGCCACCATGCAGATCGAGGAAAATCTGGCTCTGGCAGACCGCCGGGGCAAGCGCCGCACCCTGCACCCGGGCATTACCCAGGCGGACCGGGAGCGCTATATCGAGCAGCTGAAAATCCTGGACTTGGGACTGGAAAACCGGATGACCGCCAAGGTGGGCCTGCTGTCCGGCGGCCAGCGCCAGGCCCTGACGCTGCTGATGGCCACCCTGCAAAAACCGGAGCTGCTGCTGCTGGATGAGCACACCGCCGCCCTGGACCCCAAGACCGCCGCCAAGGTCCTGGAGGCTACGCAGCGCATTGTGGAGAAGAACCGCCTGACCACCATGATGATCACCCACAATATGCGCGACGCCATTACCTATGGCAACCGCCTGATCATGATGTATGAGGGCCACGTGGCCGTGGACGTTTCCGGCGAGGAGAAGAGGCACCTGACTGTTGAGCAGCTGCTGGAGCTTTTCAGCAAGGCCTCCGGCTCCGACGAGGCCGACGACAAGCTGCTGCTGTCCTGATCTTCTTTTTATGATAACCCAAAGTTATCAACAGAGTGAATCAAGCGAGACCTCTCCGGAGGCCTCGCCTTTTTGTGCGGCCCTTTCTATGCAAATATGCATAGTTGTATGAATAATATACACTGTGTACGGGATATTGGAATATGCAGATATACGGAAACATTATGAATAAAACATATAATTATGCAAATATGCAGGAAGAAAATGAATGAGATATACAAAACATACATAAGATACGCTGTAAAAAGAATTCCAATTTGTATGTTTTATCAATTGAAATTGCATAATATTCGCGCTATAATACAGCCATCAATCAACCCCCGGAGAAAAGGAGTCAATGAAAATGAAAAAGACCGTTAGCTTTATCCTCGCCGCACTGATGCTGGCCGCTATGCTGGTTGGCTGCGGCAGCACCACCTCCACTTCCACCACAGCAGCCGCTGCCGACACCACCACCGCAGCCGACACCACCGCAGCGGCCGAGATCAAGACCGTTACTCCCGGCGTCCTGACCGTCGCCACCTCTCCCGACTTCGCCCCCATGGAGTTCACCGACCCCACCAAGCAGGGCCAGGATATGTACGTCGGCTTCGATGTGACCCTGGCAAAGTACATTGCCGAGAGCCTGGGGCTGGAGCTGCAGATCATGCCCATGAGCTTTGACGCCTGCCAGACCGCCGTTTACGCCGGCACCGTGGATATGACCATCTCCGGTTTCAGCTGGACCGAAGAGCGGACCCAGAACTACAACATCTCCAACTACTACCACGCTGGTGACAACGAAGACGAGCAGGTCCTGATCACCCTGGCCTCCAACGGCGACAAGTTCGCCACTGCCGACGGCCTGAAGGGCGCCAAGATCGGCGCACAGAACGCCTCCCTGCAGCAGTCCCTGGCCACCGAGCAGCTGCCCGACAGCGAGCTGACCCTCTTCACCGACCTGGGCACCGGCGTGCTGCAGCTGAAGAATGGCGACTTTGACTGCATCGCAGTGGCCAAGGGCAATGGCGAAGCCATCATCGCCAACAACCCCGACATTGCCATGTCCGGCTTCAAGTTCGTGGTTGACGAGAAGTACACCGGCAACGTGGTCCTGCTCCAGAAGGGCAACGATGCGCTGACCGAGGCCGTCAACGAAGCTCTTGCTTCCTCCAAGGACCAGTGGAACACCTGGTATGAAGAGGCCAAGGCCATCTCCGGCATTGAGGTCTCCTACGACGACAACGGCAACGTTGCCAACTAATTACGGAAACGAAAAACCGTTGCGAACCGGTGGCCAAAGCCACTGGTTCGCAGCGGTATGTCCGGAAAGAATCCCATAAAACGGATGCTTTCCTTTTGAACGCAGCGCTGCCGCGCTGAAAAGAGAAGCATCCTGCGAGCACCCCTGCTCTTGAAAAATGCAAGAATGATGCTATAATGATTTGAAAGGAATTTAGAAAGATGGATTTTAGCCTGTTTCTGCCGAATATGGCAAAGATTTGGAGCCAGTATTGGAAGCTCTTCCTGTTCACCGGCCTGAAAAACACCCTGATTCTGACCTTTATCTCCGTGGCCCTGGGCACCGTTCTGGGCACCCTGGTTGCCATGCTGAAGATGTCCAAGTCCAAGATCCTCCGCTTCATCGCCTCCGTCTATGTAGAGGTCCTGCGGGGCACCCCCATTCTGCTGCAGCTGTATGTGTTCTATTTCGTGCTGCCCAACATCTTCAAATTCATGAAGCTCAGCCAGTTCATGTGGGTTTCCATCTCTCTGTGTATCAATTCCTCTGCCTATGTGTCCGAGGTCATCCGTTCCGGCATTCAGGCCGTGGACAAGGGCCAGACCGAGGCTGCCCGTTCTCTGGGCCTCAGCGAGGGCCAGACCATGGTGAAGATCATCCTGCCCCAGGCCGTGCGCAATATTCTGCCGGCGCTGGGCAATGAGTTCATCATGATGCTGAAGGAGACCTCTCTGGCCTCTACCTTCTTCCTGGGCGATATCATGACCTCTTACCTGGTGGTCAAGGGCGTGTCCTATCTGACCCTGGAGCCTCTGACCATCGTTGCCATTATCTACCTGTGCGTGACCTATCCTCTGAGCAAGATCGTGGACCGCTTCGGCAAGAAGATGGCAAACCCCAACAGCTACCGCAGCCACAAGGCGAAAAAGGAAGGAACTGTTTAATTATGGAAATGATCAAAACCGTTGATTTGCATAAGAGCTATGGCGAGCTGCACGTCCTCAAAGGCGTGAACCAGACCATTGAAAAGGGCGAGGTGGTCTCCATCATCGGCCCTTCCGGCGGCGGCAAGAGCACCTTTTTGCGGTGCCTGAACCTGCTGGAAAAGCCCGAAAGCGGCAAAATCTACTTCGAGGGCGACGAGATCACCGGCAACCTGACCAAGGAGGAAAAGCAGCTCATCAAGGAGGGAAAGCTCCCCAAGCCTGCCAAAGTGAACATCGATCTTCACCGGCAGAAGATGGGCATGGTGTTCCAGCACTTCAATGTGTTCCCCCACCTGACGGTGGCTCAGAATATCACCCTGGCCCCCAAGATGCTCAAGGGCAAGAGCGAGGCCGAGGCCAGCCAGATGGCAAAGGACCTGCTCTCCCGGGTCGGCCTGCTGGACAAGTACGATGAAATGCCCGGCAACCTCTCCGGCGGCCAGAAGCAGCGGCTTGCCATTGTCCGGGCTCTGGCCATGGAGCCGGACGTAATGCTCTTCGACGAGCCCACCTCCGCCCTTGACCCCGAGATGGTGGGCGAGGTGCTGGATGTCATCAAGGGCCTGGTGGATACGGGCATGACCAGCGTCATCGTTACCCACGAGATGCGCTTCGCCCGGGAGGTTTCCGATCGGGTGCTGTTTATGGCCGAGGGCAACATTTTGGAGCAGGGTGCCCCGGAGCAGATTTTCAACAATCCCACCCATCCCCGGCTCCAGGACTTCCTGAAGAAGGTGCTGTAATATGAGCAAGCAGGAGCTTTATCAGACCGTTGAAGCGAAAAAAGAGGAAATTCTCACCCTCAGTGACAAGATATGGGAATATGCCGAGCTGTCCATGCTGGAAATCAAGTCCACTGCCGCCTATGTGGCCCTGCTGAAGCAGGAGGGCTTCCAGGTGGAAGAGAACCTCTGCGGTATTCCCACGGCCTTTTCCGGAACCTACGGCTCCGGCAGCCCGAAAATCGGCATTCTGGCGGAATATGACGCCCTGTCCGGCCTGTCCCAGGCCCCCGGTGTGACCGAGAAGCAGCCCCTCTGCGAGGGCGGCAGCGGCCAGGGCTGCGGCCACAATCTGCTGGGCGCGGCCAGCCTCGGTGCGGCCATTGCCATCAAAGACCAAATCGCAGCCGGAAAGCTCCACGGTACGGTCGTCTTCTATGGCTGTCCCGGAGAAGAGGGCTGCGCCGGTAAGACCTTTATGGCCAGAGACGGCCTGTTCCGGGACCTGGATGCCGCCATCACCTGGCACCCCGGCTACACCAATGAGGTCACCACCGGCTCCAATGCTGCCTGCCTGCAGATGGTCTATGAGTTCGCGGGCACCGCTGCCCACGCCGCAGGCAACCCCTGGGAGGGCCGTTCCGCCCTGGACGGCGCGGAGCTGATGAATATAGGCGTTCAGTTCCTGCGGGAGCATATGGAGCCCAAGAGTTCTATCCACTATTCCATCGCCGATGCAGGCGGCATTTCCCCCAATGTAGTGCAGCCCACGGCGAAGCTCATCTATATGGTCCGGGCGGAGACCGTTCGCAAGGCCAAGGCCCTGCTGGCCCGGGTCAATGACATCGCCAAGGGCGCGGCCCTCATGACCGGCACCACCGTCACCTGGCACCAGCTGGATGGCACCTCCGATACCCTGTCCAATACCGTCCTGGAGCAGCTGCTCTACGACAATCTGGTGGAAGCCCCTCTGCCGGAGTATACCCAGCAGGAGTGGGACTTCGCGGCCAAGCTTCGCGAGACCTACCCCCACGATGGCCTGCCCGGCCACAGCACGGAGACCAACCCCGTGCTCAAAAAGCAGATCATTCAGCTGTCCGACCATGGAAATAAGGCCATCAACGACTTTGTGGTGCCCTATTACCCTGCCTATTCCTATAGCCCCGGCTCTACGGATGTGGGCGACGTCAGCTGGCTGACCCCCACCGCCCAGTTCAATACGGCCACTTGGCCTTCCCAGGTCCCCGGCCACAGCTGGCAGGTGGTTGCCGCCGGCAAGACCGGCTTGGCCCACAAGGGCCTGCTGTACGCCGCTAAAGTCCTGGCCGGTGCTGCCATGGACCTGATGGAAAAGCCCGAGCTGGTAAAAGCCGCCCGGCAGGAGTTCCGGGAAAACGCCGCCGCCGGTTACGATTGCCCCATCGGCCCGGAGGTCGTGCCCAGCGCACAGTGAAATTTACGAGAGAAGCCCGCCTGCGCAATTTGCAGGCGGGCTTTTTGCGTACCAACGTTGACAAGGTGGCAAGATTGGGATATAATATGACTACCAAAACAAGGAGGCATTTTCATGAGCCCGAACATTTCCATTCGCCCCTCCAAGGACATTCGCACGAACTATGCCCAGATTTCTGCCCTTACCCGGCAGAATCCCGTGGCCATCACCGTCAACGGCAGGGAAGATACGGTGCTTCTCAGCCATGAGGATTTTCAGCACCAGCTGCGCTATATTGACGCTCTGGAAGCGAAGCTCCAGGTCTATTCCCACCTGGCCCAGGCCATGGACGATATCAAGCTCGGCAGGGTGCAGAGCGCCGAGGATGCGTTTGCGGATATCCTGGATGAATTGGAGAACCTGGACGTATGAGCTGCAAAGTGATCTTTACGGATACAGCCAAGTCGGATCTACTGGATATCGCCCGCAGCCTTGCGGAGATTTCCAAGGATAAAGCTCTTGCCGTCCGTTTTGTCCGGGAGCTGCAGCAGGAGACAGCGCGCCTGGAGCAGTTCCCGGAATCCGGCGCCGTCCCCAGAGACCGGGTACTAAAAAGCGGCGGCGATCGCTTCCTGGTTCACGGGGACTACTTGCTGTTTTATCTGTATGAAAAGGAGAAGAACGCCGTGTACGTCATGGCGGTGTTCAACGGAAAACGGGATTATATGCGGGTGATGCGGGAATTTCTGTAAGTGTCGTTCGACAGTATAAAACGAGGACGCGGGTGTGTTGCGTCCTCGCTTTTTGAATGGTTGGGGATTATAAAGCGTTAAACGTGTGCCATTGAGGACACAAAGAGTGAATTTTTCATTCGGATGCCCTGAAATTGATTAGTGGTTGCGTCTTACAAAAAGATAGGGGCTCTGTCGTCTTCAATGGAATACTTTATAAAATCGAACTTTGCTTTGCTGTTCTTGTAATATTTCTCTGCTGCTGTGCAAAGAATGCAGCATAAGTGGGAGATATCAATTTTCAATTCCCGATGTACTATGTGCTTATCCCTGCCAAAGGCGACCATGCTCAGATCTCCGTTAGCACCATCTTCTCCGGTTATGACAAGCTCAAATTTATCAACCTTGCACCGAGATTCGTGAATTCTTGATTGCTCTACATTTGGTGTGCTTTGGTGAAGCAGACAATTACGCAAACTATAAATAATTTCCTCGTTCAGATAGGGCATATCATATCCGTATGGAGAATCACATCTATCTGTAATAACATATTGGCAGCACCAGTTTTTATAGCGCACGCCGTTGTAATCCTCGTTGGGATATTCAGCTTTTCCACAGGTGTCAGGTAAAGTCAGCGCAAGTGCTAATGCTGACAAATACAGTTCATGGGACAAAGCCATATGAATCTCATGTACAATTCGGTCTATCAAGCAAATCACCTCATTTCAGCCATTGACACAACAGCGAACATTTTAGACAGTTTTTGTATGATTAAAATTTTCTGTTTGCAATTTTCTTCAGTTTTCTGTAACCCTCACAACCTATAACTTGTATAGCATTGTACTTCTTCAATGCGTTTTCGAGAGTAATCCGAATTTGGACGGGAATGTAATGTGTAAGCGCATTTTGATTGATTACCGAATGAAGATTGGCTTTGCTCTGATTATAAGTATTCCAAAATGTATTTGGGTCTATATTCTGATTTGACGCAGTCATTCGTTTCATTAGATTCTCAAAAGCAGTTTTTTGCTCATCAGAAGCATCAGCTGGGAGACTTCCTTCTATTGTCTTGAGGAGAGTCGGTACATCCACAGGATTCTGCGCACACATTGCCAGTATCTGCAAAATGTAGTTCGTTTCGGACTGCATTAGCATCTGCTGTGTTAAGAACAGAGAATTCTTTTGCAGGTTCTTCATCAACTGTTGCTGCTCAAGAATTTCTGATGCACAATTATAGAATTCATCAAACATTCTGAAGCTGAATGAATCCATTTTTCTTACGAAGTAATGCTTGTGCTTGTCCCAATAATCTGTTTTGAAAAGCATTTGAGACTCATAGAAAGCACCATCGTTTAATTTGCCTTCTGAAATATAAGATCTTACTTCTGCAATGCTTGTTTGCAGTTCTTCTACCTGCAAGACAATCAGCGATGCTGCTTCTGAAATCTTGCGGCGTTCTTGAACCCAATAAATGATAAACGCTGATGCACCTACGATAACCAGCAATATATCAATCCAGTTTTTACTGACAAAATTAGCAATATTAGCCCACATATTTTGTATATTCACCTCATTTCAACCTTTCGCACAACGGCAAGAGTTCTTTGTTTTTGAAAAAGATATGTTTATTCGGAATCTTCCTTTTTCGTGTTTTGGACACTTAGGATTTGCGTTATGCCTTTGAGCTCATCACCAATCCTTTTCACAGATTTAAGCAAATCTTCCTCATCGGTTGTTGATGAGAAAAATGTCATATAGTGCTCCAGATCCACAAATAGATCACTTTGATAGGTTTTGACTTGTGATTCATATTCTATTGTTCCTGTTAGCGGCTTCATGTTTGGATTTCCACGAAGTTTATTGCTGCCGATATACAAGTCATAATGCTGTCCAGCGCCTATAATGCACTCTTTGCCTTTTATCCGTTCTAATTCTTTTCTCATTGACTCTTCCGGAAGACTGTCAATGAATTCCTGATCTAAATTGATTTTAACATGCTGGGCACTCAGGTTTCCACGGTTTACAAAACGGGCGATATACCATGTTCTTCTGCTATAGTGGAATTCAAGCTCGACAACAGGCCTGTTTGTTTCCGCAAACTGCTTTTGCATCTCCCGCAACTGTTCTTTAGATGCATTGGCAGCCTTGATATTTGCCAAACAAATAAAAATGGTTGCTATAACATAAATCCCTGTGATTATAACCATGACCCATTCCGCAGTCATCTGATTCACCTCATTTCAGCCGCTCACACAGCGGCAGAATTTCTTCCAGTTTGGCAACGATACGCTTCTGCTCGGAAAGGGGCGGAAGTGGGATAAGCATATTTTGAATTCTAATAATAGCTAATTTTGGTTGCCCAACTTTAGTTGTTGCATCAGCAATTTGATTTTGAACCAATGATGATTGCATACATTTTATCAACCAATCCTGATCCATCAAAGAAAAAACAAGTCTGTCTGCATTCTCCGTTAAATTTGCCCCGTCAAGTTCGGGAGGTATTTTTCCAACCCTTCCTATTGTCCCGGCTACTGTAATAAAAACATCTTCTTTGTGTATGATGTATTTTGAAATAGATGGAAAAATATCTTCTGGAACATATTGCAAGTTTTCTGTGGATACATAACCATCCTTCATGTCAGATACACGGATATAGATATAGCCCGTATCATTTGATGAAAGTTTTCTACCTGCCGGTATGCGTTTGCCACCCAGAATTGTTGCAACTGTCCCAATTCTCACCCACTTCCAACTTCCCGGAATATCGAACGGAATCTCATCCTCTGCAATTTCCGGCAGGGGCTTTTCCTTCTTGATTTTGCCTTCCTTAATTAGCCGCTTCTTTTCTGCCTGAATCTGCCGATACAGTTCTTCGCCCGTTCCTTCTTCCTCTCTCTGCTCAACGAGCTTGCCCTGGATGGCATATTGAAGAATGGACTTCTTCACTTCCTCCGGGAACTTGGCATTGAACTGCTCCAATTTTTCATAGGCTGCGGCATAGCGATCAACATAGGGGAGAAGTTCTCTAATCTTTGCCACGATGCGTTTCTGCTCGGTAAGGGGTGGGAGCGGAATTAAACACATCGAAAGGTAATCTTTATGGATGCGTTGCTGTCCCGCTGTCCCGGTAAAGGATTTAACGCCGTTTGTGATAAAGTATGGTGTTTTGAAAAACCAAAGCAAAAATTCAGGCAACATGGTATTGCTTATGGTTCGTGCTATAGTTAACTCTGTAGTACCTGCGCCATATCCATTTTTTAGATTCCTGAAAATAACGGATTTTCTGTTCTGAAAACACGGCGTAATCTTTGCTACACCAATATCGCCTTCCGCAAAATGAGTAAACCCTTTTTTGATGTCTTTCCATGTCTTAATTTCAGATGTGTGCTGATTTCTAAATCCATCCATCACACAAGACATCGGAATAAACGATGTTGCTAATTCGTCAGCTAGATCATTTTTCGGATTAAGCGTTACTATTTGGGCAACACGAACCCACTTCCAACTCTCCGGAATGTCAAACGGAATCTCATCCTCTACAATCTCCGGCAGGGGCTTTTCCTTTTTGATTTTGCCTGCTTTAATAAGCCGCTGCTTTTCTTCTTGAATCTGCTGGTGGAGTTCCTCACCGGTTCCTTCTTCCGGTCTTTGCTCAACAAGTTTCCCTTGAATGGCGTATTGAAGAATGCTTGCCGTTAACTGCTCAGGGGTCATTCAACTACACCTCCCGGCAATAAGGCTTCCAACTCTGCAAGCACCTTGTCGATCTCTGCGTTCAGAGTCGCTCTTCTTTCTTGGTACACGTTGATCGTATCAAGAGGGGCGAGTATTTCTTCTTCCTCGTGCGGATAACCGCAAAGGTCGATGTTGCACCCTTGCTCATTCAGAAGATAATCAGCGGTAAATTTCTGCGCCTTGAAGGATTCGCCGTCGGGGATTACCTTCCGGTCATTCCACCATGCGATGCAATCATCAAAGTGCTTCAATTCCATCGGCTTGGTTTTGGAAAAGTGCTTTCTGTCGGACGGAATATCCACTCTGTAAAACCATGTTTCCGTTGTCGGCTTTGTGTTATCAAAGAACAACAGGTTGGTGGTGATGGAAGTATAGGGGCTGAATACAGAACTGGGCAGTCTGACAACCGTGTGCAGATTGAATTCGCCAATGAGCTTTTTCTTGATGTTCACCTTTGCATTGTCCAAGCCGAACAGGAAACCATCCGGCACAACAACGGCAGCTCTGCCATTCTTTTTTAACCGGTATAGGATAACAGACATGAACAGATCGGCTGTCTCTGAGCTTGCCAAGTCATCGGGGAAGAATCCCTGAATGGACTTGTCCTCATGTCCGCCATAAGGAGGGTTCATCAGGATTACGTCAAACTTATCATCATCTGTATAGTCCAACAAATTGTGTTTCAACGAGTTCATGTGGTAGATGTTCGGAATCTCAATGTCATGCAGCAGCATATTGGTTACACAGAGCAAATACGGGAACGGCTTTTTCTCGACTCCGTAAATGCTGTCATCAAGCTGCTTTTGAGCAGAAGTGTCGGTTACCTGCTTGGATAACTGCCCAAGCCAGGAAGTGATGAAGCCACCTGTACCGCAAGCAAAGTCAGCCATCTTTTCGCCAAGCTTCGGCTTGATCATCAGCGCCATAAACTCGGTGACTGCTCTCGGCGTATAGAATTCACCGGAAGAACCAGCAGATTGCAACTCCCGCAAAATCTCCTCATAGACAAAACCGAAAGCATGGCTTTCCTTCACATCGTCAAACTCAATCTCGTCAATGACATCAATGACCTGACGAAGATAAACGCCGTCCTTCATATAGTTGTTGGCGTCCTCAAAGGTCGATTTCACGATCGCTTTCTTGATCGGAGTGTCAGGTGCAACCTTGATACCCTCATAGACAATCGTGTCGCCTTCTTTTACATCATTGCCTTTCAGCACCGGGAACAAAGTGTTGTTGACAAAGTTCAGCAGCTTGTCTCCGGTCATAGCATGACCGTTGCTGTTGGCCTTTGCCCAATTTCTCCATCTGAGGTCTTCGGGAATAATGGATTCGTAGTTGTCCTCATTCAGTTCCCAATCGTCTTCTTTGGCATCGTAGACTTTCAGGAAGAGCATCCATACCATCTGCTCAATTCGTTGAGCATCGCCGTTGATACCTGCGTCCATACGCATAATATCACGGATTCTTTTTATAAAACCTGACTGCATCGCCATAATTAACTTACCTCTAATTCATAAATGTTCGCTTCAAGCTCCTTAATAGCAGCCTCATACTGCGCTTTGCCGCCGAACAGCTTAACGATTTTTACAGGCTTTCCAAAGTCGGCAAAGTCTGCAAGAGAAAGGACCTTAATATCCTCAACCTCAGTGATGCCTTGGTTCATATACTTGTCCAAGAGAATGGAGAGAACTGCCTGCGCTTCAACGGAATACTTGCTGAAAAAGTCCTTCTTCTTGACGTTGTTAGCCCGCTCTTTTCTCGTCAGCGGCTTCCTGCCGTATGCCACATAGCAGATGAAATCAAAATCATCCACATCGGACATTCCTTGTTCCGCTTTCAGAGCCTTCAAATCAATCCCCATCGCAATAAAGGATTGTTCAATCGTTTTCTTCTTATCCGATGCTTTCCACTTGTGTATAAAGTCAGAAAGGGACGCATATTCGCCTTTGATATTGGTTCTCGTGTAGTTGATAATATCTTCCTGACGAAGCAGCTTGCCGTTGGCATCATACACAGAAACAGTCTTATTGATAATCTTCACACTGCACCCGTCTTTATCAACGATAGGCGTTTCAACGGGGTCAACGGGCGGTTCCTCTCCAATGCCGCCGGGTTCACCGCCTTTGGGTTTGTTTCCTCCGCTGCCGTGTTGGAACCCCTCAACCTGTTCTACGGGACCATCCCAATCAGGGTCGCTAAAGAGCCTTGTCACATTTCTAAAGTCCATAACGACAAAGTGTGTCTTACCTTCCTTTTCCCTGATACGGGTCCCTCGCCCGATAATCTGCTTAAAGGTAGTCATGCTCTCAACCGTCTTGTCCAGAACGATCAGCTTTGTCATCTTGCAGTCTGCTCCGGTGGAAAGCAGTTCGGATGTCGTAGCGATAACCGGATAAGGGCTGGACACAGAGATGAAATAGTCAAGTTTGGATTTGCCATAAACATCGGAGCCGGTGATTCTTACGCAGTAATCCGGATTCTCCCGAACCATGTCGGCGTTTTGGTTGATAAGGGCAATTCTCATACGTTCAGCATGATCTTCAGAAGCACAGAATACGATGGTTTTCTGCATTCTGTCGGTGCTTTTCAGATATTCCGTGATCTCCCTTGCAACCTCATCAATGCGGTCTTGGAGAATGATATTGTAGTCGTAATCCCTGTTGTTATAGATCCGATCCTCAATTACATTGCCGTATATGTCGGTCTGTCCCTTATGCGGTCTCCATCCGTCGCCAATGTTGGTTGTAATATTGATGACTTTGAACGGGGCAAGGAATCCGTCTTCAATGCCTTGCTTTAGGCTGTAAGTATAAACAGGCTCTCCAAAGTAATCGATATTCGAAACTTTTTCGCTTTCCTTTGGCGTGGCGGTCATGCCGATCTGTGTAGCGGAAGAAAAGTATTCGAGAACCTTCCGCCAGTTGCTGTCTTCTTTTGCACTTCCGCGATGGCACTCATCCACAATTATGAGGTCAAAGTATTTTGACGGTATTTGCCTGAAGTGTTCCTCATCATTTTGCCCGACCATTTGATGGTAGAGAGCAAAGTTCACTTCATGGGATGCAATTTTGCTCAAACAATCCTTGTCAGAAAAATCCACTTTGTAAATGGTCTTCTCAAGCGGAGCAAAGTCCTGCAAAATGCTCTGGTCAACAAGAATGTTCCTATCCGCCAGGTACAGAATCCTCTTTTTCATGTCAGAACGGAGCAGACGGTACACAATTTGAAAAGCGGTATATGTTTTTCCTGTTCCTGTTGCCATGACAAGCAGCAGCCTCTGCTGCCCTCTGGCAATGGCTTCAACAGTCCGGTTAACCGCATTCCTTTGATAATAGCGAGGAGGGTACGTGCTCTGAGAAGAATAGTACGGCTGAGAGATGACTTTCTTTTCCAAATCAGAAATGCCCTTGCCGCTGTGCAGCTCGGAGTAATATCTCGCTACAAGCATCTCTTGTGTCGGAAATTGCTCCAAGGAAATCTGTTGCTCTTTCCCGGTCAGAAAGTCATGCTCATAAAAAGCATCTCCGTTTGAGGAATATGCGAATGGAAGATCCATCATCTGTGCATAAGTTATTGCCTGCTGCAAGCCGTGAGATACCGCGTGATGATTATCTTTTGCTTCTACTACGGCGATGGGCTTCCCGTCATTAAGATAAAGTATGTAATCAGCGAACTTAGGCTTGCTGCGGGCAACAACATTGCCGCTGATATTGATGCGGCCGTCTGTTATTTTAGTCTCCATTGTGATATGGCTTTTCCACCCGCTTTGGATGGCAGGCGTTATGTAGTTCAATTTGATGTCTTCTTCGGACATTTTCTTTTTGTCCAGTATCATAAGAATCTCCTTCGATCATCCGTATTTGGCAGACACTTCTGCACGCTTGCTTTTATTTCCTTTGCGTGTATATTGAGAAACTTATTACATTTTACCCATATTATATCATAGCCATATGGAAATTTCCACAAAAATACAAAATATATCGCTCACAATAAGAGCGTGTTGGCACATTTTTGCATACTGTGAAAAATCTGTGGAATCCTACCCGGGAGGTGAGGCGGATGTATTCCGGGGAAGTGAACCATGAAACTATCACGGGGATTTTTGAGGGCGCGGCGGACTTTATTGTCCGGCGGCTTTGCTGCAATGGGGTGAGCCTCTATGCCTATGCCATTGACGGCCTGACCTCAGGGGCTGATACCTCGGAGTACGTCATCCGCCCCATTACGGACAATCTGACCGGGAGTACACCGGCGGCCCTTTATGAAGAGGCGCTGCTGGGAAACGTCTATAACAGCGTGGCGGACCCCTGCAAGGACCTGGACACCGTGGCCCGGAAGCTGGTCAACGGTTTCTGTGTCATTCTCTTCCCTGGGGCCGGGGCTATCGCCTTTGAGGTTAAAACCGGGGAGAAGCGGGGCATCTCCGCCCCGGAGGTGGAGAATACCGTCAAGGGGCCCAAGGATGCCTTCGTGGAGACGGTTCGGTCCAATACCAGCCTCATCCGCCGCCATCTGCGCACCCCGGCCCTGCGGCTTTGGGAGACCCAGGTGGGCCGCAGAAGTCTGACCAATGTGACCGTGGCCTACATTGACGGCCTGACGGACCCTCGCCTGGTGGAGCGGATGCAGCGCCGACTGGAGAAGATCGATGTGGACGGCTTCCTGGCTCCCTCCGCTGTGGAGGAGTACGTCACCGGTTCCCGGAAGACGGCCTTTCCCCTGATTCAATACACGGAGCGGGCGGATAAGTTCTGCGCCGGGCTCCTGGAGGGCCGAGTGGGGCTGCTGGTGGACGGCCTGCCCCTGGGCTATCTGGCCCCGGCGGACCTGGGCTACCTGATGGAGAGTCCGGAGGATTGGAGCCGGGACTACCTCAGCGCCTCCTTCCTGCGGATTTTGCGCTATGGGGCGCTGATTCTGGGGCTGCTGCTGCCGGGGCTGTATATCGCCCTGGCGGTGTTTCATCAGGAGATGATCCCCTTGCCCCTGCTGCGGGCCATCGTTGAGAGCAAAAAGGATGTGCCTTTTTCTACGGCGGCAGAGGTGGTGAGCCTGCTGCTGGCCTTTGAGCTGCTGCAGGAGTCCGGCATTCATCTGCCCCAGGCCGTTGGCCAATCCGTCTCCACCATCGGCGGCATTGTGGTTGGTACGGCGGCAGTGGATGCGGGGCTGGTGTCTCCGGCGGCGCTGATTGCGGTGAGCGTTGCGGGGGTCTGCGGCTTTGTGCTGCCCAATCGGGACTTGGCAGAGGCCCTGCGGCTGTGGCGGCTTGGGTTTGCACTGATTGCCGCCGTGGCGGGGCTCTTTGGCCTGACGGCGGGGTTCATCGTCCTGGTGGGTCATCTGGCGGGGCTGCAATGCCTGGAGGTGCCCTATTTGGCACCCTTCCACAAGGGGCAGGCCAATGTGCTGCGGGACCGCATGGTCACGGACAAATTCCGGGATTCTCTGCTGCATCCGGAGGATAGGAGAAAGCAGGTATGAAAAAATGGATTTGGCTGGCAGCGCTTGCTTTGTTCCTGCTGCCCCGGCGGGGCACAGAGGTTGGAAAGCTGCTGCCTGTGGAAACACTGTTGATCGAGAAACAGGCGGGGCAGTACCGGGTGTCCGCGGATACGGGCAGTGCGGGCCGGGGGGACAGCCTGGAAAAGGCTGTGGATGCGCTGCGGGCGGAAGCGCCGGGAATCCTGTTCCTGGATACGGCGGACTACGTGCTCCTGACAGGGGAAGCGGAGGATTGCATGGAAAGGCTGCAGGACTATGTGCGGCCGGGAACCCGGGTGTACAAATTGGAGGGCACGGCGGAGCTTTCGGAAATCGGTCCGTTTTTGAAGTCACACGGTCCGGATGCACCGCTGTATCGCCTGCAAAAGAGGGAGCTGCAGCTCCCAAAATTGACAGCAGAGGGGGAGAAGCTGCGTTTTGAAGGGCAGTGAGGAGAAAAACGGAATCCCGGCAGCTGCACTGGCGGGGCTCGCCCGGACCGCAGCGGGTGCCGGATGGCCGGGGGTTCTGGTCGTCAGCGCAGGTGCGGCGCTGCTTCGAAGACTGCGGGGGAATGCGTGCGTACCCAGATGGCTCCGGGCGGTGCAGGCCCTGTTTGACGCTTTTGTACTGTGCCAGGCGCTGACCTGGGCGGGCGCAAGCTGGCAGGGCGCGGGGAACGGAATGTGGATCGGGCTGATTTTGCTGGGCCTCGCTCTTTGGCTGGCGCACAAAGGGCCGGAGGCAGTACAGGCGGCTTCCGGCGTGTTGGGCCTGGCGGAGGCGGGGCTGTTGGCGGCGGTGATGCTGGGTAGTCTCCGCCAGATTCGGCCGGAAAATCTGCTGCCGGGAGTTGGGCTTCCGGATGGATGGCTGCTGGTGGCGCTTCTGCTGCCGGGGGGCGGGCGGCGGCAGGGCTGGCTGTGGGCGCTTGCCTTTTGCCTAACGGCGGCGGGTGTGGGCTGGGTCGGGGAGAATGCGTTTTTGCTTTTGAGCCGCAGTGCTTCCGGGATGGGTTCCGTCCGGCGGCTGGAAAGTCTGGCTGCGGTGGGACTGGCGCTGGGCTTTTTCCTGATGATGACGCAGCTGCTCTCCCAGGAGCACCCGGGGGACCGTATCTGGTCCGCTGCGTTGGCCGCAGCCCTTTTTCTGGGAGGATTCCGCATAAATGGCTGGCTCGCTGCCCTGTGCGCGGCGACGGCATGGTATTTCCTGCCGACAATGTGTGGAAAAAGGAAAATAAAGGATAAAAATAGCAAATATGATGCACATCCGACAGAAAGGAAAAGAAAAATGATAAAGTAGCGAAAAAGTGCTTGACAAATTCTTCAATTAGTGTTAATATCATGAAGCTTTCTGCGAGACACCTTGATGAAAGCGGCTGTACCTTGTAAATTGAATAACGTAAAGACAAACTAAAACACCTTGGACAA
>ERZ824600.1445-NODE-1445-length-29247-cov-5.583653_pt1 | contig 29247 bp, 30 predicted proteins | sample MGYA00519933_ERZ824600 | MGnify/ENA primary metagenome ERZ824600 (study PRJEB31778, sample SAMEA3449178) | human gut metagenome | biome: human gut; feature: human-associated habitat; material: faeces | place: United Kingdom | collected 2010/2012 ... | reverse complement strand
GCATCTGGTGCTCCTGAATATTATCCTCGTTGACAGGGCGGAAGGTGCCAAGGCCAACGTGCAGGGTCACTTCCACAATGTTGACCCCCTTGGCACGGATGGTATCCAGCAGTTCCGGGGTAAAATGCAGCCCGGCTGTGGGAGCAGCCGCGCTGCCAAGCTCTTTGGCGTATACGGTCTGGTACTGGCTCTGATCCTCTAGTTGGCGGGTGATGTACGGCGGCAGCGGCATTTTGCCGAACTCATCCAGCTTTTCGTACAAAGTCTGGGTATCGTATTGGAAGGTTACATATTTGTTGCCATCCGGCAGGGTCTCGTCTACTGTGGCCGTCAGGGAGCCATCGCCAAAGCTCAGCTTGGTGCCAGCCTGCATCCGGCGGCCGGGGCGGGCCAGGCATTCCCAGGTGTCACCGTGGGCCTGGCGGAGCAGCAGAACCTCGCACACGGCGCCGGTGGGCACTTTAACACCCATCAAGCGGGCAGGCAGAACCTTAGAATTGTTGACGACCAGCACATCTCCGGCGTTCAGGTATTCCGGCAGGTCATGGAAGATGCGGTGTTCAATCGTATCATTCTTGCGGTCAAGCACCATCAGGCGGGCGCTGTCACGCGGGTCAGCGGGCTCCTGGGCAATCAGTTCTTTGGGCAGGTCATACCAAAAATCTTTCTTTAACATTGTTTTGCTTCCTTTTTGCGTTGACAAGTTGGCCGCGCAATGCTATTATTGAGGCATGCAGGCGGCGATTGTATCTTACAGCAGCTGCCATGCGGCACAGAGGCGCGGATTTCATCAGTATATTCCCTTTTATGCCAGCCAAAGGCTTGTGGGGAATGGAAAGGGACGTCCGCCGAAGGCGGTGCACGGCACGCATCGTTCCTGGGCCCGCAGCCGAACAGGGGCGGGACTGTCACGTTAGGATTAACGTGTTGCGCTGTGCTCATGCAATGTATCATTATATTGCATTTTGTGCCGGTTTTCAAGCCGGTTTTTTTATTATCTCGTGTTTGGCAGCAAAATGGCTTGAATGTGGCGGCAGGTTTGTGTTTACCCCCTGCAAACCTGCGGCGGCAGCTGCATATAGGTAATGGTATGGGGCTGGGAACAGAAGCAGAATCCCCAAATGTGCGTTGGGGTTCTGGAGGAAAGGACGGCAGTTTAAGATGAAACAGTACAAAGTTGGCGTTGTTGGTGCAACTGGCATGGTGGGCCAGCGTTTTATTACCCTGCTGGAAAATCATCCCTGGTTTAAGCTTACGGCTCTGGCTGCATCGGCACGCTCCGCAGGCAAGACCTATGAGGATGCTGTCGGCAGCCGCTGGCTGATGAAAACACCGATGCCGGAAGCAGTCAAAAAGATGGTGGTTCTGGATGCTTCCAAGGTGGAAGAAGTTGCTGCACAGGTGGATTTTGTCTTCTGTGCAGTCAACATGAAAAAGGACGAAATCAAAGCGCTGGAAGAAGCTTACGCCAAGGCAGAATGCCCTGTGGTTTCCAACAACAGCGCACACCGCATGACACCGGATGTTCCGATGGTAGTGCCTGAAATCAATGCAGACCACCTGGAAATCATCCCCGCACAGCGCAAGCGCCTGGGCACCAAGCGCGGCTTTATTGCCGTCAAGTCCAACTGCAGCCTGCAGAGCTATGTGCCTGCCCTGCACCCGCTGATGAAGGATTACGGCGTAACCAAGTGCCTGGTCTGCACCTATCAGGCAATCTCCGGCGCTGGCAAAACGTTTGAGACTTTCCCCGATATCCTGGATAACGTGATTCCCTACATCGGTGGTGAAGAAGAAAAGAGTGAGCAGGAGCCGCTGAAGCTGTGGGGCCACATTGATGGCGATAAGATTGTGCCCGCAACTGCACCTTCCATTACGGCCCAGTGCCTGCGCGTACCGGTATCCGATGGCCACATGGGCGCGGTATTCGTAAGCTTTGATAAAAAGCCCACCAAAGAAGAAATCCTGAAAACCTGGAAAGAATTTCATGGCCCGGCGCAGGATCTGGACCTGCCCAGCGCACCCAAACAGTTCCTGCATTACTTTGAAGAAGATGACCGCCCCCAGCCCAAGCTGGACCGCATGATTGAAAACGGCATGGCTGTCAGCATTGGTCGCCTGCGTGAGGATACCCAGTACGATTACAAGTTTGTCTGCCTGTCCCACAACACGCTGCGCGGCGCAGCAGGCGGTGCAGTTCTGCTGGCAGAACTGTTGGCCGTTAAGGGCTATTTTGACTGATCATCCCCTAGATTGAAGGAGAAACATTCCCTATGAAACAACCTGTATTTACCGGTGCTGCTGTTGCCATCATTACCCCCATGCACGCAGACGGAACCGTCAACTTTGAGGAACTGGGCCGCATTATTGATGATCAGATTGCACACGGCACGGATGCCATTGTGATCTGCGGCACCACGGGTGAATCCGCAGCGCTCAACCACGAAGAGCATGTGGAGTGCATCCGTTTTGCTGTGAAGCATACCGCAAAGCGCGTTCCTGTTATTGCGGGCACGGGCTCCAACGATACGGCCTTTGCCATTGAGATCTCCAAAGAGGCCGAGGAAGCCGGTGCAGATGCCCTGCTGCTGGTTACCCCTTATTACAACAAAACCAGCCAGGCGGGCCTGATTGCCCACTATACAGCCATTGCAAATGCCGTTACCCTGCCCTGCATCATTTACAATGTTCCGTCCCGTACCGGTGTGAATCTGCAGCCCGCCACACTGGCGGAGCTTGCCAAGCTGCCCAATGTAAACGCTGTAAAGGAAGCCAGCGGCAATATCTCCCAGGTTGCGGATGTTGCAGCCCTGTGTGGCGAGGAACTGAACATTTATTCTGGCAACGATGACCAGATTGTGCCGATCTTGTCCTTGGGCGGTAAGGGCGTCATCAGCGTGCTTTCCAATGTTGCGCCGCAGCAGGCACACGATATCTGTGCCGCATGGTTTTCCGGTGACACGGCAAAGAGCCTGGAACTGCAGCTGAAAGCGCTGCCGCTGTGCCATGCCCTGTTTGCTGATGTAAACCCCATCCCGGTCAAATGGGCAATGAACCGCCTGGGCTGGAATGCGGGTCCATTGCGCTTGCCTCTGGTGGAGCCTTCGGCTGCCGTGCAGCAGTCCCTGGAAAATGAGATGAAGGCTTACGGCGTTCTGAAATAAAATAATCACGACCAGGCCCGCAGTACCGCGGATTTGTTGCGGCGCCGCGGGCCTGTGCTTTGGAAAAGGAAGGAACCAAATTAAGATGACGGATTTGATTATTCAGGGCATTAACGGCCGTATGGGCCATACCCTTGTGGAAAAGATCTCTGCCCGCAGCGATTGCCGCATTGTTGCCGGTGTGGACCAGAAAGCCGGTCAGATCGGGGATATCCCGGTTTACGCTTCGCTGGAAGATTTGCCGGAGGCAAAGGGAATCGTAATTGATTTTACTTCCCCTGCCGGTACGGTGCACGCGGCACAGTTCTGCGCGGCACATGGTATGCCTTGCGTGCTTTGCTCGACCGGTTTGAGCAAAGAGGACGAGGCTGTGGTGGAACAGGCCAGCGAGAAGGTGCCGGTGTTCCGCAGCGCCAATATGTCGGTTGGCATCAATGTGTTGATCGAGCTGGCCCGCCGTGCGACCAAGCTGTTTGATGGCGAGTTTGATATCGAAATTGTGGAGAAGCACCATCACAACAAGCTGGATGCCCCCAGCGGCACTGCTCTGATGCTGGCCGATGCCATCAACGAGCAGAATGATGGTGCTTACCACTATGTCTACGATCGTTCCTCCGTGCGTCAGAAACGTGACCCGAAGGAGATCGGCATCAGCTCGGTACGCGGCGGCAGCATCGTGGGCGACCACGAGGTGCTGTTCTGCGGCCCGGACGAAGTGATCACCCTCAAGCACACTGCTTATTCCCGCAGCATCTTTGCCAACGGCGCCATCAACGCCGCCGTGTATCTGGCAAAGAAGGAGCCGGGGCTGTATAATATGGGCGATCTGATCGCTTCGATCTGATTTTGCCCTGCAGATGCGGCACAGCGGTTTTTGGATAGCCCCTGTGCTGCAGGAGGTTCAACATGGCAAAGCATTCGACACCCCGGCGGCGCTCCGGGAAGCACTGGGTCGGCACGCTACTCACAGCGGGTGCCGTCGTGGCATGCATGGGGCTTCTGCTCCGCTTTCTCCCGGTGGGCACCATCCCGACCGGCGGAGACGAACCGTCGGACAGTGCGGTGAGCAGCACGGAGCCTGCGGCGTCCTCGGTCCCGGAGCCCGAACCGGAACCGGTGGTGGAAACGCTCCGCTTTTCGGCTACGGGCGATGACCTGATCCATTCCCCCATCTACAAGCAGGCCGCCCGGCGGGCCGCCAATGGGCAGCAGTACGACTTTGATTACTGCTATGCACAGGTCGCACCCTTCTATGCGCAGCAGGACATCAACTGGATCAATCAGGAAACGCTCTGCAACGATGAGCTGGAGCCTTCCTCCTATCCCTGCTTTTCTACCCCGGGAGACTGTGCCCGGGCACTTTACCGGGCCGGCATCCGGGTGTTCAGCCTGTCAAATAACCACACCTACGATAAGGGCGCAGCCGGTCTGGCTGCCACCCTGCGTTTCTGGGAGAGCATGCCGGAGGGCGTAGTCACCACCGGCCTGTGGCGTGGTGCGGATGACTACAGCCGCATTCCGCTGCAGACCGTCAACGGGGTGACCATCGCCTACCTTTCCTACACGGAGCACACCAATGGCATCCCCACCAGCAGCTCCATGCCCGCCAACGTGATCTACACCAGCCAGACGGATGTGATCGAGCAACAGGTTCGTGCAGCACACCAGCAGGCCGACTTTGTGATCGTGGGTGTGCACTGGGGCGTAGAGGACAGCCACACCATTGTGGACGGTCAGCGCACACTGGCACAGCAGCTTGCAGACTGGGGTGCCGATGTGATTGTGGGCACCCACCCGCATGTGCTGCAGGATGCTCAGTGGCTGAGTGCAGCAGACGGAAGGCAGACATTCGTTGCCTATTCTCTGGGCAATTTTCTGAGCACGCAGAACCGGCCGGATCAGCTGGTAGGTGCTATCCTGAACCTGCAGCTGCAAAAGACCACCGAGCCGGACGGAACGGTGCAGTGTGCCGTTCTGGAACCGAAGCTCCTGCCGACGGTCACCCATTATGACGCTGGAAAATCCAATGTGCGCACCTATCTTTTCCGCGATTATACGCAGGAATTGGCAAAGCAGCATGGTGTGCGCGCAAAACATTCCGATTTCAGTCTTGACACCGTTCAAAAAATCGCGCAAAATAATATCAGCAGCGACTTTCTGGAGCTTACATAAAACCGTGGGAATCAATTGGAACGCCCATGTGACGGGCAGAGTGGAGGGATTTTATGTACGGAGTATCGAAAATCAACATTGAGCCCAGCCTGATGATGATCAGTGTGCAGGACGTGGAATTCAAGGGCAACAGCCTGGCCCGTTATCTGCAGATTTTTGCAGACAACGGCGTTGTCGTGGACATGATCAGCCAGAGTGCACCCCATGGCACCACCATTGACTTCAGCTTTACCGCCGCCGGCAGCGATCTGCCGCTGGTAATGAAAGCCATTTCAGCCGCCAACCTGGACAAGGATGCCAAGGCTTCCCCGCTGATCAGTGTCGGCTATTCCAAACTGAACCTTTTTGGCGAGGACATGGTTACCAGCTGCGGTGTGGCCGCTCGTGCCCTGAATGCACTGGCCATGGCCGGCATTGAAGTGCTTCTGATCACCACCAGCGACCTGGATATCTCGCTGCTGGTCCATGCCGAGAACGAAGATGCCGCTTACGAGACACTGAAAAAGGCGTATGAACTCTGAGTCAGCCGAAGCAGTGACAGCTGCGGTCGTTGGAATCGCAGCCGCCATTCTGGCATGGAACCGCTGGATCACGGCAGACAGCATGCTGTTCGGGCTTCTGCTGGCCGGGCTGATTGGTCTGGCTGTGGCAGGTGTTGTCTTTCTGATCTGTAAGGTCTTTTCGTATTATCGGAAAAAACGGCACCCTGAAGCACCGGTCGTTTCCTTCTTCTCTTCGGAAGGTGGAATGCTCATTGCTTCTCCGCTGGAGGGAAAGATTCTTCCGCTGGATGGAATCGAGGATCCGGTATTTTCGGCGGAGGTTCTGGGCAAAGGCTGTGCCATTGAACCGGATAAGGGAGAGATCTATGCTCCGGCAGACGGTGTGATCCTGAAAATTGCCGAAAGCAGTCATGCCGTCAGTCTGCGGTGTGATTCCGGCGTGGACCTTCTGATTCATGTTGGAATGGACACGGTGGAACGGCATGGAGCCGGATTTGCTCCGCAGGTCCGGGCAGGCGAACATGTCCACAGCGGACAGCTTCTGCTGAAATTTGATTTGCAGAAGATCCGTGCCGATGGTTATCCCCTGACCACTCCGGTTGTGGTAACCAACAGTGATGCCTTCTCGGATGTCACTGTGGTGGCTTCCGGCAACGTGACCGAGGGGCAGAACATCCTGCTTCTCCGCTGAATGCAAACAAAAAATACCGCTGTCCGGTTCAGAACCGGACAGCGGTATTTTTATTGCGGGATCTTGGGCAGATGCTTACAGGGTGACCTTGTGATAGACCTTCTTGCCCTTCTTGATCACAACGCCCTTCTTGAGCTGTTCTGCGGTAAAGCTGACGGTGGGAGCTGCAACCTTTTCGCCGTCGGCCAGAACACCGCCCTGCACGACCAGACGGCGTGCCTCACCGTTGGAAGCAGCCAGACCAGACTTGACCATCAGGGTCAGGATGCCGATGGAGCCATCGGTCAGATCCGCCTCAGTCAGCTGGGTGCTGGGCATGTGCTCCGTGTCCATTGCAGCACCGCCAAACAGTGCACGGGCTGCTGCCTGTGCCTTTTCAGCTTCTTCCTTGCCGTGGACCATGCTGGTCAGCTCGTAGGCTAGGATCTCCTTGGCCTCGTTCAGGCGCTGATCCTTCCATGTGCTCATCTCGTCGATCTGCTCCAGCGGCAGGAAGGTGAGCATCCGGATGCACTTCATGACATCGGCATCACCCACATTGCGCCAGTACTGGTAGAACTCGAAGGGGCTGGTCTTGTTGGGGTCCAGCCAGACGGCATTGCCTGCGGTCTTGCCCATCTTCTTGCCCTGCGAGTCGGTCAGCAGGGTGATGGTCATGGCGTAGGCATCCTTGCCCAGCTTACGGCGGATCAGCTCGGTGCCGCCCAGCATGTTGCTCCACTGGTCATCGCCGCCAAACTGCATGTTGCAGCCGTAATGCTGGAACATGTAGTAGAAGTCGTAGCTCTGCATGATCATGTAGTTGAACTCGAGGAAGGACAGACCGCGCTCCATGCGCTGCTCATAGCACTTGGCACGCAACATGTTGTTGACCGAGAAGCAGGCACCCACGTCACGCAGCAGCTCCACATAGTTCAGGTTCAGCAGCCAGTCGGCGTTGTTCAGCATCAAAGCCTTGTCATCCGAGAAGTCGATGAACTTTTCCATCTGCTTTTTAAAGCAGGCTGCATTGTGGGCGATGTCCTCTTTGGTCAGCATCTTGCGCATATCGGTGCGGCCGGAGGGATCGCCGATCATGGTAGTGCCTCCGCCGATCAGGGCGATTGGCTTGTTGCCTGCCATCTGCAGGCGCTTCATCAGGGTCAGGGCCATAAAATGGCCTGCGGTCAGGCTGTCGGCCGTGCAGTCAAAGCCGATATAAAAAGTCGCCTTGCCGTTGTTGATCAGATCAATGATCTCGTTGTCGGTGATCTGTGCCACCAGACCACGGGCCTGCAGCTCTTCGTACAAAGTCATAGAAACATCCTCCTGTTTTGTGGGGCAGAGGAAACAAAAACGCCCTCTGCCAAACATCAATTTGGCAGAGGGCGAGAAATCTTCGCGGTACCACCTCTGTTTGCCGCTTCCTCACAGAAACGACCTCACGAGTGCACACCCCAGAGTAGAGTGACACTCCTGCGTTTGTAACGCTCGCACGCGGCACAGCCTACTAGCTCAGACAGCATTCAGCCTGCAGCTCCGGGAGGTATTCGCCTGCTGTTCTGCGGCCCCTTGCACCAACCGGGGTTTCTCTGGACAGAACACTTCAGGGTACTTATTCCCTTCATCGCCATTAACAAAACTTACTTTATCACAAGAACACGGGCTTGTCAAGCCCCGGATTCCGACGGGAACGCTCCCCTGTTACTGGCGGCCGGTACCCAGCATTTCCCGTGCATTTGCCCGTGAAAGCTCGGTCACATGATCGCCGGAGATCAACCGGGCCAGTGCTTCCACGCGGCCCTCCGTATCCAGCGGGTGAATCTCGGTATAAGTGCGGTCGTTCGTCACATTTTTCTGGATCAGCAGGTGGCAGTCAGCCAGTGCGGCGATCTGTGCCGTATGGGTGATGCACAGGATCTGATGTCCCCGTGCGCTCTGCCGCAGCACCTCACCGATCCGTCCGGCGGCCTTGCCGGAAACACCGCTGTCAATCTCATCGTAGATCACCGTGGGCACTGCATCCCGGTCTGCCAGCGCATTTTTGATGGCAAGGGTGATGCGGCTCAGCTCACCACCGGAGGCAATGCGGGCCAGCGGTTTCGGGGCTTCGCCGGCGTTCGTGGAGATGTAGAATTCCACGCTGTCCTGTCCGTGGCTTGCCAGCGGCCCACGGGCGTGGTGCAGCGTCATGCGCACACCCGGCATATTCAGGAACTGCAAGGTATCGGTAATGCGTGCATTCAGCTCGTCAAAGGCTTTCAGACGGGTCTGGGTCAAGGCCTCCGCCTTTTCGCGCGCCAGACCATACAGGCGCAGCTTTTCCGCCTGCAACTGATCGTGCCGCTGCTCCGAGAACTGGATCTGTTCCAGTTCCTCCCGTGCTTTCTGTCCAAAGGCAATGATGTCCTCCACCGTATCACCGTACTTGCGTTTGAGACGGTACAACAGATCCAGCCGCTGTTCGATCTCATCCAGCTCGGCGTCGTTCGTGTCGTAGGCATCCAGCCGGTCGATCAGCTCTGCCGCTGCGTCCTTGGCCGAATAGTACAGGTCCATCAGCGTGCCGGACACCCCGGAAAGTGACTCGTCCAGCTGGGCGGCCGTATCCATGGCGTTGGATGCTTCACCCAGCAGATCCACTGCGCCGGGGGTGTCATCGTCCCCGGACAGCAGCGCATGGGCCTTTGCCACCCGGTCCCGGATGGTGGACGCGTTGGCCAGCACCTTGCGGCGGCTTTCCAGTGTCTGCTCCTCGCCGGCGGTCAGTCCGGCTTCTTCGATCTCCTGTACCTGATAGCTCAGCAGGTCGATCCGTCGCTGCTTTTCCGCTTCGTCGGTGATCATGGCGTCCAGTTCCTTCTTGACCTTGACCAGGCTCCGGTACAGCACATAATACTCCTGATATAGTTTGGCGTTCTGCGCATAATCGTCCAGAATGCTCAGATGGTGTGCCGGATTCAGCAGTCCCACCGAGTCGTGCTGGCCATTGATGTTGATCAGACCTCCGCACAGCTCCCGCAGCACAGCCGCCGTGGTGGGCATGCCGTTGATCCGGCAGCTGCTCTTTCCTTCGGCGGTGATCTCACGGCTCAGAAGCAGCTCTGCCGAGCGCTCATAACCGGCCGCTTCCAGTTTGTCCAGTACCACATCCGGGATCTGCGCAAAAGACGCACGGATCACCGCTTTGGACGCACCCGTGCGCACAAGATCCTTGGAAGTCCGATTGCCCAGGATCGCATTGATGGAGTCGATCAGAATGGACTTGCCCGCACCAGTCTCACCGGTGAGGACGTTCAGCCCCGGCTGAAAATGAACTTCTGCCTTCTGGATGACCGCGACATTTTCAATTTGCAGGCAGCTTAACATGGTTTATCGTCTCTCCCGCGTTTGTTTTACCCGATGTGCCGGGTCAGTTCCGTGCAGATGGTCTTGGCGTCCCGCTCGGAGCGGGCAACGATCAGAAAAGTGTCATCACCCGAAAGGGTGCCGACCACGTTTTTCCACTGCAATGCGTCAAATACCTCACAGGCTGCATTGGCCATGCCGGAATAGCACTTGACCAGCACCACATGGCCTGCATAGTCCACCCCCAGCACCGACTCATGAAAGATCGTCTCAAACCGGCCCTGGGTCTTGGGGTTAAAGCTCTCGTTCCGGCTGGAAACATAGCGGTAGCCCTCTGCAGTGGCAGCCTTGACCAGGCACAGCTCCCGGATATCCCGCGAGATCGTGGCCTGAGTCACATCAAACCCTTCCTTGCGCAGATAGTCCAGCAGCACTTCCTGCCGACTGATCGGATGCTCCTGCACAAGACGGAGAATGGTCTGCAGGCGGTCTCCCTTACTTTTTGCTTCTTCTTTGCGGACATGTGCCATAGCTCGTCGTATCTCCTTTTATCGTCTGCTGCGCAATTTCTGGTCGATGGCCTGGAACTGATCCGCCTTGCTGAAGGTGATCAGCTGCACCACCTGATCCGAAAGCCGGACTTCTGCCGTTGCACCCGCCTTGAGCGGGAATCCTGCTGCACCGTCACAGCTGATGAACACCTCGCCGTCGGCCACCTGACCGACGCAGATGTTCAGCTTGCGTTCCTGCGCAAACACCATGGCCGGACTGGCAAGACTGTGGGGACAGATCGGCGTGACGACCACGCCTTTGGTCTGCGAATCCAGAATGGGCCCGCCTGCGGCCATCGAATACGCAGTAGAGCCGGTCGGCGTCGCAACGATCACACCATCGCCCCGGTAATGCTCCACCAGAATGTCATCGCAGTAAATGCTGAAGTCAATGGCCTGCTGCAGGCGGCCTTTTGTCACGACAACGTCGTTCAGTGCATGGCCTTCCCAGCCGTCATGGCCCAGAACATGGGCATAGAGCAGCATCCGGTTGTCCAGCTGGAACTCGCCCCGCGCCACGGCAGGCAGCTTGCTTTCCATCTCGCTGACCTCGCAGGTAGCCAGAAAACCGCAGCGGCCCAGGTTGATGCCCAGGATCGGCTTTGCATGCTTGAGCGAAAGATTCGCCTCATGCAGGATCGTTCCGTCTCCGCCGATGGTCAGGATCACGTCCGCACGTTCCAGACACTGTTCCAGCGGCAGATATACAACGCCGGCCGCATTGCAGACCGTGCGCAGATCCTCGCACATCAGCACCGATGCACCATGATTCTGCAGGATCTGCGCTGCACGCAGAGCGACCTCACTGGCCGAGATCTTTCCAGGGTTCGGAGAAATGTAAACCGTCATGCCGAAGCCTCCTGTTTTGGTTCTGTATCCGTATCGTTCAGCGGTCCAGCGTGGAATGGCTTGCAGCCACGACCTGTTCGGCGGCCGCATCGTCCAGCACGCAGGGCTCCTCGCTCTTCTGCACGAACATCAGATATTCGATGTTGCCTTCCGGACCTTTCACCGGGCTGAAATCCAGCCCGCGCACAGCAAATCCGTTGGCAGCCGCATAGCCCATGGCATTGTGCAGCACTTCGCGGTGGGTGGCGGGGTCACGCACCACGCCGTTCTTGCCCACTTTTTCGCGCCCGGCTTCAAACTGCGGCTTGACCAGACAGACGCCCATGGCGTCCGGCGTGGTGATGGCCTGTGCCACCGGAAAAATATGATGCAGCGAGATAAAGGAAACGTCCACGCTGAAGAACTCGATCGGTTCATCCAGAGCCTCCGGCGTAACGTTGCGGATGTTGGTGCGCTCCATGTTGATCACGCGCTCATCGGTGCGCAGCTTCCAGGCCAACTGGCCGTAGCCCACATCCACTGCGTAGACCTTGACCGCACCGTTCTGCAGCATGCAGTCGGTAAACCCGCCGGTCGATGCACCAATGTCCATGCACACCTTGCCCTTGGGCGTCAGCGGAAAACACTGCATGGCTTTTTCCAGCTTCAGGCCGCCGCGGCTGACATAACCGATGTCGTGCCCGCGCACCTCCACCTTGGCATCTTCTTTGATCATCTCACCGGCCTTGTCCACCTTCTGTTCGTTGACAAACACCACACCGGACATGATCATGGCCTTGGCGCGTTCACGGCTCTGGATCAGACCATGCTGAACCAGATATTGATCCAACCGAATTTTCACGATATGTTTTCTCCTTTCATCCAGGCATCCATCACCTGCTGTGCAAGGGTGTCGGCATCCAGCCCGGTGACCTGCTTGATCTGCGGGACGGTTGCATGGGGCAGGTTGGCCGTATGCACAGCAGCGTGCAGGAAGGTTCCATTCCAGCCCGCCTGCTGCAGGCAATAGGCCAGATGCTCCCCGATGCTGCCCCATTCCACACATTCTTCTGCAAATAGCACGATTTTATAATCCTTCACAGCTTCGATCATTTTTTCTGTAAAGGGGAACAGCTTTACAAGTTTAAGTGCGTCGCAATCGATACGATGCTCCGTAAGTTTTTCACATGCAGTCAGAATATCATCCATTTCGTCCGCATAGCTGATCAACACCGCCTGGGCACCCTCGGTTCTGTGCAGGAAATCATAGTCCTGTCCGCTGCAGCCATACTGCGCCAGACGGGCATTTTCCCCACCCCGCGGATAACGGATCGCACGGGGGCCTCTGCAGCCGTCCTTCAGCAGCTCGTGCAGCCAATAGGTCAGCTCCGCATAATTGGAAGGTGCATAGAGCGGCATACCGACCTGGCTCAGGAAAGCCGGGTCGTAAACGCCCTGATGCGTTTCTCCGTCTGCCGGAACAAAACCCGCGCGGTCAATGGCGAACACGACGTTCTCCTGCAGCAGGTTCACATCGTGCAGGATCTGATCGTAAGAGCGCTGCAGAAAGGTGGAGTAAATGCACACCACCGGCAGCATACCCTGACTGGCCAGACCCGCTGCAAAGGTCACGGCGTGCTGCTCTGCCATGCCCACGTCAAAGAACCGCTCCGGCGCACTGTGCGAAAAGAACTGCAGCCCGGTGCCATATTTCATGGCCGCGGTAATGGCGCAGATGCGGCTGTTCTGTGCAGCTTCCCGCGCAAGCGCCTGCCCGAAGGTCGTCGAAAACGATTCCTTGGGAGCCACCTCCGGGTCGGGCATTCCGTCCGGGTCAAAGGCCGATACCCCGTGGTAGTTGCCCGGGTTCATCTCGGCCGGCTGATATCCTTTGCCCTTTTTGGTCACAACATGCAGAAAGTGCGGGCCGGGCCGCTGGCTGATGGTGCGCAGGGTCCGCTCCAGTTCTTCCTCATTGTGTCCATCCACCGGCCCAATGTACTGGAACCCCATGTCCTCAAACATGGTGGAGTGGTACATTGCCCGACGGACCAGGGTCTTGCCCTCCGTAAGGGCTTTTTTCAGCGGCGCACCTACCAGCGGAATGCCGTCCAAAAAGCTGCTTACGTTATCTTTGGCATCAAAATACGCCGTTGTGGTACGCAGATGGGTCAGATACCGTGCCAGAGCCCCTACATTTTTGGAAATGGACATCTTGTTGTCGTTGAGGATCACCAAGAGGTTGTCCAGGTTCTCGATGTTATTCATGCCCTCGTAGACCATGCCGCCGGTAAAAGCACCATCGCCGATGACCGCAACCACCCAGCCCGGCTCATGCCGAATCTTCTTGGCCCAGGCCATGCCGATGGACAGCGAAAGCGCTGTGTTGCCGTGCCCTGCAATAAAGGCATCGTGCTCGCTCTCGTTCGGGTTCGGAAAACCGGAAATGCCATCCAGCTGGCGCAGTTTTGCAAAGCCGCTGCGTCGGCCGGTGAGCAGTTTGTGCGTATAGCACTGATGCCCCACGTCAAAAACGATTTTGTCCATTGGCGTCGTCATCACCCGGTGCAGGGCTACCGTCAGCTCCACTGCGCCGAGGTTGGACGCCAAATGACCGCCTGTGCGGGAGATATTCCGCAGCAAAAACTGACGGATCTCCGCACAGAGCTTGTTTACCTGTTCTTTGTCCAGATTTTTCAGATCGCTGGGTTGATCAATGTTGTCCAGCAGCAACGATTCCATAACCAAATCACACGTCCTTCATGCAATGTTTCCTACCCTGCTGGCACGTCTCACAGGGCCAGAGGGTACAGCAGGCCGACCACAAGGCCCACCAGAAAGCCTGCGACCACCTGCAGCGGAGTATGGCCGACCATTTCCTTCAGATGCATGTTCTGCAGGAACGGGGCGTTCTTTTCGCTGACCTCGATCCACTGGTCGATCATCTGGTTCAGCACCTTTGCCTGCTCGCCAGTCTCATGGCGCACGCCCATGGCGTCGTGCATGGTGATGATGGCCACCACACAGGCCACTGCAAAAATGGCAGAGTCAATGCCCTCACACCGTGCCGTGGCAATGACCATTGCGCAGACGGTGGCGCTGTGGGCGCTGGGCATACCGCCGTCGCCCCACATGCGCTCCAGCTGGAATTTGCCCAGCAGGATGAAGTTGATCAGGGTCTTGAGCACCTGCGCCACGAACCATGCCAGGAGCGACACGGTCAGGATGCGGTTGAATGAAAGGATCTCATAAATGAACTGCATAGCGTTTCCTTTTGCTTTCCCGGACGACGATCCGTTTTAGTGTTTGCGTGTCAGGAGCTGCTGCGCAAGCTGCTCCAGAAAGGCCGATTTTTCGCCGAATGTTTCGCGCAGAGCGCTGCAGGTCTTTTCGTTTACGCGCTGTGCAAGAGCCATTGCGCCCTCCACGCCATACAGCGTTGCAAACGTTGTTTTTCCGTTTTCACTGTCGCTGCCAATGGGCTTGCCCAGCTGTTCCGGCGTGCTGGTCACATCCAGCACATCGTCCACGATCTGGAACACCAGACCAATGCCGTAGGCGTATGCTTCCAGTGCTCGGCACTGGTCGGCGTCGGCACCGGCGGCAGCTGCCCCCATCTGGACGGCTGCGTTGATCAAAGCACCGGTCTTATTGCGGTGGATCAGCCGCAGCTGCTCCTCGGTCGCTGCCAGTGCTTCGTATTTCAGGTCCAGCTCCTGCCCATACACCATGCCGCGGCTGCCGGCACCAAGGCCCAGCGCCTTTGCGGCCTGCACACAGGCCTGCGGGCAAGCCGGTGCATTGGCGATTGCTTCAAAGGCTTCGGTCAGGAGCACATCTCCTGCCAGCATGGCCGTTGCCTCCCCGAATGCCTTGTGGCAGGAGGGGCGACCGCGCCGCAGGTCATCGTTGTCCATGCAGGGCAGATCATCGTGGATCAGCGAATAGCAGTGCAGCATTTCCACCGCAGCGCTGAAAGCTCTGGCCGTCTGCGGATCACCGCCCAGCATATCACAGACGCTGAGCACCAGCACGGCCCGGATGCGTTTTCCGCCGCCCAGCAGGCTGTACCGCGCCGCACGGCATACCTCCGATTCCTCCGGAAGAAACTTTGCACAGGCGTCTTCCAGCGCGGCAGAAGCCTGCGACAGATACATCTGATATTGTGTTTTGTAATCCATCAGTTTTCCTCCCGCTGTTCCTGCATGGTCTGCGTGATCTTCGCGTCGATCTCCTCGATCTGGAGCGATGTTTTTTCCAGCGCAGTATGGCAGTATTCCATCAGAGATGCTGCCTCCGCATACAACTTGACGGCTTCTGCAAGAGTCGTCTGCTCGTCCTGCATTTTGGCCAGAATGGCATTCAGGCGCTCCATGCCCTCTTCATAGCTTTTGGGTGCTTTCATCAATTTCCTCCACGGCCTCCACCCGGCACTTTGCCCGGTGGGAAGCGCTGCGAATGTAGATGGTCTTGTCCGGCTCCAGTTGGTCTGCCGGAAGGATCTGTCCTCTGCCCGTGGTGATCATCGCATAGCCTCGGGCAAGGACCCGGTACGGGCTCAGAGAGGCTGTCAGTGCTGCGGCATGTTCCAACTGCATATTTGCAGCCTGCATCCGGCGCTGTATCTGGATCTGAAGCGTCTGCCCGGCCTGTTCCAGCTGGTCAAAATCCCTCTTCCAGATGTGATGCGCAGGCTTGCGTTCCAACGCTAAGTTGTATTGCTCCAGCTCATTATAGCACAACTTGAGCCGTTTTTGCATATTTTCAGAAATATTTTGTTGTAAATTTTGCAAAATATTCCATTGTTCTTCCCGGTCCGGCACCGCAAGCTCTGCCGCTGCCGAGGGCGTCGGGGCTCTCTGGTCTGCCACGAAGTCCAGGATCGTGTAGTCGATCTCGTGTCCAATGGCGCTGATCAGCGGTGTTTTGCAGGCAAAGGCTGCCCGCGCGATCACCTCAGCGTTGAACACCCACAGATCCTCCCGGCTGCCGCCGCCGCGGGCCACGATGATCACATCTGCCCTGCCGCTGCGGTCCAGCGTCCGGATGGCCGCCGCAATCTGCGGAGCCGCTTCAAACCCCTGCACCATGACCGGGCAGAGCAGCAGCCGGATACCCGGCCAGCGGCGGCTGATCACATTTCGGATGTCCTGTAAAGCCGCGCCGGTCTTGCTGGTCACCAGCCCAATGCATCGGGGATATTGCGGCAGCGGCTTTTTGTGTGCCGCATCAAACAGGCCCTCCTGTTCCAGCCGGGCCTTGAGCTGCTCCAACGCCAGCTGTGCTGCACCGATTCCGTCCGGGAACATCTCATTGACATACAACTGGAATGCGCCATCCCGCTCATAGAGCGTTGCACGGCAGCGCACGACCACACGCATCCCCTCTTCCGGACGGAACGCAAGCCGCCGCGCATCCGAGCGGAACATCACCGCTTTTACGCTGGCCTGCTCATCCCGCAGGGTGAAATAGCAATGCCCGCTGCGCGCGTTCTGCACAAAATTTGCCACCTCGCCGCGCAATGCCAGATCAAACAATCGGTCGTTTGCATCAAAAAGAGATTTGACATAGCGGTTCAGCGCCGAAACCGTGATCACTTCAGCCATAAACCGGCCTCCCGTGCCGCAAGAATGGACACGCCAATGGCATTGTCACTGGAATACTGTCCCGGCACAAAATACACCTGAGGCAGGCGTTTCTGCACCCATTGGCGGATCACATCGCTGCTCATCACGCCGCCGGCGCATACCACCGGCAGACCCGGGTATTCCTTCTGCGCAGCCTTTGTCATTTTGACCACCGTATCGGCCACACAGAGCAGGCAGTACTTGCACACATATTCCGGGCTTTTGCCCGCAGCAAGCAGGGCATTGCACTGATTTTCCAGGCCGGAAAGGCTGCACTGCATGCCCCTCACGCTAGATTTCGGCCGGATCTCTTCCGGGCACGCTGCAGCAAGGCGAGACACCTCTGCACCCGCCGGGAAGGCAAACCCGAGCTTGACGCCCACGCGGTCCACAGCTTGTCCGGCGTAAAGGTCCGTGCTAGTGCCAAGTTGGGTGATCATGCGTACCTCATCACACAGCAGCAGATCCGTCGTGCCGCCGGAAATATGAAACAGCAGGACTTTCTGCGTAAAAAGGTCTGCGCCGCGGGCTGCAAACAGCGCCGCAGCGGCATGGCCCTGCTGGTGGGTCGTATAAATCAGCGGGATGCTCCGCGCCGCTGCAAATGCCGTCGCCGCGTTCACACCGGCCAGAAAACACGGCATATAACTGCCCTCTGCCGGGCGCGGCTTCTGGGAGACACCCACGGCGTCGATGCGGGTCAGATCAAACTCCTGCGCAAGCTCGTGCAGCATTTCCGGCAGTGCCGTGGTGTGGTGGAACAGTGCATCGCTCTGCCGCAGGCCCAGCTGCCCGGGTTTGACCGGAAGAAACCGCTTTTTTGCACAAACAACCTCTCCGGCTGTATCAAAAACTGCCAGAGAGGTTGCATAGTTGCTTGTATCGACCCCGAGCGTATAACGGCTCACTGTTCAGCCGGCTCCACAGCGGCTTCTTCATTCAGGCCGTGATCCCGTGCCACTGCGCCGAGCAGGCCGTTCACAAACTGATAGTCCTCATCGGCACCATACTTTTTGGTCAGCTCCACTGCCTCGTTGATGGCAACGCCGGGCTTGTTCTCGCCGCCGAACAGCATCTCTGCAATGGCCAGACGCAGCACGGTCAGGCTGACGCGCGGCAGACGCTCCATGGTCCAGTTGCGCAGATGAGCGCGGATCTCGTCATCCACCTCTGCGGAGTGGTCGTAATAAGCATTCAGCAGCAGCTTGCTGAAGCCATCCACCGGGTGCTCTTCGTCGTTTTCCGCATGGTTGGTCAGAGCCTCTGCCAGCGGGACGTCGCCAAAGGTCTGCGAAAATGCCAGCAAAAATGCATTCTCGCGAGCTTCTCTACGGGGCAAAATGTTTTCCATAATATTCCTTTCATAATAGGAGCTCTCCCCGCCGGGAAACCCCGGCAGAGAGAACGCGTTCTATCCATTCTTTTGTACGGCTGCAAGTGCTCTTACTGCTCCGCAGCAAGACCTGCGATCACCAGATTCACACGGCTCACCGTGACACTGGTCATGTTCTGCACGGCCGACTTGACATTTTCCTGCACCTTTTCCGCCACTGCAGGGATGCGTGCGCCGGACGCCATGATCAGATGCAGCGTAAGCTCTGCCGTGCCGTCGCGCATTTCCACGGCCACCGGCGGCTGGATGCTGGCTTCCAGCAGATCCTTCAGCTTTTTGTTCTGGGTCCCGCAGGAAACTTCTGCCACGCCTTCCACTTCCAGCGCAGCGCACCGTGCGATCTTTGCAATGACTTCGGTCGAAATCTGAAGGCTGCCGCCCTGAAGATCCATATTCTGTAAATCCATTGTGCTGTCCTCCATTGAAAAGCAGCAGAACTGCCGCTTTTTTTCGGTTCAAAACGGCTTTGCAGCTGCCGCCGCCGAATGGCCGGGCAGCACACCGTTCCTGTTTTCTGATGGTGTTATTATACCATCAATGCGGGGTTGATTTCAATACTTGTTTGGAAAACTCTGTCGGACCACACAACGGGTTCTTTTTCCAGCCCGATTCCTTCCGGTCGGAGGGAAACACTTTTTATTTTACTTCCACCACCGTGATGTTCTGGGCCGTCACACTGCTCTTGCTGAGCACGACGTCCCGGATCTGCGCCACCTGTGCTGCCGTCAGCGGGTCACCGGATGTCATGACGGTCAGATCGGCGCGGCCGGACTGCAGAAAGCACAGGCAGTCCGCAAAGCCCTTGGCTTTGATGAGGGTCTCGATCTCATTTTCGGCGTGTAGATCTTCCAACCCGGCTGTCAGCTGGGCGGTGCAGTCCTTCTTTTCCTCCGCAGAGAGCGAAGAGGACTTCATGGTTTTTTGCAGGGTGTCCATGGCTTCATCGTGCGCCTTTTCCCGTTTCAGGCGTGCCTCTTCAAAGAACTTTGCGCCGCTGTCGCTTGCCACGCTGACCAGCTGTGCTTCCCCGTAGTTTTTGTTCGCGGCCGACACTGTTTCGGCTTCCGTGGGCAGGCCGTCCAGGACCGTGTCCGACTGTACCGGCTCGGCCGAAACGACCTGGGCTTCCTCGTCCGCTGCAATGCCGGTATCGGTGCGGGCATACTGCCAGTTCAGATATACGGCAATGACAAGGGCAGCGGCCAGCGTAAGCGCGGTCACCCGCCGGGTATTTCTGGAAAGTGCTCTCATCTTGAATCCTCCTTGTTCTGGGTCAGATCATGGCTTGCGCTGTTCCACACAGATCCGGTTGGATGGCAGATCCAGCAGCGCTCCCACCATCTCCGTGATGCGTGCTGCCACGCGGACATCTCCCCCGCCGTCGCACAGCACGGCCACGCCGCGGATCTGCGGCTGATAGATCGTCTCTGCCAGGGCGGAGCCATCTTCCAGCAGAACATGCGTCTGCTGTTCCTGCATCTGCCCGGACTGCGTATCCAGTGCATAGATCGTTTCCTCCCCCGTTTCCAGTGTGAGCATCACCGTCGTCTTTCCCGCTCCGTCCATCTGAGCGATCAGTGTTTCAAGCCGGTTTTCCAGCTGGGTCTGATACGCGGCGATTTCCTGTGGGGCTGTGCTGGCGGCAGCAGACTTCGTCCCGGTCGGCATCAACTCCGACAGCAGCAACAGCAGCATGGCCACCCCGCCAATGAGCACCGCAAGTCTTGTGCGCCCCTGCGGGCCTTTGCATCCCTGAAGAACAGTTGTGATCGTTGCTTTTTTCATGGTTCCGCCTCTTCCGCTGCGGTGACAGCGTCGGTGCTAAGTTCTTTTTGCAGAAACTGCACAAGCTGTGTCTGCACCTGTGCCGGGCTGTCCGGCGGCATCCACAGGATCGCGCGAGCTGCGCGGATGCCGTCCGGCGTCTGTTCCAATTCCGTTTCCACCCGGACCGGGATGCCTGTCTGTGCCTCGCATTCCGCTGCCAACATCTCATTCAAGCGCTTCGCCGCCTCCGTGAGGATCGTGGTTTCCACGCCCTCGATGGAGGCAGATGCCTGCACCGGCTGAAGCCACTGTGCGGTCCGTGCAGGCAGTGCAGAAATTGCACGGAGCAGAACTGTTAGAATATATAGCCCCGCAACCACTTTTATGCATCGGCGCGCCCAGCCCGCTTCCACCAGCTGCACCAGCAGCTCCGCGCAGACACATGCAAGGCAGAATGCCGTTACGACCCGCATTTCACCCTCCGTTCATCATTGTCATCAACGCGACACCGACCATTGTCAGCGAAAAGAACAGTGCTGTGACCGCCGCCATGCACCGGACCGCCTCCGTCAGACAGGCAAACAGCGCCTGGCACCGGTCGATGCCGGCAAAGCTGCACAGAAACCTGCACCCGGACAGAACTGCCAGGTGGAACAGCAGTCCCAGATACAGCGGAACAAATTCCGCGCCAAGGATCACCAGTGCCGCGATTCCAAGAGAGTTTTTGAGCAGCTGCAGCCCGGCCAATACGGTATCGGCCGCACCGCTCAACGCCTGCCCGATCACCGGGACACTGCCCGTCAGCACCTGGCCCAGACGGGATGTCGCGTGGTCCAATTGCAGTGTGATCACTCGCTGTACGCCAAGCAGAAGCGCAAACAGTTTTCCGCCCGCCGAAATGCTTTTTCGCAGCAGCTGCCCGCTCATCCTGCAGGCTTCCGGGAGACCCGTCTGCGTGTGGATGCAGCAGGCCATGCTGATGGCCAGATAGCTTTGCAGCAGCGGCCGGATGCACAGTGCGATCCCCTGTGCCAGCAGAGCCAGCACGCTCAGCAGAAATCCGCTGGCCACAGCTCCGGCGTTTCCCTCTCCACCTGCCGTCAGGACTGCGCCGCACACCGGCAGAAATCCCGTGAGGAACAGCCGCCAGCTGTCCATGCGTTCACCGATAGACTGTGCCAGTGTCAGCAGATCACCCCAGATGAGCACCCCGCAGCCACCGGCTGCCGCAAGGTCCAGCAAGGTACCGTCCGCTGCATCGCCAACGAGAAATGACAAAGCTGTGAGCAGCAGCAGAAACAGCAAAAGATCTGCGTAGCTGTGCAGGGTATCGACCAGAAGCTGCACGGGTGAACCCGGCAGCAGGCTCAGCAATGCCGACACCGGGTCCCGGGCAAAATCCGCTGCACCCTGTGCACTTTGGGTCAGGTAGGGCTGCCACAATTCCCGGCCGGGCAGGCTTTCCAGTGCGAAAGCCCGCACCGTTCCAAAAGGCATTGCGGCCAGAAACACCAACCCTGCCAGAAACCCCCGGTATTTTTTGCCGCTCATCCTGCCAGCCCCCAGATCCGTTGACACACTTCTTCCAGCAGTGGGAACACTGCCGCCAGCACCAGACAGCGGCCCGCAAGCCCTGCACACCAGCCAAGTGCCTCGGCTCCGCTCTCCTTGCAGAGGGTGCGGGTATAGTCGGCAAGCAACAGAATGCCCGTGCTGCGCAGCAGGCATTGGAACGCCTGCTTGTCCGTTTGCTGTCCCAGCAGCGCGACACCCTCCAGAACACTGCGGAAGGTGCCGCCCAGCCGCACCAGCAAAAGGACGATCGCTCCCAGTGAAAACAGGAGCGCATAGGCCGGAAGCTCCTTTTGCAAAAGTGCATGCATCGCTGCCAGCACTGCCACCAGCCCCAGCGTGACCCAGGCGGAACTCACAGCGAAAACAGCGCCTTGATGGTAACAAACAGGGTGCTGATCTGCTTGACCAGAATGGATAGGACCACCACAAGGCCGGCAAGGGTCGTCATCATGGCCTGATCCTCCCGCCCGGAGCGGATCAAGAGCTGATTGAGCACCGCCACAATGATGCCGATGGCTGCAATTTTGAACACCAGATCAATTTCCATCTGCGCTGTTTCCTCCAAGATTTCCGAATTCAGATGAGCAGCAGTGCCATTGCCATCCCGGCTGCAAGGCCCAGTTTGCGGGGCAGACCGGCCTGCCGCCGGGCAGCGTGTTCTGCCGTTTGCTGCAAAGCCTGCAGGCGGGCCCGGTAGTAGTCCAGCTGTTCGCACTCCTGCTGCGCTTCCGCACGGCCAAGGCCGGACATGCACGTCCGGAAGCACTGCTGTTCTTCCCGCGTCAGGCCCTCCGGCGGTGGGGCCTCCTGTAAGCAGCGGGCGCCGGATTCCAGTATGCCTTCCCGGCAGAGCTCTGCGTAAAGCTGCTGCAGGTCTGCCCGGCGGAACGCGACCTCCTGCCGGATGCGTTCCAGAAGCGCAAGGCATTTCTGCAATGCAGCAAGGTGCTGTACCGTACGGGCCTGTATGGCATCCCCGGCCAGCCAGCCGCACAACGGCAACAGCAGAGCACCCAGAATGTGCAGCATCATAGCAGCGGAAGCTGCCGGATCTCCCGGATCCGGCCCGGTGCACAGCGTCCTTCCAGCAGGAAAAGAAACCGCAGTGCTCCCTGCTGCTGTAAAACCCGCACCTGCGGCCTTTGCAGAGCGTCCTCCAGCGTGGCGGCATGGACGCTGGCCACAAACTCCACCCCGCTGAAAAAGCCCTGTTCCAGTGCGGCGACCTCGGTCAGGTCACCCAGCTCGTCCAGCAGGATCACCTGCGGAGCCAACGTCCGCAGCGCCATCTGGACCGCACGGCCTTTGGGCAGGCCGCTGATGCAGTCAAGGGCATCGCCATTCTGCCGCTCCGGCGGAAAAAGTTCCCCTCGCTCGTCGATCACAGCCACGGCCCGTTTCTGTGCAGCCAGTTCCCGGGCGATCTGCCGCAGAAGGGTGGTCTTGCCGCTGTCCGGTTCTCCCACCAATAGTGCCCCGATGAAATGTCCCTGCAAAAGGGTGCACAGCTCCGCCGGAAGTTCCGTACAAATTGGACGCGCAATGCGGAAATTCAGCGACAAAAGACGCTGCAGCACAACATCCTCCGGGCCGCGCAATACGAACCGACCGCCCACCCCCACACGGCAGCCGGATGCCGTGGTCAGGTAGCCCTGCGCCAGTTCGGCCTGATGGGTATGTACTGAGCCGCCGCAGAGCACGTAAAGGATCTCGTCCATCTGCAGGGCATCCAGCGTCCTGCCGCGCAGGGTCTGCGGGCATTCCGGCAGCTCGTCCAACGTCGTCTGCTGCCCGGCAATGGACAGGCAAATTCCACAGCCTGTCCGCAGCCGCAGTTCGTGCACTTTTTCGGCGGTATTCTGCGGCAGCCGGGCCAGCGGCTGCGCCAGCCATGCAGGCAACAGACGGATCGCGCGGTAATACTCGTCCACAATGGGCACTTCCTTTCAACGAAACTTGTGTTACCAGTGTATGCAGCCCCTACCCGCTTAGAACCGCACACAAACAAAAAAGCCCCTGCGGCCCGAAACGCCGCAGAGGCTATGCAAAATTGTAATTATTCTTCTTTGAGCAGATCAAGGAATTCGGCTTCGGTCAGCACCGGAACGCCCAACGCCTGCGCTTTGGTCAGCTTAGAACCGGCTGCCGTGCCGGCGACCACATAGGAAGTCTTTTTGGAGACCGAGCCGCTGGCCTTGCCGCCGTTTTTGACGATGAGGGCTTCTGCCTCGTTGCGGGAGAGTGTTTCCAGCGTACCGGTAACCACCAGCGTTTTACCGGCCAGCTTGTCGCCCTTGGGCTCGCCCTTCCACTGCATGTTGACCCCGGCATCTGCCAGACGGTGCACAAGGTCTGTGGTGCCTTCCTTCGCAAAGAATTCCACTACGCTCTGGGCCATCACACCACCAAAGCCGTCGATCTCGCTGATGGCAGCGGCATCTGCTTCCCGGATGGCCTGCAACGAACCGAAATGTTCTGCCAGCAATGCCGCCGCCTTGTCGCCGATGTTGCGAATGCCAAAGCCAAACAGCAGCTTGTCCAGATTGTTCTCTTTTGAGCGCTGGATGGCGTTCAGCAGATTGTCCGCGCTTTTCTCCTTGAATTTGTCCAGCGTCAGCAGCTGTTCCCTGCTAAGCGCATAGATGTCTGCCGCCGAATGCACCATGTCTTTCTCCACCAGCTGCGTTGCCACAGCCGTGCCCAGACCGTCGATGTCCATGGCATCCCGGGACGCAAAATGAATGATGTTGCGCAAAGCCTGTGCCGGACACTCCGGGTTCACGCAGCGCAGTGCCGCCTCGTCCTCCAGATGCACCACCGGTGCGCCGCAGGACGGACAAACCGTCGGCATCTCGTAGGGCTGAGCGTCCTCGGCGTGGCGGGTGACCCCGATCACTTCCGGGATGATATCGCCGGCCTTGCGCACCTGAATAGTGTCACCGATGCACAGACCAAATTGCCGGATAAAGTCCTCATTATGGAGGGTGGCGCGCGCCACGGTCGTGCCGGCCAGAAAGACCGGATCAAAGCAGGCCGTGGGGGTCAGGACACCGGTGCGGCCCACGGCCACTTCGATGCTGCGCAGGGTGGTCTCCTTGACCTCCGGCGGGTACTTGAAGGCGATGGCCCAGCGCGGGAATTTGTTGGTGGAGCCCATCTGTTCCCGCTGGGCAAAATCGTTTACCTTGATGACCGCACCGTCCATATCAAAATCCAGCTTGGAACGGTTCTGTCCGATCTGCTCGATCTCTGCAATGGCCTGCTCAATGTCGTGTACCACATGGTAGCGCGGCGAGACCGGCAGACCGAGGCTCTTGAGGTAGTCCAGACTGTCCGAATGGCGGGTCAGTTCCTTCCCGCGGATCTGCTGGACGTTGAACACAAAAATGGACAGGCCGCGGCTTCCGGTGATCTTTGCATCCTTTTGCCGCAGGGAACCTGCCGCCGCATTGCGCGGGTTCTTGAAGGGAGCGGCCCCCTGCAGTTCCTGCTCCGCGCACAGCTTCTGGAAAGCCTCGTGCGGCATATAGACCTCGCCGCGCACCTCAAGGTGTCCGGTGTACGGGATGGTCTGCGGGATGTCGGCGACCGTCCGCAGATTCTCGGTCACGTCCTCGCCCACCAGACCGTCCCCGCGCGTGGAGCCGAGCACGAACGCGCCGCCCTCATATACCAAGGAGACCGAAAGTCCGTCGATCTTGCATTCCACGCTGTACCCGCCGTGCCCCGCCGTGGCGGCGCAGAACTGCGCGACCTCGTCATAGGAGAACACGTCGGTCAGCGACCCCATGCGCACGGCGTGGGTCACCTTGCGGAATTTGGAAAGCGCCTCCCCGCCCACGCGCACGGTGGGGGAATCGGGGGTGCGGAGCTGCGGGAAGCGTTCCTCCAGTTGGGTGAGACGGCGGAACATCCGGTCATATTCGTAGTCCGAGATTTCGGGCGCGTCCTCCACATAATACTTGCGCGCGTGATATTCCAGCTCCTTCCGCAGTGCGGCGATCTCGCTCTGCGCTTCGTCGGCGCGTGCGGGGAGCTTATTTTCTTCCATCATGGTTCGTTTCGTCCTTTTGTTGATTCATTTCGTTTTTGGGAATGACGACAGTCTGCACACCGGCGCGCGCCAAACCCTTTTCGTATTCGGGCGGCAGTTCGCTGTCGCAGACCACGGCGTAAAACCGCTCGATGGGCGCGACCTGATTCATGAGCACCTGCCCGATCTTTGAGGAATCGCACAGGAGCACTGCGCGGGACGCGGCGGAAAGCATGGCGCGCTTGACCTCCGCCTCCTCCTCGGACGCCTCGGTCACGCCGCGCGTGAGGTGCAGTCCGCGGCAGGAAAGGAAGGCGATGTCCGCGTTCATTTCGCCCAGACGGCGCACGGTCTGCATGCCCACAAGGGACATATTGTGCTCCCGCAGTCTGCCGCCCGTGCAGACCGTGGTGATCTTGCTGTCCGAGTTGAGCAGATAAGCCGTCTTGATGCCGTTTGTGATCACGGTCAGCCCGTCCAGCTCGTGCAGGAGAGGCACCATGGCGGTCACGGTGCTGGATGTATCCAGAATGACCGTGTCCCCGTCGCGGATCAGCTTGACGGCGGCGCGCGCTATGGCGTGCTTGGCATCGGTATTTTCGTGCTCCCGCAGGGAGATGGGAAGCTCGCTGGACAGGTTTTCCATGAGAAACGCACCGCCGTAGGTGCGGCGGATCATGCCGTCGTCCGCAATGCGGTCGAGGTCGCGGCGCACCGTGGACGGGCTGACGCAGAACCGCTTCGCCAGCTCCTCCACCGACACCGAACGTTCGGCACGCAAAATCCGTCGGATCTCGCTTCTTCTTTCGTCCGACAGCATAGGCATGGGCAATGACATAGGCACCAAACACTCCTGTTGCGCGTTTTTGCGCGTTTTTGCGTATTTTGGGCACAAAACGTGAAAAATGTGATATTCTTGCACCCTGTTGACAAGTCATGAAAATACTGGTACAATGATACCATAAACACAGTGGGATTGCAAGCGTTTTCCGCACTTTTCCCGCAGGATCGCACCTTTTGGTCGGTGCGCAAAACGGGCAAGCCCCCAAAAGAAATCCCGACAAGATACAAAACATGCAAAAATAAGAAGAAAAGAAGGAGTCTCCCATGAAAACAAAAGCAGTACGTCTTTACGGTAAAAACGATCTGCGTCTGGAGGAATTCGAGCTGCCCGATATCCGCGACGACGAAATTCTGGCGCACATCGTGTCCAACAGCATCTGCATGTCCTCCCACAAGGCGGCAATGCAGGGCGCGGAGCATAAGCGCGTTCCCGCCGATATTGCACAGAACCCCGTGATCATCGGTCATGAATTCTGCGGCGAATTGGTCAAGGTGGGCAAGAAGTGGGCGGATCGCTACAAGGCGGGCGAGAAATTCGCCATTCAGCCTGCTCTGAACTATAAGGGTTCCCTGGATGCCCCGGGCTATTCGTACCACTACATCGGCGGCAACGCCACCTACGTGGTCATCCCCAATGAGGTCATGGAGATGAACTGCCTCCTGCCCTACAGCGGCGAAGCATATTTCTACGGCTCTCTGGCAGAGCCGGTCTCCTGCATCGTGGGCGGCTATCATGCAAACTACCACACCACGCCCGGCTCCTATGAGCATTCCATGGGCATCACCGAGGGCGGATGCATGGCGATTCTGGCGGGTGCAGGTCCTATGGGTCTGGGTGCCATCGACTATGCCGTGCACTGCGACCGCAAGCCGTCTCTGGTGGTCGTCACCGATCTGGACGACGCCCGTCTGACCCGTGCGGCACAGATCCTGACCGTGGAAAAGGCGGCAGAGCAGGGCGTGCGCCTTCTGTATGTCAACACCTCGAAATATGACGATCCCGAGGCATATCTGCGCAGTCTGACCGACGGACGCGGATTCAACGATATCTTTGTGTATGCTCCCGTGCGTCCCGTGGTGGAAATGGCGGATCATCTGCTGGCGCGCGACGGCTGTCTGAACTTCTTTGCCGGTCCCACCAATCCCGCATTCTCTGCCGAATTCAATTTCTACAATGTGCACTATGCGTCCACGCACATCGTGGGCACATCGGGCGGCAACACGAGCGACATGCTGGAGTCCCTTGCCATGATGCAGACGGGCAAGATCAACCCTGCCGCCATGATCACCCATGTTGGTGGTCTGAACGCCGTGCCGCAGACCATCATCGACCTGCCGTCCATTCCCGGCGGCAAGAAGCTGATCTATACCAACAAGAACATGCCTCTGGTCGCTATCGCCGACTTTGCCGAGCGCGGTAAGACCGAGCCGTTCTACGCCGCACTTGCCGAGATCGTGTCCCGCAATAACGGTCTGTGGTGCGCCGAGGCAGAGCGCTACGTTCTGGAGAACGCCGCCGAGATCTGACCGTTTCATTAACATCAAACAGCCTCCCTTTTTCCATGGGAGGCTGTCCGCAAAACAGCCGAATATCAAAAGTACCATAATAAAAGGAAAGTGAGACCATGATGACAAACGATATGATCGGAAACCTCGTTGCCATGTCCAACCGTTACGGTGCAGACCCCGCATATGTGCTTGCGGGCGGCGGCAACACCTCCTGCAAGGACGGAGATTTTCTGTATGTCAAAGGCTCCGGCACCTCTCTTGCCGACATCACTGCGGACGGCTTTGTAAAGATGGAGCGTCCGTGTCTTGACGCCATGTGGAATTCCGGCTACTCCTCCGAGGAAGCCGAGCGCGAAAAGCAGGTCCTGCACGACCTCATGTTTGCCCGCGCCAAGGGCGAAACGGGCAGACCGAGCGTGGAGACCCTCCTGCATGAGCTGTTCCCGCAGACCTACGTTCTGCATGTGCACCCCGCCGCCGTCAACGGCATCACCTGTGCCGCACACGGCAAAAAGGTGATCTCCGAGCTGTTTCCGGATGCCGTGTGGGTGGACGCGACCAAGCCCGGCTACATCCTCGCGCTTGCCTGCAAAATGGCAATGGAGGACGCGCAAGCCGCAACACAGAAGCCCGTATCGCTCCTGTTTTTGCAGAATCACGGCGTATTCTTCGCGGCTGACACCGTGGAGGAGATCGACGCGCTTGCCAAGCATGTGATGGACACCATCCGTGCGCACATCCGTCGCGAGCCTGATTTTTCCGAGGTCGAGTACGATCTGGATCGCGCTGTGGAGACCGCGCCCGTTCTCCGTATGCTTTACGGCAACGGCGAGCCTGCAACCGTTACCTTTGTAACCAATGCCGAGCTGCAAGCCGTCACCGAGGCACCCGTCGGCGCACTCACACCCGATCACGTGGTGTACAACAAGGCGCAGTGGCTGGTTCTGGATGCCAAGGCGGACCGTGACGCCGTCATCGACGCATTTCAGTCCTTCACCACCCTCAACGGCTACCGTCCGAAGATCGTGATCCTGTCGGGCGTTGGCGCATTTGTGTGCGGCATGACCGTACAGGAGGCGGATGTCGCCGTTTCGGTTCTGCTGGATGCCCTCACGGTCACGGCATATGCCGAGTCCTTCGGCGGCGTGTCCTACATGCCCGAGGAGCTGACCCGCTTCATCGTGAACTGGGAGGTGGAAAGCTACCGCGCTTCGGTCAGCCTGGAAAAGCGCTCCGAAAAGCGTCTGGCGAACCGCGTCTGCAT
>ERZ824600.1442-NODE-1442-length-29265-cov-6.271619_pt1 | contig 29265 bp, 25 predicted proteins | sample MGYA00519933_ERZ824600 | MGnify/ENA primary metagenome ERZ824600 (study PRJEB31778, sample SAMEA3449178) | human gut metagenome | biome: human gut; feature: human-associated habitat; material: faeces | place: United Kingdom | collected 2010/2012 ... | reverse complement strand
GTCGGAGCCGTTCGTCTCGACCTTGGTTGGCAGACCGAGCTTGTCGCCCATCTTGTTCAGAGCCTCAGCGGCACGGGACATTGCTTTTACAACGCGAGAATGGAAAGCTTTTTTGCAACATTGAAGAAGGAAAAAATCTACAGGATCTCCGCGTACAAACTGACACGGGATCAGGTGAAGAGCATTATTTTCAGGTACATATTCGTGTACTACAACCGGATCCGCATATCCTCGGTCAACCCCGGAGGGCTTTCGCCGGTTGCGTACCGCGAATGGGCGAGGGCAAACGCGCCGACGGTCGCCTGACGTCGCCGCGCCGCACCTGAATTTCCCTCGTTCCGCTTCACTCCACTCCGTAAATTCAGGTGCGTTTATTTATTACTATCATATTTAGGGGATTTTTCGACTGCACTTATCTTGACAATTCCAGAATGATTTAATTGAAAAATACATAGAAACAGCGATACAAAAAATCAGACATTTTCAAATTGGGAGTTTGCGCCATTTTAGGGTGCAAATATTAATGGGAGCTGTAAAAAACATCTAAACGAAGGGAATACCTTCGTTTAGATGAAGGTATACAGCTATATAGCACTTTTAATTATTTACTTCCACAGCCAGAGCCACAGCCGCTCTCGCATGTTCCTTCACATGTACCCTCACAAGTTCCTTTGCATCCGGTGCAATCAGAACTGTCAATTTGAATATTGACATCTGTAATTTCAATAGTATTCACCAAAAAATCCATATGAGTCATCCTTTCTAATAGTATTTTTTCCCAATTTATTTTTAGCTATATAGCTGTAACCTTCTCATTACTATTTGCATCAATATTAGAAATAAAATATTTATACTTTCCATTATCACATGGTAATAAAAATTCATGAATTATGAAATTCCATATTGCATTATGTATGCCAATATTCTCGCATACTTTAATAAACAGACTTTTAATGTCATCGCAAAAAAAATTATTATCCAAAGCCAAATATACATCAAACATTTTATAATCATTTTGGATTACCTTAAATTGGGATATAACATTTTCATAATAACAGTTTATATATTCTATTACATAAAAAAATATATTACCTTCTAGAAAAGTGTGCTTATCTAAATATAAAAGATCATTATTTCTACCATTAATAATCTTGAAAATTTGCTCTTTACCACATTGACATTTTTTATTATATATTATACCACTATCATCTGTCTTGTACTTAATTATAGGCATAGCATGATTAGTCAAGTTAGTTACATATATTATTCCCTTTTCCCCTGGAGCCTTCGGATTACCCCGATCATCGCATATTTCCATGTATACATTTCTGTCTAACAAATGCATATTTCCATACGGACATTCATAAGCAATGCCATTGCATTCTCTCATGCCATAATGATTAACGACTGGTACCTTATGATATTCTTCTATAAATTTTCTTTCTTTGTCGCACAGTACCTCACCAGTTAATTCAATCAATTTGAGTGTTTTGAATGGAGATAAATTATTATTTTTCATAAATTTAGTAAACAAATACATTGTAATTGGATGACACATGATCCATTCAGTTTTGTGCTCAGTTATACTATTATAATACTTAAGCAATGAGTTATAGCCAAAATCCAATTTACTAAATGATATTACATTATTATCATCTTTATAAACTATAGATGGAGAGGTAATAATTTTGTTGTCTCCTATTTTTATATCGTAAATTGTATGAAAAAAACAGGCCTTAGATGTTGGTAAAATACCGTATTTTTTTCGTTCGTCCCACAAAGAGAGCAACGAACGGATTCTCGATGATTTATCCCAAAATACATTCAAAATATTGCCGGACGAGCCTGATGTTCTTTCAATAATCAAATTCTCAATCAAAAACTCATCTGAAAAAAAGCTTTGAGCATTCGATTTTAAAATTGATTTTTCAACTGTAGGTAATTCATGGTATTTGCAATAATATTGCTCTGAAGCGACACCGCTCAAAATATCGTTGTATTTTTCCCGATAATATTCAGTATGTTCAAAAGCATACTTTATTATATTATTTAATCTTTTTTCTTCAATACTATTCATAAAATCACCCTTAAAGCTTATATGTACTACATATCAAAAAAAATCAAGTTGTTTTGATAATCAATTCTTCTATTTCTTCCATTGATTGGTATAGAGTACTTATTCGAGATGTTTTCCCACCATCTAGCTATTTTCTCTGAGGCTTCAATATACTCTAACTTTAGCTTACCCAAATCCAAATAATATTCGTTAGATTTAGAAATCAATTTCAATGTTCTCAATGCCATAACCTTGTCCAGCAAAAATGTGTATTCTTCCAAATCATCATTCAAAACTTTAACCGAAACGCTTTTCATAAAAATCTCCATTCCGTCGCTGAGCGTCAGCAAAAACAGGGATGAGCGAGTGCTGATAGCAGCGACTTTATAATACTTGTTAGGCGAGTAATACCCATATACACGATATGAGAGAACGCAAAAGAGTTTTGCGATTAAAACAACACAAAAAACAATATTAGAATCATTTTATCAAACACAAATAATTAGTACTTCTAGCCAAAATACTAAGAATTGTTTTTGCATCTGTTAAATTGTGTGATAACTCATTTGCTATACTATTCCCCTGTTCTTCACAAGAGAAAAATAATATTCTAAAGTTATCTATCAAACTTGCTTTAAGTTAGATACCAAAAACATTTTTGAGAGGAACTATCATCTCCACTACAGGTTTCTAGAGCACTATCCAAAAGAAAACTTTTCTACGACAGTTTTTACTTGCATAACTTTGCCGATTGTCTTATGCAAACAATTTTATAAATATTTGTATAAAATCAATTAGCATGACTGATTTCCTGTGTTTAATATTCTTAAAGACGGAATATTTGTGTGTTACAATCGCAAATCCAAATTTCAAATACGATTCCAAGGAATTAAAATAGATTGGAAAATTTATTTCATTTGATTCTTGTTTCTGGCAGCTTTATCCGCTAAAAATATATTAACACTTTTTGCGAGCTTATCCGGTACTATTCTGAGTGGATCTCAATGAAAATAATTTTCAAATTGAATTATAAATTAATCCTTTTTCAAAATGTAGCTGCTCCAGTCTGTCAACTATAGAAGAAGGTATATTCATTTCTCCAGTAGTAACATAGTTATTAAAAATACATGATGTAAGTAAATGGTTACATCCTTCTAGCTCCTGATAGAAGCTATTCGCCTTTAATGTACTCATAGGTTTGTATTTGAACGGATCGTCATATATGCTTCCTATAATATGATTTTTCATATTATTATAATAAAAAGCTGGACACAAATAGAAATTACCATCGGGTGCAAGAGTGATAGATGTAACCCCAGCTCCACATCTTTGTTCCGAGTTACTAAATATGTTAAGAACCGGCTTAGAAACGATATTTTTCTGAGAATTAATAATTTCGTCTAAAATTATTGAATAATTATCGACATCATGTTCTTCCCATTCGTCCAAATCTTGAATAAAAATATTTATTCTATTCACTTGCGTGGATAATAACAGTATAGCATTAAATAATCTCTTAATATTGCTTTTGTTAACAACAATAATCGCATTTTGAGCTGTCACATTATCATTTTCTTTTTCGGGATCAAAAATATAAACATCTTTCCGACTTAAATACTTGCCACTAGATATTCTAAACAATATATTGTCATTTTCATCTATGTCAATTTTTTTATCACCAATAAAGATTGGAATTAAAAAATGCTTATAGCAAAAATCTATTGCCCTATCTATTATATCTTCACCCATCTTAAAATTTTCAGATAAATTATTTGCATATGCGCAATGTGGCGGCTGAGCATCTGACAATAATATTTTTAGATACTTTAATGTATTGCTATCACCGCATGCTAATTTTATCTTAGTTCTGGGAGAAGTAGATTTTGTTAATTGGCTATATTTATACCATATACGATTATTTGCGCGTACATTAGCTTTATGCATTTTACAATTAAAAGTAGTTCTTTCAAAGATCGTATGGTTTTTAGACGATATATAATTAAACGCAGTACAAAAATCACATGATTGAGAAACATCACATTCAAGACATTCAGAATTTGAACAACTTTTTACTGTAAGGGAGGAAAAGGCTTTCAGCTCATTAAAATTAATTCCAGTATTTATATTTCCTATGCACTTGCTTTTTTCGCCATTCATGCAAAAGTCTAAAAATCTTATACACGGAAAAATATTGCCATCACAATCAAAAGCAACGGTTTTCACTCCGGCACCACAAACATTTCGCTCTTTATTGATCGTACTAAGCGGCAACCCTACATTCGGATTGAAAAACCTGACCGAATATTTATCCCACAAGTCATTATCTATAATATAATCGGCTAACATATTCAACTGTTCTTCAAATATCTGATCGTCCCCTTCTTCCCACACATTTTCGTATACAATATTCGCCATTACATTTTTTATTCCCAAAGACCATAAATGCGCTATACTATCTTTTAAGAAAGGCAGGTCATTATGCGTAAATGTTGATTTAGCAAATGCAGTTGGAAATTGTTTTAGCCACAATGGAACATTTTTGACAACATCATCATATGTCCCCGAGCCATCTCTCTTAACCCTAGAAATATTTTGTTTTTCTTTTGTACCATCAATACTAATTGTTAAAGAAATATGACCTATATGTTTGTTTATGAACTTCTGAACAAGCGGATCACTATACAATAAACCGTTTGTAGTTATCATAAACCTATATTTTTCAAACCATTTATGACCATTCTTGTACATATAAACCACAATATAATCGCATATTCTATCAATAACATCAATTTTCAGTAGCGGTTCTCCTCCTATAAAGTCAAACACCACAGCATCGTTCTTTGTATATTTTTCGTTTGTCATAACAAAATCGACAATTTTCTTCGCCATTTCGTATGTCATGCTACGCTTATTGTTTTTATTCACCATATAACAATATTTGCACGCCATATTGCAATCTTCTGTCATGCATAATGTTATATTAACACATTTTCCGCTCTGCCACGATTTTATCAAATCGCCAATAATGACATCATTTTTTGATTCCATAATTATCTTCCTTCAACGCAGTTGTTTTTTATAACAGTTAATTTTTATCGAATTACTAATTAATCCTAGAATCCAGGTTAAAAACTCGTCCACTCACACCGTTCATCATATTAGACGACATGTATATAATGAAATTCGCAAGATCATCCATAGAGCAATCTTTTTTTAACACGCTCTGAGAATTGGCATTCTTTATCTTATTGACATTATCTCTATTCAAGTCGGTCAGAACAAATCCTGGGCAAACCGCATTAACAGCAATATTATAAACACCCAGTTCTTTTGCTAAGACTTTCGTCAAACCGATCATTCCCGCTTTAGATGCTGTATAATTAGCTTGGTGAATTCCACCAGTCTCTCCCTTTAATGACGCGATGTTGATTATTTTTCCATAGCCTTGGCGTATCATTTGTCTCGATATGATTTTGCTTGTTATAAAAGCCCCTGTTAAGTTAATATCAATAACTTGCTTCCAAGCCAAATCTGTCATTTCTGTAACCGGAGAGTCTATGCAAATCCCTGCATTATTAATCAATACATCAATCTTACCAAAAGTACTTACAGCTTTTTCACATAAAGCTTCCACTTCTTTTGTATTTGTAACATTTGCTGCTATGCAGATACAATTCTCATTATATTTACATATATCATTATGAAGCATGTGCGCCTGTTTTTCACTTTTAAAGTAATTTATAATTACTTTAGAATTCTCTTTTGCGAATTTTTCGGCAAGACCTCGCCCTATTCCGCGTGATGATCCGGTAATAATTACAACCAAGTCAGAAACATCAATATTCATCTTTTCTTTCCAATTCCGTCTGTACTATAGATTTTAACAACTTATAACTTGAAATTTCCTCCATATTTAAGCGATCATCAGGTATTTCAATTCCAAATTCACTCTCTATTTCCACTATTAGTTGTATGATCCCAACAGAAGAAAATGACAAATCATTAATCAAGTTTGTTTCTTCATTTATTTTTGAGATTTCTATATCTGTCCCACATCGTGAAATTATATTTTTTATTTTTACATCATAATCTTTCAAAATATCACTCCTCATATCTTTTAACCTTACCATTATATGTTTTGTCGATTTTATCAACAAAGTCAAATCTAAATGGAATCTTATAATCAGCCAACCTTTTTCTACAAAAATTTGATAAATCAGTAAAAACATTCTCCCGCAACACGACTCTTGCAATTGGCATTTCGCCTAAGAGTTCGTGTTGTTCAGATATTACACAAACATCTTTTACATTTGGATGATTCATTATAACTTCCTCAATTTCTTCTGGATAGATATTTATTCCTCCGGAAATTATCATGTTCTTTTTTCGTCCAACAATATATAAAAAGCCATCGCTATCAAAATATCCCAAATCGCCCGTATGGAGCCACCCATTCTCAATAATTTTTTCATTCAAATCCGGTCTTTTGAAATATCCTTTCATTACATTTTCGCCTGACACCATTATCTCACCTATAACACATTGCAAAACTTCGTTATTAGTACTATCAACCACCTTTACTTCCACTCTTGGAATAGGCTTTCCCACAGAGCCAATTTTAGACAATGCAAATTGAGGACCCAGCATTGTTACTCTAGGAGATGCTTCTGTCTGACCATAGGTGTGAACAAATCCGACATTTTTAAAAGTATTAATCAGAAGTTTCAATTTGTGTTCCGGCATCTTACTGCCACCAAAACATATATATTTCAACATATTTATATCATAATTTTCTTTATACCTATACTCAAGTATCATAAGCAGCATTGTTGGAACTACCGTGCAATTTGTTATTTTTTGATTTTGCAATGTTTCAAAAAATTTACTTGGCATAAACATTCCTGAATAAATAACCATAGAAGCGCCCAGATAAACATGCGTCAAAAATTGTGCCGTATTGCAATACCCAAAACACATGGGTAAAACAATCAATGTACGATCATCCTCAGATAGCATCAACGATTCGATATTTGATTCAACATTACAAATCAAATTGTTATGTGTAAGCATAACCCTTTTAGGGTTGCTAGTTGTACCAGAGGTATGTAGCATAATCGCCACATCATCGATATCGTTTATATTTGTTTTATCTATGCATGGCTTATCTTGATTAAAAATTATAAATCTATGATTTTCAATGCAATATATCATCAATCTATAAGCATAGCTTTCAGACATAGCCTTTAACTCATTTATGTAATTGTCAGAGGTTATTATGCAGTCCACTTCACAGTACTCTATAATTGTTCTTATTTCTGAAGGTTTAGATCTAATATCAATTGGAATAACAATTTTATTGGAGAATAAAATTCCATAAAAAGCAACTGCATAATCTATAGAATTAGGTAAAAAAACAGCTATACATTTAGAACAGGTTTGAATATTCTCATTGATTTGCAAAGAAATTTTTTGCGATTCAATATTCCATGCTTCATATGTAATACTCTTCGAAGCACAACTAATTGCAATTTTCTCATTATGTTTTTGCCTTAACAACAACTCTTTCAAATTCAAAGTATCACCCTCTCATTTGATTTTATAATTTTTATTTTACATAAATCCACAAATATATTTATTATAAAGCCTTTTTCATTAAGTGCATTATACAAGTTGTCGGCAATTTTGTGTTAACTGATTTTTTAACATGTTTCCCCAACACACACCAACGCGCCTGAACAGAGCTTTTGCCGCCACCTTACTTTGTGGATATACGGCATTAAAATATTAATCACGGCAACATAATATGGCTTCAAGATAGTGCAACGATGTGAACCGACACGAGTACAATAAATGTGGTTAAACAAATCTTTGACTTTGGGAAGAGTAATGCTATGGGTCAACGCATAAGGATTACTCTTTTTTGCTTTTAGCATATATTACCACTCTTTCCGGAAGCCTTAAAAACATTAAACCTCGAGATTTGGACCAGTGCCCCAATTCATTCGCTGTATTTATTCTTCAGCAACTATACTCGCTGTATTTATCGCCATCAATCAATATGTCATATGCGTTATGTACAATACCAATAATCGTTTCAGAAATCTGGTTTGCATTACTTTGGTCGGAATCAATTCTTTGGTACAAGCCGACAACGTCAAACTACGTGCAGAATATGGTAGAACCGTACCGTGACCTCTACAAATTCAAGCAGACTGCAGAATTCAACAGGTGTAAAACAGCGCATCATCCACTCGTCAAATTAAGCAGATCAAACCTGTCTGCATTTAACTATCAACCTCTGCAATTCTCCACACGCCTTGGCCATGCTCAATCCATCCAACAGTTCAAATACTCTTGCATTGCAAACCGTCTTGAATTTGCAACGCGCCGCATTTCCAAGAGCACAAGCAAAAAATGTCTTTCCGTTACTCAAAACTTGACGGAGAATGATGTGGTGAACATTGTTAATGTATTTGCAGGTGACAAAACGCAGAAGCTACGCCTTATCAAAATACCTGACCTAAAAACCATCAACTGCGACATTCAGCGGCGAAAACTTTGCGTTATGTACGAATCTCATAAACTTCTTCGGACATTTCACAGTAACTTTGGTTCAATACAACTTCGTATTTTGTATTGGAACAATGTCAGTTTTGAGTTTGTCCATGATCAAGAGTCGCGTAACTCCGCCGAAGCAAGAATATGCATGAGCATGGCATAGAAGCTTGCTTTCCTGCTTCATATTCCCACAAGGTTTCTGCGCAGGCATCACAACTGCATGGAAGGATGGCAACAAACAAATATGTTTGTGTTACTCCATCCGTTACCGAATCGTAATATTGATACGTTTGTCCTGCTCGGTCGATTTTCGTTGCGTCTTCGGCTTGTAATGAATACGCATTGTAGCTTTAGTGACTTTTGCCCAACGACTGTATCTATATTCAGATTGCTTGGTCATATATGGCTTCTTTCCAGTAGCAATACGCCTTTGCTGCATTCTTCCTATAGGAGTGTCATTGTAACGTGAGACTTTGCAAATATACTCGTAGCCCAGTTTCAGATATGCAGATAGCGCCGTATACTTATATGGGAATTGGATGCTTTACAGCATCTCGTTGGTGACGGAATCGTTAATCGATAATTCTATGACTTTTGGTTCTTCGGTTGTCAGTACTTCACGAACAGTGTGATGCGAGCCAAAACACTCGCTGCGATCTGCCTTTGACTGTTTCCTTTCGATGACAGTCGCATGATTTCGCTGTGGTCTGTCATTCAAAAATGCAATCAAAATTTAGCGTACAACATTTATTATACAGGTAATTTTCGAATCGTGGTTCATTATTGTCGCAAATGTGAGTCTGAAGCTCTGTGAATTTGCTTTTTAAGGTTGCGGCTCTTCGCCGTAATGGTACGGCTATTGTACTTTTATTCATTCTCTATCCTAAGCTGATATAAATACTACGTCAAGGGCATTGCCTAATATCTTCAACGGTCTCGGTTTCCGGAGTTGTTCCTGTATAAGCGGTAACAACGAACACTGCTTTGTATGTAACTCCGCTCTCGCAATAGAACGTACCCTCTACAGCAAGGGTGCCCCGAGTTTTACTGTTGTACCATTCATCCACATAAATCCAGTCATTACCAACAAGCTTATAGACATATACAGTTCCCTCAATTTTCGAAGCAGCAGATTGTTTGCTGGCTATTCCGGTTACGGTGCCCTCATTGCCATCAAACCCCATAACCAAATCAATTGAAAAAATGCTTGACCATCTCATGGTAGCTGCACTTACACTTGTGGCAAACAAATACACTGAGAAGCTGCACAGTAATATAACAGCAAGGCATACGGGAACAACCTTCTTAATAATTTTTTTCATCATAACAATTTCCTCCATAACAAAGTATTGTTGTTCTATATAACGGACAAAGTCGAGAATTGTGACAACAATTCTCGACTTTTTTCAAATATTTTCTATTCTACACTTGCGGCAACTCTCGTAAGCTCATCAAAATCAAGTAAGGTTGAATGAATGTAGTAATAATAAACTCCGTCCGTCCAAATAATTGCTTTATTGTTTGATTCACCCTCGAGTTCAAGCGCAAGTGCATTGTATCCATTTATATCAATATCGTAAGATGTGCTTACTTTATTATCATAAAGCATATCTCTGTTATTGTACAACGTTTGTGTAAATGATAAAATCAAATCATCCCCCAAGTAATAGTCTATTATCGCAACGGTCTTGTTATTTGCAACAATGTCCTCCTCCACACCATTCGGAACATACATCGGCTTCATCACTTTTTCAATTTTTGTTGGAGGCGTGATAGCAATATCCGAGCTTTCGTGATTATCGGTACCGGGAATCACCGACGATGTATCGGTTTTATCAGTATTCTCACCGTAATTTGGCTCAAATCGCACTGAAATATAATTTTCATACCATTCAACGACAGCATCAAATATCGCGTTGCGAACATTAGGAATCGCCATAGCAGTCAAGAAGCCGATGGACATAATCACCATCAAAGCAACCGCAACGCGCACAAGGCATTTCCTGAACAAGGTCAATGTTGGTTTGCGTTTGTATCTGTTAATCAGCCGTCGTTGTCTGGCATAAAAATCATCGCTTAATATAACGCCGGATGTATCAAGGTTTCTGAACATCTCAACATCATCATTCCCACAGTCATTAGCTGAAAAAGCAATCAGTAAATCAAGTTTATCGTTAATCTCTGTATTCATAAAGCATTTCACCTCCCATATCTAAAATCATTGCCCTCGCCCTCGAATATCGCTTGCGGACCAATGCTTGAGATATGCCTATTATACAAGAAATCTGTTCATAGTTGTATCCCATGCTTTTCAGCGTAATCACATCTCTGTATTTGTAATCCAACTTGTTGATCAATTCCTTTACATAAGCGCAAACGTAACTATTCATTACGATCCGGCCTACATCGGCAGATCGATCAGGAATGTCAGCTATCGACGACTCACCGTCCTCGTCATATACGGTTTGAGAAAACTGTAAATTCGCCCTTCGCTTATTTTTCTCATATTTGTCAAGGGCGGTATTCCGACATGCAATCACAATCAATTTTATAAGGCTATCCTCTTGCTGCACATTTTTAAAGCAATCCAGCTTGTCTATAATTTTTACGAATGTATCCTGAACGCAATCTTCCGCATCATCATGATTGTTTAGAATATTTGCAGCTACCAAATACATATTTTTGGAGTATTTATTGAAGATCATCTCGACAAACAATCTGTCCTCTTCATCTTCAATTGCCATAATAATTGCTAACATGTCAAATCACCTCCGCCATTTTTTCTACATTATATCATATCCCCTTTAGTTCGTCAAATATTTTTTTAGGCTTACCGTAATGGTCACTGCAACTTTGCCCTCAACACTTTGTACTACTACTGTATCGGATTTTTTTAGTGCAAAAACCAAAGCGCGCCTGATAACATCCTCATCCCCTAAAATTATATCGAACTCTGCACACTTTAGCCTTATCTTCCCAACAAATTCATTTTCATCAATCAAGACATCTATAGTCGCACCATGAACCCGAGCCGCACAATTCAACAACCTGAATATTTCGTCGAATAGTTTCAGTTTTTCAACATTTAATATCGGTAACTGCTGTTTGGCATCAGCCAAAGTAAAAGGATATTCTATTTGTATCTCGTCTGTTTCTGTATCAAACAGCTTTATTGATTCGTTGAATTCGCCCGAATAATCAAAAGTATATTTCATACGTTACTCCCTATTCACAGATGATATTTTTCCCATTTTTCATTTCACCTATTGCCGTATTAGGTGATATAAATTCGATGTTTAGTTCATCTAAACATCGAAAAAAGAAAAAATCATCTCAATTTTATAAGTAACAAAATTCGTTATGTTGACTTTACACAGCGTTTATAGTATAATTTCTATGTTTCCGACCACCTAATACGGCAATAGATGGTATTAAAAAAACTTACCCAACCGGTTCATGGCCTCATGTTTGTGAGGCATCAGACTGTGCGCATATCGGTTCAGCGTAACCACCGGATTCTTGTGTCCGAGAATTTCGGACAGCGTTTTGACATCCATGCCGCATTCCAGCGCCCTTGTCGCAAAAGTGTGTCGCAGGGCGTGAAACCCGCGATGCGGAATGCCAAGCTTTTTCAATAGCAGGCTGAAGCTGTATTGATAAGACCGCACCGACTGTAATCTGTCCTCGCCCACCACAAAGGTAGAGCGGGACTTTTTCTTTTGCTCCCGCAGAAGCGGAAGTATCTGCCGGGGGATTGGAATCACACGGCGAGATGTTGTTGTTTTCGGCGTGTCTGTGATCCGCATGTACCCGTTTTCCGTCTTGGCATCGTGGCAGGTCTTGCTGACGGTCAGTTCGCCTTTGGAAAAGTCTATATCCGACCATTCCAGGGCAAGAAGCTCTCCGATTCGTAATCCCGTGTAAAGGCAGAGGATAATGCCGAACATTTTTGGACGCTTATCCGTCAGCACCGCCTGTTCAATCTTCTTTTGTTCGGCAGGAGTGAAGCATTCTATTTGTTTTTCCTGAATCCGTGGTCGTTTAACTTTGTCTGCGGTATAGGCTTCAAGGTATCCGAGGTTGTAGGCAACCTTCAGAGAACTTTGTATTACGGTGATGATTGCATTGACGGAACTTGCGGAGAGTCCACCGCCTGTTCGGAGATTCCCGTGCTCCATCAGTTCGGATATATACCTTTGCAGAATCAACGGCGTAATACCCTCAAGTTCCATCTCCCCGAATTTCGGCAGGATATGTTGCGCAGTCAGCTCGCAGTACAGGACATAAGTTTTTTGTTTCGACGCAGGTTTCACATAGTGTTCCAACCACTCGTGAAACCAATCTTTTGTTTGCATATTCATTACTCCTTTTCTTGTAATAGTTATATTGTATCAAGATGAACTGATTTACTCATGACTGTCCCGGTAAAAGTGCGTCCCACATCTCTTTATTTCTATCGGAAAGCAATTCTCCAAGCTGTTCCCTTTGCTTCGTATCAAAGCCGTAAAGGTTCGCCGCTTCTTCTACAGTTAGAGAAACCGTGTCAATATACAAATAGGTTTTCACAACTTCCTGCTCAACCGAGGCAACGCTTCCATCATCCTGTGTTTCAAGTCGCGGTTCTTTCACCGTGATTTGCTCCGTGTGAATGTCCATACGATTCAGACTGCGATAAACCTCTTTCAGAACCTCCGCTTTCGCTTCGTCAAAGGTCACGACATCTTCTGTCCGATTCATCTTGACGGCATATACAGCGATAGCAAGACTCCATTCGCACGGCTCACCCGTTACAAAGCACATATCATAGTCGTATCGACTCTTTATCTCCGCGATCTGTGCCTCGTATTCCGCATTTGCTTCGCGTACCGTCTGAACAACCGTAATACCGTTTTCATTATCCGGGTTTGGAGCAAAAATGCCGAACACCGATCCTACCGCAAGACCGATCATACAAATCAGGAGAATGACCACAACGGCAATCCAACCGCCTGCGGCAATTGCCGCAGCAATTCCCTTGATTGCCGCTGCCGTAGCTTTTACGGCGGCAACAATGGCTTTTGCCACAACCTTTAAAAACTTTGCGGTAGCTTTCGCCGCCTTAGCTGTTCGCTGTGCGGTCTTTACACCCTTCTGCGCCGTTTTTGCCGTTGTTTTTGCAGACGGCAAAGCCGGGCGCTTGGGAGCAGGAAGCCGTTTCGGTTGCTGTACCTTCACTTTGAACTTCTTCTGACGGTTGCGCCATTTCAGAATGTTCTTTCGCGTTTCTTTCAGTCCCCAATTCCCGATCTTACCTGCACCATAGGCAACATTTCTTGCCGTGCGCCTTTCGGTGTTCTCAACCGCATTGCCGGCATATTCGTTTGCACTCCCGTAGCGCGTGTTCTGTAATTCTTCGCCGTACTCTTTTATCTCCCCTGCCCCATTTTTAACCTTTTGACCGAGCGTTTTCGCCCGGTCAAAGGTTTTTATGGTTCTGAGGGATTCCCTTGTTTTTATTTTCATATCGGCACATCCTGTTTTTTCATTATCCGTTCCTTCAGTTCGGTGTAAAAATTCCGGCAGCGGATATTCTTACCGGCCGCCAGCCACTCTTTTTCAAGTTCGAACCTCATCTCCAGCTCTCGTACCGAGTAATCCGCACGGAATTTCTGCCATGTGTCATCGTCCCATTTACGCAATTGCTTCCACAATTCAGGGAAACACTCATACAGCTTGCGCAATTCGGACAGGGGCTGTAAGGGGCAACACCAACATGACACGCGGTGAAATATCTCGTACAACCCACCCCAATCAAAGCCGTGCGCATAACAATAATCAAGGCAGTCCTTTTCCGTCATCCCCCATTCTACAAGCGGATAACACGCATGTTTCACCCGCTTCGGCTCATCGGCGGCAATTCCGATATATTCAACCACATCGTAATTCTTTTTTAGTTCTTTCAAATACTTATTTACCACATTGATTTTCAGCCGTCCTGTGCACCACCGATTATTCGGTCCTGCCCAACTGTTTCCCGTGTACTGCCGCAGTGCGGGATTTTTTCGTTTCGGCATATATTCCAAAAAGTAATACTCAAAGCTGTATTCCGCCTTCAAGCGGGTAATCTTTCTGCCGATATACTGCTCCAGCTTATTCAGGTGGTCATACATTTGCGGAAATTCAAGCCCGGTATCACAGAACAGAATCCGATCAATCGGGCGCTTTTCTTCTATCAAGCGTAAAAGCATTGCCGTAGAATCCTTTCCGCCTGACAGAGAAACAATATAGAGTTTTTCTTTACTCACAATCTTCCTCCATAAAAAACGGGCGGCATTGCTGCCGCCCAAAGCGATTATTCATTCACCGAATTTGGTTGTCATCAAGGCATAGAGCTTTGTATCCTTCGGCACCTTGTTTACGAAAGGCACCAACGCCCCACCGATCTTGACAAGTCCGTGTCCTGCATCTACATTCGTGATATACCCCATCTGCAAATCCGAAATTCCCATCAGACTTGCCAGCTCCTCGCGGTCTGTCGCCGCCTGATTGAGCATTACCACAAGCTCGGAGTTTGCCAGCATGGTTCTTGCCGTATGACTTTGCAGAAGGTCCTCGACATTTTGCGTAATGCCCGTAATGAACGCACCGTACTTACGAACACGCTTCCAAAGCGTGAACAGAAAGTTCGCCGAGTATTCATGCTTGAAAAGGAGATAGATTTCATCAATGAAGATATAGGTCTTTCTCCCTCTCGCCTTGTTCGCTGTAATTCGGTTGAGGATATTATCAAGCACCACAAGCATCCCGATAGGCATCAAGGCTCTGCCGAGATCGTGGATGTCATAGCAGATCAGGCGGTTCTTGGTATCCACATTGGTTTCATTGGCAAAGGTATCAAGACTGCCGCTTGTAAAAAGTTCCAGCGACAGCGCAATATCCTTTGCTTCCGGTTCCGGCTGTGCTTTGAGTTCTTCATAGAAATCTTTCAGCGTCGGTGCCTTGCCGCAAAAACCGCTTCGCATATATCCGTTCAGCAGATTTGCCGTACAGCGGTCAATGAGCGACTTTTGCTTCGGTCCGAGGTCGCATACCGCCTGCTCACACAGGGACAGCATATACTCGGATTTCAGCGTAACGGGGTTTTGCCCGTCGGCATAGTCCATATTGATGTCCATTGCATTGATATGATTCTTGCTCGTTGCCGAGATTTCGATGTTCTCTCCCCCGAAAGCATCTATGATCTTGCCGTACTCGCGCTCCGGGTCGATGATGATAATATCCGCGTCCTTATCCGACAGGTACAGATTGATAATCTCCTGCTTTGCCAGAATCGACTTACCCGAACCGGAAACACCGGTAATGAAGCTGTTGCCGTTGAGCAGTTCCGCACGGTTGACCATAATCAGGTTCTTTGAAATCGCATTATTGGCAAAATAAATGCCGCCCGTATGACAAACCTCCTGCACCCGGAACGGCATAAACACTGCCAGCGATTCCGTTGTCAGCGTTCTGCGGATACCCAACTTCGGTGCGCCGTAAGGCAAAACCGTGTTCAGCCCCTCAAGCTGCTGCCAGCGGAGGATATTCAGTGAACACAGGTGCTTTCTCGCACACTGCCGGATGGATTCGGTATCCGCGTCAAGCTGCTCCTTGGTATCTGCCGTATGCACCAGCGTAATGAGCGCCGGGATCATGCGCTGATCGCGGGCTACCAGATCATTGAGAAATTCGCGGCTTTCCTCACGCTGACGCTCCATGTCATACGGAACAGTAGCGGAAAAGTTATTGTTGCTGTTCTGCTTGCGCTGCCAGTTGGAAATGTTGGTTTCCACCGAAAGCAGCTTATTCTCACCCAACTTCACGGCGGCTTCTGTTGTAATGGGGCTTGCATCAATAGAAAGGATCATGCCGCGGTCGATGTCGGTCAGCTCCGCAATAAAGCTGTCCTTAATGAAATTAGCATAGTCGCGCAGATACAGTACTCTGCCATATCGCCCGTCCATTTTGAAATAGTCGGTACGAAATTCCAGGCAGTCCGGTGCAATGGCATCCTTGAAGCTGTATCCGCGCTGTGCATACAGCCCCGCGTCATAGTGGTAATCGTCCTCCGCACCGTAGTGAAAGAAGTCAAACAGGATACGGAGCTTTTCTTCTGCCGTGACCTCCTCAAATTTGGAGCCGAGCTTTGCGAACAGCGCCGCAAATTCGGCAGAGATACGGTTGAAATACGCCCGCGCTTCCTCCTCCGTTTTCTTTTCTACCGTAACCGTCAGGTACTTGTCCTGTGTAATGCCGTTTGACAGATTGGCATTGCCCGCGAGAATACGGTTGTATTCGTTGCGGTATTTGTCAAGCGAATCACCCTGAAGCTCCAGCATATTGTTTTCGCGGAACTTGGTCTGATTCAGTCGGCGGTTGTTGACCGTAATCTTGGTCATAGCTCCGGCGTCAAAAGTATTCAGAATTTCGGAGTAGGCAAAGAACATCCCCTCCTTATCCTCCTTGGATGCCGTTGCGTAATTGACATCGGTAAAACGGTAGGTCTTTGACCAAAGATTCCGCCCTACAAGAAAAATCCCATCCTCGCATACATCGCGGATGGGAATTGCCTGTTCCACGGTGGTCGGGATAACATCCGGTTCCACCGTTTTCTGTTTATGTCCGAAAAGGCTCATTTGTTTCCTCTCTTTTCTGCTCTTACGAGCTTATTTGTACCCCGAAACAACAGTCTGCGCGGCATCCGCACTTCAAAGCGAAACCATGCCCGCACCAACTGCTCGGCTGTCATACCGTTATATCGGATAAAGCCGAGAGCCGCAAAGGGCGCGGCTCCCACCATGCAAAGCCATGAAAGCGTTTCCGTCCCCAGAAAGGAACGGCATCCGAAGTAGATACCGACTGCCGCACCGCAGGCAAGCAGAGCAAAAACGAACTGCCGCACCGATAAGCCGAAAAACATTGTTTCGGTGTATTCTTTGATTTATAGCGATAGGTAACTCTTTGAGATAATCTCCGAGTTTTCCCCCGCTCCACACCGTGCATGCAAGTTTCCCCGCACACGGCGTTCCATCAATTTCAAAAGTTTCTGTGTTTATTCAATCACCAATCGAAGAAATTATTTCGTAATAGATTTTAGGTGTGTGGTGCAGTTATTGGTTTGAGTCCTGCCATTTCCCGATATTTGTTGACTAATCTTATCTGCCGGTCAGTCAGCCTCAGCAGGGAAAGATACTTGCAGATTGTATTGCTTTCGGTCGCGTGAATAAGCTTGTGAACAGGCATGAGAACCAACATCAGATTGCCGTACTTATCAGTTCCACCCGCACTTTTCGGTATTTTGTGATGACAATGGATATCATCCACATCCTCAAACTTCCGCGCCGTTATTGCACATTTACCCCATTGAGCAGAAAAAAGTGATATGCGGTTGTCAGCATATTCCACACTGTTTCCGTAAACGGGTTGTCGCATAATTTTCAATAATAACCCGATGCTTATTCTGAGGTTATCATGCAACTTTTGTCTACCTTCTACCGTATAGATACAACTGTTAAACGCCATGGCAATTGGTTTTTTATGCTGAATACAACCAATAGGATATATTGGTTCTCCCGTGCCAGCAACAAAACGTATTAGCTTTGACTCTCCGTATCTTTCTTTTTCGTTTTTCGTCAGTTGTCTGCCCGTTCTACGCAATTTGCAAGTTCTGTTTTTCCTGAGCCGATTGTTCAGTACAAGTCGAACTGCGTATTGAAGTTTGGAAAAATCAAGACTGATATGCGTTGCTATGCGGTAATAATTCTGCAATCCCATAACCATTGAATTATACAGCATAATTTCATCGCGTTCTGTTTTTCCATATTTCGGGTTGGCAATTCTTTTGGCTTGCTCAATCAATTTCTGCTTTTGCTTTTTTACTGCCTTATCACACACATGAGATTTAACAACATACCTCTGTCCCTTGAGGTGGACTTTCATTTTGAAACCAAGAAAATCGGAATATCGGCGTTTTACATTTACAACTCTCGTTTTCTGCTCTGAAACCTCTAATTTCAGCCTTTCAGATAACCATTTTGTGATTGCTATCTTCGTTTTGTCGGCATCATTTTTGGTACGGCAGAACACTCTGAAATCATCTGCATAACGAACGATATACATCTCTTTCAGATTGGTTTTCTTCATAGCTTTGTAGCCATTCCCGTAGTTGAGCGATCCGGTTGAATTTTCCTTTGCACTGTACTTCTGAATCACCGGGTGTTTTTGCCATTGACTCTCCACCCAGTGGTCAAGTTCATTCAGCACAACATTTGCCAAAAGCGGCGAAATAATACCGCCCTGTGGTGTCCCCTTCTCAGGAATGACAATTTTACCGTCCGGCATTTTTACGGGTGCTTTCAAGACTTGCTTCAAAATCCAAATGAGATGCTTGTCCCTTATTCCCAATGTCCATATTTGCTTCAAAAGTTTCGAGTGATTTACGTTATCAAAGAAGCCTTTGATGTCGAACTCAACAACATAGTGCAATTTCGTCAGTTGCATGAGGCAATAGCATCTTTGAATGGCGTGTTCCGCTGATCTTCCGGGGCGAAATCCATAACTGTTGTTACTGAATTTCGCTTCGCAAATAGGCTCCATCACCTGTTTGATACACTGCTGTACCAGTCTGTCCCACATACATGGGATTCCCAAAGGTCGGGTAGCCGATGGATCATAAGGTTTGGGAATTTCTTTTCTTCTTACCGGTTTGGGACGATATCCGTGTTGACTTCCGGTCACAATAAACCGAATCTTTTCAACTACAGCCTCAGAGGATAATTTCCCAATATCTACAATGGTAATACCGTCTGTTCCCGGAGTATTACTTCCTGCGTTGGTTTTGATATTTCGATATGCAAGCAGAATGTTTTCACGGGATAAGATCAGTGACAGCAAATCTGTAAATATCTCTCCCGCTTTGCTTTTTGCATACAAATCGTCGAAAATCTGTTGCATTCCGTAGTATTCCATGTGCCGTAATTCATCAACACAAAGTGGCTTTGATTGTTTCTTCTTTGGCATAGGGCATCACTCCTTTCTTAGAGCGACCCTTTTCGTCATACTCGCAATCCCTATTGCGATTGAATAACATATTATTTTTGAAATTGACTGGAGACCATTTCTCCACTCTCATTACAAGAGTTTCACTGGTTCGATCTCCTCTTTTCAGCATTGGTTTGACGGCTTATTTTTTTCGTCCGTCTATTCTCAAAAGAACCCAATGCCTTTCCTCGTTCCGATAACCCTATCTTTTCATATACCCTTTTAGGTGCTTGCTATGAGCCTGCAGGCTTGTTTGTGCCTTTAACACAATATGGTTTTTCATAACTAAGAATTTTACTCAACCACACCTGCGCGGTTACAACCGTCCCACACATTTCTATGCGGTAATCATTTAGACCCGTACATTCGCAAGTTCGTCAGTCGATATGACATTCTCACCATGAAGATTTTTTAGACCACCGGCATATAGACTACGTTATTCACCTCTGAATAATTTTCGGTTTGCGCCATAATATTTAACGCATACTACGGTAGCTCTCTGCCGCCTTTACCGAGCTTCTGACATTTTTCTTTCGTAATAATGCCAGTCGGAGTGTTATGGTAGGCGTTTCTGGACGTTACTCCATCATTCCACCCATCGGGTTATCAGTTCTCCAATTGATTTTTGCGCTCCTTTCCATTCGCTTGAATTTCATTTGTGCCTGACCTTTTCAGTCAAGAACGAGTCGCACCTTTGTTGATTTTAATTTCCATCGTTTCTCCAAAAAAGAAAGCCGCTATCTCATAGATAACGACTTTCTTTCATTCCATATTCGTTTAATTGGTTTACTTTAGTTGTGCGTCGGTGTCATGCTCAAAATGTTTCCCGCAGCAGAAAATCGTAAATTCCGAGATGCAGAATCCCGTATTCGTCTGTCCACGCAGGCATGGTTGATTTCGTAATGACGATCCGGCGCGTAAAATCATTCCGTATTTTCAGAAACGGGCGAATCTCCTGCGCCGTCTTTTCCGGCGTGTCGAGATTCAGAGCAGACTGGATATAATATTTCTCCCCTGCGGTTTCCGCATTGACGACAAAATCAATCTCGTAGGTCCTGCGCATTCTCTTTTCGCCCAATTGATCAATTGTTTCCACCACGCCGACATCCACCGAATGCCCCCGACCGGAAAGCTCGTTGAAGATCACATTTTCCATCAGATGCGTTTCTTCCAGTTGCCGGAAATTCAGTCGAGCATTCCGCAGTCCGGTATCTACACAATAGTACTTGCTTGGGTAGGAAAAGTATTTTCTTCCCTTGACATCGTAGCGGTCGGAGCGATCAAACAGATATGCCTCGGTCAGATATCCAAGGTAAGTCCCGACCGTCTCACTGTCGATTTTTGTCTGTCTTACCGTCATCAGAGTGTCCGCAATTTTGCTTGCATTGGTGAGAGAACCAACCGCCGAACAAAGCTCATCTGCAATCAGCGCAAGAGATTCCGGAAAGGCTATATTGTGCCGCTCCAGAATATCCTTCAGGTAGGTTTCGCGGAACAGATCCGACAGGTATTTTTTCTTTTCCGCAGGGTCATTCTGAAAGGCGGTCATCGGAAGTCCGCCATAGGTCAGATACTCCGAAAATGCATCCGTTTTATCCCCGCCACGGAAGGAATAGAACTCCGAAAAGGATAGCGGACGGATGTGAAGCTCGTCTCCTCTGCCACGGAATTCCGTAGCAATATCGCTGGACAGCATTTTGGAATTGCTTCCAGTCACATAAATGTCCGCATTTCCTTTTTGCAAGAGAGAATTGAGGACATCGTAAAAGGAGATCAGAATCTCCGGATTCTCCTGAATTTTCTTTTTGCCGACATACTGAATTTCATCAAGAAGCACATAGTACCGATTTCCGTTTGCCGGTGTGTGCGCTTCCAAATATTCTGCAAGCGCCATCGGATCCCGGTATTTTGCATTCAGGGCATTATCCAGCGCAAGGCTGACGACCTGCTCTTCGGCAACACCGCACTCCAAAAGGTACTGCCGATACAGCGTAAACAGCAGATAGGATTTGCCGCATCTTCGCACACCCGTGATCACCTTGACCAGTCCGTTGTCACGCTTGGCAATCAACTTTTTCAGGTATGCTTCCCGTTCAATCTTCTTTTGCTCTATCACAATTGCATCTCCTTTCGGAATCTGTGTGTCACATCACGCTATTTCCGATTCCGATTATATCATAAATTTAGCTCGTCGTCAATAGTATATCCGAAAGTTCTGTGCTATATCACTAAAATTCCGCAATTATATCCCCAACATCTTACTCACAACCTGATCCGACAGCTTCACTGTCCCGACAAGCACAAGCATATTGAATACGATCTCCCCGACATAAGTCCAGACCTGCGTAATTGCCGAGGCACCGGTACTGACAGACGGCGGAGCTGACGCAAACAGCGAATAGATGACGCAGGCAAGTACGATGATCGCACCCTCCAGACATACGCCGGCAAAGGATTTCAGAAAGCTCTTGCCGATGTTGCCTGTTTCCTCCCCGGCGAACGACGACAGCGGAATCGGCGCGATTGCGGCATACATAAAGAGCTTGAACATCCGCCCGTACACCGTGAGAATCAGGATAAAAGACAGCACCCAAATCAGCAGACTTCCGATCAGCGTTACTGCCCACAGCGGAATGCTTTCCCAAAAGCCGCAATCCTCTATGGTCTTTATCATCTCACCCGGCAGATAGATTCCGCTTCTGCCGCCGATACCGGAGGAAGCCATAATTTTAGAAATGATGCCCTGTACAATCGTAAACATTGCCATCATCAGATCCAGCCCCCATGTGACCGCCGCTTTCGCAAGCACAAACCGGATAAACAGCTTGAGTGCCTGTTCCGGGCGTTTGATCTCCTGCATGGAATTGTAATGCTTCATGATTCCCATCAGAAAGAACAGCACCAAAAGCGCATAACCAACCGCTTTGAGCGTCCCGTTGATGTTCACCATGACATTCCATACCGTGCCGCCCTTGAACTCGGTAGGCGACTGCGAAAGCAGCCGCCATATCTCGTTCAGTTTGTCGTTCCAGGTGTCGAGGGCATTTTGGATATTCTCAACGATCCAATTGTTACTCATTGATAATCATTCCTTTCCAAACAATTCGGAAGGTTGTGTCGGTTCCGGCTCTGTCGGAATGGCGGTTGTTCAAACCGCCAAGACACCAACCTTCGTGTTTGAAAAGAGCCGTAGGCTTTTTTCAAACCTCTCACCTCCTCATACGGGCGTCAGCCGCCCGTAATCAGATTGAGAATTTCTTTCGCAAAGGTGATGACGACGCCGCCCGCAAGCGTCAGAAAACCGTTCGCTCTCTGTGACGGGTCGTGGCTCTTGAGAGATAGCCCGATCTGTACAACGGCAAATCCGAGCATAATCATACCGACTGCACGGACAAGTCCGAACATGAAGTCGGAAAGGTTGTTGACCACCGTAATCGGATCATCTTCCGCCGCAAAGCAGGTCAGTGCCATAGCACCGACAACGAAAATGACCAGCACTGCCGTCACCCACACCTTCAGAAATTTTCTTGCCTTAAGAGGCATTTTCTTTTTGTTTTTCATTCTCTTTGTTCCTTTCATTTTGCAAAAATTCCAGATAGACCTCAAGGTCTGCATCGTCAAAGGCTTCCATGTCCGCGATATACTCATCAATTTCCGGAAAGTCCTTGACCGTCTTGCCGGGGTATGCCGAAATGTCCACAACCTCAACGCGAACTCCTTCCGGCTTTCTGACACCGTGTTCATACGCATTTGCCCGATCTCCGTCTGCGGTCAGTGCCAGATTCGGGTGTTTCAGCAGGTCGTACTTGAAATCCAGAACCGGGCGTTCTCCGCGGATAAACAGGATCGCGTACCGGTTATCCAATAGTCGCACCTCGTCCGGCGTCATCAACTCACGCCCGGTGTTTTGATAGTTGGTGGAGAAGTTTCCGCGCATACCGTCGCTTTTACCGTAGGTATTCGTGTCGATGGTGGCTTTGCCGAGTAGCTCCGACACATATTTGTGCGTGCTCTGCTCGTTCCCTCCGAGATAGACAAATTCGTCACAGTTGCCTATTATGCTCTCCCACTGCTTCTCAAAAAGAGCTTTGAGCTGCGCGAGGTTTTGCAGGATAATGCTGACCGATACGCCGCGGGAACGCATGACCGAGAGAATTTTATCAAAGTCATCGGGGAGCGAAACATTGGCGAACTCGTCCATCATAAAATGCACGGGAACCGGCAGTGCGCCGCCTCCGCTGTCCGCAACCTTGAACAGTTGCTGAAACAACTGCGTATACAGCATCGATACAAGGAAGTTGAAGCTCGTGTCGTTGTCGGGGATCAGGGCAAACAGCGCCACCTTTTTGGTTCCCAATGTTTTGAGGTCAAGCTCATCTACCGAGCAAAGCAGGTTCAGGCTTTCCAGATTGAATTTCTCCAATCTTGCCTGAAGCGTAATCTGAATGGATTTCAGCGTTTTTGCCGCGCCGCCGCGATAAGCCGTGTAATACTTCAGCGCGATATGTCCCGGATACTCCTCCGCAAGATCGCCGAACATTTCGTCAAGTATGCTCTGCTGATTGCTGTCCTCCTCGTTGACCTCACCCGCCGCAAGCAACTCCAATACCTTGCCAAAGGTCTGCTGATTCGGGTATGCCTTGGCTTTTACATAAAAGATGAGTGCCATCAAAAGCATACTCGCCGCTGTATCCCAGAACGGGTCTTGCGACTGACTGCCCTTGGGGGTTGTTGCCTTGAACAGATTCGTGACAAGCCGCTGTACATCGTTGTCACTCTCGGCATAGAGAAGCGGATTGTAGCACATGGACTTCTCCATGTTGATGAGATCAAGCACCCTCACTTCATATCCCTTTGCTTCCAGCAACTTTCCGGTATCACGCAGGATTTCTCCCTTTGGGTCGAGCACCACAAAGCTGGTATTGCCCTGCATAATATTCGGCTTGGCATAAAATCGCGTTTTGCCCGCACCCGAACCGCCGACCACAAGGGTATTGAGATTTCGGCGGTGCTTGTGCGCGTCGTACCCGATCTCCACATTCTGCGTCAGGATTTTGTTCATCTCCCGTGGGGATTGGCTGTACTTCCTGGCGATCTTCTGTGCTTCCCCCCACTCGGCGGAACCGTGTTCCACGCGGCGGCGGTAATTAGGTTTCGTATAGTGGTAGATAAGAAGCGAAAACCCGTAAATTGCCGTAAGAATCAGCATACAGGTCGGTGTTCTCTCACACCACGACAGTCGCATAGGGTGGGAAAAGGCTTCCCCCAGCTTTGGCAGCATGGAAGGAAGCCCGCCTCCGATTGTCGGTGCCAACAGCACCGATACCCATATCACCGCGATCAGTCCAAGTCCTACGGCGCACCACCGCAGGATTCGGTTATCTTTCATCCCGGTCTTTCCCTTTCTTCTTTTTCAGTGGTGCGTCCAGCGCCTTTTCCAACAGATTGTTGACATCCTCTGTCGGCGTTTCCCGTTTCAGACATTCGTTGCGGCACTCGGCAAGAATACCGATGAGTGTGCGCCGCTCATAATCCCCGACCTCAATCTGATAGGTGTTCTCCCTCATCTCGCATCACCCCCTTTACCCGATTTCTCTTTTGGGGACACCTCCTGCTCCTTTTCCTTGACCAATGCCTTATACATTCCGGAGCTGATATTCTTCACGCTGTCATGGATCCTCGCAAGATTTTCGCGGATGCCTGCCGCGTCCATCACGCCGTATTCCTCCGGTACACGGTCAATCTCCACCGCCTTGGTGGGAACACCGTATTTCTTTGCCAGCACATACGCCGCGCACCGCGCTTCAAATTGGTGCTCCGCAGGCAGGTATCCCTCAATGTCCTTTGCCATTTCCGCGTGCGCCAAGGCAACTGCGACATCGGTAAAGATCTGTTCGTATCCCATGCCGCGCTTGGCATACACGCAGTTTTCCTCTGCGTCGTAAAATGCACCGAACTGACGGTCGCTCGGATAGTCCGGAATCATCCGTACATCCACGGCTTTGTGGGCAAAGAGTCCCTGCACCGCTTCCGCCGCGGTATAGGTCGGCTGGACATCCGGCTCCGGGTCTTTGATGTCGGAAATGTCAAACATATTCTTTCGGACAAAGTTGGTATAGGTCTTTCCGTCCTTGCCCTGTTTTCTTACCGGCTCATAGATGGCAACCGCTTTTGCGCCCTCTCTGATCCACTTCTTTTCCTTGTTCCAAAGCTCCAGACTTTTCAACCTTGTCGCGTCAGGGCGTTGGGCAAAGATCAGAAGATTATTATTCGTGGAGTAGCGTTCAAAGCGGCTCTGGACTGCGAGATATGCGCGGAGATTGGTTACACTCGACACGGCTTTCTTAGCCGCATCGTCCAGCGCCTGTTTTCTCTGTGCCTCCCGTTGTTCCGGCGTCAGCTTCGGCTTCTCTGCTGTCTGTTTTGCTTTCGTGGTTTGTTCTGAATTGCTCATTTATAACCATTCCTTTCTGAATTGTGCGGAAGGTTGCGTCGGTTCCGGCTCTGCCGGAATGGCGGTTGTTCAAACCGCCAAGGCACAACCTTCCTGTTTGAAAAAGCCTGCGGCTTTTTCAAATATGTTACCTCTCCTTTTTATCTTGTTTCGGAAGCGGCAGGTCTTTTGCCGGCAATCCCTTTTCCGCTTTTGCCTGCGCTGCCCTTGCTTCTTTTTTGCGACGGATTACATCGGAAATATCAACCCTTCCGTCCGGTGTTTTGTAACCGTCCGCTCCGGATTCTTTCGATTTCGGCTGTGATGTCAATTCTCCCTCTTGGGGCTTTGGTTCTGTTTCTGTCAGGCTCGACATGGTCAACGATTTCTTCCCGTTCGGCTCCGTTCCGCTTCTGTCCGGAGCAGGACTGCCCGTAACGGCTTTGCCCTCGTCCATGGACGAACTTTCCGGCAACGGTTCCTCTGCGCCCTGCCGAGCCATAGTGGGGTTTTCGGTTGCAGGCTTCTCACCCGTCAGAATAGCGAGATCGTCAAGATTCTGTTCCTTGGTCGGTGCAGTTCTCTCCGGTGTCTCCTTTTCTTCATCGTCCCCGACCTGTGCGGTCACGGTCGGTTCTGCCTGCTCCGGTTCGGTCGCTTCTTTCTCCCTTTCAGGTTCATCCGCGCTCTCTTTGGGTTCTTCCTCTTTGGCAGGTGCGGTCGGTGTCGCTTCTCCCTTTTCCGCTTTCTCTTTCTGCATAGAGGTTCGGACCTCTGCCGTATCGACGCCGGAAAACTTGAACCGCTCGATCACTCTTGCCAGCTTGGAATCGTCATCCGCGCGGACCAGCACATCAAACACGCCGTCCTTATCTTCTTTCTCTTTGAGCACGGTATAGAGGATACCGTATTCCTTTGCCACCTCCTTGAACTTTTCAAGATTGTCCCGCTTGAAGGTATACACCTTCAAAGGCTTACCGGAACGAAGCATATTGGTCAGTCGTTCCTTGCCCCTTGTCTTGTTCTGCTCCTTGTAAATGGAATACAAAAGAACAGCCGCATTTTTTGCTCCGCTGCCGGTGAGCTTGATGAGGATCTCCGCGCCTTCCAGCGACATCCTCATAACCTGCTCGGCAGCTTCTCCGGATGTGTTCATCTTTCTGTTTTCTCCCTTTTTATTGTAATAAAAAATTTTATCGTAATAAAAAAGCCCCGGAATCATCCGAGGCATAAAAAATCAGGGCAACATTTTGCTGCCCTGATTTTTGCTTATTCGTTTACCTGCGCAACCACCAACTTCAGACCAAGCGGTTGCATGATCTTCAGCAGGGTAATTTCTCTCGTTAAGTCCGCCTTTCTTACCGTAACGTCTTTATCTTCGACTTCCGGTGTAAGCTTATCCTACAACCCGTAAATATCAACAAAAAAACGGTTAAGTTCTTCTTCGTTCGCTTTGAGCGTGTTAAATCTCTCGTTGCACTCCGCTTCCCGTTCTTTATATTTATCTGCAATCAATCTGCCCATTTTTGTTTGTCCTCACTTCTTTAATTCACCGCTAATTGCTTTGGCTTGTCAACATTTTATCTTCTTCAATCAAATAAGAGCATAACGATGCCGCTAAATTGATTGCCAAGTTTGCAAGTGATTTTGAAATCGACAAATCGACCCCGCCTGCCCCGTGCGAAGCCGCATTGTTGCGAATAAACGGCAAGCTCATAAGTACACTATCCTTAAATCCGACCGGTTTTATCGTATTCGGTAAGTTGCATTGATTCGCCACTTTTTCTGTCAATGCTTTTGCAGTACCTTTTTCAGATCCGAGCACAATTTTCATAACGCTTTCATAGCTCTTCTCGGCATTGACAATCGCTTCCGGATATTCGCCTTTTGAGAAAAATTCAATAGCCTTCTGCAATTCATTGTAAGCAGACTTGAATTTCGGATCGCAATCCGTCAATTCTTTCGCTTTTTCCAATGTCTTTCGTTTCAAATCGACTTCAAATTGTTTCGAGTCTATTTTGACCATTTTTCCATCAGCCAATAGCCACGGAATGTCGTTTTTGGAAAAAGTTTTATTTATCTCGCTTGCAAATGCTTTCTTCTCTTTCGTCGATAACACATCGAATTGCAATTCGATTACATCAAAAAGACAAGCCGTACCCCCGCATAATTGATCTTGCACCGAAGGGATTCCATACCCCAAATTCATCATTCCAAGGTTAAACAGGTCGTATCCGATTTCGTGGTTATATGATAGAAGCGCATAGGAAAAAGCATCTAACTCTATTGTTTCTTTGTTGTATCTGCTTTTTCTAATTCTTTTAGGTTCGCTGAAAGTCCGCATAATACCAACAATATCTTTTTTCGTTGCAAAAGCAATCGTTCCGAAAAAATCATCCTGTTTATTGGTATCATTCTGTGATAACAAATCACTATATCTTTTAGAAAAAAGCATATTTCCTCCTGTTTTGAGCCTTAATACCTAAAACCGTCCTTTTATATACCTACAGCCTCCTATGAAATGCTTCACCGGTTTTACTGTCATGATAGCGCAAATGCTATCAAATGTCAATCCCTTTTTCGCATTTTTTCTTTTCCGCAGGTTTCTTTTTTTCGGCAATTTGCCCACGCTCAATCTCATTGACCACCATCTCGATCACCCCGCACCGCTCGGCAATGTCCTCGCACAGCTTCATCTGCCGTCGCAGTTCAGCCATCTGTGCGCTCAGGTCATAAATGATTTCCTTGGTAGGCTGCATGGCGGTGCTGTCGTGCATTCGCCGCAGGCGGTTGCGCTGTTTCACGCGCTCATACGCAAGGGCTTTGAAACGGGTTCCGATATTCTCCGCAAAGTGCTGCAAATCCTCTGCCGTCACGATGTCATTGGCGGCAAGGAGCTTGGCTTCCTCGCTGTACCGTTTCATTTTTCGTGCGTCCCCCCGCATTGCCGCATACGCCGTCCGGTCAAGCGGTCGCACCTCATGCGGGAAGTGCTTTAGGAGATACGCATAGTGGCGGTAAAGCCCCACGATACCCGTTGCGCGCTCCCGCTTTTGGTAAACAAATGCCACGCGAACCGGGCGCGGTCTGTTTTCGTAATTACAACGGCATCGCTCCCGTATCTCATCCTCGGAATATCCGTCACCGAGCCGATCAAGGC
>ERZ824600.1438-NODE-1438-length-29327-cov-28.514587_pt1 | contig 29327 bp, 27 predicted proteins | sample MGYA00519933_ERZ824600 | MGnify/ENA primary metagenome ERZ824600 (study PRJEB31778, sample SAMEA3449178) | human gut metagenome | biome: human gut; feature: human-associated habitat; material: faeces | place: United Kingdom | collected 2010/2012 ... | reverse complement strand
TTTTATGTTTTTATCAAAATAAAAAGTGAAATTTAATTTTCACTCCTTATTACTGGAAGATAAACTTCCTATTTTACAATCCAAGCATCTGGCAAATAACGATCACCATTATAACTCCAGCCACCAGTTCTATTTATTACTTCATTATTAATTACTAAAGTAGAAGAACCACCACCATCTAAATTGGCAGCATTATAAGCTTTATAACGAGTTAAAATATCAATTAAATCATTCATACTAGCACCAAGTGCTCTTTCGGTTAAATTGCGGCCATCAAAGACTATAAATAGAACGATTCCATCTTTTCTTTGAGCAATAACGCTTCTTGGGGCATAACCCCAACCACCATTGCCACTTATTTTAGCAGCTTTACCATTAACATATAAGAAAGGTCCAAAAGTCATTGCATCACGCATTCCATCTTCGATTGCTTTTTCTGGCGAGTCAGTTGTAAGGACTAAAACGTTGTCTTTATTAAAACCAATTAATCCAATTGAACCACCAATCTCGCCGTTTTTATAAAGAATTTGTGAATCTTTTATAACAACTCCCGTAGGAACAAGTTTCTTATTTACTATAGAGAAACCTGAAGCATTCATTGCTATAATTGCTCCTTGTTCTTTAGCTAAACTAGTTAATAATTGTCCTCCAATATTTATTTTACTTGATATAGCATAACTAATTCTTGAAGGGTCATATATTACTGTTATATGAGCATATGTATTATTTACTTGAATTTTAAAATACTTATATAGATCGTTTCCTTCATCTCTTTTTAGAATTTGTTCTTCATAAAAAGAATCATAAACACCAGTATCTTTACTGTCTGAAAAAGAAATTTCACTGGCATTAGTGTTTTGATTAATGGTTTCAACATAGTTTTTATTAAGAGTTTCTTTAATAGCATCTGCTGAATATAATGTTCTAGCTAAATAACGATGAGTCATTGTTTTCATAGATGAAGTTATCCAAAAATTTCTAAACTCATCCCATGGTCCATAAAACATTATTAGAAAACAAATAGCTATTACATCTAAAATACCTAATCCTATACACCAAATATTTTTCTTTTTATCATTATTTTTTATTTTCTTTTTCGGCTTCAAATCATCAAAGTCTAATATTTCAATTTTCTCAACTTTGTATTCATTTTTCATATCATCACCTGCTTACAACATAAGGGTCATTCATAGTTCCTGTCCCTGTAATCTTTAAATTTATATCTAAATTTAGAACTGGATAAATATTTTTAGGATTGGATGGCATGTCAAAAAAGTAAGTTCCTTTATCAGATAATGTATAAATTGTATCACCAATTCCTTTATTTAGCAAATAGGAGTTATGATTATTAGTTATGAAATAATCAAAAGCACTAGGAATACCAACTTTAGCTTTAAAAGTTTTATTATCGATATTTTCAAAATTATAATCAACTATTTCACCTATTTTAAAATCACCTTCAACTAAAAAGTCATTGTTTTCTATAGTGCTAAATTTTTCATTTAAATAGGTATTTAAAGAACTTTTAGAATAATCATTTGTTGTCCCGAATTCTTTTTTGATACAAGCATCACTTTCTTTTAAACATTCTAAACTTAACACTTGAATATACGTTTCACCTTTATTAAGAATACGATATAGTTGATCATTAAATTTTACATATTCACCAACATTAACATCTTTAAATTCTAGAGTTTCACTTTCTTTTAAAATATAAGGATTATCAGCTAAACCATTACCATCTTTTATATTTAATTTAGCTTTTAATCTAATAACTGGTCTAATACTTAAAGCCTTATATCCATCTTCAACATTATATAGATTTAAAGAGCCATCACTATTTAAATACCATAATTTCCCTTCTAAATCTTTTGACATAGTAAATGTTGTTTGTTTTTTATTTAAAAAACTTTTAGCGCCACCAGCTTCATTATAATGATAAATATCAATTAAAGATATATTTTCTTTTATTTTATTAGTACAAGTAATATTAGTTAAATCGCTTATACTATCACTACAATATTCAATTTTATCAAGATATGTTTGATCTAAATCTTGATAAAATTTACTCAAGTAACTTGTAAGATAATCATTATCTTCATAAGATGGATAAATAACGCTTAATGGTTCATCCATAATAAGATCTATGGTTTTATCGGCATTAATTCTAAGCATACGCCATAAAGAGCCTGAATACCATACATAGTTATCTTCAGCATTATATTTATAAATATATTCGTCATTATTTATATACAATCCACCAGAAGCATCAGAAACATTAATAGTTGTTTCTAATAGATCTGTAAAATATGTTGTTTTATTTTCATTATCATCACTTTTTTTATGTTCAATAGCATAATAATAAATTAATCTTGAACCATAAAAAGCAACCAAACTAATAATAAATATTGCACTGATAACAATAAATATTTTCTTATAGTCAATTTTTCTTTTATGCATAATCCACCTCAAATATTTAAAAATTCTTTAATTGTTTCTCTTAGCTTATCAAGCGACATATTATTTTGCTCTAAAAGTTCATCAATACTTCCCTGCTTAATAAAAATGTCATTATAACCTATTATTTTTAAATCATACTTATACTTCATTTCATTTAAATAAAGGTTAATGTAAGAACCAAAACCACCTATTTTTACATTATCTTCTATAGTTATTATTTTTAAACCTTGATTAATTACTTTATCAAGTAATTTATAATCAAGAGGTTTTAAAAATGTAGCATTGATTATTTCTAAATCTAATTCAATTACTAAAGGCATAATTATATTAAGCATACGCCCATAGCTAATGATGGCACCTTTTTTGCCTTTTTTAATGATTTCCCATTTACCATAAGTTATTTCTTTTAATGGTTTAAAATCATATTCATTTTTACCACGCGGATATTTTATAGCTACCGGTTTTTTTCTAGTTAAAGCATAACGTAATAAATAATAAAGTTCTTCTACACATTTTGGAGCTAAAACTTCAATATTAGGCATATGAAGTAAATAAGAATTATCAAATATTCCTTGATGAGTTTCACCATCAGCTCCGACTAAACCACTACGATCAATAGCAAATATTACTGGTAACTCTTGCATGCAAACATCAATTAGCATTTGATCATAAGCGCGTTCTAAAAAAGTGGAATAAATAGCAACAATTGGTTTAAATCCACCTAATGCAAGACCAGCTGCCATACTAACAGCATGAGGTTCAGCTATACCAACATCAAAAAAACGTTCCTTAAATTCCACTGCAAAAGTGTTTAATCCAGTACCGTCTTTCATAGCAGCTGTAATTGCAATAATTTTAGGATCTTTTTTTGCTAAATCACAAAGAGAATTACCAAAAAAATTTGAATAATCATTACTATTTTTTGTTATTTTAGAACTTTTATCAAATTTAGATACCCCATGATATAAATTAGGAGTCTCCATAGCTGGTAAATAGCCATAACCTTTTTTAGTTATAACATGCAATAAAACAGGTTCATTTAAAGCTTTAATTTTCTTTAAAGTATCAATTAATTCTTTTAAATTATGACCATCAATAGGTCCTATATATTTTAATCCCAAATTATCAAATAATTTATTAGGTAAAATTACCTTTTTAAGATTATTTTTTATTTTTTTTAAAACAAAACCAGTTTTATCTTTATACTTATTTTTAATATCTTTTTTAATATTTATATATGTTGTATTTATTCTTATTTTATTTAACTTTTGAGATAAGCCACCAACACTTTTGCTTATTGATTCACCATTATCATTTAAAATTACTAACATATCAGTTTTTAAATAGCCAAGATTGTTTAAACCTTCAAAAGCTTCACCACCAGTCATAGCTCCATCACCTATTAAAGTTATGACTTTAAATTTTTCATGTTTTAGATCTCGAGCTAAAGCAAGACCTAAAGCGGCAGAAATAGAATTACTACTATGACCTGTATCAAAAAAATCATATTTGCTTTCAGAACGCTTAGGGAATCCACTTAAACCTTTATATTTTCGTAAAGTATTAAAAAGACTTTTTCGGCCTGTTAAAATTTTATAAGGATAAGTTTGATGCCCAACGTCAAAAATAATTTTATCATAATCAAAATTAAAAGTATAAACTAATGCTATTGTTAAATCAATAACTCCTAAATTAGAAGCTAAATGCCCGCCTGTATTAGAAACGTTATCAATTATAAATTCTTGCATTTCTGAGCCTAATTTTTTTAATTCCATCAAAGTTAATTTTTTTACATCATTAACATTATTAATTCTTTCTATCATAAAACCACTTTTAATATTTTAACATAAAAGAGATTTTTTGTATATACGTTCATAATGATAATCATTTTTATAAAACAATTTTCTTTAATTTAATTTTAATCAAGATAAAAAAACGATCCTTATTTAGGATCATTTTATTACAGTTTTTAATCTTTTTATTATCTTTTTCTCAATTCTTGAAATATATGATTGACTAATATTTAAAAGTGAAGCAACATCTTTTTGGGTCATTTCTTTATGACCAAATAATCCATATCTCAAGACAATTATTTCTTTATCACGTTCATTTAAATTTTCTAATTCAGCATGAAGTAAATTATAGTTTAATTCATCATCTAAACCTTTTGTTACAATATCAGAATCAGTTCCTAAAATATCTTCTAAATGAAGCTCATTTCCTTCAGCATCATAACTTAAATTATCTTCAAAACTTATTTCACCTTTTCTTCTTTTATTTTTTCTTAAAAACATCAATATTTCATTATCAATACAGCGACTAGCATAAGTAGCAAGCTTAATATTTTTATCAGGTTTATAAGTGCTTATTCCTTTTATTAGCCCGATTGTTCCAATACTTACTAAATCTTCTAAATCATATCCTGCACTTTCGTATCTTTTTGCTAAAAAAACAACAAGTCTTAAATTATGTTCTATTAATTTGTTTTTAGCATAATTGCTGCCATTCATACTTTCAAGGACATATTTTAGCTCGTCTTCTTTGGAAAGCGGACCAGGTAGTTTATCAGCACTACCAACAAAATAAATATTACTTTCGGGAATAAAAATTCTAATAATCTTTTTTATTAAATCAAGCATTTAGTTCCTCCATTATTCTAATATTTAATAAACAATCAGCATCTTTCATTTTTAATTCTTTTGGTAATAAACCAATTACTACTTTTGGGACTTTTTTTAAACCTATTATTTCTAAATTTTCTACTAAAATAGCTTTTATTACCCCACTTTCTGTTATGGTGTTATATGGAATATAAAAATAATTAGATACATCAATTAACCGTTCATCTACTAATATGACAGGTTTATGAAAATAAGGATCAATTAAGTTATTACCGGTATCAAAGAAAGAATTTAATAAAATTTTTTGGTTTTTATAATTGAAAGTTATTTGATAATTAAGATTGTAATTGGTTTTAATTTTGATTATTTCTTTTTTAGAAATTAAAGCAATTAATGTAGATATTAATGTTAAAACTAAAAAATTGGCCAAAGTGTTCAATTTAAATATATTATTCAAAGCTAAAATTATTCCTCCAAATAAAAAACTTATGAAGTAAAAAGTAAATATTTTAAATAATATTTTTTTATGATCAAATGCAATTACTACTATTAAATAACTAATAAATATTTGTAAAATTAAAAATTTAAAAAGAGAAATCTTTAAAAAAAGCAACAAAGAACTTATTCCCCCAATAAGTGAGCTAATTAAGATCTTTTTTTTGTCTATTTTTACTTTTAAAATAATACTTAAAATATATAAACATATAAAATCAATATAAGCATTAAAAAGAAATAAGGTTTCAATATATACTTTCATATAATCACCATTTTAAGTATAAAAAAAAGACACTACTAAAAGTGTCGCTTTTTAATTAGAAATTACGATTTCTGAAAAATGATGGAATATCAGTGTCACCACTATCTTCATCTGGATCAAACTTTTCTTCTTGAACTGTTTTTCTAGCATAAGATTGATACAATGGTTCACTTTCTTCTTCAAAACCAGTCGCGATTACAGTTACAATTACTTCATCAGTTAAATTCTCACAAATAATTGCTCCAAAGATAGTATTTATATCTGTATTAGCACTTGTTCTAACAACTTCAGCCGCTTCTTCAACTTCAAATAATGTTAATGAAGGGCCACCAGTTACATTGATAATCGCATCAGTTGCGCCATTAATACTTGTCTCAAGTAAAGGACTTGAAACAGCTTGACGAGCTGCTTCAGAAGCACGGTTTTCGCCTACTCCTATACCAATACCAATTAAGGCATTGCCACGTTTTTCCATAACAGCTTTAACATCAGCAAAATCTAAATTAATTAAACCTGATACAGCTATTAAATCAGATATTGATTGAACACCTGTTCTAAGAACATTATCTACTTCTTTAAATGAATCAAGTAATGGCGTAGTTTTATCAATTAATTCTCTTAAACGATCATTAGGTACAACGATTAAGGTATCAACATGCTTTTTTAGTTCTTCTAAACCTGCTAGAGCTTGTTGCATTCTTTTTTTACCTTCAAAAGAGAAAGGTTTTGTTACAATACCTACAGTTAAAGCACCCAAGCTTTGAGCGATTTCGGCAATAACAGGAGCAGCACCGGTTCCAGTTCCACCACCCATTCCACAAGTAACAAATACCATGTCAGCACCCTTTAAAGCTTCTTCAAGTTCTTCTTTTGATTCAAGTGCTGCTTCTTTACCTATTTGTGGGTTAGCTCCAGCTCCTAAGCCATTAGTTAATTCAGCTCCGATTTGTATTTTAATTGGTGCTTGTGAGTTACTTAATACTTGTAAATCAGTATTAGCAACTATAAAATCTACCCCTTTTAATCCTGATTCAATCATGCGGTTTACAGCGTTATTACCACCACCACCGACACCAATAACTTTAATTTTGGCCAATTGGTCCATTTCTAATCCAAACATATTAGCTTGTTTCCTCCTTATTCGCTAAAAAAGTAATTAAATACTTTATCTAGCACATTACCATTAATATTTTTGCTTTTAGCATTAGAAATCATATCATCGATTTCTTCTTTACTGATCATTGAATATTCTTGTCCACGAATTTTAAGTTTATTAGCAAAATAAATAATTGTACCTAAAGCGGTTGAATATTTATTGTTGCGAATACCTAAAAGTTTTACAGCTTCAATCTCAGCCTTTGGTCCTAAAACTTCATTGGCTAATTTAGCTAAGCCTATCATGTTACTAGTACCACCTGTAATAATTATATAATCATTTTCCATATTAGTCAAAGAAGAAATCTCTTTTTTTACTAATTTTAGTATTTCTTCTAATCTAGCAGAAACAATTTCTGTAATTTCTGGCTGACTTATAGTTACTTCTTCATTAACAATATTTTTTCTAGTAGTAACTTCTGAACTACTAGCTGCACTAGAATGAGCAAATGCAAATTTCTCTTTTAAGTTTTGACCAACTTGATTGTCTATTTTATATATATAAGCAATATCATTGTCAATACTCTTACCACCAAATTGAATTACACTTGATTTAACGACAATTCCTTTTGATACTACCCCAACAGTGGTTGTTTCAGCACCCATATTAACTATAATTCCATCTTTATTATCATATTCTTTAGATTTATAAGTGAAATAATCAGATACAGGACCAATACATACATCAACAACACTAATACCAAGTTCTTCTAATAAAGCAACAACTGAAAATAAATTCTCTTTAGGTATATAAGATATAACTCCTCTAACTTCAAGCAAACGACCTGACAAATCTTTAGGATCTTTGGTTTCTTTGCCATCAACTTTAAAATCAAGAATTTGAATTGAAGCTATTTCACTTTTTTTATTAGCATTATTTGTTACAATTTGTTGCATTAATTTAACAACTAATTCACTAGTAATAGGACTTCCGTCTGATTCTATTTTTTCATTAAAAGGCCTATATACTGCAAAATAAGAAGGTAGAGTTACTAAAGCCTTCTTAATTTTAAAACCTAACATTTCTTCAACTTCATGCGTCGCAGCAGAGATTGCTTCAGAAGCACTAGTAGGATCTGATATAACTCCCTTTTTTATTCCTTTAGATTTAATAGAAGAAGCTCCTAGTAAATTTAATTTATTTTTACAAAGTTCACACACTACAACTTTAACCGCATCAGATCCGATATCGATACTAGTATAAACATGCCTCATGCAATCATCTCCTATAATTCCAAATATATTATACTATAATAATATAATTTAGAAAAGAGTAAAATAAAAAAAGTTAAATTTTTAACTTTTTTGTAATACTTCAAAATGACTTCCTGAATCTAAATATAAGATTCCTTTTTTATCTTTAAAGTTAGAAATAATTGTTAAATAATTGTTAATTAATTCAAATTTTTTAATATTTATATAAACATAATTACCATCAGTCATTGTAAGTAAAAATCTTTCATCATCAATATTGGGATCATACTTAATTTCCGAAATTTTTGGCAAATTATCATCATCAACTTTTGCTAAAGCTTTTCTAAATTTTTCTAAAATAGTATCTGGTATATAATTAACTACTATTGGAACATTATATTTTTTATTAATTTTCTTGCCATTTTCTAAAATAGTTGCTCGTTCACTATTATCATAATAAAGAGGCTTTGCTTCTTTAACAGTTAAAATTAAAGAAGTATTTTTCTTTTCAACATTTACTTCAGAAATAATATTTTCTTCAGCCAATTTATTTTTTATTGTTAAACTATTTATTTCTATCATTTTAGGATAATCACTTATACCAGCAAGTTCAATTATTTCTTGATCTTTTACATATTTGTTTCCAACAATATATATATTTTTAACTCTAACATTTAAAATATACATAACAGCAAAAACAAAAAAGAGAAGAAAAATCAAACATTTAATTATACGATCATAGCGAATTTTTAAATGCCTTTTAAACTCTTTCTTTTGCATAGAACCCCTACTCAACTATTTCTTGTTCAACTTTTAAATCAATATTGTATTTATTTTTAACTTCAGTTTTAGCTTTATTAATTAAATCTACAATGTCTTTCCCAGTAGCATTTCCTTTATTTACAATAAAGTTAGCATGTTTTTCACTAATATAGGCATCATTTATATGAAATCCTTTTAAATTACACTCTTCAATTAAACGTCCAGCATAATCGCCTTCAGGATTGCGAAAAACAGATCCTGCGTTAGGAAACTCTAATGGTTGTGAGTCTATTCTTCTTTGACGGCGATCTTTGATTACTTCTAAAATCGCTTCTTTTTTACCTTTTCTCAATTTTAAAGTCGCTTCAAGAATTATATAATCTTTATGACTTTGAAAGAATGAACTACGATAATGATAATCCAAATCTTTATTATATAATTCTTTGATTTCAAGTTCTGGTGTTAAAACGCGGACACTATAAACAACATATCCCATGTCACTCTTATAAGCACCAGCATTCATATAAACACCGCCACCTAAAGTTCCAGGAATACCTGATGCAAACTCTAGTCCTGTCAAACTACTATTAGCAGTTTTCATGGCCAATTTAGTTAAATTATAACCAGCACCAGCAATTACTTTAGTGCTAACTATTTTTACTTCATCAAATTTATCTAATTTAATTAAAACGCCATCGTATTTAGGACTAGCAAAAATTAAATTTGAGCCATTACCTAATATTTTATATTTTAAATTGTTTTCTTTAATTAATTTTAAGATTTTTTTTAAATCTTCAACGTTTCTTGGCGTAACAATTAAAGAAGCAACAGTATCTAATTTATAAGTTGTAAATTTTTTTAAAGATACATTAAATTCTTTATGCCCACAACGAACACTTTTAAAAATTTCTAAAATATTCATACTCTACTCCCCTGTTAATTTTTTAAGTAATTCATAAATTCTAGTTGCCGAATCATCTACGCCGAGATCAGCCAAATTTTCTTTCATTTCTTTTAAAATTTTATCGTCATTAATTAATGAATCAATAGTTTTTACTAATTTTTCGCCTGTTAAATCTTTTTCTTCAATCATAACACCCGCATGTTTATTTACAAAGTCCATTCCGTTTATATATTGATGATTATTAGGAACATAAGGACTTGGTATTAAAATTGATGGTAGTTTTAAAGAAATTATTTCAGCTAATGTTGATGCTCCGCATCTAGTAACTACAAGATCAGCTTTTTTCATAATGCGTGCTTGTGATTCAACATAAGGAAATATTTTTACATTACTAGGAATATTAAGTTCTTTAATATCATCGTAAGAATCTTTACCCGTTACAAACATAACTTCATAATTTTTATCTTGAAACAATTTAATAGAATTTTTTAATTTCTCTGTTATAGCACTTGAACCTAACGATCCCATTACAATATAAACTAGCTTTTTATCTTCAGTTAAACCAAATTCTTTTTTAGGTGCTGCTGGCATTTTTAAAGCTTCTTCACTACATGGATTTCCTGTAAAATGAACTTTATCATGAGGAAAAGCATTTAAAGAAGATTTCATTGATACGCCTATCATATCAACGTATTTAATCAAGAACTTATTACATTTACCAGGAATACTATTTTGCTCATGAATAAAAGTTTTCACTCCTAGTTTACTAGCAGCATAAATAACAGGTCCTGTAACATAACCACCAACACCAATAACAACATCAGGTTTAAATTCAGTTATAATTTTTTTACATTCTTTATAAGCGTTTAAAAACTTTTTAATAGTTTTAAAATTAGCTTTTAAGCTTTTACTAAAGCCATAAATTTCAATGCTTTTAAAAGGAATATTATGTTTAGGTACAATATCCTTTTCCATTCGATTATGAGTACCTATATATAAAAATTCACTTTGAGGTTCCATTTCTTTGATTTTTTTTAGAATTGCTAAAGCAGGATAAATATGTCCACCAGTGCCACCGGCACTTATAATTACTCGCATTTTTCACATTCCATTCTATTTAATTATATATTTATAATTCAAAAAAATACATGGTTGCCCCAGTTAGATTCGAACTAACGAATGTCGGAGTCAGAGTCCGATGCCTTACCGCTTGGCTATGGGGCAATGTTTTTACATGTTAATTATACAATAAAAAAAGTAAATTTACTAGTATTTACTTTTTTTTAATTAATTTTCTATTATTGGAATTATTAACTTCAATTACTTGTTGATTTAATAACTCTAGTTTTATTTCTTCTAAAATAGTCTTTATAATTCGCGAAACATAGCTTTGGGAACATCCAAGTTCATGAGCTAACTCTACTTGACTTGTTGGTTCATTATCAAAAAAGCCAAAGTATTTAACAATGATGTTTTGCTTTTTAGGTGGTAAATTAATTACTATTTTTTGAATAATGTTATATAATTCTTTTTCTTCATAATTATTTATAATATCAACACTATAATCATTTAAAAGACTTTCTTTTTTAACATAATAACCATTTAAATCACAATATACTACGTCTTCAATACTAATATTTTGAGGTCTACTCTTATTTTTCCTTAAAAACATCAATATTTCATTAGTAATACAACTATAAGCATAAGTAATAAAATTAGGATTTTTTTCATAATTGAAAGTATCAACACTTTTAATTAAACCAATGATACCTACTTGAAATAATTCGGATAAATCATTATTTTGATGATATTTTTTAGCTATACTCATGACTAAACGCACATTATGCGTGATAATTTCATCACGTGCTTCTAAACTACCTGCTAGTAATTCTTTTAATTTTTCTTGTAATTCTTCTTTACTATAAGGTTCTGGAAAATTACCATCTAATATTTTACCACTATAATTCATTTGTTGCTCCTTTCAATAAATTATATGTGGTTAGTTTATTTTTAGGCTTTATTTTTTATAAATTCATTTATTGATTGATAAGGATATAATAAATAAAATATTTTTTGCAAAGCTTTATTATTTATATTTTCATTGCGTACTTGAATTTTTAATAGTTCATAATTAATAATATTTTTTTCAATTGCATTATAACTTTTTATTTTATTTAAAAGTTTAAATGAAAAATATAGATCAATAATAAAAATGCCATAGTAAAATCCTAGTAGAAAATCAATATTTTTTAAACTATTATATAAATCATTTAATAAATTATTTATAAGAGCTAAATAAATAAAAGATGCTATTATCCAAATAAAAAACATTTTTAAGCAAATTAAACCATTTATGTTTAATTTAGTTTGAGAATAATCCCACAATTTAATTTTAAATAACTTAAGCATAATAATACCACCTAAATATTCGATCCCAGTTAATAGAATTCCTGCAATAAAACTTAAAATGAGAATATTAAGATAATAATTTGGTAATATTTTAATATTTGAAATCAACGATAATATTAAACCACCAAAACCATAAACTGGTAAACTTGGTCCTTGCATAAAACCAGGCTTAATAAATTTTTTAGAAACAAACGAGCGATAAATTAATTCTAAAATGAAGCCAATCAAAGACATTATCATAAATATAAATAAATATTTCATATTTTCTCCTTAAAAAAGAGAAGTTTTTACTTCTCTTTAAGGGCTTTTACCATTTTCTTCCATAAGTCTTTAGAAGAATAATTTAATATTCCTACTTTATAAATTCTTAAACCATAACGTATTAGTAAGAATATTACCCCTACCATTATTATGCATGAAATTATAAAATCTATAACAGTTATATCACCAGTTATTAACAATGAAGGTGATAAAATTGCTGATATGAATGGAAAATAAGAAACAATTTTAATAAACAAAGACCCTTTAAATAAATTGGTCATTAAAGCTAAATAATAGCCTGCTAAACTAATTAACATAATTGGTGTTTGAAGTTGTTGGAAATCTTCAGTATTAGTAGTCATTGATGCTAAAATCCCAGCTAGTAAGGAATAAGCAATAAAGGTTAAAAACATTAATATTAATAATATTGGAATAATGTAAATAAGTTTAGGAACTAAACCAGTTAATTCAAAAATTTTAATAATTTCGGAAGCATCAATTCCCGACATTGCTTGATATGATCCCGTATACTTTCTTAATAATAGACCGATTATAACAAATAATACTAAAAGGGCTCCTTGAATTAAAATAAATAAATTCCCAGCAATTACTTTAGAAAAGAAATGCTTTACAGGAGAAACAGAAGAAATGATAATTTCCATACTTTTAGTAGTTTTTTCATCATTAACTTCTGATCCAATCATTTGAACTAAAAATATGGTTAAAATGAAGAGAGGCATAGTTAAAACTGGAAAAATACTTGTTAATAAAGTTTCACTTGTTTCATCGGCGGCATCTTTTGATTCATCAATAATAACACGTTCAACAGTTGCTTGACTATAAAGTTTATTGATTTCTTCACTAGATAGTTGCAGTTCTTCAATCGCTTTCATTGTCTTAGTGTTATTAATAGCATTATAAATTAATTGATAATCGACAGTTTCAATAAAGTCTTTACTAATTAAAGTTGTTTTTAAAACATCAGTTGGATCATTATTAAATTCAATAATCCAAGCTTTTTCAGAGTCATTGTCGTATATTTTTTTTAATTCTTCTAAACTTTTATCACTTTTTAAAATTTCATAATCAGTTCCATTATCCAGTGCTGATGTTGATGCTATTAAATTTTCTTTAAAATTAGTATAAACATTAGCATTATCAATAATATAAATGGTTTGTTTATTATTAAAGTCCCCACCAAAGAAACCAATAATAGCGTCAATATTTATTAAAGCAATAACAACTAAAGCAATAATAATATTAGCAACAAGAAACCACTTAGATTTGATTTTTCTTTTTAAACTGATTCCGACTAAAAAATTTAATTTATTTCTCATAGCTTTCACCAACTTTCTCTACAAAAATATCATTTAAACTTGGTTCTTCAACTACAAATTTATTAATTTTAAATTTTTTAATATTATCAAATACTTGATCAATATAATCTTTGCTTTGGATTTGAACTTTAAATTCATCATTAATTTTAGTAACATTAACTACTCCTGGTATATTTTTAATGTCATCAATTTTTAATGATCCTCTAATAAATATGCTTTTCTTTTGAAAAGCTTCTTTGATATCTTTTAAATTACCTTCTAAAACAGCTTTACCATGGACTAAAATCATTAAGTTTTCACAGAATAACTCAACATGTTCCATACGATGAGAAGAAAAAATAATAGCACTACCATCATGAGCTAATTTTAAAATAACTTTTTTAAATAGTTCAACATTAATAGGATCTAAACCACTAAAGGGTTCGTCTAATATTAATAGTTTAGGTTTATGAATAATCGCGGTTATAAATTGAATTTTTTGTTGATTTCCTTTAGATAATTCTTTTATTTTGCGATCTTTATATTCACTTATTTCAAACATTTCTAAAAGTTCATCCATGCGTTTTAAAATTAATTCATCGCTCATTCCTTTTAAAGCACCAAAGAATAAACATTGTTCTTTTACTGTTAATTTAGTTAATAAACTACGTTCTTCAGTTAAAAAACCTATTTGATCAGTAATATCATAGTCAATTTTATGACCATTTAAAGTTATTTCGCCTTCAGATATATCGAGTAATCCGGTGATCATTCTAAATGTTGTTGTTTTACCAGCTCCATTTACGCCAAGAAGGCCGAATATACAGCCTTCTTTAACTTCAAACGAAATATTATCAACAGCTTTAAAATCACCATAATATTTAGTTACATTTTTTACTTTTAACATAATTCACCTATTGAAATAATTTAATGATATCATTAATTGTAATTGCTACCATTAATATCATTAATAAAACCATACCAATAGAATGGATAGTATTTTCTACTTTTGGTGATACTGGTTTTCCTTTTATTTTTTCGATTATTAAGAATAAAATACGACCACCATCAAATGCTGGTAATGGAATAATATTTATAATTCCAACATTAACACATAAATAACCTGTTAAATATACTAAATTAATTAAACCATTTTTAGCACTAGCTCCAACAATTTTATATATTCCTATTGGTCCCGATAGTGATGATAAACTAAGTTTACCAGTGCATAAATAACCAATAATCATAAGCATTTGTTCCATAAGTGAGAACAATTTAGTAAATCCATATTTAATAGCATTAAAGAATCCTTTTTTAACTTCTGTTGCGATGGAAAAACCATAGCGATAAACTGTTTCACCATTTTCTTCTTCTTTTTTAGGTGTTAATTTAAAAGTTTCTTCTTTATTATCTTTTAAGACGGTTAATTCAATATCTTTGCCTTGTTTAGAAACTAAAACTAAACTTAAGTGATCTAAATTTCTGATTTTTGTATCATCTATTTTAACAATTTTACTATCAATAGGAACATTTTCAGTATAAGCAGAATATCCTTCACTTACTTCCTTTACATAAGGAACATTAGTTGGTGAACCTGTTACTAAACCAACAATAGTAAAACATACAAATGCTAAAATGTAATTAAAGAAAACTCCGGCAAACATAACCATAAAACGTTGATACCATTTTTTGTATTGCATATGTTTATTTTTTGGTACATTTTTATCTTCTTCAACGCTTTCGCCAGCCATTGAAACAAAACCACCAATTGGAAAAAGTCTAATTGAATATTCGGTTTCATCGTTTTTACGATGCCAAGAAAATAATTTTGGTCCCATACCAATTGAGAATTCATAACAGTAAATTCCAGCTTTTTTAGCAAATAAATAATGGCCAAATTCATGAATCAAAATGGTAATTCCTAAAACTAATATAAAATAAATAAGTGTCATTTTTCCCCTCCTATAATGTAATTAGCATATATGCTATCATAATTAAAATTAAACTATCTAAGCGATCTAATATACCACCATGACCAGGCATAATATTAGAAAAATCTTTAATTTTAGCATGTCTTTTTATTGCTGAAAAAGTAAGATCACCAAATTGACTTATAATTGTCAGTAACAATGTTTTAGCTATTATTAAAGGAATATTCGCTTTACTAATAAAGTAATAATAAAATATTGTTCCTAAAACTACAGCTACTAAAGTGCCACCAAATGCTCCTTCCCAGGTTTTATTAGGAGAAATACTTGGGATCATTTTATGTTTACCAAATAATCTACCTGTAAAATAAGCAAATGTATCAGAGCAAATAGTGATTGTCACTAAATATCCTAAAGTTTCTAATCCAGACTCACGGATATAATAAAGAATATTAAATGCTAAACCTAAAAATAAAGTGCCACCAATCAAGTAAAAAGCATCATCAGTATTATATTTTTTATCATCTTGGTAAAAAATAATCGGAATTAAATAAATCAAAATTATAAAAAGTAATAAACGATAATCAATACTAAAAGTATTTTTATTTAAAACTTGCAAAGCAATAAACATAAATAAACATAAATAACTAAGAATTTTTACCATATTAGGCGTTTCTTTAATATTATCTTTAGCCATTAAAAATTCAGTAAATCCCAGTACTGCTAAAATTCCAACCCCTATTCGGTAATAATTACCACCCAAATAACAAACAGGAATAACAATAAGAGCAGCAACAATAGCACTAATTACTCTTTTTTTCATATTTCACTCCTCCAAAGCGACGATCACGTTTCGCATATTCTTCTAAAGACTTATCAAACTCTTGATAATTAAAATCTGGAAATAAAACCTCAGGAAAATATAGTTCAGCATAAGCTGCTTGATAGAGCATAAAATCACTCAATCTTTTTTCACCACTAGTCCTAACTAAAAAATCAATTGGTGGTAATTCTTGAAATAAGTATTTATTAATATCGTTTACTTCTAATGTTGAAAAATCTAGTTTACTCATTTTTTTAAATGCTTCAAACAATTCCAATTTAGAACTATAATTCAAACAAAAATTGACGATCATCCCCGTATTATTCTTAGTTATTTCAACTAATTCTCCTATGGTTTTAAGAAGATTATCTGGCAAATTATCTTTAACACCAGATATTACTACTTTAATATTTTCACGAACATAAACTTCTTTTTTCTTTTTAAAAGTAGTTATAAATAAATTAAATAGATATTTAACCTCATCTTTACTTCTTTTTAGATTATCGCATGATAAAACATACAAACTTAAATATTTAATTCCTTTTTCTTTAGCATACAAGACAATTTTTTGCAAATTTTCACTGCCAGCTTTATGACCAAAACTACGACCCAATCCCCGCTTTTGAGCCCATCTACCATTACCATCTACAATAATTGCCATATGATTAGGAACATTCATATAATCACATCCTATTTCATTATATTACAAATTTATCGCTTTTACAATTTTAATTAAAATAATTTTGAAATTACTTTCTTAATAACTATTGGTCTATTTTAATAAGCAATAGAAATAATTTTGATATTTCAACTAAGCATTAACAAAATTTAATTATCACTAGCATTCCTATAATAAAAAGAGATTTTTTAGATCTCTTTCTTTAATTTTGTGTTAATTTTTAAAGTATCAAAAAGAATTATTAAACAAATTATACCTAAGATAAAACCACCTAAGACATCAGTTGTAAAGTGAACACCTAAATAAATTCTACTAATACCAATCATTAATATTAAAAAAGATATAATAATTGATAAAGTAATTTTAAGCGATTTTTTTAATTTTGACGTGCAAATTAAATAAATAATTGTTCCATATAAACCAATACTTACCATCGAATGTCCTGATGGGAAACTAAAACCAGTTTCTTCAATTAAATTAATACCTATTGGTCTATTTCTTCTTACTATAAATTTTAATAATTGATTGATTAAAACAATTGAAATAGTATTTAAACAAATGACTTTATAGTAATTTCTTAGAAATAATATGGAAATTAAGCAGATTGATACAACCATTATTGTACTTCCTAAAAAGGTAAAAAGTTTAAAAATTGTTGTTGCTTTTGCACTATAAAATTTAGAAATAAGTTCATATACTTTTTCATCAATTACATTTTGATTCTTAAAAATAACTAAATATAAAATTAATAAAAATATTATAATTAAAAAACTCAAAATTAATAAATTTCTTTTTTTCATTTTACCTCTTTTAATGATAATGCTACTTTCTTTTTATCTAAGAAAATTTCTTTTACATAAACAGTAACAATATCGCCAACACTTAAAATTTCACTAGGATGTTTTATATATTTATCCGTCATATTTGATATATGAACCAAGCCATCATTATGTAAACCAATATCAACGAATGCTCCAAAATCAACAACATTTCTAACTGTTCCTTCTAATTGCATTCCAACCTTAAGATCATTTATATCTAAAACATCACTTTTAAGTAAAGGTTGAGGCATATTATCACGAGGATCACGATTAGGTTTCATTAAAGACGCAACAATATCTTCTAAAGTATAAATATCAGTATTTAATTTATCTTTATAAGTATTTAAATCAAGTTCTTTTAACTTTGTAATTAATGCTTCACTTCCAACATCTTTTAAATCAAAATTCAACTCATGCAATAGTTTTAAAGCAATATCATAACTTTCTGGATGAATTGCTGTTGCGTCTAAAACATTAGTTCCTTCCGTTATTCTCAAAAAGCCAATTGCTTGTTCATAGGTTTTATCACTTAGTAATTTTTTCTTTTTAATTTCTTCACGCGAATTAATTCTACCATTAGTATTACGATACTCAAGAATTTTATCGATATTTCTTTTAGTAATTCCAGAAACATATTTTAACAAAGATGGAGATGCAGTATTAATATTAACTCCAACACTATTAACAGCTTTAGAAACAACAAAGTCTAAACTTTCACTTAAGTTTTTAGCGCTTACATCGTGTTGATACAAACCAACACCAATTCCTTCTGGGGGAACTTTAACAAGTTCAGCTAAAGGATCTTGAAGTCTTCTTCCGATCGAAACAGCACTTCTTTTTTCAACGGCTAAATCTGGAAATTCTTCAATTGCGATTGGAGATGCACTATATATTGAGGCTCCAGCTTCCGAAACTATTACATATTTACAATCTAAATTATATTCTTTAATCATCGAAGCACATAACTTTTCAGATTCACGAGAAGCCGTTCCATTCCCGATTGCAATAATAGAAACATCGTATTTTTTTATTAAATCAACGAGTATTTTTTTACTTTCAGCAATTCTTTCTTCACTATTACCATTTAAGAAAGGTTTTACAACCGTTGAATCTAAATATTTGCCAGTTTTATCAATAACAGCAATCTTACAACCATTTACATAACCCGGATCAAAAGCTAACACTACTCGTTCTTTTAGAGGTGGCGTTAAAAGCAAGTGTTCTAAATTACTAGCAAAATTATTAATAGCACTTATATCAGCTTTTTCTGTTAAATCGCTACGTATTTCTCTTTCAATTGATGGAAAAATTAAACGTTTATAGCTGTCTTTAATAGCTTCATCTACTAATTCACTTACAAAAGAATCTTTATTTTTAATTATTTTAGAACTTAAATACTCCATTATTTTGTCATTATCAATAACAAGATTAACACTTAATACATCTTCTTTTTCCCCACGATTAATTGCTAAAATACGATGAGGTTTTACATATTTTATTGGTTCTTCATAATCATAGTACATTTCATAGATTTTTTCTTGATCTAAATCATTTTTCTTCTTTTTAGTTTTAATTAAACCATTATGATAAATAAAATTTCTAATATATTTACGATAATAAGCATTATCACTTATATATTCAGCTATTATATATTTAGCTCCTGTTAAAGCATCATCTATTGTTTTAACTTTATCATTTAAGAATTTTTGAGTTAAACGTTCATAAGAACCACTTGTTGGAAAAGCCATAATCATTTTAGCTAATGGCTCCAGACCATTATTAATAGCATCAGTTGCTTTAGTTTTTTTCTTTTCTTTATAAGGACGATATAAATCTTCTACTTCAACTAATTTAGAAGCATTCATAATACTTTCTTTTAAAGCATCATTCATCAAGCCCTTTTCATCAATTAAACGAATAACATCTTCTTTTCTTTTTAACAAATTTATTTGATAAGTGTATGATTCTTCAATTTTTTTAATTTGTTCCTCATTTAAAGCACCAGTTTTTTCTTTACGATAACGGGCAATAAATGGAATTGTTGCTCCTTCACTTAATAATTCTAATGTTGCTTTTATTTGCGAAGTTTTAACATTTAATTCGTTGCTTATTTCTTTAATTAATTCTGTATTCATAAATCCTCCACTTTTATTTAATTATAACATACTTTTTACTTTATACCTTTGCTTATTTTATTTACACCATATTTTTCTTTGATTGCATCAATTGTTTTCTCTAACTTTAAATTTTCTTCGTTTTTAAAATTATTTTCAAACATATTAGGTTGATAATAATAATTACTAACAAGCGAAGAAACACGAATACCAACTAGTCTAATGCCATTAGGATCCCACACTTCTTTTATCAAATTTACAGCCAAGTTATATATTTCATCAGAAATGTTGGTAGGATTATTAAGCTTCAGTTGTTTAGACGAACTCACAAAGTCTTTATTTTTAACTATAGCAGCAACTACATAAGCGTATTTATTCTTTTTTCTTAATTCAAGGCCAATACTTTCAGCTTGACTTTTTAAAATTTCTAAAACTTCTGATACCTTCTTGGCATCATTGGATAAAGTATTAGTTGTACTAATACATTTAGGATCAGCTTTTTCACTCACAACAGGAGAAAGATCAACACCATTGGCAATAGTTTTTAAATGTAAAGCTTGATTTTTAAACTTTTTTTGAAGCTCATCCAAAGGGAAAAGAGCAAGATCTCCAATAGTATTAATTCCCATTTCTTTTAAAGCGGCTTCAGTTCTTTTACCTACTCCAAATAGATCACCAATTGGTAAAGGAAACATTTTTTCTTTAATTTCATAATCAAAACAAGTATGAACTTTAAAAGGTTTAGAAAAATCTGAAGCCATTTTGGCACACAACTTATTATTAGCAACTCCAACATTTACTGTAAATCCAAGTTTTTCATAAATTTCTTTTTGAATTTTATAAGCAAACGCTACTTCATCACCATTTATTTTTTTGATCTTACCATAATCAAGATAGCATTCATCTATACTAGCAATTTCAATATCTGAAGTATAATTTACTAAAATATCAAACATTGCTTCACTCATTTTATGATAAAAATTAAAATTAGGTGGATATACTCTTAAAGCTGGACATTTCTTTTTTGCTGAAAAAAGCGTTTCTGCTGTTTTAACTCCCCTTTTCTTAGCCGGTGTAGACTTTGCTAAAACGATTCCTTTGCGAGCTTTAGGATCACCACCAATTACAGCATAACTATCACGAATATCATATTTACTACCATTATTTAAAAGATCGATTGCACTCCAAGATAAAAAAGCGTTATTAACATCAATATGCATTATTATTTTTTCCATCTTGATCACCAAAAATATTATAACACAAACAAATGTTTCTAACAAAAAAAATAGCAAATTTTTGCTACTTTTTTAGTGATTTATTAGTGTCTGAAAATTCATTTCTAATAGCTTCAGACACAACTTTTAAATGTTCTTTTAAAGCTGCCCAATCATCAAAACTATGAGTTCTAACAACTTCTTGTATTAAAGCATCAACCATCATACTTTTTCTTTTTGCTAAAATAGGATCCATTTCACCTTTATTAAAAGTATTAAAAATGGCAGATACATTTACATAGTCCCATTCAACTTCTTTTCTTTCTATTGGTAAAATAGTTCCAAAATCATAAGCATAATAATAATCGACTGGAATAATATCATACTCATATCCGGTTCCAAGTAAAAAAACTAAATTAGAATTAGCTAAATTAGATTGCACCAGCTTTCTATTATTAACTTCATTTTTAAGTCTTGTTAAGTCGTTTATGCGATCATTTAAATATTCAATTTCTACATTTAAATGAACTAATTCTTTTATATTCTTTTTACGCTCGTTTAAAAAATCATTCATATAACACCTCTATCAAGCTACTATTTTACTATATTTAAACAATTTTTCAATCATTTTATTCATTAATTTAAAAATAAATATAGAAATAATCATTAAAATAATAACAATTATAGCATTTTTAAGATCTAATATTTCTAATCCATAAAAGGAATTTAAAAATATAAATTGGACTAAAAATAATAATACTAAACTAATAAATAATATTTTTCTTACTTTGGTAAAAGGCGTTGATATTTTAGCTAAATTTAAAAAACCTATAGTTTCTGTTAATAATAAAGAAAGTGTTGTAAACGTTAAATTAGAAAATTTAAAAAACTTATTTATTATTAAAAGCAAAATTATATTTACTACAACTGTTAAACCAGCAGGTAAAGCATTTTTAAATATCTTTTTCAAGAAATTTTTAGTAACTTCGTCATTAGAAGCTTCTAAGGCAAGAATAAAACCAGGAATTCCTATAGTTGTTGCTCCTATAAGAGATATTTGAATTGGTATAAAAGGATAAGATTCTTTAACGAATAAAAATAAAACTGTTAAAAGCATGGCATATATAGTTTTTGACAAGAATAAACTAGCACTTCTTTCGATATTACCTGTAATTTTTCTTCCTTCATGAATAACTTTAGGTAATACTTCAAAATTTGAGTCCAAAAGAATAACTTCAGCAACACTTTTAGCAGCTGTTGAAGCATTTAAAAAAGTTATTGAGGTATTAGCTTCTTTTAAAGCCAAAACGTCATTTACACCATCACCAACATAAGTTGTAATTCCTAACTTCTTTAGTTCAGCAACTATTAAACGTTTTTCTTCAGGTTTAACACGGCCAAAAATGTTATATTTACTAACTAATTTGCTATAATCAATATCTTTTTCTTTAGACACATCAACCCCACGAATATCATTAATGCCACTGATACGAGCAATATTGGTAATAGTATTAATATCGTCGCCAGAAATAATTGTAATTTTAATATTTTCTTTTTGGTATTCATCAATAACATTTTTAATATTTTGACGTAATTCATCAGAAAAAACAAGAATTGCTAAAAGATTAGTGCCTTCTTCAAGCGTTAAAACTCGATAATTATTTTGATATTCAGAAACTTCAGAATTATTAATTGTTGGTGCTCCTAAACGATATTTCTTATTAGCAATTATAATTTCACTACATTTCTTTTTAGAATCAAACGGAATAAATTTATCATATTTTATAGATTTACCTTTAAATTTAGTTTTAAGTGCAAGCATTGTTTTATTATTGTCTTTACTAACACTTACAATTGTATTTAAAATTTTCTCAGCTTCGGAACTCTTGGCAATAAATTTTTCTAATTTTATCTCACCTGTAGTTAAAGTTCCCGTTTTGTCAAAACAAATTATTTCGGTACGTGCTAATAATTCAGTAGCGTATAAGTTTTGAATCAAAACGTTATATTTATTTAATTTTATAATTGATAAAGCGGCAACAGTACTAGTAAGTAAAATTAAACCTTCAGGAATCATTCCAAGTATTGAAGCAACAGTATTTATTACAGCTCCATTTATTGGAGAATGTAATATATAATATTGCTTGTAAAAAATTAAAATTGATAAAGGAACAATAATAATAGAAATAACTTTTATAATTTTTTTCAAAGATTTAACAATTTCAGAATCAACTTTTTTAATTTTTTTACCTTCAGTCATGATCTTATAGATAAAATTATCGTTACCGACTACCATTACTTCTAAAATACCACTACCCGAAACAACAAAAGAACCAGATAGTAATTTATCACCGACGTTTTTAGTTATATAATCTGATTCACCAGTTATAAAAGATTCATCAACGACAACATTACCATCTTTTAAAATACCTTCAAATACTATTTGATCACCTATTTCAACCTTTAAGCAATCATGTTTAACAATTTCATCAATATCTTTAGTAGTATTATTAGCTAAATTAAATCGCCTTTTAGCTAAAACAGTCAATTTTTTTAAAATATTACGTGCATATAGCTCTTGCATAATACCAATTAAAGTATTACAAATAACTACGCCCATAAATAATACATTTTTTAAGGAGTCAAAATAAATAACTAAAATAGCAAGAATAATATTTAATGCATTAAAAAGAGTAAAAAAGTGCTCACAAATAATTTTAAAAACACTTTTATTATATATTTTATTCTTCATCTGAATCACCAAAGATATTATATCATATATTAATATAAATGATTAAACTTTCATCTTTTTCATTTTTTTATTGTTTTTACTTGCAATACTAAAAACTATTTGTTATAATCTATATTGTGTGATGGAGCCATAGCCAAGTGGTAAGGCGTGGGACTGCAACTCCCTGATCGTTGGTTCAAATCCGACTGGCTCCTCCAACTTTTTTAAATTTAGGTATTCCCTTTTTAAAAAAGTGTGTTATAATATTATTTGTATGCAGGTGTAGTACAGCGGTTAGTATGCGGCCTTGCCAAGGCTGAGACGGCAGTTCGATTCTGCTCACTTGCTCCAAAAGATAAAATCGTCGCACCAATGTGACGTTAATGATTAAATCAACTAGAAATAGTTGATTTTTTTGTGCGTTATTGCAAAGAAAGGTGTGATGTGATATGATTAAACTAATTAAGAAGAAAATCAATATGAGTGATGAACTCAAAACCAAAATCGATTGGTCTTGCAAATTTAGTAAGCAGAAATATAAAATCTACGAAGGTTGCTTACGAGTTGTTGAACATACTAATCTAGCGTATGTTGAACCTCATAAGGTTATAATAAATAACCAGTTATACTTGTTCTTTAATGAACAAAAATATTTTTATTTAGGAAACTTACAAAATAAATTTCCATTATCTGAATTGTCAGAATACATAGCAAGGCATTAAATTGATTTGAGAGTTTAGATACTCCCATAATATTGGTTGTTTTTGTCGTACAAATAATCAATAAAATCTAGAGGTGTCCTTGTTATGTGACACCTTTTTTGGTGTATTCACTACCCTAAAAAAGAAAGGAGAATGATAATTATGGATAATGAAAGGACAAAATTAGACGAATATTCAAGTCAAATAGTATTTATGAAAAAGAATAATATTGAAACAGAAGAAGACTTAAATAATTTTGCTAAAATCAATTATGATGAATATAAAAATCTTATGGATAAAAGAGAAAATCTTTGAAAACAATATCATAAAGTTAAAAATGAAGAAGATAAATCTAAAATACTTGCTGAAATAAATAATCTTCAACCTAAAATTAAAGAATTTCGTAAGTATGACAAATATTGTAAAGATATAAAAGAAAGAGCAAAATCTATGCAAAATAATATTAATAATTTTGATAAAGACATACAAAAAGAAAAAGACAATTCTAGAGAAATATGACCTAGTATTGTCTTTTAATATATTTTACCTTATTTGCTTTTTTTAATATTGTTTATTAATATATAGATACCTACAGCCCAAAAAATTAGAGAAAAGAAGAACATTGAATTCCCACCGTCAGACCATGATTTAATAGCTACTGTATCAAATACAATTAAAAAACCAAACCAAAATAATAGGAAACCAAAAATATATATGTAATTAACAATACAACTTTTTCAAAGTTTTTTTCACTTTGTCCATATTCAGCTTTCCATTAACATAATCATTAGTATTTTTCTTTGTATTTATACCTTTAATTATCATTGAAATACCATAAATTAATACTGCAATACCACAAATAAGAAATGGAATACCAACAATTTTTGTAATGTTATCTGCACCTTTAAATACTATCATTGATGAAACAACACTGAATATTGCTCCTCCAATAGTGGTCCCAATACCACTAAACACTTCTGCAAATGATTCAATTTTGGCATCCTGAACGGGATCTTGTTGAATATTAAGTAATGGTTTTAAATCCATAGTTTGCATTTGATCTTCAGTTATTAATTGTTTGCCACACTTTTCACATCTAATATTTGTACTTAAATTCTCATTGCCACAATTAGGACACTTAACAGTATTCAAACTTAACACCTCTCATTACTTTATTGAGGAAAAATGGCTACCAAGAGCCACCTCCACCTCCACCTGATCCACCACCAGAAGATCCTCCTCCTGAAGATCCTCCTCCACCTGAATCACTTGATGGACTTGATGACATAACGCTTTGTGCAGATGTCATTGTATTATTCATAAATGATCCAAATGCTACCATATCAAAGGCATTAGGACTATCATACCAAGATGGTGCTTGTAATGATATTGACTCAAATTTTTTAATCCATTTATCAGAAACCCCTAATACATAAGTGTATGGTAGAATATTATAGAAGTATGTTGGATCTTGCATAACCATAGTTTCTAATTTGTCTTTTTCGGCAGTTTCAAGGAAGTTTCTAAATCCTTTTAATTTGCCAAGCATTTCATTTCCATAAGGTGTTCTTTTTGGTAAGTATTTCAAACAAATAACCATTCCTAGAATACAAATTACACCAATTATATATCCTATTAAATATGTTGGATCTTGTAATAATGCTGGTAGTACGGTAAATGCCCAAGGCATACCTCCAAACATTCCTCCCCATATAAGTCCAAATAATTTTGTACCAATTGATGAATGAGTAGCTTTTCCATTAACATAAATTGTTTTTGTTCCACCGAATAACATACTAAACATCACAGTAAATCCGATGCCTGGGAATAGAAGAGCGCCTATTAACATTCCTGCCTCACCATATGTAAAAACAGGGGGTATTGTTATCATACAGAAAGTAGCTATTATCATTAATATTATAAAGACTATTTTGCTAGATGCAGATTTTTCAAACAATTTATGTTTGTTTTCTTTATTATTTATATTAGATAATATTCTTCCCATAGTGATATAGAAATTATCATATAAATCCATTGAAGTTACTTCATTAATATTATCAGTAGGTGTTTCAGGAGTTTTACTAAATAAAGATGCAAATAATGATCTTTTTGTAAATAATCCATTTAGGAATATTTGTTCATTAATATTATTTCCATCATATTCTTTTAATTTTGTTATTTTAAAACCTTTAGATTTTGAGAATAAAGACTTTTCTTCGGTTTCAGCAATTTTTATATACCCTTGGTTTGCTAGGTATATTAATAAAGATGTTACATCTTGATTATCTGCTTGTCCTTTATATAAAAATCCTACTTCAAGACTGTTAAATCCTTGTGGCGGATAGAATTCTACAGTTTCTACAACTTGATCATCACGACCAAATTTATACCATAATATTATTGCTATTGCTAAAAATATAAGTGGAATTAAGAATAAAATATAGTTCATTATGTTTATATCAAGTCCAGTTCCAACAAAATATCCTTCTGGCAGGTCACATCTTACAGTTAGAGCTTCACCAGCACCTAAAATACCATTATAACTACCTGTAATTTTGTTTCCACTAACATTATATTTTACTTTACTATTATCAGTGGATCCTGTTGTTCCTGATGAAAACCCCAATTTACTTGAATCAAATTCTTTAGGCATAGTAATTGAAAAAGTTACATTTCCTATTACCGTATCCCATTCATTTCCAATTATATTGTAATATAATTCATCGTAATCTTTACCAGGATCTTTTCCTAAATTGTATGTATATTTAATTACATACTTTTGCTCTCCTGTTAAAGTTCTACTAGCTGATCCAATCTTCAATTTATAATTTCCATTTTCTCTTGATGTTGTATATTCATTATCAACACTAACATTTGTTACTTGAGTACGATTAGTTGATGTTGTACCATCTAATCTAGTGATTGTATTCTTTAATGGAATAGTTCTAAATATTCCATGTTTCGAAACATTAAAATATGCAGTAATTGTCTCAGTTATATCAAAAGTATTGTTTTCATTAACAATTATATTAATATCATATTTATCAATAACATAATCATAAGAACTATATTGATAGTTCTTACTAGGTGTTAGACTTGTCGTATTATTTAGTGACGAATTTGTATTATCATTAGTTTCAATTGATAAACGATAATAATATATCTCATTAACACTATGTCCATTCAAAATACTTAAATTAGACATTTGGTTAAAACTATTAGATCCTGATATTGCTGTTACCGAATTATATCCTTGAGCAATCAAATTATAATTAGAATCATAATAATAAGCAGTAGAAGTATAGTTAATTTCATTATTTGAGCTATTTCTTACTATACCTGCTAAGCCGAATGCTTGGGTAGAAATGGAAGAAAAATCTTTAAATGAAATATTAGTAAAAGATAAACTTCCGACTTCTAAACTTTGAGTATTGTTAATATTTACAAAAGAAGTTTGTTCTGTTAAAGCATAAGTATTTGATGGATAAGCAAATACTAGAGATAGTACAATTACAGCAAATAAGGAAATACCCTCAATAATTCTTTTCATTGTACCCCTCCATAATTATAATTCAACTTTTACATTTTCTCTTTCGTTTGCACTTGCCTCAAACATTGCTTTTGATTTGTAACCGAACAATCCAGCAAAAATATTACTTGGGAACATTTCAACTTTGTTATTATAAATTCTAACAACACCATTGTAATATTTTCTTGAATTAGCAATATCATCTTCAACTTTTGATAACTCTTTACTTAAATCTTTGAAGGTTTCATTAGCTTTCAAATCAGGATATGCTTCTGCTAAAGCCATAATTTTACTAATACCACTAGATAGTTGCTCATTTGTCTTAATCTTTTCATCATCAGACATTTTGTCATAAGCACTATTTCTTAGTTCTACAACTTCTTTTAAAGTATCTTTTTCATGTTTAGCATATCCTTTTACAGTTTCTACAATATTAGGAATTAAATCCCATCTTTTCTTAAGATAAACATCCATAGTAGAGAATGCTTCTTTTACCTTATTATTTAGTTTTACAAAACTATTATATAAAGCAAAAGCATAAATAATAATTAAAACGATAATTGCAATGATAATGTAAATCCACATAATTTCACCTCTTCTTGTAATTTAATTTTATCATATTTTTAATTTTTTTAATATATTATTAGGAAATATTCTTTCAAAACTATTGTAATAAATTTTATATCTGCTATAATTTATTTAGTTGATTTAATCAAACAACTTTGGAAGTATAATTTTTCGAATATAAGTAAAGTTATCGCTCCAAATTGATAGGAAACTCGGAAATTGATTTCTGAGAGTAATAAATGCTAACTAGAAATGGTTAGTTTTTTTGTTATGTAAAGGAGTTGATTATATGTTAAATATAGAAACAAAAAAAATTAAAAATAAGTTGTAGAGTTACAATTGATGTGACACCATGTAAGTACCAAAAAAGCAAAAAATCCG
>ERZ824600.1437-NODE-1437-length-29336-cov-3.498856_pt1 | contig 29336 bp, 23 predicted proteins | sample MGYA00519933_ERZ824600 | MGnify/ENA primary metagenome ERZ824600 (study PRJEB31778, sample SAMEA3449178) | human gut metagenome | biome: human gut; feature: human-associated habitat; material: faeces | place: United Kingdom | collected 2010/2012 ... | reverse complement strand
AATAAGGATCCAGTTTCTGCATCGCGACCCGGTAGCCGCGGCTTTTCAGAAGCATGGCAATGGAGGCTGCCGTAATCCCTTTGCCGAGAGACGAAACCACGCCTCCCGTAATAAAAATGTGTTTCGTCATAATCTCCTCATCCCCTGAAAAATTGTTTGGAAAGAACCCTATAACATACAGCAGTTTCCAGAAATTTCAACGGATGCGGACCGATATTTTTCCCCCGTTTCCGGAGAAAATCTCCTCCCGGGAAAAATCCTCCACGGGTTCGGATCTCTTACAGCTTAGTATCCCGATACATCAGTTTGTATCAAGGGAAAAATCCTTCACGGGTTCGGATCTCTTACAGCGTCGCCAGGTATTTCTTGTAATCCTCTTCTTCCAGAAGATCGTCAAATTCCGCAAGATCAATGTTTTCCAGCTTGCAGATCCAGCCCTTCTCTTCCGGCGACCGGTTGATGATCCCGGGATCGTCATCCAGATTGTGATTGATCTGAATCACTGTGCCGCTGACCGGCGAGTAGATGTCGGAAGAGTCCGTGACCGATTCCACGATCCCGAGTGAATCCCCGACAATCACATCAGAGCCTTCCCGGGGAAGTTCCACATACGTGATGTCGCCGAGTTCCTTCGCTGCGAAACTGGTGATTCCGACGATTGCATCGTCCCCGTCCAGCTTGACCCACTGATGTTCTTTCGAGTAGTATTTCATATGGTCGATTCCTCCGAATTCTCTGCTTCGCTTTTTATGTTGAAATAATAAATCGTTTTTTTATATTTTCAATCCGTTTTTCCAAAAAAAATGAAGTTTCCTGAAATTCTTCTCTTTTTGAGGCGGATTTTACGGCCGTCCCCCTGGAAAAATCGTCGTCGATCTTCCGAATCCCTTTTCCTGGCCCCTCTCCGATTCCCTGTAAAAAGGAATTGTTATTTTTTAGGAAATAATATCAAAAATAAGAAAAAAATGCAAAAAGGCAATTTTTCTTGGATTTTTTTCAGATTCCGCATCGTTTCCGGGATTGCTTTTTCACGGTTCCTTGATATAATTAGTAACGGCAGGTCGGCAGAAGGTCGATTTGCCGGTGTCTTCAGATCCAATATCAATGGGTTGTTTGAGATTGAGGAGAGTTGTTGGGGACGGAAGGTTTTCCATCCCCGCGATCGGAAAAACGGGAGGGTGCCGTTTTTCCGATTTTTTTTTCGCAGGTCAGGCCCGGGCGGTCTGTGCGCAGAAGTCCCTGGCGCATTCCAGGAGGAAGTCCATATCTTCCGGAAGGCCGATGGTGATCCGCACAAATTCTCCGGTCATCTCGCCGGGAAAATAGCGGACAAGGACCTGACGGGTCCGCAGAAACTCGAAAAAGCCTTTGCCATCCCGGTTCGGCGGCGCGGCAAACAGAAAGTTCGTCTGCGAGGGGATGATCCGGAAGCCGAGACCTTCCAGCTTTTTCCGGAAAATCTCCCGCGTGGCCTTGACTTTTGCTGTGGTCTCCGCCAGATAGTCATGATCCCGGAAGGAGGTCAGCGCAAGAAGCTGAGTCAGCGCATTGACGTTGTAGGAGTCCTTCACCTTCATCATCTCCTGGATGATTTTCGGATGGGCCAGCGCGTAGCCGAAACGGATGCCGGCAAGGGAACGGCTCTTCGAAAAGGTCCGGGAAATGATCGCATTCGGATGATCCTTCAGAAGTGCGTCGCAGTTGTCCTCGGCAAAATCCGCATAGGCTTCGTCGAAGAGGACGGCGCCGTCGAACGTGTCGCAGATGCGTTTCATCGCTTCCAGCGGGTATGCGTTCCCCGTCGGCGCGTTGGGACGGGCAAGCATGACGATCGACGCCCCTTGAATCCTTTCCGGAAAATCCGCGGGAAGGGCAAAATGGTTCTCCTTTTCCAGCGGAACGGAAATCACCGGCGCATTCTGGAGTTCTGCAAGGGTCCGGTACAGCGAATAGGTCGGAACGGGCATCGCCAGAGGGTGGGTCTCGTCCAGAAAACAGCGGGCGAGAATGGTCAGAATGTCGTCGGAACCATTCGCGGCGATTACCTGGTCCGGAGAGACCCCGTGGAAGGACGCAATCTCCTCCCGGAGCGTCTGGGCCACCGGATCCGGGTACAGACGGAGATGATCCAGCACCTCTTCTGTCACCACCTCTTTCAGACGGGGCGTCGGCGGATACGGATTCTCGTTGGTGTTCAGTTTGATGATCTTCTTCCACTTCGGCTGTTCGCCGGGAACATAGCCGGTCATTTCGGCAATGACCGGACGGACATTCGGGACGTTCATTTCCGGAAATCCTTTCTGATGGTGGCACTTCTTCCATGCGCGTCAAGGCCTTCCAGCGATGCAAAACATTCAATTGCCGGAATCTCTTTGCACAGTGCCTCTTCGGTATATTCAAGAATACTGCTTCGCCGCATGAAATCCATTGTGGAAAGACCGTGGAAGAACTTTGCGGTTCCCGCAGTCGGCAGAACATGGCTCGGCCCCGCGGTGAAATCGCCCGCCGGTTCCGGTGTCCACGGACCGAGGAAGATCGCTCCCGCCGCCTTGATGTGCGGAAGAAGCGCACGCGGATTCGCACACATCAGTTCCAGATGTTCCGGTGCGTAGCCGCTGGCGATTTCCGCCGCCTCTTCCAGATCCTTCGATTCGATCAGGAAGGTGCCGTGTTCCAGAACCCGGTTGACGGTCGCCAGACGCGGCAGAGTCGCCGACTGCCGTTTCAGCTCCTCCATCACCCGGTCGAGAAATTCTCCGGAGTCAGCAACCAGAACCGCCTGTTCCAGTCCGCTTCCGTGTTCCGCCTGGGAGAGCATGTCGGCTGCGGCAAACGCCGGATTCGCCGTGCTGTCCGCCACAATCATGATTTCCGACGGCCCCGCGACCATGTCGATCGCCACCGAGCCGTAGACCACCTTCTTCGCCGCCGCAACGTAGGCGTTGCCCGGGCCGACGATCTTATCCACCTTTTTCAGCGTCTGTGTTCCATAGGCCATCGCGGCAACCGCGTAGGCGCCGCCGAGTTTCCACACCTCCGTCGCTCCCGCCTGTTTCAGCGCGTAGAGTGTCGAGGGATTGACCTTCCCGTTTTTCATCACGGGAGTCGTTGCAACGATGCTGGGAACCCCGGCTGCACGGGCGATCGCCACCGTATGAATCGCGGTGGAGACCAGCGGCGCGGTCCCTCCGGGAATATAGCATCCGACGCGCTCCATCGGAAGAAACCGTTCTCCCAGCGTCACACCCGGACGGGGGGAAAAGAAATGGTCGCGCGGTTTCGCCTGTTCTGCAAACGCCGTGACATGTTCGATCGCTGTGGCAATCGCCTGTTTCGCGGTTTCTGAAACCGCCTGTTCCGCCTCCGCGCACTCCTCATCCGTGACAACAAACTGAGATGGGGTGAGCGCAACTTTATCGAACCGTTCCAGAAAGTCGCAGACGGCGGAATCGCCCTCCTCCCGGACTTTTGCGACGATCTGCGTCGCTCTCTCTTCGATTTCCCGCGGACAGGCCGGCCGGTTGTAAAGTGCCTTCAGCTCCTCCGCCGCATTCGGATCGTTCCATGAGATTCGTTTCATTTCCTGCTCCATTCTGAAATAAAAATTCTGTGTTTTTCTGATCCTGTATAATATAGCAGAATTGCCGGTAATTACCAGAATTTCCCGAAAAAGAGGCGTGTGAATTTTCTCTTTTTCGGTGTTTCGGGTCCCGCGGAGCGCACTCTTGAAAAGAATCGTTGATATGGTATATTGACCGGAGAAAGAGCGAAACAAAAGAAAAACAAGGAGATTTTTTTATGAAAACGATTATTATCGGCGGCGTCGCGGCGGGCGCCAGCGCGGCGGCCCGGCTGAGACGGCTGGATGAGTCGATGGAGATTATTCTGCTGGAGCGCGGACCGTCCATTTCGTATGCCAACTGCGGACTGCCGTACCATCTGGGCGGCGTGATCCCGGAGCGTTCGTCGCTGTTCGTGATGCCGGAGAAGAAGTTCCGCTCGTGGTTCCAGGTCGACATCCGGACGGAAAACGAGGCTCTGGCGCTCGATCGCGGGAAGAAAACGGTCCGCATCCGCCGCGCGGACGGGTCCGAATATGAGGAATCCTATGACAAGCTGCTTCTGGCGACAGGGGCGCATCCCGCGGAGCTGAATCTGCCGGGCGCGGACGATCCCCGCATCCATCCGCTTTGGACGATTCCCGATCTCGACGCCCTGATGTCTCTGGTGCAGGAGAAACCGAAGAATGCGGTGGTGATCGGCGGCGGATTCATCGGGCTGGAGGCCGCGGAAAATCTCGCCGGCCGCGGAATCCATGTGACGCTGATTCAGCATTCGGATCATGTGCTGCCGACTCTGGATCGCGAAATGGCGTATCTGCTCGCGGTTGAACTGATCGCCAACGGGGTCGATCTGCGTCTGAATGCGGAGCTGACGGAGTTCCGGAAAGACGGAGAAAAGCTGACGGTCTGCCTGAAGGACGGTTCGCTTCTTCCGGCCGATCTGGTGATCTCCAGCGTCGGCGTGCGTCCGAATTCCGAGCTTGCGCGGGCGGCGGGACTGGAGCTGGGCGCTCGCGGACACATCATCGTCAATGAACATCTGCAGACCTCCGATCCGGATATCTATGCCGCCGGAGACGTCGTCGAAGTCGTGGACCGGGTTTCCGGCGAAAAAACGGCCATCCCGCTTGCCGGTCCCGCCAACAAGCAGGGACGCATCGCGGCGGACAACATCGCCGGCCGTTCCAGGGCCTATCCCGGAAGTTTTGGCACGTCCGTGATCAAAATCGGTTCGCTGACCGCCGCATCGGTCGGGTGGACCGAGGCAAAGCTGAAAAAAGCCGGCAGAAAATACCATAAAATTTACACGCATCCGTCCTCCAACGCCTCCTACTATCCCGGCGGAGAGCAGATCCATCTGAAGCTGCTGTTCGATCCGGAGGGACGGATCCTCGGCGCACAGGGGGTCGGAGCAAAAGGCGTGGACAAGAGAATCGATGTGATCGCAACGGCGATGCAGTCGAACCGCACCGCTCCGGAACTGGCTTCGCTGGAGCTTGCGTATGCTCCGCCGTACAACTCGGCAAAGGACCCGGTCAACTTCCTCGGAATGATCGCGGAAAACGTGCTCGACAAAATGACCGAACTGGCGTATGCGGATGCGCTGCCGGAATCGGCGCAGATCATCGATGTCCGCGAGGAGGCGGAACACCGCCTCGGGGCGATTCCCGGAGCGATCAATCTTCCGCTCGGACAGATCCGCTCCCGTCTGAAGGAGCTGGACCGCTCCCGCGAGCTGATCGTCTCCTGTCAGGTCGGTCTGCGCGGATACCTGGCGGAGCGGATCTTGAAGCAGAACGGATTCCGGGTCCGCAACCTCTCCGGAGGGTATCTGACCTGGAAGTTCACTCATGCGCCGCTGCCGGCTCCGAAACCGGTCGCGCCGGAGAAGGATAAGACGGTGTCGGCCGAACTGCCCGTCGCCCGGAAACTCGATGTGCGGACTCTCGCCTGTCCCGGTCCGGTCGTCCGGCTGAAGGAGGAGATCGAGTCCATGAAGGAGGGCGAAACGCTTCAGCTCTCCGCAGCGGGCTCCTTCGCGCCCGATCTGGATGCCTGGATCCGTTCCAGCGGAAATGAACTCCTCCGGATGTCGCGCGGAGACGGGGGCGTTCAGGCGCTGATCCGGAAAGCCGGAAAAAAGAGCGAGGCGGAGAAAGCCGACGCAAAGGAAACGGTGCAGCATGCCGCAATTGTGCTGTTCAGCAATGATCTTGACAAGGCGATGGCGGCGCTGATCATCGCGTGCGGAATGGCGGCCGCCAGAAGAAAGGTGGGGATCTTCTTCACCTTCTGGGGATTGAGCGTGCTGCGCCGGAATCCCGCTCCGCAGGTGGAGAAGGGATTCCTGTCCCGCATGTTCGGATGGATGCTGCCGAAGGGGGCGTCGAAACTGAAGCTCTCCAAGATGAACATGGGAGGGGGCGGAACGGCGATGATGAAGAAGGTGATGGCAAGTCAGAATGTCACATCGCTGCCGGAGCTGATGAAGCAGGCAAAGGCGCTGGGCGTGCGGTTCGTCGCCTGCGAAATGGCGATGAACGTGATGGGAATGACGGCGGAGGAGCTCGAGTATGTCGACGAGATCGCCGGCGTTGCCAGCTTTGTCGACATGGCGAAGGAGGGGGGAAACACGCTGTTCATCTGAGTCCGCCGGGCCGGTCGGCTCCGGCGGACCCGCGACCGTGTCAGACCGCGGCCGCGGCTGTTTTCTGCGCCGCAGCGTCCTGATAGTAGTTCCGGACCTGCGGTGCGCGTTTGGCAATGTTCGAGAATTTCCCCGAAACCTTTTCAATTTCGCCGAGAAGTTCAATGAAGATCACGCCGGTGGCCGCATGGCAGATGCCCTGGCGGAGACGCTCGATGTGTTTGTTCTCCAGTTCGCCGCTGAGTTTGACGATCTCCTTTTCCAGAGCTTTGGCGCTCCGGGAGAGTTCCAGATCGTGGGATTTCAGCGCGGAAAGGACCTTGTCCGCCTGGAGCTTGAGCAGGGTGTAGATGGAATCCAGATCGCTCAGAGCGGCGTCGGAAATGCCGGAACCGGCCTCCTCCAGACGGCGGGTGAGGGAGAGAATGTTCTCCGTGTGATCGGCAATGCGTTCCGCATCGTTGGTGCAGTGCATCAGAACGGGAATGAATTCCGCCTGCTTCTGGGAGAGTTCCCGGCGGGTGATGAGGGTCAGATAGCTGGTGATCTCAAACTGGAGATCGTCGATGGTTTTTTCGCGCCGGTCGAACTCTTCGATTTCGCTGTCGGTCACCTCGCTTTTCATGAAGTGGTTTTCCACGGCTTCGGAGATCATGGCCCAGGACTCCCGGAGCATGTTGCCGTAACAGGAGGTCGCCTGTTCCAGTGCGATCGGAGGATTGTCCAGAAGGTGCGGTTCCAGATGCTGATACCGCACGGCATCGCGCTTCACGGGGATCAGACGCTCGCAGAGGTGCGCCAGCGTGGAGACAAACGGAAGAAGAATCAGCGTCGTGACCACATTGAACAGCGTATGGGCGTTGGCAATGTGGCGGGGAACGTTCTGCGGAACGGCGGCAAAGGCATCGCCTGCTGTGATCTGGTCGATCAGGTGGAAGAAGACCGGGACCCCGGTGTCTCCCCAGCGGATGTAGAAGGTCGCTGAGATGATCAGAACGCCGATGCAGTTGAACATCGTATGCGCAAGCGCCGCCTGCTTCGCGATCCGGTTGGTCGGGATCGCCGCAAGCTGCGCGGTCACCGTGGTTCCGATGTTGGAGCCGAGAACCAGAGCCACCGCCGTGTAGAGATTGATCAGACCGCTGGCGCCGAGCGCCAGAATAATGCCCGTCGCGGCGGAACTGCTCTGAATGACCATCGTGACTGCAAGGCCGATCCCGATGGCGCCCAGAAGCGCGCCGAACGGCATCCAGCCGTCGACCGGCGAACAGTCAAACGTGCTGAAAAAGCGGATGAACGTGGGAAACTGCGCAATGGATTTGAGTTCCGCGCTCATCAGCGACATGCCGAAGAAGAGAAGTCCGAACCCGAGCACCGTCTCGCCCCACCCCCGCAGATATTTCCAGGAGATGAACAGCATCACCAGTCCCAGAATGATGGCCGGCATTGTGATGCAGGCGATGTCGAACGCGATGATCTGCGCCGTGATCGTGGTCCCGATGTTCGCTCCGAAAATGATCCCGATCGACTGGGTCAGATTCAGAAGCCCCGCATTCACAAATCCGATCACCATCACCGTGCTCGCACTCGACGACTGGATGACCGCGGTCACCAGCGCTCCCGCAAGAACCGCCACAAACCGGTTGCTCGAAAACAGATGAAGAATGGTCCGCATCTTTTCGCCGGCCGCCTTGTTCAGTCCGTCGCCCATCAGCTTCATGCCGAAGACAAACACCGCAAGGCCGCCGAACACATTCATCAGAAGGGTCGTGAAATTGATCCCGAGCTCTTTGACCAGAATGCCGCGCGTGGCATTGCGTCCGGCAACTTCCACGTTGATTTCATATTTCCCCGTCGCATCCCCCATGATGACGGTCGTCGAAGCCTCGCCACGGGCGTTCGTCCGGGCCGAAACCGTGCTCAGTGACGCATCCGAACCCCCCGCCGGCGTGTTCACCAGACGGAAAAACACCGGAACTCCCGCCGCCGGACTCCCGTCGGAATTGACCGCCGTCACGCTCAGCGGTTTTGCCGAGCGCTCGCCCGCATGAATCTCCTGCTCCCCTCCCGAAATCCGCAGTCCCGTAATAAACCGCACCAGAAGCGCTTTCTCCGGCGCCGATTCCGGGATGACCTTCAAATACTGATCGCCAACCGTCCGTCCCGCCTTCACCGAGACCTTCACCAGGCCGCCCGCATCGCTCTCCGCCACGGCCGGATTCACCGAAAGATCCGATCCCTCCGCCGCTTCAAACCGAATTTTCTGTCCGCTGGACGGCGGACGCTCTCCCGACGACAGAATCCCTTCCGACGCCTTCCCGGATGCCAGTATGTAGAGCGGTTTCGAAAACTCCTCTCCGGGAAGCGCACACTGCTCCCCTCCCTGAAACACCGAGAGCTCATCCAGTTCTACCGGGGCGGAATCGCCGCAGCCGCACAACAGAAAAACGGCCGCAAGCGCGGACAACAGACAGATGTTCAGCTTCAAAATCTTCTCTCCTTGCTCGTTTGATCCGACCAATATAACATTCCTTGAACAATCCGGCAAGAACAGGAATCAGAACTAAACCATTCTCTAACAAAATCCTAACAATCCGAATAAAAAAAGAATCTCATCCCGCAATCCCGGAATGAGATTCCCTTTCCGCGCCTCCCCCTCTTCGGGAAGTGGCAAATCTGGTCCGGATCCCTCTTTCGAACCCTTCTCTTATGCGCGCCGTCCGTGACGGTCCCCCGTCAGAATCCCCCGTTTGGACGACCGGACAAAATCCAGAAACTCCGTCACCTCCGGAAGCTGCGGAACCTCCGCAAGAGTCCGCTCAATCGCGTTTTTCGTATTGAGTCCCTGACGGAAAAACAGGTCGTACACCTTCTTGATCGCATGAATGGTCTCCGGCGGGAACCCGTTCCGGCGCAGCCCGACAATGTTGAATCCGCGGACCCCTCCGTTGCGTCCGTCGCCGATCATGAACGGCGGCAGATCCACCGAAATCGCCGAAACCCCGCTCAGAACCGCCATCCGGCCGACCCGGCAGAACTGATGCACCGCCACCAGACCGGACAGCAACGCCTTGTCTCCCACTTCCGCATATCCCCCGAGCGTCGCCCCCACAACCAGAATCACATTGTTTCCGACCTTGCAGTTGTGTGCGACATGGGCGTTCGCCATCAGGAAGCAGCCGTCGCCAATGACCGTGGACGCCCCCTCATGTGTCGCGCGGTTCACCGTCACCCCCTCCCGGAAGCGGTTGTTGCTCCCGATTTTCGTATAGGAGACCGATCCGTCGAATCCGTAATCCTCCGGATCGGAACCGATCGACGCAAACGGATACACCACATTGTTCTCCCCCATCGTCGTATAACACCCGATGAACGCGTTCGCCAGAAGCCGCGTCCCCGCTCCAATTTCAACATCGTGTTCGACAACACAGTGCGGACCGATTACAACATCCTCCGCAAGTTTCGCGGTGGGATCTACTACTGCTGTGGGATGAATCTGCGGCATGGATTTCTTCCTGAATTTTATTGATGAATCATGAATCGTTCAAACGAAAAATGAAAAAGGCGGGATTTCCCGCCTTCTTCTCTGGTTACTTTTTCTTCGCGGCTTTGATCGCGGCCTTGACTCTTGCTTTGAGTCTTTCATTGTAGCGTTTGCGGCGCGCGCGCTTCTGAACCTTATTGTATTGCTGTCCCATTTGAAACTCCTTCGTCTTGATATGGTCTTCAATCCCGATCAATATACATGCATTCGCCGACTTTTCAACTTTTTTTCCGAAAAAAACGTTCTTTTGTGGCCGGCTTCTGCAAATCCGGACCGGAAAAACCGGTCCGTGGGCTCCTCTCTTTGCCGGACGATCCTCATCCGCGGATGAGTTTCAGCAGTTCGTCCCGCTTGGCTTCCATCGTGGCTTTGTCCTTCGCCTCCACAATCAGGCGGAGCAGCGGCTCCGTGTTCGAGGCGCGGACGTTGAACCACCAGTCGGAATACTCCACCGAAATCCCGTCCAGTTCAAACTGATGACCGTCCGAATATTTCTTGCGGATGGCGTCCAGAATCGGTTTGGTGTCCGCCACCTTGGAGTTGATCTCGCCGCTGGCAAAGTATTTCTTCAGCGGACGGACCAGCTCGCTGACCTTCTTGCCGGTCTTGCAGACCAGATTCGCCAGCTTGATCAGCGCAAGACCCTGCGACTCCGCAACATAGTTCTCCGCAAAATAGTAGTGCCCGGAAAGCTCGCCGGCAAACACCGCGTTGTTCTCCCGCATCTGCTGTTTGATGAAGGCATGGCCGACTCGCGACATCAGCGGACGCCCGCCGTGTTCCCGGATGCACTCCTTGACCGCCCAGCTGCTCCGCAGATCATAAAGAATGGTCACGGTTCCCTTGCCTTTCTCGCTGAGAATATCCTGCGCGATGAGGGCGGTGAAAATATCCATCGGAATGATTTCGCCCTGATCGTCGATGAATCCGCAGCGGTCGGCGTCTCCGTCGAAGGCGGCTCCGAATTCCGCTCCGGTCTCCCGCACCTTTGCTCGGATGGCGTCCAGCGTTTCCGTATGGAGAGGATTGGCCTCGTGGTTCGGGAAGTTCCCGTCCAGTTCCTCGTACATCGGAATGATCTCGAAAAGATCCTTGATGCCCGCAATTTCATACGATCCCATCGCGTTGGCGTAATCGACCACGATTTTCAGTTTCCGGTCCATTCTGGCAAACGAGCGCAGGAATTTCCCGTACTCCTCGGCGATGTTGTAGGTGGAAAGTGTGCCCGGTTTCTCCGCGGCCTTGAAGTCGTTCTGTTCGACGAGTTTCTGAATGTCGGCAATTCCGGTCGCTCCGCTGATGGGGACATCGTCCTTCCGGCAGAGTTTGAAGCCGTTCCACTCCTTCGTGTTATGGGAGGCGGTGATCATGATGCTGCCGTCGGCCTTCAGGAATCCGTTTGCGTGATAGGTCATCGGCGTGGAGCAGAGTCCCAGGTCGATCACGTCGCATCCCTGTTCCAGGATCCCTTTGGAAAGAGCCTTGAACAGCGGTTCGGAGTGGGGGCGCATGTCGCGTCCGATCACAATTTTCCGCGCTCCGAGAAACTGCACGAACGCTCTGCCGATTTTCTCCGCAATTTCTTCGTTCAACTGTTCGGGATAGATCCCGCGGATGTCATATGCTTTGAAGATTCCTGACATATCTTGGCTCCTTTCGTCTTTATCCTGATACAATAGCACTTTTTCCGCTTTTTTCAATTTCCTCCTTCTCCGGAATCGGAAAAAAGCCCGCTCCCCGGTACAATTTTCCCTCTCCGGAGAGGCGGATGAAGTTTTGTCCGTTTTTCCGGCGGGGGTTCTTGAAAAGTGAATCCCGCCGTGCTATTTTTGCCTCCGTAACATAACGAGGTGACATCATGCTGTGTGACATCTGCAAAAAAAATCCGGCCACCATCCATATTCAGGAAATCGCCGGAAACGAGAAGAAAACTCTTCATCTCTGCCAGAGCTGCGCCCAGAAAAAAGCGCAGGAGGATTCCTCGTTTCAGGCTTTGAACCTTGCCGAGGTGATCTACAATATCACAAACCAGCTCCAGACGGAAAATCCCCAGCCGAAGCCCGAACCGGAACATTCGGGAATCTTCTGCGCATCCTGCGGATGGGATTACGCCAGCTTCCGGAAAACCGGACGGCTCGGATGCCCCGACTGCTATCAGGCTTTCTATGATACGCTCAAAAGCGTCATCGGCGCGATGCATCGCGGAACCACGCATACAGGGAAAATCCCCGCGGCGTTTTCCGGTCCGCTGCCCGAAAAGATCGCGGCCAATGTCGCCGTGCTCCGGAAGGAGCTCGAAAAACTCCAGAAAAGTCTCACATTCGCCGTCTCCAACGAGGAGTTCGAACGGGCCGCCATCCTCCGCGACAAGATCAGCGAACTCAAGGAACAGCTCGCCGGGGGGGAGACACGATGAAGACGAAACCCGAAGAACTCCTCCAGCATCCGCTGAGCTGGCTGGCGGACAGCGGTCCGGATGACGATATTGCCATCAGCACCCGGATCCGTCTGGCCCGGAATTTCCGCTCCATGCCGTTTCCGATCGCCGGAAATCAGGATGCGCTCCGGCAGGTGCGCGATCTGGCGGAGCAGGCGATTCTTTCATCCGAGGCGCTCGCGGAGCCGATGGAATTCGATCTGCCGGCGCTCAGCGATGTGGAAAAGCGTCTCCTCCTGGAGCGGAGGCTGATCAGCCGCGACATGCTCACGCCGAATCCCGCGGCTTCGCTTCTCGCCGACCGCGATGAATCGCTTGCCGTGATGGTCAATGAGGAGGATCATCTGCGCATTCAGGCGCTGAGCCCGGGATTCCAGCTGGAATCGGTCTGGGAGAGAATCAATCAGTTCGACGATGTGCTGGCGTCCAGAATCCCGTATGCGTTTGATCCGAGACTCGGGTTCCTGACGTCGTGTCCGTCGAATCTCGGAACGGGGATGCGGGCGTCGGTGATGCTGCATCTGCCGGGACTGGTGATGGCCGGGCAGATCGCCGCAGTCAAACAGGCGCTTGGAAAACTCGGACTGGCGGTCCGGGGGTTTTACGGAGAGGGAACGGAAAATTTCGGAAATCTGTTCCAGATCTCCAATCAGAGCACGCTCGGGGAGAGCGAGGAGCAGATCCTGGAACGGATTTCGTCGATTGTCAAGCAGATTATCATTCATGAAAAGCAGTCGCGTCAGGCGCTGCTGGATCAGAAGCAGAGTTTCCTGCTGAACCAGGTGGGGCGCGCGTATGGAATTCTGCGGCACGGGTATATGATTACCAGCGAGGAGGCGCTGAATTCCCTGTCGGCGCTCCGGCTCGGGGTGGATATGAAGATGTTTTCGTCGGTGGATATTCACACGGTCAACGAGCTGTTTCTGAACGTGCAGCCGTCGCATCTGCAGATCGCGGAGAAGAAGGAGCTCTCCCAGGAGGAGCGCGACACGGCGAGGGCGACGCTGATCCGCGAAACGCTCAAGGCAAAACGGGGACAGGTGTGAGGACGGAATGAGCGTCGAGGCTGTATACACCGTCGGACTGGCGCTGCTGGAATCGACGTTCGTTTTCGTCGGACTGCTGATCCTGCACGGACTCAAGAGGCTGATCGGATCGGCGCCGCTGTACATGTTCCTCGGCGTGCTGCTGGTGATGATGAACATCGCCGGAGCGGCGGGGCTGAGAATGGTCCTGAGCGGATCCGGTTTCGAACTGAGCATCTCCACGTCCATTCTGCTGCTGCCGCTGCTGGCGATGCTGCTGGTGATCTATATCGTCGACGGGACGCTGGCGGCGCAGAGACTGATTATCGCGGCGATGGCGGCGTTCGGAATCTTCGCGTATTTGAGCTGGATTACGGAGCTGCAGGCGGTGTGGGGCGGATTCACCATGTCGCAGGGGCATCTGGCGGATTATCTTTCCAAGCTGCTGGGAAATACGACGAAGAACATGGGGGCGTCGCTGGTTTCGCTGACGCTCGATTTGTTTCTGATCCCCGTGATTTTCCAGAAAATGAAGAATTACGGGTGCCGCCTGACGGTCTGCACGATCGGAGCGATTCTGCTCGGACAGCTGCTCGACAGTTTTGTGTTTGTCGCCGTTCTCTACTGGGGCGATCCGCAGAAGATGGCGGTGCTCAATGCGGAGTATCTGCCGCGGATTCTGCTTTCGCTGTGGATCTCCATTCTTGCGGCAATCTATCTTTCCCGGATCGACAAGGAGATCCCCGGCGACTCCCGGCGCGCGCTCGACATCGTTCTCGCCTTTTTCGGCAGCTACGGCAAAACCAAACTGCTGGAGCAGAATCTTCTGGAATCGGAACAGCGGTACCGGACGATCATTCAGAATGCGTCCGACATGATCCTGGTCACCGATGCGAACGGGATCATTGTGGATGCCAACAAGGCCGCGCAGGAGATGCTCTCGGCCAAGACCATGTTTGATCTGATCGGCTGCAATCTCGACGATTTCCTGCTCGGTCCCGACACCCTCTCCCACCTGATGCACGAGGATGAGAGCGTGATGCATCTGACGCTGCCCGATTCCTCCCGCGAACTCGAACTTTCCATGAGCCGCATCACGGTGGACGGGACTCCCGCTCTGGTGTTCATCGGACGCGACATCACGGAACGGGAACGTCTGGCCAAGGAACGCGAACTGCTGCGGACCGAGAGCGCGCACCGGCAGCGTCTGGAGGCCATCGGCCGTCTCGCCGGCGGAATCGCGCACGACTTCAACAATCACATCCACGCCATTCACGGCCATCTGGATCTGATCTACATGGGTGAGGTGACCGAGGAAAGTCTTCCCCACCTCAAGAAAATCGATGCAATCGCCGAGCAGGCCGGAAAACTGACCAGTCAGCTTCTCGGCTATGCGCGGAAAGGCAAACGTCAGGTGGAGAAACTGCTGCTGAAAAGCATCATCGACGGCGCCTACAACCTCTTCCTTCCCACCACGCAGACCGGGATCCAGACCGTTCTGGACATTCCCGACGAATCCATTCTGGTGGAAGGAGACCGCACGCAGCTCCAGCAGGCGATTCTCAATCTGATGATCAACGCGCGGGATGCGATGGAGAATCTGCCGGAGAACGCCCGGCTGCTGCGCATCCGCGCCGGACTCTGCTCCCGGATGGGGGTTACGCCGCGGCCGCCGGCCGACATCCATTCCGTCGGTCCGTTCTGCTGCATCTGCGTCGAGGATTCCGGGCCCGGCGTCGACGAGGCGATCGTCGAACAGATCTTCGAACCGTTTTTCACCACTAAACCGACCGGAAAGGGGACCGGAATGGGACTTTCCATGTCCTACGGCGTCTCGCGGGAGCACGGAGGATGGATCCAGTATGACCGGATCGAATCCGGCGCGTCCTTCACCATTATTCTGCCCGTCCTTTCCAGTCAGGGAGACCGCGTATGAAACGACTGCTTTCCGTCCTCCTGCTTTCCGCGGTGCTGCTCCTCGCCGCCGCGGAGAAGCTGACCGTCATCGGAACAACCGACATTCACGGACGTCTTTTCTCCTCCGCCGGACGGCCGAACCTGCTGAAACTCCTTCAGGCGGTCTCGGACGAGGTCCGGACGGCCGGAAAGGAGAACACGCTGCTGATCGACTGCGGGGATCTGATTCAGGGATCGCCGGAGGTGTCGATCGACCGGGGAAAAACAGTTCTCCAGCTCCTCAATTCCGCAGGATATGATGTCTGGGTGCCCGGAAATCATGATTTCGAATTCGGAATGGACACCCTGCTCAAGAGGGGAAACGAGTTCCGGGGAGCGCTGATCTGCGGAAATCTCCGGTACCGGGGAAAGAGACCGGCGCCCGGATGGAAACTGTATGAACGGGCGGGGTTGAGAATCGCGGTGATCGGAATGACGTCGGATCATATCGCGTCGTGGAACTGGAGGCCGGAGGAGAGCGGAATCGCGGTCGAAGGGACTCTGTCCGCGCTGGAACGGATCATGCCGGAGGTGATGCGGGCAAAACCGGATGTGATTCTGCTCGCCATCCATGCCGGACGCTTCCAGTCGCGCCGTTTCGCTCCGCAGTGGCAGATGACGGATCTGGCAAGACGCTATCCGCAGATCGATCTGATTCTCGGCGGGCACACGCATGAGCCGGTGGCCGGACTCCCGCTGGCGAAGAGCTGGTATCTGCAGGGGGGAAAACACGCAAATGGATATGTCAAGGCGGAGATCGGGTATGACAGGAAAAAGAGGAGACGTCTTTCGCTGAGTTCCTCCTACGTGGAACTCCCGCCCGCGGCGCCGGAGATGAAACTTGCAGGGCCTTTGAAAAAACAGCTGGCGGATCTGCGGCGGAATCTGTATTCAACCGTCTGTACGAAGGGGCCCGCACTGAGCTGGAGAAGAGCGGAGGAGCTGGCGCAGGTCTTCTGCCGGGCGATTGCGGAGGAGACCGGAGCGCCGATTGTCTTTCACGGCGTGCTCTCCCGCGCATCGAAACCGGCCGGACGGTATACGAGAAAAGATGTGTTTGATCTCTGTCCGTTTGAGAATACCGTGGTGCTGATGGATCTTTCGCCGTCGGAATGCCGGGCGGTTCTGGAGGAACAGCGCAAGGCGCTTGAAAGTGGAAAACCGAATGCGATGCCGCAGTATGTGACCGGCGTGCGGATGGACGGTGAGGGAAAACTCGTGCTCGAAAACGGAACGGTCTGGGACCGGGAGCAGGAGAGAAAGACGGTTGCATTCAACTCGTTTATCGCATCCAGCGGAGGGATGCGCTTCCCCGTGCTGCGGAAGATCTCACGGCGTCCGGAGGTCAAGGGACGCGATACGGGATTGAAAATTCGTCTTTTGCTGGAAAATTATCTGAGGAGAATGGAGCGATGAAGCGTTGGTCGTCTGTTATGTGGATTGGAGTAGTGTCGTTATTTCTGTTCGGCGGGTGCGCGTCGCCGCGCATGTCGTTCGATCCGAAGCCGGAGGACAAGCTGGTCGACAAGGAAAAATTCGCTCTGATTGATTATGTGCGCGGATTCGTCCTCTCTTCCAAACGTCTGAGACTGACCCCCGAGGAGCGGAAGGTCATTGAATCCACCGATCCGCAAATCCGGATACACTATACCGCTCCGAAAACAGGGAAAATGCATATGAGCTGGGAGCTGCCGAGGGAACGGCATCTGCTGGCGTTCTGTCAGGGCCCCCTGCTCACTTCCCAGAACCCGACCGACTGGAAAATTACGGTGGTCACCGGAAAACGCAGCGGCGGAGCGGCGGCGCCTTCCCAATACGGACTCGAAGACTGATGCGCTGGCTGCCGCTGCTGTTCCTGACATTGGTCGGCTTCGCGGCGCCGCGGGAGGGATTTGTCGCATTCCGGATGGATCTGATGCGCGTGCCGGAGGCCGCAGGACGCAATGCCGAAAAGGCGATTCTCCATGCGGAGTCCCGCTGTGTGATGACGGCGTTTATGACGGTGCTTTCCGGAAGTCGTGCCGAAGCAAAACTGTATGACCGGTTTGAAGAGGCGTTCTGCGGTTTTTCGGTGGCGGCTTCGCCCGAGGTGCACATCCCGCGCCGGACGGCGCTGATCGACTACGCCGCGTTTTACAGAATGCCGGAGGGGGGGATCTTCCATGGAGAGACGGAGCGGGATTTCGACAGTGCGGTGACGATGTCGTCCCGTCGTCTTCTTCGCGTTCCGAAGCCGGCGTCGACGGGGCTGTTCGCCATGCCGGGGGAGGGCGCGGTGGTGCCGCTGCTCCGCCTCGATACGCTGTATCCGTTCTATGGAGCGATCGAAAAGATCGGAACGTTGGAGTGCCGGCTGCTTTCCCTGCCGTCGGAAAAGCTGAAACACGTTCTGGAAGCAGGGAAAATTCCTGTCGAGGCGTTGTCGGATCCGCTTCCGCCTGAAAATGCGGTCAATGCGTTTGCGGAGCATCCGGACGGAAGGGCATTCTCCATTCCGGTGGAGCGGGGACGGGGCGATTTCCGATCGAAGGACGGGGAAATTTCCGCTTCGTTCCGCACCCTCGCTGGAAAAACCTTCCGGCTGACCGTCAGCGAAATCCGGACCGTCGGAGAGCGCGGCGGAGTTCCGGTTCGCGAGGAGTTCCGGTATGAAGGGTTTCTGGTCGCTTCTTCCCGCTGGATGGCCGTTGTCCGCCTGATCTCCCCCCATGCCGGAGAGCGGGCGTTCTTCGAAGATGGAAAAAACGGAAAAAGCCGGGAGAAGATCCTGCTGATCCGGGCTGTTCCGCCTGTCAGGACCGGTCCGTCCCCTTCTTCAGCGTCAGGAGCGTGATCTCCGACGGAACGCCGAGCCGGAAAATAAAACCGTTCCAGAGACTGCTTCCCCGGCTCACATAAAGACGGCTCTTCCCGATGGAATACCATCCGCCGGCAAAACCTCCGTTGCAGGAGCCGATCAGCGATTCTCCGATTCCGGCGATCATTCCTCCGTGCGTATGGCCCGAAAACTGCGCGCTGACCGGAAGTTCCGCATTCTTCGCCGCATTGCCCGGACGGTGATCCAGAAGGAACGCAACCGTTCCCGCGGGACACCCCCGCATCGCCTGTTCCGGATCGGGTCCTTCGAAACCGAAGTGCTTCCCGGCACGGTCGGAAACTCCGGCAACGTAGAGCGGCGCGCCGCGGATGGTCAGCAGCTCGCCGCGATTGAGAAGCAGACGGAAATTCCACTCCCGGTAGATCGGCTGCCACTTCTCCCAGCCCGAAAAAAACTCGTGATTGCCCGGAACGGCATAGACCCCGTATTCCGCCCGCAGAGTGCTCAGCGGAAGAAGATCCTTCAACCTCTGTTCGGGCGTTCCGTCGACCAGATCGCCGAGCAGGAAAATCAGGTCCGGGCGCAGCGCGTTGACCCTTTCCGCGATCGCGCGGACCAGCGGTTCGCGATTCACCGCGCTGCAGTGGATGTCCGCGACAAGGGCGATCCGCAGATTCTCCAGTCCGGCGGGAAGATTTTCAATTGTCAGCGTCTCCTCCCGGACCTCCGGCACGGCGAGCGCCGAATATGTCCCGAAAATCCCCAGCAGAAGGCCGATTCCCGCCACCGCCGCCGCACAGATTCCCGCCTGTTTCTCCATCCGGATCCGTCTCCCCCGCAGAGCGCCCGCAATAAACAGAATCCCGCGCGCCAGATCCTTCAGGATCGAAAGAAAAAACAGCATCAGAAGCGTGTTGAACGCAAGGGAAAGAAGAATCAGAAACCAGCCGGGCAGCTCCGGCGCAAAAAACATCGGTCCGCCGAACAGCGAGAGCACTTCGTTCTTCAGCGACGAAAGAACCAGGATCACGCCCGACAGCACCTTCCAGCGCTTCCGCAGCGAAAGCGGATGAATCAGACTCCAGTAGACATACGCCGCAGGAAGCAGCGCCAGAATTGTAAACAGATGAAACATGCTTGTCCTTACAGAAAAATCATTGCGGAGGGAGAGGAGCGGATCCGAAACGCGCCGGAACACACTCCTCTCCCTCCGGATGACGGATCGGCGGAGATTACGGAATCCGCTTCATGACCGTGTTCTCCAGAAGAAACGCCAGCAGAAGGAGGATCAGGGAGGCGGCCGTGAAGCCCGGCGCAAGCTCCCGCCAGTTGACCAGAGTCTGCTGTTCGAACGAGGTTTTTTCCAGCGAATCGATCGCTTTCATCGCGGCGGCCATGCTGTCGGAATCTTCCGCTTTGTAGTATTTGCCGCCGGAGTTTTCGGCGATCTGGCGGAGGAGCGGTTCGTCGAAATCGCTCTGAATCTGCTCGTAGCGGCGTCCCGCGAAGGTCTCCACCGGGGCGACCGAGACCGGCGAGCCGATGCCTACCGTGTAGACCGTGATGTCAAACGTGTTCGCCAGTTTCGCGGCCTGCAGAGGCGTGACCTTGGCTTCCACATTGTTGGAGCCGTCGGTGAAGAGCACGATGATCTTCCGCCGCGCATCCGAATCCTTCAGACGCTGGACGGCGGAGGTGATCGGAGCGGCAATGTTGGTCTTGTCGCCGATGATTCCCGCATCCAGATTCTCCAGGTTCGCCAGAAGCCACGCATGATCGAGCGTCGGCGGACACGCCATGTACGGAAGCGGCGCAAATGCAATCAGGCCGATCCGGTCGTTCGGACGCGCCTGGATGAATTTGGCAATCTCCTCCTTGGCGGTCTGAATCCGGTTTTTCAGCGTTCCCCGATCGATTGCGGCGGTCACCTGAGCCATCCGCGTCATCTGCTTCGGAACATCGACGGCAACCATGCTGCCGGAGAGGTCCAGCGCAAGGATGATGTCGATTCCCTCCGCCCGGCGGCGGATCTGCTCAAGACCCTCCCGCGGACGCGCAAGCGCCACGACCAGAAGCACCATCGAACCGGTGTAGAGAAGAAACGGAATCAGACGTTTCCAGTTGATCCGTCTCCTCCGGCCCGACGCGGTCGCCTTCTTCGCCGCATTCAGCGACGGAACCCGGATCGACGGCTGTTTCCGAAACCACGCATACAGCGCCATCAGAATCACCGGCAGAATCAGCAGAAGAAGCCAGGGATATAAAAACAGACTCATACGGCACTCTCCTTTCCGTTTTCCTCCTTGACGGCGGTCTCCCGGACAAGGGTTTCCGCCCGGAGCGCGGCCTCGTCGAACGCCATCGTGTCGGCGGGGGCTTTCGCAAATTTCACCATGTCGGCGGAGGCCAGAAACTCCTTCAGGAAGCTGCGCTGTTTCTCTTCCAGCGGTCCGCCGGAACGGATCTCATCCAGGAATTCCCGGGTCGTCTGATGCTCCGCCCGCAGGTGGAAGCGCTGTTCAAGATAGCTCCGGATCACGTCGGTCAGACGCATGATCGCCAGAGCCGCATCCGCCTTCCCCCCGTGCAGATCGGAACGGATCGCCCCGATCGACTCCAGCGCAAGATCCCAGGGCGGAAGCAGAGCGCGTTTCGCCCCTCTCCGGCGGAGAAGAACCCAGAGAACAAGAACGATCAGAATCAGAATGCCGACGGCGAGGGCGACAGGCACGGTGCGGTTTTCCGCTTCGGCACTCTGCGGAATCCGTCCGGCGATTTCGAGTTTGTCCCCTCCGGTCACCGTCAGAGCCCGGCTCCGGAAGGCGGGAAGCGTCAGCGAAAGATTCTGTTTCTTCTCCGCGCCGCCTTCCACGACCGTTTCAACGGATCCGGCCGGAATCTCTCCCGGACGGAACGCATGCAGGGAACCGCGGATCTCCCAGAGCGTATAGCCCCATCCGATCCGCGCCCGGCGGAGGGCCGGGGGCCCGGAGAGCTGGGAACCTTCTCCGGTGCGGACGTCCAGCGAAGCCGGCGTGCGTCCCCAGGGAATCCGGAGTCCGGCGGAAAAATCGATGTTCCGGCCGATCGGCACGTCGCGCTCCGCGGAAAGACGGACCGGCTGTTCGATCGACGCCTTTTCCGGCGACATCGCGCTTTGACGGTATTTCACCACTGTGACCGTGGCGAATCCTGCCGCGCCCGCCGCAAGAATCAGCAGAAGAATCAGCAGTCCGCGAAGAATTTTCTGCGGGATTGTCAGTGTTGTTTTCATAGATCACCTGTGTTTCAGCTTTCGGCCGCGGAAGAAGGCCATCAGGGGTTTGAGGATGTCCTCTCCGCAGCGGACGTCGATCAGGTCGACTTTCGCCCGTTTGAAGGATTCCTGCTCCCCGGACAGTTCCTCTCCGGCGGCCTGCGCGTAGCGTTCGCGGCTGGTGGCGGAGGAGGGGTCGAACGAGAGAAGTTCTCCCGTTTCGGCATCCTCCAGTTCCAGCATCGGCAGCGGAGGAAGTTCGAGTTCCTCCTGATCCAGGACGCGAACGGCGATCAGGTCGTGTTTCCGGTTCAGGATTTTCATCGGACGCTCGTAGGAGGCGCGGTCGATGAAGTCGCTGAACAGAAAGACGACGGCGCGTTTCTTCAGATTTTGTATCAGGGAGTTCATGGCGTTTCCGATGTCGGTTCCGCGCGATTTCGGCTCGAAGGCGAGCAGTTCGCGGATCAGGCGCAGCACATGGGCGCGGCCCGATCGCGGCGGAAGCCAGAGCTCGGTTTTGTCCGTGAACACCAGAAGTCCGACTTTGTCATGGTTGCGGATGGCGCTGAACGCGAGGAGGGCGGCGGTTTCGGCAATTTTGTCGTGCTTGGTTTCGCTGCCCGAACCGAAGAAGAGAGAGGCGGAGGCGTCGATCGCGATGATCACGGTCAGTTCCCGCTCCTCGGCATACTTCTTGATATAGGGTGCGCCCATGCGCGCCGTCACGTTCCAGTCGATATCCCGGACATCGTCTTCCGGGGTGTACTCCCGGACCTCGCTGAATTCGATGCCGCGTCCTTTGAAGACGCTGTGATAGGCGCCACCGGTGAGTTCCTCCACCAGTTTCCGCGTCCTGATTTCTATTTTACGGACTTTTGCGATGAGATCTCTCGGCAGCATGTTCCGTCTCCTTCCGTTTCCAGCTCTCTGCCGGATCAGGGCGTTTTCAGCTCGTTGAGAATGCCGGAGATGATGTCGTCCTGCGTGCGGTTTTCCGCCTCGGCCTCGTAGGAGAGGATGATCCGGTGGCGGAGAACGTCGTGCGCGACGGTTTTGACATCCTGCGGAACCACATAGGCGCGGCCCTCCATGAAGGCGGTCGCCTTGGCGGCGAGAACCAGCGCGATCGTCGCACGCGGCGAGGCGCCCACTTCGACCATCGACGCAATGTCCCCCAGATTCGCCCCCGACTGACGCTGCGAAAGCTCTTCACCGTGGTTCGGACGCGTCGCCCAGACAATGTCAAGAATGTAGTCAAGAATCTTCTCATCCATATAGACCTTGTCGACCCAGCGCCGCGCATGGGAGATATCGGAAAGTTTCGCCACCGGCATCGCCTTCGGCATGCACTCCGGATGTCCCATCCGTTCCGCGACAAGACGCTCCTCCTCCCGTTTCGGATAGTCGATTTTCAGTTTGAAGATGAAACGGTCGATCTGCGCCTCCGGCAGCGGATATGTCCCTTCCTGTTCGATCGGGTTCTGTGTGGCGAGAACCAGGAACGGATCGGGCATTTTGAAGGTCTCTCCCGCGACGGTCGCCTGTTTCTCCTGCATGCACTCCAGAAGGGCGCTCTGCACTTTCGCCGGCGCCCGGTTGATCTCGTCCGCCAGCACAATATTTGCAAACACGGGTCCCTTCTTCACCGAAAAACTGTGTTCGGCCGGATTGTAGATGCTGGTTCCGACCACGTCCGCGGGAAGAAGATCCGGCGTGAACTGAATCCGGGCAAAAGCCCCGTCCAGGCTCTGGGCAAGCGTTTTGACCGCAAGGGTCTTGGCCAGACCGGGAAGTCCTTCCAGAAGAACATGCCCGTCGGCCAGCATCGCCGCAATCAGACGGTCGATCAGAACGCTCTGACCCGCAACGATCCGGCTCATCTCCGTTTTCAGGGGACGAATGAACGCCGAGGCTTCCATTATATCATTCTGAAGTTTCTGTAATTCTTCCTGACTCATAAGTCCATTCCTTTCCTGTTAGGTGGGTGGTGTTATGTAGGAAAAAGACAGCCGATGAGAAAAAATGTTCAAAAAATCGCGAAAAACGGTAAAAAAATACGCGTTCCCTCCTCCGTTTCTCCGCTCCCTTTCCCATGGAAAAAGTCCCGGGAATGCGGATTTGCTTCTTGAAAAAAAACACTTTCCAATTTATATTTTCCTCTGTTCAAATCATGAGGAAAACAGGAGAGAAAAATCATGTTGTATTTGCTTGCCGATCTGCGGAGCTGGTTCGGACCGCTCCGCCTGTTTGAATATGTCACGTTCCGTTCGGGCTGCGCGCTGCTGACGGCGATGTTCCTGGTGATCCTGTTCGGACCGTGGACAATCCGGAAACTGAAACAGTTCTGCGTGCCGAAATCGGCAAGACTTGCGGGGGTCGTCGATGAAAAGTTCGTCGACCATTCCAAGGACAAGACGCCGACCATGGGCGGTCTGCTGATCGTCGCCGCCATCGCTCTTTCCACGATCTTCTGGGGAAAACTCTCCAATTCGATGGTGCTGATCTTCCTGCTGGTTCTGTTCCCCCTCACGGCGCTCGGATTCTATGACGATTACATCAAGGTCAAATATGAACGCAGCGTCCGGGACGGCGTCTCCGGAAAAGTGAAACTGCTCGTGCAGGCGCTGGTCAGTCTCGCCGCCCTCGTCTGCATCTACAAAACCCCCGATACGATGACCTCCAAGATGCTGCTGCCGTTCTGCCGGGAGCCGATCTGCCTGAAACCCGCCGGGGACATGATCGAATTCTGGCTGCCGCCGCAGATCCTCAGCCATCCGCTCTTCTCGTTCGCCGCGTCCTGGGGACTGGTGGTGATCGGGCTGATCTTCCTGGCAAACATGATCTATGTGATGTTCTTCAGCAACGCGGTCAATTTGACCGACGGAAAGGACGGGCTCGCCGCAGGATGCAGCGTGTTCTGCGTGCTCTCGCTGGCCGCGGTGGCCTATATGCACGGGCACTCGGTGTTCGCGAAGTATCTGTCGATTCCGTACATCCCGGAGCTCGGGGAGGTGAGCGTGTTCGCGTCCGCCATGGCCGGCGCATGCATCGGATTCCTCTGGTACAACTGCAAGCCGGCCGCCATGTTCATGGGCGATACCGGAAGTCTGCCGCTCGGCGGATGCATCGGACTGATCGCCGTGCTGATGGGGCAGCAGCTGCTTCTGCTCGTCGTCGGGTTCGTCTTCCTGATGGAGGGCGGATCCGTGCTGCTGCAGGTGCCTTATTTCAAACTCACCGGAAAGAGAATCTTCAAGTGCACGCCGATCCATCACCATTTCGAACAGTCCGGATGGACCGAGACGCAGATTGTCACCCGGTTCTGGATCATTGCGGGAATCTGTGCGCTGATCGGACTTGCCACTCTCAAGCTCCGCTAAAAAAAGATCCCCTTCTGCGCCGGAGGAGTCCGTTTCGCAAAAGGGGATCTCTCTAGTCTCCCGGCACGGCGACCGGCCGGAAGAAAATGATGCGGTTCTTATTTCCGCCGGACCAGATGAAGGATCCGGCAGTCGAAATCGCCGATCAGGCTGACCTGAATTCCGACCTGCGCAGCGCCGCGTCCGGTGAGCGTGTGACGCTCCGGAGTGACCGGCGTGACAAAGCTCTCCCTGTCGGCTCCGTAGCAGGTGATGTCGTACACGGCGTCGCTGTCCAGTCCGGGCAGAAGGAACGGAGGCATCTTCGAGGCGAACTGGAAGGAGGTGCCGAGAACGAAAACCACCGCTTCCGATTGATCCTGCGCAACGTATTCATAGATCGCATACGGATGGTCGAACGCGCTCGCCAGACGGTACAGGTCGCCGAGGTGGATCACCCGACGCAGTTTCTTGTACAGATCCACATACTGACGGATCTCCGCAAGTTCCTCGTCCGAACAGCGCATCAGGTTTTTCCCGCATGCGAGAGAACCGAGCATGCCGCAGCAGGCCTGATACTTCAGCGGCACCGTGCGGTGATTCACATAGTAGTTTGAATCGCTGATATGGCAGGCGCCGCCGGCCATGCGCGGAAGATTCATGTAGGTGAATCCCTCGTGCAGTTTGAGAATGTCCAGCGTGTCCTGATTGTCGCTCCGGTTCATCCGTCCGAATGCGCGGGTCATTTGGAGGCTCGCCCGGGCGGCTCCGCTGGCGCAGTTCTCCAGAAGAAGACCGGGAAAGTCGCGCGAAAGGGTCTGGAAGATCCAGTCGAGATTCGCCGCATAGTCGATCCAGATCCGTTCCGAACCGCCCGGAGAGGAGAAGAAACAGTTCATGTCCAGTTTCAGATACCGGATCCCCGTCTCCTTAACGAGCTTGTGGATCGCGTGATAGAGGTACTCCGCCACATCGCGGTTGGCCAGATTCAGCATGGCGCTGGTGCGGTCCACATCGTCGCGATAGCGGGTTTCCGGTTTGCAGTTCGGATAGTGCATCGCCCACTCCGGATGCGCCTGATACAGTTCGCTTTTGAGCTCAAAGGATTCCGGTTCGATCCAGAGCCCGAAGTCCATGCCGAGCTGTTTCACTCGCTCGATGACCGGACGGAGACCGTTTGGAAATTTTTTGCGGTCCGGGAACCAGTCGCCCAGCGCGGACTGCCAGCCGTCGTCGATTACAAAGAGTTCCGAGCCGATTTTTGCGGCCTGTTCGGCGGTCCGGATCACATTCTCCTCGTTGACGTAGAAGTTCAGACTGCCCCAGGTGTTGGTCAGAACGGGAAGTTCCCGCCGGGCGATGGAACGCGGAAGAAGTTCCTCCTCCTGCCAGCGGTGCAGAATGCGGCTCATGCCGCTGAAGCCCTCGTCGGTGAAGCCGGCGACGGCGAGCGGAACGGAGAAGGTCTCGCCGGGATGAAGCGTGATCCGGCTGTCGAACTCATTGAGTCCTCCGAGGACCGCGGTATGATCGAACCAGTCGCGCTCAAAGGTGATCTTCCAGTTCCCGGACCAGAGGACCGCTCCGAAAAAGACCCGTCCGGTCAGCTCGTCCGCACTGCCGTCGTCCAGCGCGAAGAACGGCACATGGAACGGTCCGGAAAGGCCGGTCCGGCTTTCAATGACAAATTTGCCCGGAGTCAGATTCTGCCGGACGGGAAGTTCCTCCATGAGTCCGTGTCCGCCGAGATGGGTCGCCCGCCAGTCCACCACGTCCGACGGAAGATGCCACGCCGCCGATGCGAAATTCTCCAGAACCAGTTCTTCCGTCCCTTCATTCGTGATCGTCCAGGACCGTTCCAGCAGACGCTTCCGGAGCGTGTAGCGGAGATTCAGAACCACTGGATGACGCTGTTCCCGGAAACGCAGAATCAGGGTGTCCTCCGTGCATTCGCAGGACTCATAGCGGAAGTCGGAGGCGCGGATCCCGTCGGCGTAGGTGATTTTCAATGCCGATTCGTCGAAAAACTTTCCGCCGAACACGGGCAGTTCACTGAACATGCGGCTGGTCCGGTCGGTGGGCCACTGAAGCTGTCTCTGCCGTTCCTCCGCCGTCGGAAGATCTTCCGGCGACTCCAGGGGCGCACCCCAGTGAAGATTGACCGGAAGACCGGTCTCCATCCGTTCCAAACCGTAGCTCATTGCGTCGTTCGAGAGCAGAAAGCGTCTGCTGTCGGAAGCAATCTGGATTCTCATTGTGTGTTATTCTCCTTTCAGACACCATTCGACAATTTCATCCACGTTGCCCGTGGCAAGATTCAATGTTGTATCCGCGCCGCCGTAATAGATGCGCAGTTCCCGGGTCGCGGGATCGACCACCCCGCCGGTGGCGAACACCACCTCCGGAATGACTCCGTTGTGTTCATACTCCGTTTCCGGCGTCAGAAGATAATCGTTCATCCGTCCGATGATCTTTCCGGGATCCTCCAGGTTCAGCAGGAGCGCCCCCAGACTGTACCGGAAGCCGCAGAAGGTGTTCTGCACGCCGTGAATGATTTCCAGATAGCCCTTCTCCGTCCGGATCGGAACGGTCGGACCGATCTTCAGGTTGTTCCACGGCGAAAAATCCCGCTTCTGAAGCGGACGGTATTCCCCCCAGTGGATCAGATCCGGCGAACGCGAAATCCAGATGTGCGCAAACGACTTCTCGTACGGCGCTCCCAGACTGTACGGACGGTCCAGACGGACATACTTCCCCCCGATCTTCTCCGGAAAAAGACATGGAACCCGGTTGTGCGGAAGCGCGATGATTTCCACCGGTTCGACCGTCTCGAAATCCTCCGTCCGGTACAGCAGCGCGCAGCAGCCCCACTCCGAATTCGCCGGACGGATGATGTAGCAGCAGTTCTCTTCCGGAAACCAGGTCACCCGGCAGTCGATCGGATGAAAATCCAGTTTCCCGAACCGGCGTTCCGGATCCACTTCAAACAGCGGTTTCTCCCGGATGGTGAAGTGAATGCCGTCGCGGCTCTCCGCCAGATGACAGCGGGCGTGCTTCTCGTTCCGCGGAATCACCGACAGAAGAAGAAGCGTTCTCCCGTCCGGCGTCATGACCTGTCCCGGATTGAACACCTGATCCGCCTTGCACCAGGGGAACTCCTCCGGTCGCAGAATCGGATTTCCTTCATACCGCAGCAATCGTGATTTCATCCATCCGCTCCTTTTTTTGCGTCGTTGACTGCCTTCCTCCCCGCGGAGGCGTTTTTCTGTTCCTCTCTGTTAATGTGAACCGGAATCCGGAAAAAGCAAGATCCCCTCTTCCGTTCTGAACGCAAAATAAAACAAAAGAAACGCAAGAAAAGCAAAAAAACTTCAGCGTTCCGGCGGAGGCACGGAGACCGATCCACGTTCATGGATCAGGCAGTCCACACGGACATCGGAGGAAACCTTCTCTTTCCGGATCAGACTTTCCAGCATGTCGAACGCCCGTTTTGCCAGCAGAGGGAAATTCTGCTGAATGGTGGTCAGCGGCGGATCCAGAAAGCGGCTGAAGCGCGGAACCTCCCAGCAGATCAGCGAAAGATCCTCCGGAACCCGCAGTCCGCACAGACGGGCCGCCGCAAGCGCTTCCACCGATTCGCTCTCTCCGCAGTTGATGATCGCGGTCAGTCCCCTGCCGGTCATTTCGCGGATCGACGCATAAAGATAGGGGATCGGCTGATCGAATGTCCCGTACTCCCGGAAATGGACGGACGACACCGGATCCAGTCCGTAGACGGATCGACACTCTTCAAAGGCCGCTGCGCGTTCCCGATTGCTTTCCGTGTTCCGGTCCCCGTTGATCAGCAGTCCGATCTTCCGGTGTCCGTACGCCGCCAGCAGGGCTACCGCGCTCCGGATTCCCCGGCCGATGTCCGAACAGACCGAATAGATGTCCGCAATATGCCACGAGAAGTCGTTGACGCAGACCACCGGAAGAACCACCTTCAGATTCCGGACCGCCTGCGAGGAGAAATCAAACGACAGAATCCCCGAAATGTTCCGTTCCCGCAGAATGTCCGCCTGATCGGAAAACACGATCTCCAGCAGGCAGTTTCGTTCAATCGCCTCCTGCCGCATCGCGTCCAGCATGTTCAGCGAGTACCACGCCAGGCCCAGTTTCGTATCGGGAAGAAGAATCGCGTAAACGGGGGTTGTCCCGCTCCGGTAGCCGAGCTCCCGCGCAGTCTGAAGAATGGAGGCCGCCGCGGCGGGGGAGACCCCGGGACGGTTGTTCAGCGCCCGTGAAACGGTCGAGATATTGTATCCTGTTGCCGCCGCGATCTCCCGGATGCCGCCGTTTGCCGATGCTTTCCTCATTGTTCTCTGCTCTCCCCGTGTTGATGCCGCGGGTAATGTAGTGGTCCGCGGCGGAAATGTCAATTCCGGTCCGGTTTCCGGACTCCCCGGTGCGCCCGGGCCTCCAGCGGATTTTCCGGCCAGTCGTGTTTCGGATACCGGCCGCGGAGATCCTTGCGGACCAGAAAGTAGCTGCTGGTCCAGAAATGGCGGAGATCGGAGGTCGTCTGAACCGGACGCATCGCCGGGGAGAGCATCTGAATGGTGACCGGCACACGTCCGTTGAGAAGGCGCGGCGTGTCCAGCATCCCGAACAGCTCCTGCAGCTTGGCCTGCATCTTGTAGAAGGTCTCCGATCGGGCGTAGGCGTCGTCGGCCATCAGCATGGCGG
>ERZ824600.1435-NODE-1435-length-29344-cov-3.924955_pt1 | contig 29344 bp, 20 predicted proteins | sample MGYA00519933_ERZ824600 | MGnify/ENA primary metagenome ERZ824600 (study PRJEB31778, sample SAMEA3449178) | human gut metagenome | biome: human gut; feature: human-associated habitat; material: faeces | place: United Kingdom | collected 2010/2012 ... | reverse complement strand
GGCTTTTCGGTGACGAATGTGACGCGCTTTTTGGAATGCAGCGATTCGCGGATTATTTCCGGCAGTCTGTGGTGCATATCCGTGCCGAATACGAAATCGACATACGGGTAGCTTTTATATATCTGCTCGCGGCGGTGTTCGCCCTGGGCCATGCAGCCGCACAGCCCGATCCGCAGGCTGCGGTCAAGCTCCTTGCGCTTTTTGAACTGACCTGCTTCGGAAAGCGCGCGTATTTCCGCGTGTTCGCGTATCGCGCAGGTGTTGATGATTATCACATCCGCTTCGCCGCTGTCGTGCGTGACGGTGTATCCGCAAAAGGCAAGCAGACCGGCTATACGTTCGCTGTCGTTTTCGTTCTGCTGGCAGCCGAAGGTTATCACGCACGCCTTTTTGCCCTCCGTTTCGGCACGAAGCGACACGGCGATCTCTTTTTGGCGTTCCAGCTCGGAACGCGGCACAAAAATATCGTTCATCAGAATAGTGTTCCCGCAGTAATGTAGATTTTCATGAGATTTTCGTTTTCGAAGAGCTTTTCGCGTTTTACAAATCCCTCCGAAGCGCTTGCGTGTACTATCTCGCCTTCGCCCAGATAAAGGGCGACATGGCGATTGAAGAATACAAGATCGCCGGTTTTCGCTTCCTCCAAGGGTATCCTTCGCAGGTTCGGGGATCTGTCGATATCGGCATCACGCCAGATGTTCACGCCGTTGAAACGGTAGGCGTTGAAGCAAAGCCCGGAGCAATCCACACCGAAAAAGCTGCGCCCGCCCCAGCGGTACTGTACGCCGAGGTATTTAAGAGCCGTCGCGGCAATGGCTTCGCGCAGTTCGGGTTCGCTTTTGCCCTTTACGGCATCTATGCGCGCAATATGGCTTTTGCGGATGTAATATATCCGCTTGCTCGGCAGGACGGCAAAGCCGTAATTTTTCTCGCTTTCCGAAAACCCCACATCGATCCTTGCGCCCATCGGAAGCGTTATCGGGCATTTGCGGAAATCGCTTCCTTCGAAGTGCAGGTCGGCAAAAGGAACCGTGACGGTGAACGCGGCATCGTGGAGCTTTTCGAAAAGCTCCTGCTTTATCACCCAGCCTTCGTATCCGTAATCGCTTTTTATATGGCAGAATCCGCCTTTTTCGCCGATTATTTCGACTTCCTCGCCGAACAAAAGCTCGTCTGCCTGCTCGGACACAAGCTCGGGTTCCCTGTAAACCGTTGCAACGGGGACGCATACGACCATTATGAGATTACCTCCGAAAAACAAAATTTTGGCGCGGATATAGTTTTTGCTTCTTCAAAAAATATAACCGTGAAAGGAGTTGAAAAAATGAAGATATTAAGCAAAGTGCTGTGCGCGCTGCTTGCCGTTTTCTGCGGCGGCGTACCTGCGGCGGCATACGGGAGTACCGAAAAAATAATGTGGTATTACCGCCCGACAAAGGACCATTCCCGCCCTACGGTGCTGGACGGCAGCGGAATGCCGGATGAATACGGTGCGCTGTACCTCGGCGCGGAGGACGAAAAGAAGATATACCTTACCTTTGATGCCGGTTACGGAAACGAAAACGTGGAAAGCATTCTTAATACGCTCAAAAAGCATAATGCGACGGCGGCGTTCTTTATTCTGCCCGGGATAATCAAAAACAGCCCGGAGCTTGTCATGCGGATGGCGGAGGAGGGGCATACAGTATGCAACCATACAAGCAGCCACGGCGATATGTCGAGAATAACCGATATAGAACGTTTCAAAGCCGAGCTGACAGGGCTGGAGGAGCTTTACCGCGAAAGGACAGGGCATGAAATGACAAAGTATTTCCGCCCGCCGGAGGGTTCGTTCAGTATAAAAACGCTCGAATTCTGCAAAGAGCTCGGTTATACCCCGGTGTTCTGGACATTTGCCTACCCGGATTGGGATATGAAACGCCAGCCGGACCCGGCAGCCTCTGTGCAGAAGGTGCTTTCCGGCGTGCATGACGGCATGGTCATGCTGATGCACCCTATGTCCCGCACAAATGCGCTGATTCTCGATGGGGTGCTCACAACGCTCGAAAACGAGGGGTATACCTTCGGTACGCTCGATGAGCTCGCGGAATGCAACCGGCGCTGAACCGATTCATTATATTATACTCTTATCCGGCACGGAAATCAACAGAAAAAAGCCGAAACGGGTGAAAACTTCGCCCGCTTCGGCTGACTGTCATACCGTCTGGAAAAGACAGAATTTAAGATAATTCGTTTCGGGCACACCCAAAAGTATGGGGTGATCGGGCGCGGCGTGGCGGAATTCGATCAGCTTCAGGCGGAAACCTGCATCCTTCGCGGCGAGCATGACCGTTTTGATAAACAATTCGTCGCTCATAAAGTGCGAACAGGAGCAGGTCGCGAGATACCCTCCGCGCGGAAGCAGCTTCATGGCACGGTAGTTTATTTCGCGGTAACCGCGCTCGGCGCCGGACACCGTCCTGCGCGATTTTGTAAAGGCGGGCGGGTCGAGTATTATCATATCGTATTTCGCGTGCTGCTCGCACAGCTCGGGCAGCAGCTCGAAAACGTCGGCGCATTTTACGTCGAGACGGTCGGAAAGCCCGTTTCTTTCGGCGTTTTTCTTTACCGCCTCGCAGGCAAATTCCGAAACATCCACCGCCGTCACGCTCTTTGCACCGCCTTTGAGCGCGTTCAATGCAAAAGAACCGGTGTGCGTGAAGCAGTCGAGTACCGTCATCCCGCCGCATATCCGTGCGACGGCAAGCCGATTGTATTTCTGGTCGAGGAAAAATCCGGTTTTTTGCCCGTTTTCAACGTCCACATCGTAAAGAATCCCGTTTTCGGTTATACCTGCCACCGGGTGTGCGGCGGAGCCGTACCAGCCCTTGTATTGCGGTATGCCTTCAAGAACGCGCAGCGGGGATTCGTTTCGTTCGTATATCCCGCGTATGCCGGGTATAAGTGATAAAAGTGCGGAATATATGTGTTCCTTCACTCTTTCCGCGCCGACCGAAAGTATTTCGGCGACAAGCAGATCGCCGTAACGGTCCACCGTTACTCCGGGCAATCCGTCCGCTTCGCCGAATATCAGCCGGCAGCATTCAAAATCGAAACGCATCACCGTTTTGCGGTAGCTCACGGCATAACCCACGCGCCTTGCGAAAAAGGCACCGTCGAATTTGTCGTTCGGATTGTCGGAAAGCAGGCGCACTCTTATGCGGCTGTTATCGCTGATAAACCCCGCGCCGAGCCAGTTGCCCTTTTCACCGAACGCATCGACAATACAGCCGTTTTCGTGTTCATCGGCGCTTATCACTTCGCCTTCGTATATCCAGGGGTGCCCGTTTTTCACGGATGCTTCGCCCTTTTTTGTTATTATCGCCTTCGGGTAGGGGCGTTCCTGCTTCATGTTTGTACGACCTCGCTTTCCGGATCTCTCCGCAAGGCTGATTATATATCCGAAGCGGGAAAAAAGCAAGCGTTTATACGCGCGAATAGCTTCTTATCTTTTCGATCGCGCTTTTTTCGAGCCGGGAAACGTAAGAGCGGGATATGTTCAGCATTTTTGCGACATCGCGCTGAGCATAGCTTTTTCCGCTTTTGCTCAGCCCGTAACGCAGTACCATTATCCTGCGCTCACGCTCGGTCAGCACCGTCTTTATCGCGCGTTCGATCTTTTCCAGCCGCAGCTTGCGGTCGATGGTATCCACGATGTCGTCCGGCGCGGCGATTATTTCAAGGTAGGTCAGCGGGTTACCGTCCTTATCGATATCCACGCTGTCGTTCACGGACATAACGCCCGCGTGCTTCTTTTGCGCACGGAAGTACATAAGTATCTCGTTTTGCAGGCATTTGCCGGCATATGTCGCAAATCTGGCGCCGTTTTCGGCATCGAAGCTGTCGATAGCCTTTATCAGCCCGATGGTCCCTACGGAGATCAGATCGTCCTGATCGCGCGAGGAGGTATAGTATTTTTTTACGATATGCGCCACGAGCCGCAGATTGTGCTCGATCAGCCGGTTCCGTGCCGCGGCGTCGCCCGCGCGGCTTTTCCGGAAAAGCTCACGCTCCTCCTCCTTCGGCAGCGGCGGCGGGAAGGAATGTGTGTCGGAGGTACGGAGTATCAGGCAATAGCATTTTGATATCAGCCCGAGCAAAAACGAAAGCATAAAATCACCTCCGGAAATAATTATGCTTCTGCCGGCGGCGAAATTACACGTTCACGCATTTTCGGGCGGAAAAAGGGCGATAATAATCACATAACGGAATAAAAAGGAGATATATGTATGAAAAAACTCATAAGACTGCTGCTGCTTACCGCGCTTGCCGCGGCAATGCTCCGCGGCGGGAACGCGCTTGCACGCGGAGGCGATACGGCGCCGATATCGGTCGGCAGGCAATACCGTCTGGTCACGCCCGCATCGGAGGCATATCCGGATGACGGAAAGCTCCTTACGGACAGAGCGTTCGGCGCGAAAAATACCGAAACCGGCAGGTATTATTCATCCGGCAGGTATGTCGGCTTTCACCACGGCGCAGAGGACGGCAGTGCCGAATATGTCATTATACTCGATCTCGGAAAGAGCTATAACGATATAACCTCCTTTTCGGCAGGATACCTGAACGAGCCGGAAGTCGGTATCTTTGCGCCGAAGCAGATAGATTTTGCCGTTTCGGAGACCGAAAACGGAGAATACACCGATATCGGCTCGCTCGTTACGGAACGCTCGGCAAATGAAAAGCCCGGGCAGAGCTATGTTTCCACCCTTGCCGCGGACGGTGCGGAGGGGCGCTATGTCCGCGTGACGGTGCACGGACTGGGCAGCTATGCGGATGCTTCCGGTGCGGAGCATATTGCGTCGTGGACGTTTATCGACGAAATATCCGTCGCTTCCGCCGCGCAGGGCGGCACGGGGGATACGCCGCAGACGGGCGATCGGAATATAAGCGCACTCCTGCCCGCAGCCGCGGCGCTCGCGGCGATAAGCCTGCTGCTTTGCGGCATGAAGAAGCGCGTTTTCCGCGCGCGCGGGTAAATCCCGGGTGCGGCTCCGAAATATTTGCAATGCCGGTTTGCACTTCGGAGCCGCACAATTACCGCAATCCGCCGTGATAAGTATTGCAATTTACAATAAAGCGCGCAAGGAATACAATATAAAAAATAACATACAAACGGAAGGATCTTGAAATGAGACGCACAATCGCATTACTTATCCTGCTGATCATGCTCATGCCGCTCATGTTCGCCTGCGGCGGGGAAGAGGATCTCAGCATCGACTTGAACTCATCCACGGCAAGCACGGACAGCGATCCCGAGGTTCCCGTAAAGGACTTCGGCGGTCGGGAATTCCGCGTTCTCTGCCATGATTTCAGCGCCGGCTCCAGCACCGTGCTCGGGTTTACCGGTGAAGTCATTTATTCCGACGAAAACCCCACGTCTATCGATGAAGCCAAAAAAGCCGTTGTCGAGAAGATACAGTCCGATTATAACTGCAAAATAACCGGCGATCTTCAGGCATCGGGTATCATGGATACCGTCCGCAACAGCGTTGCAAGCGGCAAACCGGATTACGAGCTTGTATTTCCCGTCACCGCCGATGCGGCAAGCCTTGCTCTGGACGGCCAGCTTACCGATCTTAAAACCGTTTCCACCATCGACCTTTCCGCACCCTGGTGGGATCAGAACTCGGTAAAGGATCTTTCGCTCTGCAACAAGCTTTATTTCGTGATGGGCGATATCAACCTTTACGATAACCAGGGCACATGGGTCATGCTGTTCAACAAGACTCTTAAGGAAAAGCTCGGCATACAGGACGATTTTTATCAGCTTGTGCGCGATGACAAGTGGAATTTCGATACCTTTGCCGAAATCTGCCGCCGCGACGGCATCAGCCGCGATCTGAACAGCGACGGTGTCATGGACGAAAAGGACCAGTGGGCGTTCGGTACGGAAAGATTCAACATTTATGTTTCCTATGTTTCCGCCGGCAGGAACATTGCCGATAAGGACAAGGACGACGTTCCCTATCTTTCGGTGCTCGATAACATGGAAGCCACAACGAATGTGCTTATGAAGGTGCTCGATTTCTATAATGACAAGAACACCGTCATCACCGCCGACGTTTCGCCCTATCTTGAAAAGTACGGCGATGAAGTATGGCGCGATACGGTTCACAAGGCATTTATCGAAGGGCGCGAGCTGTTTTATATGTGCGGACTTATACTCAATACCTCCTTCCGCAAAATGAAGGATGATATGGGCATACTTCCCATTCCGAAGTTCGATCCCGCGCAGGACAGATATTATCACACCGTTTCTCAGGCGAATTCGGATGTAATGTGCATTCCCGCAGGCTTTTCGGAAAGCGAGCTTGACGATATAGGCTTGCTTGCAAGTGCGCTCTCGCGCGAGTCGAAGAAGGTCGTTACCCCCGCTTATATGGATGTCCAGCTCAAATACCGTGATGCAAAGGACGAGGAATCCGGCGAAATGCTCGATATCATCTTTGCTTCCCGTACGTTCGATGTCGGCTCGATGTACAACTGGGGCGGACTGCTTTACGATTTCATGTCGCTCGATACAAATGTCGTTTCCCGATTCGAAGCCGATGCAAATGCCGCACGCACGGCGCTCGAACAGGCTATCGAAAACGCAAAAACCAAGTAACGTAATACGGAATAACAAAACCGCACCGCGATGAACGGTGCGGTTTTTGTTTTGCGGTTTCAGGCGCCTGTCTTTTTGCCGAGCCGGATGGAGTAAACGGTAAGCACCGCGAATATCATGCAGCTTATCACGTTCAACACCTGCTGCGGATATACGCTTATTCCGAACAGCATATTGCCGTTTGATTCGATATAAGCGACAAGCTTCGACATGGCAAGCGATGATAAAAATCCGGAAAGCCCGCCGAATGCCGATTGCCACGCGATCGCATCCGTTCGGCATTCATCCGGTATGGCGCGGAAGGAAAGGTTCAGCATACCGCCGTCCATCCCCGCGGATGCCATTGCGAACAGGCAGTAATAAACGGCAAATACCGGCTTGCCGTTGCCGGGCAGCGCAAAGACGTTTATCATAAACGCCGCTGCGGAAACGGCAAAGCAGGGTGCAAGCATTTTGTACCAGCCCTTTTTATCCGCATAAAAGCCCAGCGGCACCGATACCGAAATGCGGAATACGCTGTAAAGCACGGTGAGCAGGGAAACGAATGTCATAGAAAAGCCGAGCACGTTCCGCTGGTAAGCGCCGCTGAAATCGTTTGCCGCTATCGCAGCCCGGTAAAGTATATTTGCAAGCAGTGTCTGCACAAACGCTCTTCTGCACATCGTGGTGCGCCAGGAACGCTTTATGTTTTCGCGGAATGAAACTGCCTGCACATTGACGTTTTCCGGTTCCTTTTCGCGGATGAGCATCATGAACACCGTGTTCATCACCATAAGCACGGCAGCGGTTATGCCGCATATGATAAAGCTTCCGCGGATATCGCCGCGCGCCTGGTATCCGTCTATAATGCGCCCCATTACAAAGCTGAACACCGCGCCGCCCGCAATGGAAACTATTTCCTTCCACGCGGTGAAAACGCCGATCTTTGAATTGGGCACATTGGACATCTGCCACGCCATGCGGAAGGGGTTCGGAAACCACATCAGCGCGTTTCCGAGCGTTATAAGTACAACAAACAGCGTGCTGCGTATTCCGGGCGGAATATCGAAGAAGGGAGTGAAATAGAGCAGTACGAAGCAAAGCTCGTTCAGCGTGGTCATTATTATGACCATCCGCTTTACCCGCATCCGCCTGCGTATCAGCAGTACGGCGAATATTTCGGCGGATATCGTCAGCGTTGCCATGGAGGAAATGACCCCTTGCGTTGCGGTGGAAAATCCGAGCTGATTGAGCAGGTTTGTCAGGAATGTCGATGTTGTCGCAAGAACCAGACAGTATTCGAGCATTGCCTGGATAATATATGAAGCCCTGCTTATCTTCCCGTCGGGGTCGTATTCCCGCCGCGTGCTTGTGTTGATCTCAGTCTGCAAGCGATTGCCCTCCGTTTATCGGCGAACAGCCGTATTTTTTCCGATATGCACGGTAAAACACCGAATAATCATTGAACCCGCTTGCGTAACAGGCATTTGTTGCCGAAACGCCGGAGGATATCAGGTGTCTCGCGTTTATCAGCCGTTTTGTGATGATATAATCCCACACCGTTGTCCCGGTCGCCTTTTTGAATATACGGCACAGGCTCGGCTTGCTGATATAAAAGCCCTGCGCGATCTCTTCCAGACTTATATCATCCTTTATATGCAGGTTGATAAAATTGATTATCGCAACCGCGCGTGAATCGTCGTTCTTATCCTCATCACGGTGGCAGTAGGCGATATATATCTCGTTCAGCAGCGGCAGCAGGTTGGAAAGCACCTGCAGGCGCCGGTCCTCGCTTTCCGCCGTCATGCCGTCGATATAGTTGCGGTAGGAGGCATTGCGGAAATCCTGGGAACGGAATCGGTTCAGGTAACCCGCATCGCGGTTGCAGAACGGCTGGGCAAGCCTGCCGAAAGGGTCGATCGCGGAGAAGAGATTCATGTTGAAATGGCAGATTATTCTGTCATACGGAGCATCCGGCGAAATTTCGATAAAGTGCGATTCCCCCGGGCGGAAGATAAATACATCCCCGCCTTCGGGCCGGTATTCGCGACCTTCGATGTGAAATACACCCTTTCCGCTCTGGAAGCAGAGTACTTCGTATTCGTCGTGCATATGCATTTTGTATTCGGATGGATCCGGGCGTTCGTCATAGGAATGATCCGAACGGAGATCCTCGTCTATCAGTTCGTAAATGACCGACATGGTAATACCTCTCGGTTGTAATAATTCATGCGCCGAATATCCGCCGCATCGTTACGGCAAATGTCGAAACGTCAAATGCCGGCTGTATTTCGTCCTCGTGCAGCGCGGCATAGTCGAGCGTGAGCTTCCACAGCTCAAGCGCGCGTGTGTCGTTCCCGCGCGCCTTTTCGGCGGCTGCCGCAGCAAGCCGCTTCATTATTCCGGCGTGTATTGCCAGCATACGCAACGACTGTTGTACATCGGGCGATGCTTCGGTTTTCGCATATTCTGCCGCCGATGCCTCCGCGATCTTTGCCGCATATGCTGCGGCATCAAGCTCGTGCGCATGGGAGGGAAGGTAGTACGGCCGCCCGCCGCAGAAGCGTTCGCCGCGCATATATGCCGGGTCGAAGCACGCGCTCAGAGTATCCAAATAATCCGATACCCGTTCCGCACCGCTGCCGAAGCAATGCTCAAGCACATCGCGCTTCAATGCCGCCGTATCGGTGCTTTGATCAAAGGCGGTGAAGGCAAATAGTATTTCGGGGAACGGTGTCGGAAGGAAGCTGCGCTGGGTCTGATCCTCGATAATGCCGCTTATTCCGTGCTTTCCGAGCGAAACGATATCGCTTTTCAGCACCTTTTCCGTGGCGCTGTACCCCGGGTCGAGATAATGATCCCACATGAAATGGTATTCGTAAACCATTATATCGCCGCCGAATACTTCGCGCCAGGAATCGAGATAAGCAAGGTTCTGTGCCATCCCGCGCGGCATTTTCAGCCGGTTGCGTTCATAGGGCTGCAGTGCGCTTTTGTCCGCTTCGACGGCATAGGATTCGCCGTATGTCCGCGTTATCGGTGCGAAAAGCAGGATAAAACGGCTTTTGTTTTCAAGCTTTACCGCTTCCGGGCGCCAGAAAAGGTCGTAATAAGCGATAAACGCAATGCGGGTTTTCAGACCGCGGCGTGTAAGCTCTTTATCAAGCTCGTTAAGAAGCATGACATAGTAGTCCGCAGGGCGGAGTTTTGTGCATTCCTGACATTCGCAGTGGTTGTTCGTTTCGTCCGCAAGCCACACATGAAGCACACCCACCTCCGGGTGGCTTTCGGCATATGCGGCGATGTGATTCCGCATCAGCTCGCGGGCGCGAGGGTTAGACATACATATATTCGTGTTCAGCGGAATGCCGCCGTAAAGCTCGCGCCTGCCGGAAAGCATTGCGAAGAATTGCTTCGTCTCCTCCGGTACGGGGGCATTTACGGCTTCCCAGTCCGTTCCGTTTATTCCAAACGGCTCGCACGTCCATCCGTGCCCCATATCGTGCAGTATCAAGCCGCGCTTTACGATCTCGCGCGCCATTCTGCGCTTGAAATCGCGTACAGTGTCCATGCCGACGGGTTCCGGCTTTTTGTGTGCGTTGTCGCGGTGGGAATACCAGCGGTCGAAGAAGCAAAACGGTACTTCGAATTCAAGCATATATGAATTCATAAAGTTTTTTGCCGACCAATCTATGCTTTCGAGCATATTTTCGATGCTTACCGCGCCTTCTATGCACTGCCCGCGGTAGCGTATATCCGCGGTGTGGCTGTAAACGACCGATTCCGCCGCTTTCCGCGGGATATATTCGCCGCTCCGGCCAGGTCGCAGAAATCGGCAGCCGTTTTCGTAAAGAAAGCGATAAACGGCAAAAAGCACGCTTCTGGGGTTGCTCCCGGCTATAATATTGTCGCTTTTCGTGTCGATATAAACGGCATCGTCAAGCTCCGAGTCGGCTATATCGTCGCTGCGGATGCCGAATTGCGTAAAAAGTCCTATGCGATATTCGGCGGAACCCTCAGGCGACATCATCAAAAGGTATTTTTCCAGTTCGCTTGCTGCAAAATCCATTGCTTCGCAGCTTTTGCCGGCAATAGTGATAATGTATGGCATGGCGGTTTATTCTTTTGCTGTGATCGAATAAAAGCGGCATATGCCCTCGCAGGCATCCACACCGGAATAATACTTTTCCGGCAGATCTTCGATCCGCAGGAAGAAGCTCCTTTCGCCGTGCGTGACGGTTATTCCGTTTTCCTCGAATGCTGCGGAAAACTCCTGCATTTCGCTGCCGTCCACATCGTAAGGCATGCCGAAAAGCTTTTTCCAGGTAACGGAATTTCCGTCGTAAAACATACGCCAGACGTTTATTCCGTTTTTCCAAAGCACGATTTCGATATAATTGCCGAACCTAAGCTTCCCGTTTTTGTCGCGTTCAAGCTCTTCGGCAAGCACTATAAGCGGCGCCGCTTCGCCTTCGAATCGGCAGCGGGTGCTTATCCGCCCCCCGCGGGCGAGCGCCCGCGGGGAAAAGACGGAGATGTTTTCGAACCCGTATTCGTTGTTCGGGTCGGCGCGGTTGCGGACATGATCCGCCTCCGCGATAAATTCGGGGAACACCTCATAACGGCGTGTGTAGCCGTATACGAGCTTATCCTCCCAGCTTCCTTTTGTAAAGTGTATCGTTTCCATAATTTGCTTATTTACTTTTTGCGTTTTATCAGAACAAAGGCAACAACCGCGCCCGCAACAAGCAAAACGGTTATACAGATGATTATTATCGCCGTCGTGCCGATACCGTTCGTGCCGCCGCTGCATGCATCGGCAGGTGTGGATTCATCGCCTGCTGCGGATGTGATATCGTCCGCTGCGGAGCTTTCTTCATCCGGTATTTCGCCGTCCACAAGCTGCCCGTTGGCGTTCAGCACACGGAGCACGCTGTTCAGTCCGCCGATAAGTACTTCGTTTGCCTTTCTGTCGCGGACATAGGTGTTTATGGCTTCGCGCAGCTCTTCCACGCTCGCATTGGATACCTTTGCTTTTGTGAGCTTTTCATAAGCGGCAATGACCTTTTCGGCTTCGTCACCGCTTATCACGCCGGAGGCGAGTATATAGTCGCGGATACGTTTGATCTCGTTTTCGGCAAGCAGCTTTGCCGCATTTTTGTCGAGCGGGGCAAGTGCGCGTGCCGCATAGAGCGTGTCGAGATCGGTACCGGACATTTTGAGCAGGAAGTTCCCGGCTTCAAAGAAGGCGCTGCCGTCGGTGCCTACGGCTTCGTTATATACCGCCTGCGCGGCAAGAATTCTGCTCGTAAGCTTGCCCGCATATGCGCCGAGGCCGATGCAGAGCAGGGTCTTTTCGCCGCAAAGCCCGTTCAGCTCGGCGATACGGGCATCGTAGCCCTCATCATAGCACATGGGGTGAAGTATGTCTATTATTCCGTCGGCAAGCCAATCTTCATAATACTGGTAGTTGTCGTTGTATGCAAGGTTTTTCTCGGGCACCACGTCAACGGCAAGCTTTACGTTAGGCGCGGTGGCATCCACAAGCTCGCGGATGGAATGAACCATGTCGGTTACGAAGGAGGCGCGGTAATCTCTCCAATCCTGGGTGTAGCGCTTGTCGTAATCGTATTTCGGGGTGAAGCCGTATTTTTCCTCAAAGCCCTTCACAAGCCCTTCGTTGTAGCCCCAGTCCTCCGCGGCACGGGCGAAATAGCGGATATAGTCAAGCTCGAATACGTCTATATCGTAGTTTTTGAGTATGTGCTCGTAATACCCGAGCAGGCATTCCTTTGCTTCGGCATTTGCCGGGTCGATCATATAGAAGTTGCCGTCGGAATCGGAGGGGAGTGTCTTGCCCTCGGAATTCACGCTCTGCCATTCGGGCTTTTTGTATGCAATGCAGGCGGAGGAATCCTCGCGGTTCTGTGTGCCGACATTGTAGACCGACATCCACAGGTGGATCTCCATGCCCCTGTCGCGGCAGGCTTTTATGTAGGCGTTGAGAATATCAAAGCTCTTCCACTGCGGATTGGTTTCGAAAAGGCTGCCCTCCGGCACGGAGGTTATAACATAGTTGTTGAAGATCGCTTCGACGGAGATCATGTTTATCCCGGCATCGTAAAGCTTTTCGACAAGCTCTTCTACCTCTGCCGCGTTGCTCTGCGTCGGGCGGAGCCATACACCGCGATATCCCGCGGGGCGGCTTTCGGTGAAGGTGAGCGCGAGTACAGCCGCTTCGCTTTCAACGGAGTTCACGGCACGCTCGTATTTTCCCGCATCCTTGTCGCTTTCGAAATCCGCCGTGGCTTTCTCGGCATCCTTTTTCAGGGCTTCGATCTTTTCCTTTGCAGCATCGCTGTCGAACATACGGTATGCGGAGACGGCGGCGTTGTATTTGTCCTCAAGAGTCTGCATTGCAAGCTCCAGACGGTATGTCAGCGTGGCGGAGCCGTATGTCAGCGTGAGCGTCGTGCCGTCGAGCTTCGCCGCCATGCCCACCTTGATATTGTCGCGGATCCAGTCCATGCCGTCGCCGTTGCCGGAAATGACAAAGCAGCCCATGCCTGTCGGGACGGCGTTGTTGTTGCCGCCGACGGAAACTACAATGCCGTTTTTGACAATGGCTTCAATGCCCCATTCGTTTGTTTCGGTGGTTTCAACGTTCTTGTAAATGATTATCTTGCCCGCTTCGCGGTAGACATTCGTGCCGTCGATCTCCTTTGTGACGGTGTAATCAACGGGCCCGTTGTCGCCCTTGGGGGTGTCCGTCACGGTGATGGTCATTGCGCCCTTGTCAAAGTAGACATAGCTGCCCGCGGCAATGTATTCCATGACATTGTCGGCATTCTGGTCCTTTGTGCGGTCGTCCTGGTTGTTGTGGCCCGAAACAACGAACCCGCCTGCGGGTATTTCGCTGTTGCCCTTTCGGTCGACGGAAATACATTTGTTGTCCGCTCCGATGACAGCCTCCGCACCCCATTCGTTGGAGGCGGTGGTCTTGCCGTTTGCGCTGTCGTAAATGATCAGCTCGCCGTTTTCGCGGTAACGGTTCACACCGTTCACCTTGAGCGTGACTTCATAAGCCGAAGCACGAAGCGGTATTGCCGCCGCAAGCGTTGCCGCGGCAATCGCAAGACAGAGAATAAGAGATAAAACGCGTTTCATTTTTCTTTTTACCTTTCTTTTATTTTGTCTATTGTGTCGCCCATCTCGGCAACAGGTTTATCAAAGATGGAAAGATTGTAAAGCCCGATATCCGCGCAGTCCTTTTTGAACTGCTCTGCATCCAGATTTATGTATCCGAAGGAATAGCGAAGGTAGCGCATACATACCTCGAGCATCTTTATGCGCTGCCTGTAAACGCCGTCGCTTGCCTCGTATGCGGCGTTTATCATACCGTACAGCCGCTTTGTAAGCTCGTCCGTCCACACATCGCCGTTGTTTATGTGCAGCCCGCCGAAGCAGGTTTCGCATTGGTCATAAACGCCGACATAGCGCGAATCCACGAATTTGCTCCTGCGGTAGGCGATCGTCTTTTCGGAACGGTAAACGGCGATCGTTTCGTTGAAGTATTCAAGTACCGCTTTTGCCTGCTTGCCGTAATAGGCTTCGAAAAACCTTTCCGTCGCCGCCTTCACGTCCGCTTCCGCATTTTCGGCAAGCAGCGAGCGGAGATAGAATTTGTAAGGGTAAAAGGGAGTTCCGCTTCCGTTCGTATGCTCCACGCAGTTGCCCTGTGTGTAAACATAGCTCACGCCGATATCCCGCAGGAAGCGGTAATTTTCCTGCATGCAGGATACGGTATCGTTGATGAGCGAATAATTGTAATAGGGGCAATCGTAAAGATAAACCTGGAAATCGCTCCCCGAAACCGCCGCCCATCCGCGCATCTGATCATATATGGAATGGTAGCAGTAAAACGCCTTCTTTTCCGCGGCGCCGTTTTCGTCGCACACCGTGCGGTAGCCGACACATTCCTCATCAAGCTGCGAATTGTTGTTGTATATAAAATCGTAATCAATGCTTCTGTCCGAGCGGTTTATATGGCAGTGCGGATCGTTGTAGGCATGGTAGGTGCACGCCTTTATCGGGGCGTACATTATGCAGCAGTTTTTGTTGCATCTGATTGAGGGAACGGGAACGCCGTTTTCGTCCTGCTCCCATTCGTCGTAAAAATAATGCTTTCCGTTGATATCGCGGCAGAACTTTTCCTTGTTTGCAAAACGTATCGGCGGTTCGGAAAGCCCGTTGTATGCCAGACCGACAAGTACATAATCGGTTCTCACGGGGGAAAGGTGTTCGCGTATGTATTCATCCACCTTGTTCATGAACAGCACGAGCGCGCCGCCTTCGTTGTATTTGTCGTAAACCGCGCGGCATTTATCGCAGGTGCAGGAAAGCGTGGTATCCTCGTTGCCGATAATGTAATACTTTGCCGTATCGTTCTTTATGCACTTCTCGTAAAAGCGCGTCGCGTATTCGGCGATAAGCTCTTCGTTTGTGATACAGAGCTGGTTCGGCTTTCCGTCGCGGACATAATACCAATCCGGGTGTGCCTCGAAAAGCTCGGCGGGAGGCAGCACCCGGAAGTAGCTTTCGCACCACATATCCGAATTGCCGAAAAGGTGGTGCTTGCTGTAATTCCGTCTGCCGTCGGAATCCGAATCGAGCGAAAGGCAGCCGTTGCCGTAGGGAAGCATTCCCATTCTCGCAAAGGGGATGATGTCATCGTCGGTGCGCGCTTCACCTGCCGAGAATGCTTGGTATGTTATATCAAAATGATACTCGCGTGTGGCAAGCGTATTTGCCGCGGAAAGATCGCGCCTTTGAAAGGTATAGCAGTCCGCAGCAAAGAATTCCAGGCCGAAAAGCTCGTGCAGCAGCTTGTATGCGGCGTTCAGTATGCTGTATTCGGTCTTTCCGCTGCCGACAAGATAAACCCCGCGCGGCGTGACGGTGATACGGCAATCGCGCCCGCGAAGCCCTGTGCCGCTTTTGTTTTCCGCGCTGCCGTTTATGAAAATGTCAAGAACTCCATGTTCGGGCTTTGCGTTGGGTGCGGCTGTTTCGGGCGCGCTTCCGGTCGCTTCCGCAATAAACCGGTTCAGCTCCTCAAAGGCCGCGTGTTCGCCTTTTCCGGCGCTGCCCGGTTCGAAAAGAAGTCTTAATGCTTTGATCTCTGTTTGCATGGTTTCCTCCGGTATTTGTGTTCACCGGAATTGTATCACCTGTGCGAAATAATCGCAATGCCGATTTTCTCACGTTCCATTGTGTTTAGTTGCAGCATACGGATACAATCGGCTTGATGACGGTATTACAATTATATTATACTATATACCCGCATTGCGTATATTTTGCGGGCTTGCGGAATATATGCAAGTGAGCCGCGGCGGAAAGCGACAATTCGCAATGCGGATGCAGAACATAAGCATTGACAGATTCCCGCATGAAAAACTAAAATATGTCTGCTCGGCAATGAAAGAGAAAGGCGGCGGATAAACGCCGGAAGGTCAAGCTCATGCACATTTATTGCGATACGCCCGCTTCGAGGCTTTTTGTCGAAACCGATTCGACCGCGGATGATATTTCCGTTTCGTATTGCGGAGCTCCTGTGGATTGCCCGCTGATAAGGAGCGAAAAGACCGAAACCGGTTTTCTGCACATATTTGATTCCTCCGCGCTTGCGGCGTGGTCGCCGGATTCGCCCGTGCTTTATACGCTTTCCTGCCGCGATACCTCCGAACGGTTCGGCAATGTTTCCTATGGGACATTCGGCAACAGAGCGGTTCTCCTCAACGGAAACGCAGTGTATATCCGCGGATATATACGCGGCATTCCTGCACATGATCACCCGAACATGACACTCGGCACCCTTTACGATGCCGCCGTGAAAAACATAAAGCAGGCAAAAAAATACGGCTTCAATGCCGTGCGCTTTCACAGCACCGTGCCGACACCGGAATTTGTCCGCGCCGCGGACGAGCTCGGAATGCTCATCCATATGGAGATCGGCTTTGCCTTTGAATACGATAAGGACGGAAACAAGACCGGGCTTGCCATGGATAACGCCGCATGGCGCGAAACAATCCTTTCCTATCGGAACCATCCCTCTGTCATGATATTCTGTATCGGCAACGAAATGCATAATTCCGGGCGGTATCCGGAGGTGAAGCGGCTGTATGATATCGGGCGCGCGCTCGCACCCGGCAAGCTTATAATGGATAATTCCGGCTGGGGCGAATTCGACCGCGAAAGTGCGGATATTTACAGCCAGCATATCGCCTATTTCTTCCCGTACGGTCCGCATCGCGATATGTTCGAAACCGATGCGCCGTGGTATCTCAACGGCGCCGTTTCGGGCGAGGAGCTCGATGTCGATCGCGGTGCGGCGCACACCCACCGTGTCTGTACGCCGATACGCCCTGTTATCTCGCATGAGGCGATGCACTATATAGATATCCCGGATTACGAAGCGCTCGGCAGAAAGTTCGATGCTTTTATCGCAAACGCGGGCAGGGATTATCTCGAAGCAAACGGTATCGAACGCCCCTGGTATATTGCGGAGCTGGAGGCGCTTATAAAACGCAAGGGGCTTTCGGAAAAAATGCCGGATCTTATCGCCGGCTCGCGGTATTTCAAGCTGCTTGCCACAAGAGTGTTTCTCGAAAGGCTGCGTCTTTCGGGGCTTTGCGGCTTTGAAATGCTCCAGCTTTCGGATTGCTTTCGCTACGAAAACAAAAACGGCATCATAGATTGCTTTGATGACGACAAGGGGATCGACCCTCTTTGGCTGCGTCGGTTCAACGACGATCTTGTACTTGTCTGCGATACCGAACGCGCGGCGGTATACGAGGGCGAAACCGTATCCTTTGCCGTGTATGCCTCCGACTTTCTCGCAAAGCCCTGTCTCCGCGGGAAGCTCACGCTTTATTTCGATGGCGGGGTAATATACGAATGCGCCGATACGGCTCTTGCCGGCGGGCTGCAAAAGCTGTGTGTTACGGATATCGCGGTGCCGCAATCCGGTTCGGCGTGCGTGCATTGCTTCGAGGCGGAATTCGCCTGCGGGGATATAAAAGTCAAAAACGATTGCCGCGTGTGGGGCTATCCGCGTGCTTCGGCGCCGGCATGCCGTGAGGTCGCGGTGAGCGACACCTCGCTTGCGGATTTCGTTCCGCAAAGCGACACCGCTTCGGATGTGTATTTTACCGATACGCTTGGCGAGGAGGTGCTCGAAAGGCTTTCCGAGGGCAGGACGGTCGTGCTTGCTTATGAATACAAAGCGCCGCGCAACCGTTGGCAGTTCCCCGGTGCGCTCGAACGCTTCAAGCCCTGTATCTGGGATCGCGGAAGCAATCTCGGCGGTGTCATATATCACGAAGGGGTACGCAGCGCGCTTGCCGCGGGAAGGTATTTCGATCTCGAAATGCAGCCCCTGCTCGAGGCGGGGTGGAAGGTCAATCTCGATCATTTCCCGTTTGCCGTGGAGGAGCATATTATCGGCATAGACAAGCCCGTGCGCGACCGCATGAAGGGGCTTATCCATAAGATAGGCGATTTTATCGATGACGATACTCTCCGCCGTTTTGCGCATCTTTTCTCTGTCCGTGTCGGCAAGGGGCTGCTCATAGTTTCCGCATTCAATCTTTCCGATGCGGCACGGCATCCGGTCAAAGCAAGCTATCTTTCCTTCCTGCTCGGGAATACCGCGCGGTTCGACACCGATAAAAGCGTTTCGGTGAACGAATTCCGCGCCGCGCTTGAAACGCTCGCCGGCTATATACAGCCGGAGGACACGATGAACCACTTCTGGGAGCTGGACAATAAGCCGGTGGAAGATACTCTTTTCTGGGAGGAAGCGGGCATAAGCCTTGCCGATCTGAATTAAGCGGGCAGCCGGCGCAAATAAATGTAAAAAGCGAAAGAGACGGACTCTTTCGCTTTTTTGCCGTGTGTACCTCCTAAATCTGCTTTTTTCGGAATAACTTATGCGCGAATGCGGATAATAACGTTACAGGAGCATTGATTCAGAAAGGTTTGGCGGGAATATGAAAGCAACAGGCATAGTTCGCAGAATAGATGATTGCGGTATAATAACACAAAGAGGATTATGCCGCATAAACACCGGGGTTTTGCTGATTTTGTCCAAGAATTAGGTTCGAGGCCCGGGCATAATTCGGCTTTAATATGCCCGAAAGGAGGAGCCGATCTATAGGCAGCCGAGCAAAACATATTTAATAACCTGTCACACAGAAAAGCCGAATGAGCATTGAAACTCGTTCGGCTTTTCCCTTTTCACGAGGAGGATAAGGATGAAAAAACAAGGTGTACCGATTTATTATCAGGCACTGTTCAATCCATTCCGACTGTTTTTATATAAAAATATTACATACCGATCTGAACAGAAGCCCAAATGAGGGGCTGATAAGAGTCCCCGATCGTCATGCCTTATTTCCTTACCCCGTGGGAAGCAACAAAAACACAAGAATTAAATCCATCGCTTTATAAACCGTTGCGTTTTTGCGGTGAATATGATATTATATTCTAAACAGCCGAGACCGACTGTTCCTATTTTGCGAGTTGATCCTGTTTGAATCGAGGCTGACGGTATGGATATAAGCTATAAAAAGCTCTGGAAATTGCTGATAGACAGGGATATGAAGAAGAAAGACCTGGAAGAGGCTGCGGGCATCAGCAACTATGTCATTTCCAAAATGACCAGGAATAAAAATATCACGGTCGAAACCGTGGGTAAGATCTGCAAAGCATTGAACTGTACGCCGAATGATATAATGGAATTCGCATCCGACAGTGAGATTTGATAATGCTTTAGTATACTGTCTTTGGTAAATGCACATTCGGAATCGTCCTGCCGAGAAGCAAATAAAACCGCCAAAGGACATTCCTTGCCTGCGAGAGAAAGCGAGAGATTTCCCCTATGAAACGGAATACGAAACAGCTGTTCCCTATGATCTTGGTTTTTACAATCATTGCGGCGGCCTATTCCTGCCGGATACTGGCTATGCTCGACATCGGCGGCGCTTGGATGAGTTATATCCGCGCGGCACTGTATTTGCTGCTGTTTTCCCTGTGGGGTTTTTCCCTCGACCGCCGCATTATACAGACGCAGGCGCTGCACTGCCTGCGTCTGACCGCGGCGCTGATGCTGCTGTGGCTTATTTTGCGCACGCTGAAATATGAGTTTGTCACCGACCTGACAGTGGCGCGGTACATTTGGTATCTTTACTATCTGCCAATGCTTTTTATACCGCTGCTGGGAGTGTATATTGCGCTGTCTCTGGGGAAATCGGAGGAATTCCGCCTGACCGGAAGGATCGGCGCTTTGGCAATCATTCCGGCCGTGCTGTTTTTGCTGGTGATCACCAACGATCTGCACCAGCAGGTGTTTGCATTCAGCAGCGGCGTGCCGGGCGTGCCGGACAATTACGGCTATTCCCACGGCATTTTTTACTTCTGCAGCATGGGCTGGATGGTGGCGTGCATGATTTTTTCCCTTGTCCTCCTTTTGAAGAAAAGCCGTGTCCCGTGCAGCAAAAAAAAGAGGCTTACACCGTTTGTTATAGGCTGCGCAACGGTCCTGTACGGGATTTTGTATCTGCTGGGGCTGCCGGCTGTACGCCGGTGGCTCGGGGATATGAATGTGACATTTTGCCTTTTATATGCGGCGATTTATGAAAGCTGTATACGCTGCCGGATGATACAGTCCAATACAGGCTATGTCGAACTGTTCGAGGCGACAACGCTGGCGGCGTGCATTGCGGATCGCAGCGGGAACATCGTTCTCCGTTCCCGAGCCGCAGGTGAGGATATGGTTTGCCCGAGGGAGGGCATTCCGCTCATCCGGCCCGACGGAATACGCATTTCTTCGGCACCGATCAGCGGAGGATATGCCGTTTGGCAGGATAATGTGCGCCCGCTGACCGAACTTCGCACAAAGTTAAGCGAAAACAAGGCCAAAATAAAAAACAACAAAGAGAAATTGCAGGAGGCTTATCTCATACAGAAAAAGCTGAATGAGTTGACCGAAAAAAACCGCATTTACGACGAGATGGAGGCAAGGTACGGAGAGCAGATAGCCAGGATCGGGCAACTGCTGAAACAATGTGAGGGTGCAGAGCCTGCCGAAACACAAAGCTTGCTGAAAAGAATTCTTCTGCTTGGCACTTACATCAAGCGCGACGCCAATCTGTATTTTCTCAGCTTGGAATATGAGCTTCTGCCGCAGCAGGAGCTCCGGCTGACTGTAGATGAGGCGGTGAGGGTCATGACCGTTTGCGGCACAGAATGCAGTGTGGCCTATCATACAACAAAACCGATGCTTTCGTCAGAGGTGGCGCGGCTGCTTGATCTTTTGAAGACCGTGACGGAAGCGGCGATAGGCGGGCTGTACTCCATGTTTATTTCCGTGTCCGACAGCGAGATGGATCTGTCGGTGGAGTGTGCCGCCGAGCTGTCCGATTTGGCTTCTCCGGATGTAACGGTTCAGCGGGAGGACGGTTTGTGGCTTGTGCGCACACGGATAGGAGGTGGGAGCGGTGCATAGAATAAAACACCTGGGCTTTAATGCCATTAAGGAGAGCTTTGACCGACTTCCCACTGCCACATGTTTTTTTGATCGCACGGGTAGTATCGTCCTCTGCAACCGGCAGATGTATCACCTGAGCCGACAGCTGCTTGACAGCGATATGCAGTATTTGGGCGAGGTGGAGGAAGCGCTGTCTGCTCTTTCGAATGGCATTGTACAGATCCCGGATGTAGAGAATACTTATCGGTTTCCGGACAAAAAGGTATGGAGATTTGAAAAAACCGAGGTCACCGATCGATATGGGGAGAGCTATATACAGCTCACAGCCGCTGACGTTACCGACCTGCAGCGTGCTTTGGTGCAGCTTACCGATGACAGCAGAAAACTGGAGGAGGATTCGGAGAAGCTGAAGCAGCTTTCCGGTAATGCCGGGGCATTGGCGCGGGAAAAGGAGCGACTTGACGCAAAATCTTCCATGCACGACAACCTTGCCGCCTGCATTACACTGACGAAGCAGTACATAACAGGAGAATTTGACGGTATGGATGCGGATGTTGTGTGCCGTGAATGGGAGAAGGTCATTGCCTTCCGGGATACGATCCGCTTGCCGGCCAGGAAAAAACTGCTGGACAGTGCAAAGACCGGCGGTGTGACCGTGAGGATAAGAGGCGAAGAACCGACGGGCGGTGAAGCGGAGTTGATGTACACCGCCATGCAGGTCTGCCTGAACAATGCTATTCAGTATGCCAAGGCCACGGAGATTTCTGCAAACATTTGGGAAAACGATTGCAGCTATACGGTGGTGATTCGCAATAACGGCAAGCCGCCGGAGAGGGAGATCACCGAGGGCGGTGGTCTTACCAATCTGCGCCACAGGATAGAAAATTCGGGCGGAAAGATGACAGTACAGAGCTTACCGGAGTTTTCTTTGGTGATCGAGATGCCGAAGCATGGAAATTCGGGGGGTAACCTATGGCTATAAGGAAAATATTGATCGTTGAAGATCAGGCACTGGCGAGAACATATCTGTGCTCCTGTGTGGAGAAGTGCACAGATTGCGAGGTCGCGGGCACGCTGACACGTGCTGATGCAGCACTTTGCCGCTGCGGCGAGGGTCACGTTGACCTGATTCTCATGGATATATGCACCGAAAGTGACTCGGACGGTCTGACCGCTGCCGAAGCGATCAAGAAGTTCTATCCCAGGATAAAGATCGTTATGGTGACCTCTATGTTGGAGGGACGATTTCTTGATCGGGCAAAAAAAATCGGCGCCGACAGCTTTTGGTATAAGGATTCACCTTCGGGTGACCTTGTGAGCGTTATCGAAGGCACTCTTTCGGGCAAACGCTTTTGGCCCGACAGCGTTCCGACTGTCCGGCTCGGCAATACGCTTTCCTGCGAGCTGTCCGACCGAGAAATGGAGACTTTGCGCTTGCTCTGTGAGGGAAAAACCAATGCCGAGATCGCCGAAAAACTGAATTTGGCAGAATCCTCGGTGCGGACCTACATTAACCGAATGCTGGAAAAAACAGGCTATACGAACCGCAACCGTCTGATGATCGCAGCCGTCGGCAAACGCATGGTGGTACCCGGGAACTGGCTGGAAGAACACAACGAGACCTGATATATATGCAACAAACGATGCGGTACATGCATTTATTATATGTATTCGCGCAAAGCCGCCCGGCTTATAAAAATCCGGGCGGCTTTGCTGTTGTCTGAAGTGAAAATGGCCATGCGTTCACATTTTATTTACAATTCAGGCGGCTTTTGTCCCCACTTTTGAGGACAGACAGAGCCTTTTTTTCTTGATATAATGATGTCGGAAAATAAGATGAAGCAGATTCATCGGATATATCATGAAGGAAGAGGAGGAGTGGTTCGATGAAAAAAATCGTGGTCGATATGCAGAATTTTCTGTTCGGCGATTCCATAGCGGCTGCTTTCAAGAATTCGAACTATGATATCGACGTGGTTCGTGCGGAGACACCGCAGGATACCGTCGAACTGTGCCAAGTCTACAAACCGTTTGTCCTTGTAATGGAAGTTACCGCCTATACGCCCTGGCTGCTCTGTGAAAGGATGAAGCTGCGGGACGAGGTAAAGGCGACGTGTCCCGACTGCAAGATAGCTCTCATCGTGGATTCCAACACCGAAAAACAGGCGGCAAAGGATATCCGGGATGCGAAGAAAAACGGTATCATCGACCAGTTCTTCTATGGCTCTATGACCGCTGAATATCTGATGGATCAGATTTATGCGATGTAACAGCGACACAGTGAAAGTGGGGTTAAGTACAGTGAGAAAAAGAAAATGGCTCAGCCTTCTGCTGGCAGTGATGATGCTCGTATCCGCAGTGCCCCTGTCGTCGGTGACGGCCGATGCAGCAGATGGCACGGTGGAGGTTTCTACCTGGGAGGAGCTGAAAAGAGCGCTGGAGTACACGACAAAATGCTCGGTGGTAAAGGTTATCGCGGATATCGAAACAAAGGCTCTGAACGGACACACCGGTCTGCATCAGGACAACATCATCTTCATGACGATGGCCATGGACAAGGCGCTGGATCTGAACGGACACACCGTCAATGCGTATGTGAAATACTATTCGGAGGTCGGGCAGGGATATCTGATCAGTATCAGACACAAGGATGCCCGCCTGACCATCCGCGACAGCGTGGGGGGCGGCGCCCTGATCGGCGAGTTTAATCAGGAATTTTACTTTCAGTTCATCGATGTGCATGAAGGCACGCTGGTGATGGAGAGCGGCACGGTCAAGATGCTGTGTCCCTCCAAAGATAATCAGTATAAGAAGTGCGCCATCAGTGTCTCCGGTACGGCGATCTTTAACGGCGGCGAGGTACTGACGCAGGTAACCAGTCCCGGAGGAGAGAGGGAGGAGCGGTATTATTCCCGCCGGCTGCAAGCCATTCGGGGAGAAGCAGGCGGCAGCGTCACCATCAACGGCGGCACCTTCGACCGGGTGGTTTTGCACAGCACCCCCACGCCGGAGAATCGGGGGAAATATGAGCTGGTGGTAAACGGCGGCTTTTTCCGGCAATCCATCGCCCAGATATTGGTTGGGGATGTGTATGCCAGCCATCTTGACCATCTGACCATGCAGATCAACGATGCGTATTTCATGCGTAACACCGATAAGCTGGACCAGTGCCGTCTGGTGATAGGCGGGAAGCTGAAAAACTTTTATGACAGAAACTGGGATTACGACTTACTTTATAACGATATTCCGGGCGCGACCCTGGATGATGCACTGAGTATGATGGATGATCTGATACCGCACCTTATCAGTGAAAACGGCGCGGTCTTCACCGATGTACACGACGGAAGCGGGTATGTGCGGGGCAATATGCGCCGGTGGGTTAAAAACGGCGGGCCGATGATGATTTTTCAGAACACATCGTTCGGCGTGCAGGGCAGCATGGTGCGGGTCATCTCCAATGCCTACGGCGTGAAGGAGGTCTTGCTGGACAGCGAGCCCATGGCCTGCGGCGAGCGAGGCTTCAGCGCACCCCAGGTGGATACCACCGCGGAGCAGGAGCATCAGGTGACGTTTGTTATGTATCCGATTTCCTCTATGCTGCGTGTGCTCGGGTACAGCTATTCCAACGAATATTCGACCGGGTATATTCGGATGCTCGTTGATGACGAAACGGGGTATGGCATGGTTCATTATCCCGATGTTCCGGAATCAGGTAAAGAGCCGTTTTCGGTGACTTACTACATTAATGAATCCAATGTGGACACACTGACCACCATGGAGCTGCAGTATGACCTCATGCTGGAGACCAACGGCGTAAAGAAGCAGGTTACGACCGGCTACAAAGGCGCAAAGCTGGCACGGTGGGTGGATCGGACGCAAACCATCGACACCGTCTATCTGGATATCAGCCAGCCTCTGGTGCAGGGGGATTATACCAGCGGCGCCATCACTGTGGATGAGAGTGCCCTCTATACCATCGAGGATAGGCAGGGCTACTGGGAACACGAGGACATATGGGACCTGACCGGAAATGGCAGTGTTCCAGCGGTATTGGGAGATCAGTATTATCGCTTCATCCGTGTGAACCTCAAGGACGGCTATGAGGGGTATAAATTCAGTAAGAATAACCCACCGAAGATCAAGATCCGGGGTCTCAACCGGGAATGTGACAGTATATCTGTTCGTGTCGCCAATGATGAAAGGTCCCTGGGGGTGTCCCTGGCATCCCATCCCTCCGAACTGATTCAAAGCGCATGGGGCACTGTCACGGGACTGCGTGCCGGGAGTACGGTCGGCGGAGTGAACATCAGACCGAAAGACAGTCACTTTGATTTTGAGATAAAGGAAATTCAGCGAATCAAAAACGGAGTTGTTTACAGCACGAGCCCTGACGAGGTGATCGATCCCGACTATACCTATCGGATCAAGCTGGTGGGCACGGGCAAACAGGGAATGACCTTCCGCAACGGTCCGGAGCAGTACGATATTACATTTCACTATTATCTCAACACGAATGTCAAGCTGCGGATGAACAACGATTTTAACACCGCTGCGGACTATAAGGAAGTACAGTATGATGCATCCGCGCAGGCATATACCATCGATCTGACGCCGGAGCCGGATGTTGTCTACTATGACTATCTGTCACTGGGCGCGCCCTATCCATGGGCGGGTTCCTACCCTGGATTCAATAACAACTGGATCACGGGGGTGCCCGGCGGTGTCACTGTCCGGAATTATTCCTGGTTTGATGTCGAAAGCGGAGTACGGCTGGGAAAGAATACGCCCTTTGCGGCTGGCAGATCCTACCGCTTTGAGGTGATTCTGGATTGCGAGGAGGGCTATTACTTAGCCGATCCCGAGGAGCTGGATGCCTATGTGAACGGAAATAAGGCACTGGTCACCGAAGCGGCGGGCAACGGAACCGCCCTTACGGTCGAATATTCCCTTGCCGTTTCCTCCGGCATACGCGGACAGGTGGTGAGCTTCCATGACGGCAGCGATGTGACCGTCTCCCTGTTTGCCGACGGTAGCGCGCAGCCCCAATACACCGTAGCGGTGCCCGCCGGGGAAAAGAGCGGCGGGAAATATACCGCAGTTTACGACATCCCCGAGGTTGCCGCCGGTACCTACACCGTGCAGGTGTCGAAGAAGAACCACGTCACCCGGGAGTATACGGTGACCGTGACCACCGGCACGAAGACGCAAAATGCGGAGATTCGGCTGTTGGGAGATGTGAACGGGGACGGCCGTGTGAATGCCTTGGACTACACACGTCTGCTCAAGCACGCGAACGAGACCCAGCCGCTGACCGATGCGTATGCGCTGAAGTGTTCCGATGTAAACAGGGATAAACGTGTGAACGCCATGGACTACACGCGTCTGCTTAAGCATGTGGACGAGACCCAACCCCTGTGGTAAGCGCACCTACTATAGTCTTAATGCCGGTATGTCTGTTTCATACGCCTTATGATAGAGGCACACGGTTTAAGAAATAAAAACGGAGAGCGATCTCCCCGTCCCGATCGCAACTAAGCGAGGCTGCGCCGGGATGTGTATCAAACGCCCCGCAAATTAATGAAAAGGAGCTTGGTCATGAACAAGCGAATTGCAACCCTATTCCTTTGTCTCGTTATGGTTGTAGCAATGCTGGTATCTGCAGTACCCGTATTTGCGGAGCCGTCGGCGCATCCGCCGGTCACCTTTACGATCAAACCGGACAAAACCACCGCAAAACCCGGCGAAACCATCACCTATCAGGTGATTATCGGCCCGGTAGAAAACCTGCAAACAGCGGAATTTAAGCTGGTGATTCCGGATGAACTGGAATATAACGGCGGCAGCAGTCCGGAAGGGCTGGCGGAAAAAATGAACGCAACTACTGCAGAGTTCACATCCTCTACAATGAAGTTTATTCTCGGCGGCATCCACGATTATACCAGCAGTAGCGATACCCTGTTGGTAACCTTCACCTGCACGGTGAAGGAGGGCGCAGCCGCCGGCGCGAAGCCTGTCGTTAAGGTTAAAGAGGGAGAGGAATTCTTCTTTTTTGCCGATTCGGAAGACCCGGAACCAAAATACTACACCATCAACTATGATCCCAACGGCGCTGCGGTCACCATCGCTGCCGCACCGAAGCCGGCAACCGGTATTTCTCTTAATAAGAGCGAATTGACGCTGACTGCCGGTAACAGTGACACCAGTCTGACAGCAACGGTCACTCCGGCCGATTCTACCGACACAGTGGTTTGGTCTACCAACAAGCCCGCTGTTGCAACCGTTGATTCTGCCACGGGCAAAGTAACTGCAGTAGCCCCGGGCGAAGCGATCATTACCGCAACGGCAGGAACAAAAACGGCAACCTGCACCGTCAAGGTCCAGGCAGCCCCCTGCACTCACGAAAACAAAAGCAAAACTCCCGAAAAGGCTTCAAACTGCTCCGAAAGGGGTTGGGATGAGTATTGGACCTGCGACGAATGCCATAAGCTTTTTGATATGAACGGCAATCCGATTGATGCAATTCCGTACAGAGCACTCAACGACGACCACGATTTCAACACCTCCGAGTGGGGATACAAGGAGGCCGACGGACACGCACATGTCTGCAGCCGCAATGCGGAGCATCATGACACAGTGCAGCCCCATACGCCTGATCATGAGGAAGCGACTTATGATCACGGTATTACCTGTACCGAGTGCGGATATGTAATTGCCCCGCAGCTGGAAGCCAACGACATTCGCATCGAGGTTCCCTTCAAGCTCACCGTGAAGAAGACCGGCGAAATGGATCCGGGTAAGGAGACCTTCAAGTTTGTCGTCGAAAGATTCGGAGCCCCCGTCGAATATGTGCTGGTTCAGGATACCGTTGAGACCGAAGGCGAAAAGACCTATGAAGGTAAATTCATATTCACGATCGCAGCAAATCAGGCAGGCAACCTGTCCGAGGGCTTCGTTATCCGCCAGGTTAAGGGAAATGCGGAAGGCTGGACTTACGACGAGACAAAGTTCTATGCGATGCCGATGTTTGCCGATACCTACACAAACGTTGCGGGCTGGAGATTCTTAAAGTATGACGAGAACGCTGAGCTCGACTACAACAACCCGATCGAAGAAATCAGCTTCACCAACAGCTACAACGCTAAAAAACCTGTTGAGCCGTCCGAGCCTTCGGAGCCGTCCACTCCGGACGACAGCAATACACCTCAGACCGGCGACAACAGCAATATGTTCCTTTGGATTGCACTTCTTTTCATCAGCGGCGGCGCTGTGATTACACTGACTGTTGTTGACAGAAAAAGAAGAATGGCAAACAAAAGATAAATAAATCGCATTAGTAAAGGCGGTAGTGAGCAAATCACTACCGCCTTTCATCATTCGTAGATTAAGTCTTTATTTACAATTTCTGTGGCTCGGCTACGGATGTTATTCATCCGAGCAACCCACTCCATTTGATCGGCTGCTTTGAGCGTTTCCGTGATACCTTCCTTTTACATTCGCTCCAAAGCCACACCGAGTTTATTCTGATAACCCCAAAACCACTCGGGGTAAAGAATAAAGGTGCTTCAATGGATGTTATCATTTTGTTATCAAAGCGGGTGGTCGAAGCTCGGAAACCCTTGATATTAAAGTGCACTGAAAAAGCCAGACCTTTGTAGATCTGACTTTTCAGTGCCCTTGTATTTCCAAGGGTTTTCGGGCACTCATAAGCCAATAGATATCATTCCCACTCGCAACCACAAAACCTACCTTAAATGATTTTGTTTTGGCATAGTGGCACAAATTGATTTGCTTTGTCTTAGATTATCCTATCTACATAGGTAGTCCTAACTTTTGCTATCAGTTTGCTATCACGGTTTGCTATCAGTTTGCATAGCCAAATCATTAGATATTAGTCTACTTTATCTTCCCTTGTTTTGAGGTTTTTGATTGGACTTTTTATTCCCGATATTTGTGATTAGCACATATTTGCGTTAAAGGCTCTCCAATAGCCGCTTTATAATTAAAACCTAATAGTTGCATAGTTTTTAGCGTATCAACACTAATTAGTTCTTTGATTTGTTCATAACTTTGAACTTGTGCAGTTACTTTTTCAACTTCTTCTTGGCCTTTTGCGGTTGCAGCAACTAATTGAAACGCTTTTACAATTTCAAGAATTCTTGAAACAGTAT
>ERZ824600.1429-NODE-1429-length-29507-cov-8.608685_pt1 | contig 29507 bp, 27 predicted proteins | sample MGYA00519933_ERZ824600 | MGnify/ENA primary metagenome ERZ824600 (study PRJEB31778, sample SAMEA3449178) | human gut metagenome | biome: human gut; feature: human-associated habitat; material: faeces | place: United Kingdom | collected 2010/2012 ... | reverse complement strand
ACCGCTGACCCTTCGCACGTCAAGCGAATGCTCTACCAGCTGAGCTAAACGTCCTTATTTTACCGCGTACCGGATGATCTGTCGGTGACGCGGTCACTATTATAGTAAACTGCACGGGTTTTGTCAAGGGGTTATCCACAAAAATCAGGAAAATAATCATTCCTGCGGCATTGCCAACCAGCACTGCCATACACAGATCACATCATTTGGCTGCCGACAGGATTTCCAGCGTCTGACTGTCCATTACTACGCTGTTGTTGAACAGCTCCCCGTCGCCGAACATCCAGGCCGTCTGCCCGACACGGCCAATATCCTCATACCAGTACACCCTACGGTACACCACTTTTGCCCCCGGTGTCCGTCCCTGTTCCTCCATATAGGCCAGGTATGCCTGCTGTGCTGCCCGCGCATTTTCTTTCGGTTCAAACATAGTGCCATCAGAAAAAACTGGCCAGCGGCAGGACATCTCCGCTACCCCATCCTGCTTCACTATCAGGCGCGCTCCGTACTCTTCGGCCAACAAAGGAACCCCTTTATACACCGGGACAAAAAAGACCAGACAGCCCGCTTCTTCGTCAGCGCGTACATAAGAAAGCGTGCGGGTATACCCGCTTTCCGGCAGCAGGCCGCCCATGCGCAGAAACGCTTCCGCCAGTTCCAGCGCCCGTTCGGCATCGGCCGAGGCGCTGTCCGCACCGACTGCCGCATCCGTATAATCTACCCTGCCGTTTTCACCAAACACAATTTTACGCGCCGGTGATGTTTCGTAAGCGGCACAAATTGCTGCACACTCCTGTGCGGTCGGTTCCAGCGGCGCGCAGTCGATATATGCCGGTGTATCCGCGGCAGACTCCAGCACAAATTCCGGTCCATCCTGAACAGGTACCTCTGCAGCAAACTCACTCATCCGATGCGGCATATCCTGTTCCAGTATTTCCGGTTCCACCGACTGCTTCTGCCAGGCAGCCAAAGCTAAAACCGCAGTCCAAACCACCGCAGCAGCCGCATATAGACTCTTTACCCAAAAAGGCGTTTTCGCCCATACTCTTTTACGAACCGGCACCGGCCATACCTCTTCCTTTATCGATCCGCGGACAGTTTACTCCGTACTTAATTATTATACCCGTCCCCCCGGCAAAGGACAGCCCTTTCCCGGATGCGGTACGCACATTTTCACACGCATTCCAAAAGAGCGCCCCGGAGGGGCGCTCTTTGTCATTCTTCCTGTTCCACCGCGGCCAGACGATAGCCGTCCTCCGTTTTTTCCACTGTGAAAAGGGCAAAGTGATCCGCCATATCCGCCGTCAGCGGCAGCGGTTCCCCTTTGTCGTCGATGCCGATGCTGATCGCCTCCACATAGCCTACCCGCACCGTAATGGTATCGCCCTTGCGTTTGATGGCATCCAGAAACGTCTCGTACTGCGAGGACTGGAAATAGGCCGGGACATGATAGCAGGCCGCGTCCGGATCATACAGATACGCCGCATAGGCGTTCTCCTCGTTATCACCGATGGTGTGATGCTGCGGTATCGCATCCGCACCGAACAGCGCCGCATAGGATTCATCCACCTCCGATACCGGCACCATCATACGACCGAGATCGTCCACCGGATACGGACTGGTATAGCTTTCCCCGGCAATCTGCGCCTGTTGCTGCCGCACCACTTCACGGCGGGTGATCGGCCAAATGGAGGCAAGCAACAGGTCATCGCTGAGCAGCGAATTGCTGCCAGCCTCCGACACACTGGAAAACGAAGGCAGGTCATACATCAGCACCGGCTCCAGGAAATCTTCCATATCGGCGCGAAGCTCTTCCGCCGCAGTCTCCTGCCGGCCCTGCACCATATTCACCACACCGACGATCAGCGCCACCACGCCGGTCAGCGCGAGCAGCAGCACAATCAGCCCCACCGGCGCGGCCAGCTTATTCCGGCCGCGGCGCACTCCGGCCGCGGTATACCGCGGCGAGGAAACACAGGTGTCTTCTGCCGCCGGCTCCGACAGCACTGTTTCGGCCAGTTCATCCGCCGCCGGCAGTGTTTCCGGCGCCCTCTCCTCCGGCGCCGTATCCGGTTCAGAAGCCGGCTCTTCCGGTGTGAGCGGCTGCTCGACCTTTTTCCATTCGCTCATAGGGTTGTCTCCTCCCTTTCCTGCCGCCGCGCGGCGTGTCTGCCGATTGAAACGCCCCCGTTCAGCGGATCTGTCCGCTGCCGGTAACGACATATTTACAGGTAGTCAGCTCCCGCACCCCCATCGGGCCGCGCGCGTGGAGCTTCTGGGTGGAAATGCCGATTTCCGCTCCCATACCAAATTCCCCGCCGTCGGTAAAGCGGGTTGAAGCATTGACATACACCGCAGCTGCGTCCACCCCGGCGGTAAACCGCGCCGCGGACGACTGGCTGTCGGTGACGATGCATTCGCTGTGACCGGTGCCGTAGCGCGCAATATGCGCCATCGCCTCTTCGAGCGAATCCACCACCCGCACGGCGAGAATATAATCAAGATATTCGGTTTCCCAGTCCGCTTCTTCCGCCGGTTCCACCGCACGGCCGGCGAGCATCGCAGCCGACCGCGCACAGCAGCGCAGCCGCACCTTCTTCTCCGCAAGCGCATCCGCGATGACCGGCAGGGCTTTCTGCGCAATATCCTTATGGATCAGCAGGGTTTCTGCCGCGTTGCACACCGAAGGACGGGACGCCTTGGCATTGGCCGTAATCGCCGCGGCCATCGCGATATCCGCCGACCGGTCGACATACACATGGCAGTTGCCCACACCGGTCTGGATAACCGGAACGGTGGACTGCTGCACTACCGCATTGATCAGTCCCGCACCGCCGCGCGGGATCAGCACGTCGATATACGCATTCAGCCGCATCATTTCCGCCGCGGTCTCACGCGAAGTGTCCTCCAACAGCTGCACTGCATCCTCCGGCAGCCCCGCCTCCGGCAGCGCCTGCCGCAGGGCGGCAGCCAGCGCAAGGTTTGAGCGGATCGCCTCCTTGCCGCCGCGAAGAATCACCGCATTGCCCGCTTTCAGGCACAGCGCCGCCGCATCCGAGGTGACGTTCGGGCGCGCCTCATAAATAATACCCACCACACCGAGCGGCACCCGCGTTTTCAGGATCTGCAGCCCGTTCGGCCGGCAGCTGCCTTCGATTACCTCACCGACCGGATCGGTCAGCGCGATGATCTCCCGCACCCCGGCCGCCATGCCGGCGATTCGGTCGGCGGTCAGCCGCAGACGGTCCTGCAGCGACACACTCATGCCCGCGGCCGCCGCAGCCTCCAAATCCGCGGCGTTCGCGGCAAGGATTTCCGCCGTATGCGCTTCGAGCGATGCCGCCATTGCCTCAAGCGCCCGATTTTTGCCCGCCGTACCGGCGACCGCCATCTGCTGCGCCGCAGCCTTCGCGCGCCGACCGATATTCTCCAATGTTTCCATCTCAATCCACCCTTTCCGCGTCTGCATCGATCCGGGTACCCACCGGCTCCCCTTCGAGCAGCGAATAGATCAGCTCCGGCTTATCCCCCTGCATAATCACCAGTGGGATATGCTCCTGCAGGGTCAGCTGTGCGGCCTGCAGCTTGGTGCGCATACCGCCGGTGCCCCGCTTGGAACCGGCGCCGCCCGCGAGCGCAAGCACGTCATCGTCCACCGCCGTCAGCAGGCTGATCCGCTTCGCCTGGGGGTTCTTATGCGGGTCCGCATCATACAGCCCGTCGATATCGGTCAGCAGGATCAGAAGATCCGCATGCACCAGTGCAGCCACGATCGCTGACAGCGTATCGTTATCCCCATAGTTCGCACCGACCAGCTCATCAATGGCGACCGTGTCGTTTTCGTTAACCACTGGGATGACACCCATCTCCAGCAGCGTATCGATGGTATTGACCACATTCTGCTTGGAGTGCTCGTTCTCCACCACCCGCCGCGTCAGCAGCACCTGCGCCACCGTGTGGTTATACTCCCCAAACAGCTTATCGTACATGAACATCAGCTCGCATTGCCCGACCGCCGCGGCCGCCTGCTTGCCCCGGGTTTCCTTCGGCTTCTCCCGCAGCCCCAGCTTGCCGACACCCACGCCGATAGCGCCGGAGGTGACCAGCACGATCTGATTTCCCGCATTCTGCAGGTCGCTGAGCACCTTGCACAGCGCCTCGATGCGGCGCAGATTCATTTTTCCGTTTTCATATGTAAGGGTCGAGGTCCCCACCTTGACCACAATCCGCTTTTTATCGTCCGTCATACTGTTGCTCCCCGTTTCCCTTTCAGCAGCCTTCTCCGGCCGCTTGGACACATTTTTCCCCAGTATAGCATATTCCCACGCTGTCCGCTACCATTTTTCCGCACACCAAATGCTGTTTTTCGACGATATTTGTTATTTTTTCTTCTATATATACATTTTGTAAATCCATTTGCGATAAATCGTTCAGCTTTGGAAAATCTCCACCTTATGCCGGCTGCTGGCTTTTCGAGGATAAATCGTACCTTTTCGACAAATTCGTAATTATTTGTACAAAATATACGGAATATAAACCTTTTTAGCAGCCACCGGGCCCGCTCCGGAAAGCGCCTGCACGCCGCCGGTCAGCAGCCTTTCCGCCAGAGCATCCACCTCAGCAGGGGTCACGGCATCGATGCGGGCGATTTCTTCATCGACCGACGGGACACGGTTTTCCATCAGTTCGCTGCGGCCGATATAGGACGCCTGCGCAGCGACCGTTTCCAGTCCGAGAATAAAGGATGCCTTGACCTGTACCTTGGCGCGCCGGAATTCCTCCTCACCAGTACCGTCCGCCAGCTCTGTGAGGCAGCGGCGCACCTCATCGAGCACCGGCTGCTGATTCGCGGCGGTCATGGAGGCGCCGACGGTCATCAGACCAGCGCCACGGCTGGCGTAATGGGTGCTGTAGATCGAATATACCAGCCCGAGCTGCTCGCGCACCCGCTGGAACAGGCGCGAGGAAGCGCCGCCGCCGAGCAGAAAATTGAACAGCATCAGCGCATAGCGGCCCTCATCGCCGAGCGGCAGGCCGGGCACTGCCCATTCGAGACTGAGCTGCTCGAATTTTTTGCGCCGAAGAAAGAGGCCGGGCGTAAAAGCCGGCGCATCCGCCGCAGGAATCCCGGTACCGCGCGGGCATTCTCCCCACAGCCGCTGTGCCGTATCCAGCACCGCTGCGCGGTCGAAGCGGCCGGCGATCACCACCACCAGACGTTCGGGGGTATAATTTTCCCGCACATAGGCGAGCAGGTCGTCCGGCCCGATTGCCGCAACCGTTTCCTTGGTGCCGATAATCGGGCGGCCGAGCGGCGACTCCGGCCACACGCCTGCACACAACAGCTCATGCGCCAAATCTTCACCCTCGTCTTCATACATCGCCATTTCATCGAGGATTACCCGGCGTTCGAGCGCCGTTTCATGCGGATCCATCCGGGAGTTGAGCAGCATATCCCCGATCAGTTCCAGCGCGCCGACCGCATTTTCCGGCAGAGTCTGCGCATAAAAGCGGGTATATTCCTTGGTCGTATAGGCATTCATGCCGCCGCCGAGGTTGTCCATCTCCTCGGAAATCTGCCGGGCGGTGCGTGTTTTTGTTCCCTTAAACAGCATATGCTCCACAAAATGGGATATGCCCTGTTTGTCCGGATTTTCATACCGCGATCCGGCATATACCCACACCCCGACCGAGGCCGAATGCGCGCCCTCAATGGGATACAGCAGAATCCGCAAACCATTGGGCTGCACAATTTTTTCCATTCGGTTCCCGCCTCCTAGAAGCAAGTAAATTTCAGAATGTCTTCGCATGGAAGCTAGTCCACTGAGGCCGGCCAAAGGCCGGAACTCATTCCCGCCCACGATGTTTTTCGGTTCCGCACCTTGGGCGAAACGCCGCGCACGGTGTCCGCGCGGCGAGGTCAAACTCGACGAGTACGCGCAGCATGTCTCGCGCTATCCACCGAGTACGCCCAGCAGTGCCATGATCCAGAAGCCGGCCAGAAAACCGTATGTCGCGGCATGACCGTGATCGCCTGCCTGAGATTCCGGGATCAGCTCCTCGACCGTAATAAACACCATTGCCCCCGCCGCCATGCTAAGCAGGATGGGCATCACCACGCTGCCCGCTGCCATGAGCGCCGAAGTCATCCCAAGGGCAAGCAGCGCCGCAGCGGGTTCCGCAAGGCTTGCCAGAAACCCGAGCCAGGTGCAGCTTTTCGCACTGCGCCCAGCCTGCCGCAGCGGCAGCACCACGGCCATGCCCTCCGGAAAATTCTGCAGCGCCAAGCCGAGGCCAAATACCAACGCGGCGGTCCAGCTCATGCCCGCATCCTGCATAGCGGCCGCGATCACCACACCGAGTGCCATCCCCTCCGGGATATTGTGAAGCGCGACAGCCAGCACCAACAGCATCGGCCGGGAGATATGGCTCGCGTGGCCCTCCGGCTTATCCTCGTCCATATGCTGATGGGGCACCAGTTTGTCCAGCAGCAGCATGCCTGCACAGCCGAGCAGGAATCCCGCCGTAACCACCAGCGCCCCCTTATAGCCGGGATCCGCGGCCTCAAACGCCGGCAGTGTCAGCGACCATACCGCCGCCGCCACCATGACCCCGGCCGCAAAGCCCAGCAGGCCGCCCTGCCGCCGCGGCGTTTTGAGAGACACCTTCACCGCGGTCAGCGATCCCAAAAAGGTCGCCGCCCACGGCACCAGCATCAATATCGCAAATAAGTCCCAACGCATGCACCGTCCTCCCTTCCGGAAAACCGTTTCTATTCCGCCAGCTGATCCGCCAGACAGGCAAACTGCTCCAGCGTCAGCTGCTCCGCCCGCGCCGACGCGGACAACCCCGCCGCTTCCATCGCCGCGGCGGCCTTCTCTTTAGTATATACACCAGCGAGCGCATTAGCCAGCGTTTTGCGCCGCTGGCCGAACGCCGTGCGGATCACCCGGAACAGCAGCGCCTCATCCCGGCAAGCCACCGGCGGCTGTCCATGCACCGTCAAACGGATCACCGCGCTGTCTACGTTCGGTGCAGGCATGAAGCTGCCGCGCGATACGCCGAACAGCTTCTCAGCCCGGGCATAATACTGCACCGCGAGGGAGACCGCTCCGCATTCCCGCGTACCGGGCGCCGCACACAGTCGGTCAGCCGCCTCCTTCTGCACCATGACGGTAAGCGAGGTGAACGGCAGCCGGCTCTCCAGCAGCAGCATGATGATCGGCGAGGTGATATAATACGGCAGATTCGCGCACACTGCCACCGGCATGCGAGTGCCGTCCGGTCGGGTGAATTTTTCTTCCAGCAGCCTATCAAGCGGAAGCTTAAGAATATCTCCCTGTACCACCTCTATGTTCTCCCGGCCGGCAAGGGTTTCCCGGAGCACCGGCAACAGCCGTTCATCCAGCTCCACCGCCACCACCCGTCCGGCGCGCGCCGCAAGCTCCCGGGTCAGCACCCCGATGCCGGGGCCGATCTCCAGAACGCCGGTTTCCGGCGATGCGCCGCAGGCCTCCGCCATGCGCGGACACACGGTGGGGTTAACGAGGAAATTCTGCCCCATCGCCTTAGAAAAATGAAAACCGTGCCGGCTGAGCAGCTCACGCACGGTGCGTATATCGGTCAATCGGTTTTCTTCAGCCATAAGGCACCTCAATTCGAATCGTTTTTAGGCAGCGACGCGCCGGTGAACGCCTCCGGCAGCAGCGCGGACAGGGCGTATTCCCGACTGTTTTCGCCCATGGCATCCGCACAGATCACCGTCATATCCCCAAATTCCGCGAGCAGCTGCCGGCAGATGCCGCACGGTGGAGTCGGACTGTCCCCTGCGGCAACCGCAAGCGCCGTAAAGCGGCGTTCTCCGGCGGTGACCGCCGCCGTCAGCGCTGCCCGCTCCGCGCAAATTGCCGCACCGTATGAGGCGCTCTCGCAGTTGGCGCCGGCATACACCCGGCCGCTGTCCGCGAGCAGTGCCGCACCCACTGCAAATCCCGAATACGGGCAGTAGGCATTTTGCCGTGCTGCACACGCGGCTGCAATCAGCTTGTCCCGGTCAACTTCCGGCTGCATAATCCTCTTCCTTTCTGCCGCGCCGTCCGGCGCCCAAACGTTTTTCCAAAACGCCGCCAAACGGCGAATTTTGCCGAACCCCATTGCATTGCCGCGGAAAATGCGGTATGCTTATACCATACACAATCTGCAAGGGAGGATGTTCCACATGGTACGGCGCGACAAAGAAAACTACTACCTCGACATCGCCCAGGCCGTCGCCGGCCGCGGCACCTGCATCCGGCGCAATTTCGGCGCCATCATCGTCAAAAATGACCAGATCCTGTCCACCGGCTACACCGGCGCGCCGCGCGGCCGCAAAAACTGCAGCGACCTCGGTTTCTGCCTGCGCGAAAAAATGAACATCCCCCGCGGCGAGCGCTATGAGCTGTGCCGCTCGGTGCATGCCGAAGCCAACGCCATCATCAGCGCCGCGCGCAGCGAAATGATCGGCTCCACCCTTTATCTTGTAGGCAAGGATGCCAAAACCGGCGAAATCGTGCACAACGCCAACTCCTGCTCGATGTGCAAGCGCATGATCATCAACGCCGGCATCGCCCGCGTGGTCGTGCGCAACTCCCCCACCGATTTCACCGCCCTCTATGTACAGGACTGGGTGGAAAACGACGGTTCCCTCTCCGGCGAGGCAGGGTATTAAAACCCGGCCCCGCCCTTTCAAACAGAGGCTGCTTCCCTTTATACCGCAGCGCCATCCCCGGTTTCCCGGGGATGGCGTTTTCTTTACCGGTAACGCTTGACCCGCTTCATCCGGCGGCGCTTGCGGCGCTGGTTATGCACCACATTGAGAATAATATACCCGATGAGCAGTACCACCAGCACAATCAGACCGCCCCAGAACCAGGGCGAAGTCAGAAAGCTTTTCACCCGCTCCCAGAACACCAGGAGCTGGCTCGCCTCCACCGAATCGGCAGCGATGAGGTTGACCTCCCCGATTTTCTGATCCATATTGATAAAGATTTCCACCTTGCCGTAAACTTTGCCCTTTTCGACCGGTGCATCCACCGTCTCCTGTTGAAGGGTGACCACCTGCCGCACCGCACTGCTCTCCAGGCCGTTGACCACCACGGTGGCCAGCTCCCGCTCCGGAATCAGCGACACGGTATCGGTGTCCCACGCAAGGTTGACCTTCAGCTGCGCGATCGGCTCGTTTTTGCTCAGCAGCGTCTGGTAGGAAAAATTATTGAACGCCCATTTGAACAGGCGGTAGGTATCCCGGTAATGGGCGACAGCCGGTGCATCCCCGGCGGCGTCGGAGGACCCCATCACCACCACCAGATATTCATAGCCGCTGTCCCGCGCCACCGAAACCATCGACCGGTCATCCAGCGCCGCCGCCCCCGCCTTGCCGAATACCATCGGCGAATAATAGCTGTCGGTAGACGAGCGCAGCATATCGTTGGTGTTGGGCATGGTGCGCGGCGAACCACCGCTGACCGGATTGACGGTGTACAGCGTCTGCCGCGAATACTCCACCAGCAGCGGGAAATCCATTGCGTAGCGCATAATCCGGTACATATCGGCCGCACAGGTGTACTGATTCTGCGCGTTGAGCCCGGTCACATTGGCAAACGACGTGTTGACGCAGCCGAGCTGCGCCGCCTTCTCATTCATTTTCTGCACAAAGGCCTGATGACTGCCCGCCAGCCGCACCGCAAGGGTTACGCAGGCGTCCGCTGCGCCGAGGATCAGCGTCGCGGTCACCAGGTCCTTGAGCGTCCAGCTCTCCTCGATTTCCATATTCATCACACCGAGCCCGGTGCCGGTGATGTCCTGCCAGCAGGCCATCGTGTAGGCCCCGGTGTCGCTCTCCAGATTCAGCCCCTGCTCCTCGATCAGCTCAAACGCCAACGCACCGGCCATCAGCCGCACGAGTGCCGCCGGCTGCTGGGTGGTTTCGGCGTTCTTTTCATACAGCACCACATCATCTTCCTGCAATGCACCCAGGCTGACCACATAGGCCGCGTCGGCGCTCAGCGCCACCGTATCCGGCAGGGCGTATGCCGCCGACGCCGACAGCGGCGTCACGAACAGCGACACCAGCACCGCCAGAGACAGAAAAATCGACACAACCCCTTTTTTTGGCATAGACAATCCTCCATGTTCTGGTATAATAGCAGCAGAGGCTTCCGCATCCGCCGCAATCGACAAAGGTTTCCCTGCGGCAGGGGGCGGCGAAGCCGCGTTTTGCCTGTCCCAACCATTCGCACCACGGAAAGAACACCGATGCGGCCGACGGGGGTTCTTCCGGCGGTATTTATCTCAGTATACCATATTTTCCCCGCGTTGTCACAAACATCTCCGCTGGAAAGGGCTGATCCACGTCATGGTTTATATCACCGGCGATATGCACGCCGATTTTTCCCGGTTCTCCGCGCCGGAAATGCGTCCGCTCAAAAGAGGCGACACCCTGATCGTCTGCGGCGATTTCGGGTTCCTGTGGAGCGGCGGGCGCGCGGAACAGAAGGTACTCAAAAAGCTCACGCAGCTGCCGTACACCATCCTGTTCCTCGACGGCACCCACGAAAATTTTGACCTGCTGCGCGATTATCCGGTCATCGAATGGAATGGAGGCCGGGTGCAGGAGATACGCGCCAACATCCGGCATCTGCTGCGGGGCGAAATCTACGAAATCGAAAACGAAACGTATTTCGCCTTCGGCGGCGGCGAAACCGCCGACCCTTCCCTGCGCACCGAAACCGCCACCTGGTGGGAGGAGGAGATGCCCTCGGAAGAAGAGATGCTGCATGGGCTGAAAACGCTGGAATCCCACGGCAACCGGGTGGATTATATCCTCACCCATGAGCCGTCGGGCAAGGCCTGCACCTATTCAGGCGGGCCGAACGCCCGGCTCGACGGGATCAACATTTATCTCAATCAGATTGAGGACAAGGTGCAGTTTGAACGCTGGTTTTTCGGCAGCCTGCACCTCGACAAGGTGCTCAGCAAACGTCACCTCGCGGTATTTCGCAAGGTCATCCCGGTGCATCCGGCAGCAAACCGGCGCCGCCGCTGAAAAGGCGGCGCTGTTTCCGGAAAATGTCTGCGGGCCGCAACCAGCGGCCCGCATTTTTTAGCACCGCTTTATTCCGGGTAAACCAGGCGGGTGTTTTCACATACTTCCTCTATTTTGTCCCGCAGCGCCAGAAAGTCGGCAAATCCGTCCGGCTTCTGTGCCGGGTTGCGCAGCAGCGCCGCCGGATGGAAGGTCCCCATCATCAGCACGCCGTGTTTGGTTACGAATTGCCCGTGCTGCCGGGTCACCTTGAAATCCGGGGCAATCAGGCGGCAGGCCGCGATACGGCCGAGGCAGACGATAATTTTCGGCCGGATGAGGGATACCTGCTCCCGCAGATAGGCGATGCATGCCTCCTGCTCCTCCGGCAGCGGGTCCCGGTTTTTCGGCGGACGGCATTTGACAATGTTGGCGATATAAATATTCTCCCGGCGGGTCAGCCCCACCGCCGCGAGCATTTTATCCAGCAGCTGGCCGCCGCGGCCGACGAACGGCTCGCCCTGCAGATCCTCGTTTTCGCCGGGGCCTTCCCCGACAAACAGCACCTCCGCCTGCGGATTGCCCACCCCAAACACCACGTTGTGCCGCGTCTGCGCGAGCGCACAGGCTGTGCAGCCTCTGCATTTTTCTTCGAGCGCCGTCCATTTTGCCGTATCCATCCGGTCATCCTCCTGTTTCCGCCGCAGCGGGGCTTTGTTGTAGTATAGCATAATTCCCCTTGAAAAAACAATCCGGACGAGGTACAATAACAGAGGATTTTTGCATTTTTTGCCGGCGGCCTGCCCGCCGATACAGAAAGGAACGAAAAATATGAGCAACCAAGTCTTAGTGGAAACCTCCGCGCGTCATCTGCATCTGTCGCAGAAGGATCTCGAAATCCTTTTCGGTGAAGGCTATCAGCTGACCTCGAAAAAGGCGCTCTCCCAGCCCGGTCAGTTTGCCTGCGTCGAGCGCGTGGATGTCGTCGGCAGCAAGAAAACCCTGTCCGGTGTGACCATCCTCGGCCCGGTCCGCAAGGCCACTCAGGTGGAGCTGTCGCTGACCGACGCCCGTTCGATCGGGGTGGATGCACCCATCCGTGAATCCGGCGATATCGCCGGCTCCGGCGCCTGCAAGCTGGTCGGCCCGAAGGGTGAGATCGAGCTGAAGGAAGGCGTCATCGCTGCCAAGCGCCACATCCACATGACCCCTGCAGATGCGGAAGCGTTTGACGTGAAGGATGGCCAGACGGTGAGCGTGCGCATCGATTCCGACGGCCGCGCGCTGACCTTCGGCGATGTGGTCATCCGCGTGCGGGCCGATTTTGCGCTTGCGATGCATATCGACACCGACGAATCCAACGCCGCCTGCGCCGTCCCCGGCACGATGGGCGAGGTCATTAAATAAGGACACAGCACAAAATACGGGTAAATGAAGAGCCTGGCAGCAAAAAACGCTGCCAGGCTTTTTGCGTTGTAACCTGAGCGGGAACATGCCTCATTCTAGATCCTGTCGGCAAGATTTTCGATATGGAGCATCCCTCTTTTCTCTCTCCGTCTTGCCAGAACCACCAAATTTTTGGTATTGCCTGCCAAACCACAGTCATAGGCGATCAAATAATCACTGGTTTTTATGATATATTGATTCGCGCGAATTATGGCGGCTCGCTTAGGCACATATTCCATACCTAAAGGATAACAGGTATTGTCAAATTCATCCGGCACAGCCACTGGCCGATCAAACGGATGATAGGAAAGCAATAGGGTAAGCATTACTTCAGGATGCGATTTCTTGGCCTTTTTAACAGACCGTGCCGCATAGCGGTCAAAGTCGCCATATTGTCCCACAACAAATTGCGTCACGCCGAATTGTACAATATGACGTTCCACTGCTTCATCCAACAACGGGCATAAATCTGACGGGGCTACACGATGTCCGATAAAAAAACAGTTTGGCATTTCATTTCCCCCTATAAATTCACCTTTGATATATGCCTATATAGTCTATTGCCTTTTAAAGTCATTATAACATGACCAAATTGCACATACAATACAAGTATCCTTCTTTCAGGGGGTTATTTGTTTATGGTGGATTATAAAGACATCGGTATGCGGATACGAACAGCCCGGCAAAAGAAAAATATGACACAGGAACAGCTCGCGGAAATCGTGGGCGTCGGCGTTACACATATAAGCCACATCGAAACCGGCAACAGCGTACCCAGTTTGCAGACAACGATCGATATTATCAACGCATTGGATTGCTCTGCCGACGAACTGCTTTGTATCGAAATAAAGCAAGCTCGGTCAGTATATGAAAACTGGCTGGGTGAATTGATTAGAGATTGTAACCAGCAGGAATTAAAGCTGATTACCGATGTTATAATCGGTTTAAAAGCCTCCATGCGCAGGCTGAAAACATTTGACTAAGAGAAAAGGGAACCGGTTTTCGACAATGCCGAAAACCGGTTCCCTTTGTTTATTTTTGCTCCATTTTACACCATCGCGATGAAGCCCGCGAGACTGCCGCGCTGCCCACCGGTCGCGCGGTGGGACCAGAACACATTCGGATGACAGCGGGTACACAGGTCGGTGACGGTGATATGCGCCGCGGGCACCCCGGCCGCCTCCAGAATCCGGCGGTTGACCGCCCACAGATCGATAAAAAACTTATCTCCCGCCGGGCGGATACAGCCGTCCGCCTCATCAAGCGCGGCAAACGCCTGCTGTACCGGCACGTCCACCTCAAAGCAGCAGGGACCGATTGACGGCCCGACCGCGGCGAGGATATTCTCCCGCTTACAGCCGTATTCCCGACACATCCGCTCCACCGTCACCGCGCCGATACGCGCGACGGTGCCGCGCCAGCCCGCGTGGGACGTCGCCACCGCCCGGCGCACCGGATCGACGAAAAACAGCGGCACGCAGTCGGCATACTGGGTACACAGCACCACCCCGGTCCGATCGGTCAGCAGGCCGTCGATATCCGCATAGCCCCGCTCGCGGGTCACCCCGCGTCCGCAGTCCACTTCGGTGCACACGTGCAGGTTGGTATGATGCTCCTGCGCGGAAACCACTGTCCGCTCCGCGGGCACCCCGATGGCCGTGCAGAAGCGCCGGAAATTCTCCCGCACCCGCTCGTCCTCATCCCCGCGGGTAAACGACAGGTTCATGCTGGCAAAAATGCCCTCACTTACCCCGCCGAGCCGGGTGGAAAACCCATGCCGGACAAACGGGATTTCATCGAAGGCCGGGAAAGTATAATACACGACGCCGTCCTTTTCATGCGCGGCGAGGGTATGCGTTTCAGGCAAGGTCATCCGCTGTCAGTCCTTTCGTTTGGTCTGCGCGGCTTCACGGCAGGCGGCAAGCAGCTGCGCGCACACCGTCTCCACCCCGAAGCGGGAAACGGTCAGTTCCCGGATGCGCTGCGGATCGTAATCCGCCGCCGTATCCAGCATCCGCAGCATCGCGCCGGCCAGCGCCTCCACATCGCCCACCGGCACGAGCAGGCCGGTTTCTTCGGTGACAATATCCTCCGGCCCGCCGCAGCGGGTGCTGATAACCGGCTTGCCGCAGGCAGCCGCCTCATTGAGCACGCAGGACAGCGTTTCGGTGCGCGACGAACAGACAAAGCAGCCGCAGCCATTCATAAAGGCGGGCACCTCATCCCGCGGGACGGCCCCCACCAGACGGCAGCCATCCCCCGCCCCGCCGGCGTCGATAAGCCCTTGCAGATCCTCCCGCAGGCCGCCCACGCCCGCGATCTCCAGCCGCACCGGCCGGTCGGTCAGTTCCCGGAGACGGATGAACGCCCGGATGAGGGTGTCGTAACCCTTGATCGGACGCAGCTGCCCCATCGCGCGGAACACAAACACCTCGTCTTGCGCAGGCGCTGGCAGCTGCCGAAAACGGCCGGTGTCCACCATATCCGGGATCACCCGTGTTTCCCCGAACGGCGCCATCACCCGTTTGAGCGCAGTGCTCACACAGGCGTTCACCGCCGCCTTTTCCATCACGGCGCACAGGCGCCGCCGCATCGGGCTGCCGTCCGGCTCGGTGATGACAAAGGAGGAATGCTCCATAAAAAACAGCGGCAGGTCATGCGCTTCACAGAGCGAAAGTGCCTCATACCCCAGCAGCGACGAGCGCAGGTTCACCACATCCGGCCGGCCCTGCTCCCGCTCGATGCGGCGATACAGCTTTTCGAGCATCCGTGTGCGCTGAAAGCAGCGGCCCCGTTCCCAGCGCGGGGTGAGGTTCGGCCGCTTATAGACATAGGTATGCACCCCGTCGTCGCAGGTATACGTGATACCGTTATGAGACGGGCGGAAATCGTCTCCCACATTGACATACGCCACGGTCACCTGCGCACCGCGCGCCGCCATTGCCTGCGCCTGCTCCCGATAAAAGGTCCCGAGCAGCGGCGCTTCCGGGGTCGGGTACCAGGACGGGAGCATCAGCACCCGGATTGTCTCCGGCATGAACATCATCCTTTCGGCTGTGATTGCACGTTGTATATAGTATACACGCTTTTGCCCGGGAAAGGCAAGCAAAAGCCTCCTGCCGATTGCGGTTGCAGAGAAAACACCGGATATGCTATAATTATCCCGATAACGCAGACGAAAGCGGTGCCATTATGAAAGTAAAGAATCCCCTGCTCGTGGTAACCGACATGGAAAAATCGGTGAGATTTTATAAAACGGTGCTTGGGCTGCATAAGGTGCTGGATTTTGGCGCGAATGTGACCCTGACCGGCGGATTATGTTTGCAGACGCTCGCGTCCTGGCGTGGATTTATCGAGACGGATGAGGTGGATTTTGGTGCGAACAACGCCGAAATCTATTTCGAGGAAGACGATTTCGATGCGTTTATCGCTCACCTGCAAACCTTGGATATTGCTTATGTCCACCCCGTCAAGGAACACGTCTGGGGGCAGCGCGCCGTGCGCTTTTATGACCCCGATCGGCATATTCTGGAAGTGGGAGAAAACATGAAGACGGTTTGCCGGCGGTTTTTGGACAGCGGCTTAACGCCCGAACAAACAGCAGCACGTATGGATGTACCGCTGAAATTTGTTCTGGGCTGCAAGCGTTGATTTATCTTATCTTAAAGGAGGCGCATGTATGGACAAGGCAAAAATCCGGTTTCTGCGCATGCAGCGGCAGTTTTTCACCATAAAAGCCAATGAACAGGACTACCTGGAGCTGTACAGGGACATGCAGCCCGGCCAAAATGTTTACTGGAATGGTTTCGGACAGCCGCCGACCCTTACCCCGCGGCCTGATTTCGACGATTTGGAATTCAACCGCCGACAGCAGCTTGACCGGCAGCTGATCAAAGGGCGGTTCGCGGGCGGCAATCTCGGTTGGATTGTTCCGGAGGATCTGGAGCTGTTCGCCGCGCTGTACCGCAAACCGCTGGACGCGCCGAACGAAATCCAGCTGCGTCTTCTTGAGCGCATCGAACGCGAGGGGCCGCTGAATATCCAGCAGATCAAGCAGGACACCGGGCTGCTGGTCAAGGCGATCACCCCCGCCCTGCATCGCCTGCAGGAAGCTTTTCTCATCTATGAGGATCAGTACGACGGCGAATGGGACCGAGGGTGGTACCGGTTTGCCGAAATGTTCCCGGACACCGACCTGAACCGGTATTCCCGGCAGGATGCGCTGAAAATCGTGCTGCGGCGGTTCGCTTTCCGTCATGTTGTGTTTGACGCCGGGATGGCCAAAGCATTCTATCGCCTGCCGGAAAAGGAAATCCGGGCGGCAATCGCCGCGCTGGCCGAAGACGGCATCCTGCTGCCGGCGGACGGCGGCTATATGCTGGCAGACGACCGCGAAATCCTGGACGCCTGCCGGCCGGAACCACTGCATTTTGTCTGCGCGATACACCGCAACGATTTCCTTTACAAATCCAATGAACCGGTGCTGAAAGCCTGGGCCGCCGCGCTGACCGAAGGGCTGCCCTACGACCACGAGCCGCTGCAGTATCTGCTCATCGACGGCGAATTCCGTGCGGCCTGCGTCGGCCATTTCCGCAACGGACCGTATGACCTCAATGACATTGTCTGCGATCTGCCGGATGCCGAAGCACGCCGGGATGAGATCCTGCAGGCGGTCGCGGCGGTAAACTTCGGCAAAACACCGCTGCGGTTCATGGGAAAGACAGTATAATCCCATCCGTTATCCCCGCAAAAAACGCCGCCCCGGAGTTTTGGCTCCGGGGCGGCGTTTTCTTACATGCCCTTGACCGGACGGCAGTGCCAGATCCGGTCGGAATAGTCCTGAATGGCACGGTCGGCGGCAAAAATCCCGCTCGCCGCGGTGTTGAGCAGCGCCATGCGTGCCCACTTGTTCCGATCGAGATAGGTTTTCGCCGACAATTTCTGCACCCGGCAGTAATCCTCAAAATCCGCAAGTACCATATACGGGTCATTGCCGGTCAGTGAGCCGGCGATTTCCCCAAAGGTGCGCCCACCAAAGCCCTTGAACATCGCGTCCACCGCACGGTGGATATGCGGGTCACCGGTATACAGCGCCTGCGGGTGGTAGCCCTGCTTTTTAAGCGCTTCCACCTCATCCGCCTTCATGCCGAACAGGAACACGTTTTCCTCCCCGACTGCATCGGTGATCTCCACATTTGCGCCGTCGAGGGTGCCGAGCGTCAGCGCGCCATTCATCATCAGCTTCATATTGCCGGTTCCGCTCGCTTCGGTGCCGGCGAGCGAAATCTGCTCGCTGATATCGGCGGCAGGCATCAGCAGCTCAGCCAGCGTTACCCGGTAGTCCTCAAGATACACCACTTTCAGCTTATCCCTCACCGCCGGGTCGCTGTCGATCTCCTTGGCAAGGCAGCAGATGAACCGGATGATCTCCTTGGCGAGATAGTAGCCCGGCGCGGATTTCGCACCAAACAGGTAGGTGCGCGGGACAAAATCCATATTGGGGTTTTCCTTGAGGGTCAGGTAAGTGTGCAGGATATGCAGCGCATTGAGATGCTGCCGTTTATATTCGTGCAGCCGCTTAACCTGCACATCGAACAGCGAATCCGGGTCCACCGTCACGCCGTTCATCTCCCGGATATAGGCGGCGAGCCGCTCCTTGTTGCGGCGCTTGATCGCCATGAAATCTTCCAGCGACGCCGGATCTTCGGCGTATTTTTTTAACCCCTCCAGCTGCGCGGCATCGAGCACGAAGCCGTCGCCGATACGCGCTTTTACAAAAGCCGCAAGCTCCGGATTCGCCTGGCACAGCCAGCGGCGGTGCGCAATGCCATTGGTAACATTGGTGAATTTTTCCGGCATGACCGAATACGCGTCCTGAAACACGCTGTGCTTGACAATCTCGCTGTGCAGGCGGGACACACCGTTAACCGCATGACACGCCGCAACGCAAAGGTTCGCCATCTTGATGACACCGTAGCTGATGATCGCCATGCGGCTGACCTTCTCGGTATCGCCGCCGGTTTCGGCCATCATCTGCGCACTGAAGCGATTGTTGATCTCCCGCACAATCTGATAGATGCGGGGCAGCCGCTGACGGAACAGATCCTCCGGCCAGCACTCGAGCGCTTCCGCCATGACGGTGTGGTTGGTGTAGGCAAAGGTGCCGGTGACGATTCGCCACGCATCGTCCCACCCATAGCCGCATTCGTCGAGCATGATGCGCATCAGCTCCGGAATGGCAAGGGTCGGATGGGTATCGTTGACATGCACCGCCGCCATCTCCGGCAGGCTGTCGAGGGTGCCGTACTGTTCCAGATGCCGGCGCACAATATCCTGTACCGACGCCGACACAAGAAAATACTGCTGTGACAGCCGCAGCGATTTGCCTTCCCGGTGGTTATCCGCCGGATACAGCACCTGGGTGATGACCTCCGCCATCGCCTTCTGCTCCATCGCCCGCATATATTCGCCCTGGTTGAACAGCGACATATCCATCCCCGGCGCGGTCGCCCGCCACAGCCGCAGCGTGGATACCCCGCGTCCGTCCTTGCCGGCGACCATCATATCAAACGGCTGCGCAATCACCACCGTGGCGTCCTTATGCTCCACATGATGATACTCACCGTCCCACGATTCCTCGATACGGCCGTCGAATTTGACCTCCTTGGCCAGCTCCGGTCGCGGCAGCAGCCAGCTCTCCCCACCCGGCAGCCAGTAGTCCGGCAGTTCGGTCTGCCATCCGTCTACCAGCTTCTGGCGGAATATGCCGTACTCATACAACAGCGAATACCCGATCGCCGGAACCGACGCGGTAGCAAGTCCGTCGAGAAAGCAGGCAGCCAGCCGCCCAAGCCCACCGTTGCCGAGCCCGGCATCCGGCTCCAGCTCGTACAGCGTATCGAGCTTCACCCCGTATTCCTTTTTCAGCAGCTCCTGCGCCGTTTCGGTCAGATCCAGATTATACAGGCTGTTCTTGAGCGAACGACCCATGAGGAATTCCATACACAGGTAATACACCTGCTTGGACTGTTGTTCCTTAGCTTTAGCAATAAACTCCAGCCGCTTATTGCGCATCAGGTCGCGCAGTACCAGCGCCAGCGCATTATATATGTTTTCGTTGGTGGCATCCTGCGGCTGCACCGAAAAGTTGTGCAGCAGCTTGGCGGACAGGCGTTCCGAAAGTTCCTTGCGGGTAACCGGAGCGCAGGCCTTTTCCGCCAGACGGACAGTCTCTTTTTTCTTATCGCGCATTCCGTATCCTTCCTTTCCAAAACACGAGGGTTTCACCGCTGCAGGGATTTTCTCACATAGTATCTCCCGCCGCATGCCGGTGCATCCCTCTGAAGAAAGCACGATTCCTCTCTCATTATATAGTATATGGTCGAATTCCGCAATAGTTAATGATAATGAATAAATTAGAAATGTAATTCACCTTAATTCCGAGATGATTATTGTATATATGCACAAAAATATAGCAATTTTTCATTGTAATAAATAGAGCTCACACCCTGTTCTGCAAAAGGCAAACAAAAACACCCGTCCGAACGGACGGGTGTTTTTTCCTTTTATCCCTGCACGTCGTTTTCGTCAAAGCGATCGCCGCATTCGGGGCAGAATTTCGGCGCGTGCCGCGGATCCTCCGGCTGCCAGCCGCATTTATCACAGCGGTACAGCGGCTCGCCGGCGGGCTTTTTTGCTCCGCATTCCTGACAAAATTTCCCCTGATTGACGGTACCGCAGCCCGGGCAGCTCCAGCCCTGTTCCGGCTGAACAGGGGCGGCGGGCGCTGGAACCGGCGGCTGTGCGGGCGCTGTTGCCGGCGCCGGAGCAGCGGGCTGCTGTCCCATCTGGTAAAGCTGGGCCGCGTTGACGCCGCCGGCCTGCTGGGCAAAACCCATGCCCATAAACCCGGTCATGGCACCGGCCTGATTCTGCGCGGCGTATTCCATCGCGTTGGCCTGCGCGCCGCCCAGACGTGCACCCATCATGCGCGGATCGGTATATACCCGGCTTTCCTGGAATTTCTGGATCTTATCCAGGCTTTCCTCATCCGGATTAACCCCCGCAATGGCCATCGACACCATCGATATGCCGCGCTTTTTGGCCCATTTTTCGGTCAGTTCGGTGTTGAGTTCCGCACAGATCTGCTCGGTGAAATTCGGCAGCATATCATGCGGCACCTTCTGCAGTGCCATCCGACCGAGCGCGGGCTGCATGGCCGACTGCATTTCTGCGCGCAGCTGGCTTTCGATCCGGCTGCGGTCAAAAGCGCCGTCCATATTGCCGCAGACGTTCACGTAAAACAGCAGCGGATCGCTGATCCGGTAGGAATATTCCCCGTAAGCGCGCAGCTTGATGGAAAAATTGAATTCACTGTCCCGGAAAGGCACATTGCCGACGCCCCATTTATTGCCGTAAATTTCCTTGGTATTGATATAATACACCCTCTGGGTGGACAGCGCCTGACCGCCGGCCGAAAAACGGCGGCCAATCTCCTCAAAAGTCGCGCTCAGATTATCGAAACCGCCGCTGAACAGCGAGGGCTGGGTTCCGGTCTGATACACATACTGCCCCGGCTCGGCACAGAAATCCAGCACACGGCCGTTTTCCACAATCAGCATGCACTGGCCGTCGGCCACGTCCACGCGAGAGCCGTCAGTGATAACATTGTCTTCCCCCTTGGTATTGGAGCTGCGGCGGGTCGTCTCCTTCCGGCCGCGCATCGCTAAAATATTGGCCGGCATCGCATCGCATTTGATGTATTCCAGCCACTGATCCGCCATAGCGGAACCGACCGCGCCGGTGATTGCCTTAATCAAACCCATGTTGACCCTTCCTTTCTCGCATAGGACAGCATGCGGAACCACTTCCGACACGGACACAGCCGTGCCAGCCCGCTGCACACCGTCCCTTTTCCGCGGACGGCGATTTGTTTTCAGTATACACGGTTTCGGTTGAAAAAACAAGAGGCGGCGGCTGATTCACAGCCGCCGCCTCAACGTATCTTTTTTCAGTTGCGGCCAGGTCTGGAGCTGCTCTCCTGCCCGCCCGGCGTATTCTGCGAAGTGTCAGGCGGCGTGGAGGTGACCGGGGCGACATCGCTGATATACAGCGTCACCTTTGCCCCCTCTTCCAGCGCAGTACCTACCGCTGGCTCGGTGCCCTCGACATTGCCGCGCGGCTGATCCGATTCCTGCACCTTTACGGTGGTCACTTCAAAGCCTGCAAGCTCCAGATACCGACGCGCATAAAGCTCCGGCCAACCGGTCACATCTGGCACCGGCGTGGCCTCCGGCCCGTCGCTGATGATGACATAAACAGTGGTGCCTTCCGGCCGGCTTTCCTCCGCCTTCGGGCTCTGATCCAGGATTTCGCCCTTCGGCCGGGTGCTGTACTGCTTATATTGCACCACCACCTTCATGTTGCCGCGCAGCGTCGTGCCCTTGACGTCTTTGTACAGCTTACCCACGAGGTTTTCCACCGCGTAGGTCGCCTCGACATTATTATAGCTGACCGTACTCTGCTCATTGGGCATCGTCCAGGTCGGCATAGTCTGCGAGGTCTGGCCGGAGGTGTCCTTTTCCCCGCCGAACAGATCCGGGAACAGAAGAAGCAGCACCGCACCGGCAATCAGCAGCAGAACGATGAACACCGCAAGCGCCACCAGCAGGATATACTTACCATTTTTCTTCTTTTTGGGCGGCTCCGGCGTTTTTTCGGTTGACTCCGCTGCCTTACGGTTGGTTTCCGCGGACTTGCCCTGCGCCGGCGCTTCGTCCTGGAGCAGCGCGGTCACCGCGGGTGCCGCCGTCAGCTGGTCGCGGAATGCCGCGATGGAGGAGGTACGCTTATCCGGCGAAATCTGCAGCGCGTTGAACAGCGCCGCGGCCACATGATCCGGCAGCGTTTTGGCCACATCCGCCGGCACATACAAGTCGCTGGAGTTCCGGGTGCGCGAGGTGCTGTCGGGCGGCGGGTTGCCGGTCAGCACCCGGAACACTGTCGTCGCCAGTCCATACACATCCGCCGGAATCCCGGCACTCAGCTCAAAGCCGTACTGCTCCGGCGCGGAATATCCGGGGATCAGCTGCGGCTTGAGGTCAGTGCTGACCATGCGAGCCTCCGGAATGGCAAAACCGGTCAGGCGCAGCCGGCCGTCTGTACCGATGATCATGTTTTCCGCGCACAGGCCAAGATGCACCAGCCCCGCGGAATGCATCGCCGCAAGCGACGCCATGACCGGCATCAGCAGCGGACGCGCTTCCTCCCAGCTCATCCGGCCGCCCATCTGCTGCAGCCGTGCCTCCAGTGTGACCCCTTCGCAGTACTCGCTGACCGTATAAGCCGTGTTATTCTGCTCAAAGATGTCGTACATCGGCATCACCGCCGGCAGGTCGCGCAGACGCGCGAGTGCACGGGCGTGAGTGCGGAATTTCTCCTTGTATTCGGCAAAGGTGTTTTCACAGCCGCCGATCACCTGCACGGTGCCGTCCTCGGCGCGCTCGCAGAGCGTATCGGGCAGGAATTCCCGGATCAGGATCGCCGCCTTGAGCACCTGATCAAAACCGATATACACCGCCGCGTCGCCGCCCGCATGCAGCACCCGGCCGACCAGATAGCGGTCGGACAGCAGCGTGCGCACCGGCAGGTAGTTCGACGGGTTTTCTCCCGACGCCGGATATCCGCATATGCCGCATTCCCCCCGCCCTTCCGGCAGCGGATTCATGCAGCCCATGCACAGATTATCGCCATTGGCCATCGTTGTCATCCTCTCCTTGGCTTCCCCGCAGCCGGAAGCTGCAGGGCGCACCGCCGCTTTGTGCGGCAGTATATCAATATCTTATTTTAGTCAAACCGCCGGGCAAAGTCAAGAACCGTTACAGAATTGATACTTCCACTATTCGCCCCGTCCGAACAGCCGCTGCTCATTTTTCAGCTGGCGGATGTCACGGCCGGCAAACACCAGCGGCACAAAGGTGCCGGTGATGCGGGAAGCGATCTGGTCGCCGTAGCGTTCCTGAAGCTGTGCCTGGGTGAGGTTGGTGCTGATAACGGTGGGCAGCCGGGACAGCATGCGGGTATTGATGATATTATACAGGCAGGAGGTGTAAAACGCACTGCCGAATTCGGTGCCGAGGTCGTCGAGGATCAGCAGGTCGCAGCTCTCGAGCACATCCTCGCTCTCCCCCTCAGCGCGGCCGAAATGCTCCTTCTCGATCCGGTGCAGCAGCACCTGCGCCGGGCCGTAGATCACGCCGAACCCCCGCTCGGCCGCCGCCCGGGCAATCGCGAGGGCTGCGTGGGTCTTGCCGGTGCCGGTCGGCCCGCGCAACAGCAGGCTGTCGGCCGGAAGCACAAAATTCTCCGCATAACTGCGGCAGTACGCGAGCACCCCGCGCATCCGCTCCCGCGGCGATACCCCGGTACGGGGATCCTTTTCCTCGGGATAGTAGTCGAGCGACATCCGGTCGAAATCGGTCAGCTCCATCGCGCTCATCTCACTCAGCCGGCGGCAGGCCTCCTCCTTGAGCAGCGCCTCCATGCAGCGGCACATTTTCCCGCCCGCATAGCCGGTGTCCCGGCACTGCGGACAGACGTACTGCGGCTCAAAATCCGGCGACTTTACGCCAGCTTTCGCCAGAATCTCCGCCATCTCGGCCTGCAAGGCGAGATTCTTCCGCTTGATCTCCTCCACAGCGGCTTCCACGTCGCCGCCGCTGATCACCGCGCGGGTCACCTGCCCGGCCGTAGCAGCCATCTCCCGCCGGATCTCCTGCAGACGGGGATAGCGCGCGGTCATCTGCTCCTGCAGGGCAGCCGCCTGCGCCGCCGCATGCATGCGCCGCCGCTCGAGCCGTGCGCGCACCGCATCATATACCTCCCGGCTGTATCCCATGTTTTTCTGCCCCTTTCTTCGTCAGGCCTTCCGGAAAACCGGCACGAAACTCTCCACCTGTCTCTCATACGCTTCCAGATCCAGCGAGCTTTCCCCTTTCGCCGCTTTCTTTCCCCTGCCGGCTGTCTGCGCCTTCTCCAGAGTATCCACCCCATCGGTATGCCAGTGTTCGAGGATCTTATTCATATAATTGCACTGGAAGCCACCGGTCTTTTCCCGGCACTGCGCAAACGCCTGCGCGATCAGTTCATCCGGCATGTTCCATTCAAAAATCCACTTTTCCGCCGTGTTGAGCTGCGCGGCGGTCGGGTTCTGGATCGACAGATCCAGCAGCGTATGCACCCGTTCCCACGCGCGGCGGCTGCGCTCCAGATGGCACAGCCGCTCCTCCGCGGCCTCCATCGTGGTGATGCCCTTATCCACCCAGTCAAGCGCGACCTTCTCCACATAGCGCATATTCGTCTTGCCGGAGGTCACCGCGTACGCCACCACCATCAGGATCACCTCCGCCGGCAGGCCGGCGGTATCGTACAGATACAGCAGCGTTTCCATGTCCCCGTGGGAAATCGGCCGGCCGAGCCGCGCCGACGTGGTATCCAGCAGATAGGCAAACTCCGGACTGCTTTTCTGCCGGGCGATCACCTCGGTCATCTGCGGCTTAACCGCGCGCGGACGCGCGGCAGGCACCGCCGCGGGCACAGCCGCTGCCGCCGGCACGGATGCCGCCGCTTTCGGCTGTGCCGCCTTTTGCGGCGCTTTTGCCGCCGGATAGGCCTTTTCTCCGCCGCGGGAGAGCACGCCGGTTTCCACCCAGTACTGCAGCGCATCGGTACAGTCCGCCGCCGACAGGCCGATTGCCGCCGCGCAGGCGTCGGCATCAAACGTGCCGCGTCCGGCGCGCGCCAGCCACAGCAGCACCTTCAGCTGCGCCGAACCGGCCAGCCGGATATGCCTGTCCACCACCTGCGCCGGCAGCGCAAACACCTCGTCGAGCGCTTCCGGGTTCCACCGTATTGTCATGCCGCCTTCTCCTTTTCCGTCCCGCCATCGTCAAAACAACGGTTTCCCGCAAAGGGGAAACCGCTTAAGCGTTTTCATCCTCCCGGCCGTAAGGCTCCAAACCCTACGGCTGGGATTTTTATTATACACGCAAACCGCCCCGCAGGGCAACAGGTATTTTTGTGTCAAAAGCGCCGGAACGATATTTTATTATAACGGTGAGGCTCCGGCATGGCAATTCTTTTATGACACAGGAGGAGGCGTTTTTTGCGGTTTCTGCCAGACCTGGTACAGCGCAATCAGCACCTGAAGCCGGCAGTCCCCTTCACGGGCCGCCCGCCCCATCTCCTCGCGGCAGGCCGACTCGGTCAGCGGTTCGCCCGCCGCGATGGTTTTCAGGATCGTCCAGTGCTCCACCAGCCAGCAGACCGCCTCGAACATCTCCGGGGACAGCGTTTTGAGCTTTTCCTCCAGTGCTTTTCTCAGGTCTTCCATATCAGCCACTCCTTTGCCCATATATATTCCATTTCTGATTGCAGCACATATTTTTGCAAATACCGGAATGCATACATTCCAAGTTAAAAATTTTTCTCAAATCGCCACAGAAACAGGCCAAGCTGACGCAGGATCAAACAGCAGCAAAACTCCAGCTGCTGGATTGGCCTATATGTCCAAGATCGAACGGGGACGCTGCAATATCCGCATCAGCGTCTTATACGCCTTAAAGAAGCTGTATCGCGCCTCATTTGACGAGATTTTTGACGGCGCACCCAAATAGGCTTCGGCGGTGTATATCCTTTCCCTCAACCGGCACTTTCTGAGTATAAAACATATTTTCCGTTTTGATAAGAGGGTTATAACCCCCACATCCCCGCATAAACCGCAACGCCCCCGCTGAATGCCAAAAGCATCCGGCGGGGGCGTTGTTTACTTTTTATCGGCAAGCGACCCATGCAATGTCGACATATTTTACGGTTGTATCCGCGGAACAAATATGCTATGATAAGATGTACGTGTACTTTTCCGCTTTTAATAAACAAATACGGCTTCGCCGCGGTATGCCGCGGCCGGGGTGATTCTATTTTTTGAGGTGACGGATCAATGGGACTGATGAAAGCGTTGTTCGGGGATTACAGCAAGCGGGAGCTCAAGCGCATTCAGCCGCTGTGCGACCAGGTGCTGGCCCTCGAGGACAAATACCGCAAAATGAGCGAGGATGAGCTCAAGGCGCAGACCGACGTACTGCGTGACCGGCTCAAAAGCGGTGAAACCACCGACTCCATCCTGCCGGACGCTTTTGCGGTGTGCCGCGAAGCGAGCGACCGGGTGCTCGGCATGCGTCACTTCCCTGTGCAGATCATCGGCGGCATCATCCTGCATCAGGGACGCATCGCCGAAATGAAAACCGGTGAAGGCAAGACCCTCGTGGCCACCCTGCCTGCCTATCTCAACGCCCTGACCGGCGACGGCGTACATATCGTGACGGTCAACGACTACCTCGCCCGCCGCGACAGCGAATGGATGGGCAAGGTGTACCGCTATCTCGGCCTGACGGTCGGGCTGGTGATCCACGGTCAGGACAACAAGGAGCGCCGCGCGGCGTATGCTGCCGACATCACCTACGGCACCAACAACGAGCTGGGCTTCGACTATCTGCGGGACAACATGGTCATCTACAAGCAGAACAAGGTGCAGCGCGGCCACCATTTCGCGATCGTCGACGAAGTGGACTCCATCCTCATCGACGAGGCGCGCACCCCGCTGATCATCTCCGGGCAGGGTGACAAGTCCACCGATCTGTATGAGCAGGCGGACCGCTTCGCCAAAACCCTCAAAATTTACAAAATCAAAGAAATGGACACTAAAGAGGAGCAGGACAACGTCGACGGTGATTACATCGTGGACGAAAAGGCCCGCACCGCCACCCTCACCCGCTCCGGCGTGAAAAAGGCAGAGCAGTATTTCAACGTGGTCAACCTGATGGATGCCGATAACGTCACGCTGCTGCATCATATTAACCAGGCGATTAAGGCACGCGGCGTGATGACCCGCGATGTGGATTACGTGGTCAAGGACGATCAGGTGATCATTGTCGACGAGTTCACCGGCCGTCTGATGTTCGGCCGCCGCTACAACGAAGGTCTGCATCAGGCCATCGAGGCTAAGGAGGGCGTGAAGGTCGAGCGGGAGAGCAAAACCCTCGCCACCATCACCTTCCAGAACTTCTTCCGCCTGTACCGCAAGCTGTCCGGCATGACCGGTACGGCCAAGACCGAGGCGACCGAGTTTGAACAGATCTACAAGCTCGATGTGGTGGAAATCCCCACCAACCGGCCGATGGTCCGGCAGGATATGGCCGACAGCGTTTATAAAACTGAAAACGGCAAGTTCCGCGCGGTGATCGAGCAGATCAAGGAATGCCACGAACGGCATCAACCGGTGCTGGTGGGCACCATCTCGATTGAAAAATCCGAGCTGCTGTCCAAGATGCTCAAGCGCGAGGGTATCCCGCATAACGTGCTCAACGCCAAGCACCACGAAAAGGAAGCCGAAATCGTTGCGCAGGCCGGCAAGCCGGACGCGGTTACCATTGCGACCAACATGGCCGGGCGCGGCACCGACATCATGCTCGGCGGCAATCCGGAATATCTGGCGAAGGCCGAGATGCGCCGCATGGGTATCGCGGAGGAGCTGATCGTCGAATCCACCGGTTTCGGTGAAACCGACAACGAAGAAATCATCGCCGCGCGGCAGACCTTCCAGGAGCTCAATGCCAAATACAAAGAAGAAATCCGCCCGGAGGCAGAGGCTGTGCGCGAAGCGGGCGGCCTGTTCATCCTTGGCACCGAACGGCACGAATCCCGCCGCATCGATAACCAGCTGCGCGGCCGCGCCGGCCGGCAGGGCGACCCCGGCGCCTCGCGGTTCTATCTCTCGCTTGAGGACGACCTGATGCGGCTGTTCGGCGGCGAGCGGATCAACAACCTGATGAACACCCTCGGCATCGACGAGGATACCCCGATCGAAAACAAGATGCTCACCAGCTCCATCGAGAGCGCCCAGCGCCGTATTGAAGAACGCAACTTCGGCATCCGCCGCGATGTGCTCCAGTACGACGACGTGATGAACCGGCAGCGTGAGATCATTTACAGCCAACGCGACAAGGTGCTTGATGGCGAAAGTATGCGCGACAGCATCGTCGGCATGATCAAGGAATCGATCGAAGCCACCGTAAAGCGTTATGCCAGCGACGAGGCGCACGAAAACTGGAATCTCGACGGGCTGCGCGACTATTACGCCGGCTGGCTGAGCAAGGAGGATGATTTCCGCTTCACTCCACAGGAGCAGGAAGATGCGGAAGCCGCCGATCTGGCCGAAACGCTGGTCAACCGCGCGATGGAAATTTACGACGCCAAGGAAAAACAGTACGGTTCCCCGATGATGCGTGAAATCGAACGGGTGGTGCTGCTGAAAACGGTGGACCGTTACTGGATGGATCATATCGACAACATGGATGAACTGCGCCGCGGCATCCATCTGCGCGCCTACGGTCAGAAGGACCCGGTCGTGCTTTACCGCATGGAAGGCTTTGACATGTTCGATGGCATGATCGCCGCCATCCGTGAGGATACCGCCCGCCTGATGCTCACCGTACAGGTGCGCACCCAGGAAGAGCCCAAGCGCGAGCAGGTGGCGAAGCCCACCAGCACCTCCGCCGGCACCGACGGTTCCGCGAAGCCCCGCACGGTGCGCAAGACGGTGGCACAGAAGGTCGGCCGCAACGATCCCTGTCCCTGCGGCAGCGGAAAAAAATATAAGAAGTGTTGCGGAAGAGATGCCTCAGAATCTTAACCTGCCAACTGGCTTTAACGGGCATCTCCCGAAATACGCCTGAACGGCGTATTTCCCTCATAAAAACAAAGCGATGAGCCGCTTCAGAATCTTAATCTGCCGACTGACTTGAGATGAGCGTCACGCGCAATATGCCGCAGGCATATTGCCTGAATAGCAGCGGAGCAGCGCCTCAGAATCTTAACCTGCCGACTGGTTTTAACGGGCATCTCCCGAAATACGCCTGAACGGCGTATTTCCCTCATAAAAACA
>ERZ824600.1428-NODE-1428-length-29522-cov-33.315539_pt1 | contig 29522 bp, 32 predicted proteins | sample MGYA00519933_ERZ824600 | MGnify/ENA primary metagenome ERZ824600 (study PRJEB31778, sample SAMEA3449178) | human gut metagenome | biome: human gut; feature: human-associated habitat; material: faeces | place: United Kingdom | collected 2010/2012 ... | reverse complement strand
ATCGCCCCTCATTTCTATTTTATCTTGTTTGTACCCCTTGTACACCGATGTTTTCTCTGCTGTTTGAAAGCCTGTGCAGAGTATGTCCGATCAGCCGGAAACGGATACTCCGACAAATTGGATATGCTCCGCTTGAGACAACATAGCAGAGCGAAAACGGGAATGCACCGGACAAAACGACGGCGCGTCCCAATCTGGCACAAGGGCGACAGACTGCCAAGTTTTTAGACAACGCAGAAAATTTGTCCAATGGAGAAGAAAACGGGCAATTCTATACCCAAACAGAAGAAATTACGTTATAATAGGTGCAGAGTAAGGAACTGAGGAGGGTATGGATGCCCGGCGCGTTGATCACCAAAAAGGCATTGGCACACGCCATGCGAACACTGATGCAGGAGGAAGCGTTTCGGAGAATCAGCGTTGGCGACATCTGTGAGCGCTGCGGCATGAGCCGCAAGAGCTTTTACTATCATTTCCGGGATAAGTATGAATTGGTCAACTGGATCTTCGATCAGGACTTTATCGCTCTGGTTCGCGACCGCTCCTATGATAATGCATGGGAGTTTTTCGAGGATCTGTGTACATATTTTTACGAGAACCGCACTTTTTATGTGAACGCCTTTGCGGTCGAAGGGCAGAACAGCTTCACGGAGTATTTCGCGGAGGTGTTGCAGCCGATCGCACAGGACTATTTCATGCGCATTCTTGGCGACGATCGGGAAAAGGAGTTTTTCGCCGTATTCTTTACGGATGCATTCCGTGTTTCACTCATTCGCTGGCTTCGCGAGCCTCAGAACCTTTCCCCGTCGGAGTACATCGCGCTGCTCAAGGTCTGTATCGTCGGCGTGGCAAAGCGCGTCGTCGAGGGAACGCCGTCGGAAGCAGAAGGGAAAGAGAAGGACGAATGATCGGCATGTAACACGAGAGCCGGAACAGCCCGGAAGGGGCGCCGGCTCTCGTTTTTAATGAGCGGGATATCGATCCGCGGATCAGGACTGGCGGACTGCGGAAAGAAAGCTGCGAAGACGCTCCGTTTTCGGTTTTGCAAAGAGCGCATCCGGCGAGCCCTCCTCCAGAATACTGCCGTCGCTCATGAAAATGACGCGGCTCGACACATCGCGGGCAAAGGCCATTTCGTGCGTTACGATGATCATCGTCATGCGCCGTGTATCGGCAAGCCGGCGGATCGCGGCAAGCACCTCGCCGGAGATTTCCGGGTCGAGCGCGCTCGTCGGTTCGTCAAAGCAAAGAATGTCGGGGTTCAATGCGAGCGCACGCGCAATGGCGACCCGCTGCTGCTGCCCGCCGGAAAGCTGGTGCGGATAATGTCCCATGCGATCGGAGAGACCGACTTCATCGAGCAAACGCTCCGCCGTGTCGCCGATCTCTTTTTGGATTGCCGCTCGGCTGCGCTTGTAATCAGGACGCTCTTTTGCCAGCAGCTCCATGGCGAGCATGACGTTCTGCTTTGCCGTATATTGCGGGAACAGGTTGAAGGACTGAAACACGAGACCAAAGTGCAGCCTCTTTTTCCGAATATCTGCCTCAAGCTGTGTGGCGGGATCCGCAGTGTCAAACAACAGCTTGCCGTCCACAAGGATCTGCCCCTCCGTCGGCGTTTCAAGAAAGTTCAAGCAGCGCAGCAGTGTCGTTTTTCCACTGCCGGAAGAGCCGATGATCGACAGCACTTCACCCCGATCGAGCGTGAAGTCAATGCCCTTGAGCACTTCGGTGGATTCAAATCGCTTTTTAAGATTTTTAACTTCTAAAACCGCCATAGCTTATACCCTGAAATAGTCGAGCCCTTTTTCGATCCGGTGGAACAGAATGGTCAAAAGACCGCAAAAAATGAGATAGAACGCCCCGGAGTAGAACAGCGGCCAGATGAATCCCTTTTTGATAAACACCTGTGCTTCCATGATGATCTCGCGTACCGCGATGATGCGGGCGAGCGAGGTATCCTTGACGAGCGTGATGATCTCGTTGCTGAGCGGCGGAACGATGCGTTTGACGACCTGCAAGAGGATTACCTTGAAAAAACACTGCGATTTCGTCATGCCAAGCACCTGGGCGGCCTCGTACTGTCCCTTCGGGATGCTCTCAATGCCGCCGCGGAAGATCTCGGAGAAATAGCAGGCGTAGTTGATGATGAACGCAACGAGAACGGCGGTCATGCGGGGAAAGGAATCTGCACCCGCAAGCAGGCCGGGGCCATAGAACACGACGATGATCTGGAGCATGAGCGGCGTGCCGCGGATGATCCAGACGAGCGTGCGCGAAAGATACCGCAACGGCTGAAAGCGGCTCATGGAACAGAAGGCGACGAGCAGTCCAAGCGGCAGCGAGAACACGAGCGTCAGTGCAAAGATCAGGCAGGTATTGCCAAAGCCGGTGAGCAGCTGCTGCGTAACGGAAAGAAATGTCATACAGGCGTACCTCAAAAACGCAGCATCCGGCGGAGGGAGCGCTCCGCCAGACGGAAAGAACGGAGACGGTGAAGCTTAACCGACGATCAGCAGATCGGTTACACCGTATTTTTCTGCAAGTGCCGCGACCGTGCCGTCTGCATAGAGCGCTGCGATGGCACCGCTGACCTTGTCCGTGACGTCGCTGCCGAGACGGAACCCGACGGCGTACCGTTCGCCGGGCATTTCAATGTCGAGCAGTTTGAGGTCGGCATAGTCCGATCCCTCTCCTACCATGGCGAGCGCCATCGTAACATCCACGACCGCAGCGTCCGCGGTTCCTGCCTTGACCTCGAGCAGCGCGTCCGACTGCGCGGCGACTTCAACAAAGTTTGCGTCGGGCATTGCTGCAAGCACTGCATCCGCACCGGCGCTGCCGGCCTCGGCAACGACTGTGCAGCCTGCGAATGCGGCCGTATCCGGATAAGCAGCCGCAGTATCAGCGCGAACGACCACGGCCTGCCGGTTCAAAAGGTAGTCGTCGGTAAAGTCCATGTTCGCGCGGCGTTCCTCGGTCACGGTCAACCCGTTCCAGATGCAGTCGATGGTCTTTCCTGCAAGCTCGATCTCCTTAGAGTCCCATTCGATCACCTGAAATTCCGGGGAGATGCCGAGCTTGCCGCAGACGGCGCGGGTCAGTTCCGTATCAAAGCCGATGAGCTCGCCGTTCGCGTCATAATAATTCATGGGCGCATATTCCGTAATGCCGACGATCAGCGTGCCCTTTCCGGAAATATATGTCCAGTCACTGTCCGCGGCATCCGTATCCGCGGGCTTTGCCGTGCAAGCGAAGAGGGAGAGTACCGCGAGGAATGCGGTCAACAGAGCGATCAGTTTTTTCATCATAGAGAACCTCGTTTCTTTAGCGTGATATTAGTTTACCACTTTATTGCACTAAAGTGCAAGCGTTTTTTTGTTTTTTTTCAATGGATTTTTATGCCGATTCACATAAAGTTTACATCGCTTGATGGTTTCGTTCAAAAAATCTGTGTTATACTTCAACTCGAATCGTGACAAACTATTTCCCGATGCAACACCAAAGGAGGGAATTTCAATGATGAAGAAATGGTTGGCGGCGCTCCTTGCGCTCACATTTTGCCTGAGCGTCGCCGTACCCGCCGCATCTGCGGAAGGGGAAACGACCGAGGAACCGCCTGCGAACGTGGAAACGCCCGCGCCCGAGGAATCGCAGCAGCCGATGACGGAGCCCACGGAGGAACCCGCGGCAACCGATACCCCGGCGCCTACGGCCACAGCGGAGCCGTCCGCATCGCCGAGCCCTGTGCCCACGGCAAGCGCGACGCCGGAAGCCGAGTTTATCGGCGACCAGCGCGTGACGATGGGCGCGGATCTGACGGATGCGCAGCGCGCGGCGGTCTATCATGATTTCGGCATCGAAATGGGGTCCGTAAAGGAGCTCAAGGTGACGAACAAAGAGGAACGTGCCTATCTCGAGGGGCTTGTTCCGGAGAGAAAGATCGGTAGTGTGGCGCTGTCCTGCATCTTCATCACAACGCTTCGCCCGGGCGAGGGATTGACGATCGAACTGCACAACATCAACTACTGCACGGCTGACATGTACCGCAATGCGCTGACCACGGCAGGCATCACCGATGCGCGCGTGGTGGTGAGCGCTCCGTATCCGGTTTCGGGGACCGGGGCGCTGACGGGCGTGTACAAGGCCTATGAGGACATCACGGGGGTCTCGCTCAACGAGCTTGCAAAGCTTATTGGAGCAGAGGAACTCGTTCTCACCGGCGAACTGTCCGAGTATATCGGCAGCGCCGAGGCCTCCGAGATCATCGGCGAGCTCAAGGGCATCCTTGACCAGACCCAGAGCATGACCGACGATCAGGTCAAGTCGGAGATCCGCGCGATCGCCGCGGCCTACAACGTCTCCCTGACGGAAGGACAGATCGGGAAACTGGTCAGTCTGTGCCGCAAGCTGGAGGGCTTGGATGAAGCGCAGCTTCAGTCGAAGCTGACCGGCCTTGCAAAGACCGCGGAAGGGGCAAACAAAGTCGCTGAAACGGTGAACCGCGTGTATGAGAACGTCAAAACCTTTTTCGAGTCGGTGGGCGAGTTCTTCAAGAACCTGTTCAGCGGCGGATGGAGAAGCTGAACGACCCCCGGTTGCATCTACGCAACGGCCGCCCTTGACGGGCGGCCGTTTTCATGCTGAGAGCGGTATGCGCGGCTGCGGGCGCGCGTCAGAATGCTTTCCTGACGCCGATATAATAGAGTACCGGAAGCGCCACGCTGATGAGCGCGGAAATGATGGAGTCGAGCGACCAGTCTCCGCCAACGTTGCCGAGAAACGTGATGATCGCAGAGATCAGGATAATGATGCCGCAGACGTTGCACAGCGAACGGTTTTTCGCCTGTACGCCAGCAATGCCCGCGATGAGCATGAATACGACGCAGACGACCCGGCTGATCTGGAAAACGGTGGCGAGCGCAAAACCCGCGGACACGGAGCCGAAGAGCACGCCGGTCGTCAGTCCGGCGCAGGAGTTGATGCCAAGAATGCTGAGCAGATTTACGCCCGCCCAGATCAGGAACAGAACGCTGACGACCTTCAGAAGCGTTTTACGATTCATATAGCAGATTCCTTTCAGGTATTCAGATGCAATGGGAGAGAATAGCCCGCGCTGCTCCGCACAGGCGTTATTCGGCAATGCGATCCGGCTCGCCGTAATCGACGCCGAAGGTATCCACGCGGACGCTCTGCATGGTCTGTGTTTCAAGCGGACGATCGCTGCCGTCGGTCTCTGTGGTCGCGATGCGGTCAACAACGTCCATGCCCTCGATCACCTTGCCGAAGGCCGCATAGTCGCCGTCGAGGAAATCGCTGTCCGCGTGCATGATGAAGAACTGGCTTCCAGCCGTGTTATAGGCGGAGGCCGGGAAGTACGGATTGCCCTGCCGCGCCATGGAGATTACGCCGCGCTCGTGCGACAGGTCGTTTTTGTGATTGTTGTTGGAAAACTCGCCCTTGATGCGGTAGCCGGGACCGCCTGTTCCGCGGCCGTCCGGATCGCCGCCCTGGATCATGAAGCCTTCGATGACACGGTGAAAGATCACGCCGTCATAAAAACCGGAGTTGGCGAGATGGATAAAGTTTTTAACGGTGTTCGGCGCGATCTCCGGATAGAGTTCAAGTTTGATGACGCCGCCATCTTCCATGGTGATGGTGGCAATGGGGTTCTGTGCGTTCATAGTGTCCTCCTCGAGCGCAGCCTTTTTCCCGCAGCCGACAAGCAGCAGCGGCAAAAGGAGCGCGATGCATTGATATAGTCTCTTTTTCATGCATTCATTTTATCGGAATTGCAGCAAAAGTCAAGAAAACATGGTATAATACTGCGTCGTAGTCTTTGAATGCCGCGCATAACGGCGTTCGGGAAGAATGTCGGAGGGGAGGACGCGTCATTGCCGGGAATATCGCATTGCTTTCGGCTGCATCGGGGCGACGATCTGAAACGCTCCATACAAGACTATGCGAAGAAGCATGGGATCAAAGCGTCGGTGATCGTCTCGGGCGTCGGCTGCCTGAGCCTGGCCTGCATACGGGACGCGACGGGCGAACGGAGCCATACGCTTGCGGAGCGTCTGGAGATCGTATCCCTGACGGGAACGGTCGGCGCGGAGCGAACGCATTTGCATATCGCGCTTGCCGGGGAAGATCTGTCCGTTCTGGGCGGGCATCTTCTGGAGGGCTGCACGGTCAATACGACCGCAGAGATCGTGCTGCTGGAGCTGCCCGGGTGGCGTTTTGGAAAGACCTTCGACGAAACGACCGGCTATGATGAGATCATAATGGAGGAATGTGAAAAATGAAACGATTGACATTGATCTGCCTGCTGCTTGCAGCGATGCTTGTGCTGTCCGGCTGCGCAGCGATCCATATCACAAAAGAGGTTTTAGAGACAGAGGAAGCGCGCGAAGCGATCGCGTCCGGCTGGGAGACCTTGACGGACGGTCTGAACGGCGGGCTGCATGTCGGAGGAGACGCCGGTTCTGAACCGACTGAAGAGTTCGGACGGGATACGGGCCGCGGCGTCAAAGACGGTTTTGCGCTGGGCGGCGCGTCGCTGCCTGTCGATGGGATCCGCGAGATCGAGATCGAATGGATCGCGGGCGAGGTCGAGATCGAATGCTATGACGGCAGCGAGATCGTGTTTTCCGAAACAAGTGCGGAACAGCTCTCCGAACGTCAGACGATGCGCTATCTCGTGAAAGACGGCGAACTGGAGATTCGCTGCTGTGAGTCCAAGACAGTACAGCTCCCGGAAAAAACGCTCACGGTGCAGATCCCCGCTTCGCTGATTGCTGATGAGCTGGAAGCGGACGTTGTTTCCGCATCGCTCACGGCGCGCGGCGTACAGGCGCGCGAGATCAAGCTTGAGAGCGTCAGCGGCAATATCTGCGCCGATGGATTAACGGCGGAGAAACTGCAGATCGATACGGTGTCGGGCATTGCAGAGATCCTGCGGTGCGATGTGGCAAGAAAACTGAAGATCGATACCGTATCCGGCAATGCGGCGATGCAGCTTGCTGCGTCTGCCACGGGCTTCACATTGAAGTTTGATACGGTCAGCGGCAGCGTCCACTGCGACGTTCCGGTGACGACCTCGCGTAAGTCCATGGTCTACGGAGACGGGAGCCTTGAGATCGAGATGGAGTCCGTGAGCGGAAGCTTCAAGATTTCCTGAAGGCCATTTTCATGTAATTTTCATTCTGTTTCCATGCGTCTTCAAACTGCGCATGTTAAACTCGGCCCATCGAAAGCAGGGAGGGATTCCAATGGAACATGCGGAAATGATTGAAAGGCTTATGGAAAAGACAACGCTCGGAGAAGAGGAAGCGCGGTCTGCGCTGGAGCAGAACGGGTGGAATCTTCTGGACGCGCTGATCGCAGAGGAACGCGCGGGCAGACTGAAGGGAAAGAGCAACAGCTACCGAACGGATGAAGCGGCGCCTGCGGGCAAAGCTGCCGAAGAACATGAAGCGGACGGCAGGCAGGACGTCGTTTGGTTTTCAACGGACGGGATCGAACGGATCGAGATCGATTGGGTGAACGGCAATGCAGACGTCGCACTCTGGGACGATGACCGGATCATGCTCACCGAAGAGGGGAAAAGGCCGCTTGCGAAAGCGGAGAAGATGTGTTGCACGGTCCGAAACGGGACGCTCAAGGTCGTATACAGTGAATCCGGCGTTTTTTTCCATAAAGCGCGTTTGCTGACAGAAAAGCGCCTGACGCTGCGTCTGCCGCGGACGATGCACCCGGGCGCGATAACGCTCACCGGCGTTTCTGCCGACTGGACGGTCAAAGACGTGCGGACGGATAAACTGCGGCTCAAAACCGTCAGCGGCAACTGCACGTTGGAACGCGTGGACGCAGAATGCCTCGAGATCGCTGCGACGTCGGGGTGGACGGCGCTCAGGGCTTGCAGCGTGGACGTCTCGACCGCGATCAAAACCGTCTCCGGCAGCGTCAGATGTTTCGACTGCCGGATCGGCAGACAGATTTCCGTGCACAGCGTGTCCGGGGACGTCGCGATCGAATTGCCGGCGGATGCGCCGGGGTTCGCACTGCGGTTCGAGACGGTCAGCGGGGACGTTCAAAGCAGCGTTCCCACCACGGGTACGCGTTCGCAAATGGTTTGCGGCGACGGCAGCCTCGCTATACAGGTAAATACCGTGAGCGGCGGATTGACGGTCGCAAAACTGTAATCCGTTTTTCATCCGGTTTTCATGTGCCATGCATGGCGGTTCAATCTTTGATCGCTATACTGTTCCTATCGAAATGAGGGAGGAAACAAGGATGGAACATCTTGAAATGGTTGAAAAGCTCGTGGAGAAGACGGGCGTAACGTATCAGGAAGCGCGCGATGTGCTCGAAAAGACGGATTGGAATCTGCTGGATGCGTTGATCGCACTGGAAAAGGAAGGCCGCACCCAGTACGCCGGCGGCAGCTACAGTACGGCGAACGCACGGGAGAAAGCAGCGGGAACCGAGCGGAAGGATGCGTCCGATGCATCGACCTTCGGCGATCTGATGGCAAGATTCTGGGCTTGGATCAAGCGCCTGTTTCATCGAGGCAACATCAATCAGCTCTGCATGGAACGAGACGGCGAGCAGCTTCTGCGCATTCCGGTAACGCTGTTTGTGGCGCTGCTGCTCTTTGCGTTCTGGGTCGTTCTTCCACTCATGATCGTCGCGCTGTTCTGCAAGTGCCGCTTCTTGTTCCGCGGCCCCGATCTCGGGACCGATGCCGTCAACGGCGCAATGGGTAAGGTGAGCGACGCGGCGGACACGCTCAAGGCCGAGCTCCGGAGCGAGGCAGCAAAACATAACGGATAACGAAGCAGGATCGGACGCAGTCGCTTGACGCAGGCTGCGCCCGATGACAGTTTTGGAAGGAGAACGGCATGTCTGCCAGGATTTTGATCGTCGAGGATGAAGAGAAGATCGCGCGGTTCGTAGAGCTGGAATTGCAGCATGAAGGCTATGAGACGGAAAAGGCTGCGGACGGACGAACGGGATTGGAGCTTGCGGAGAACGGGAAGTTTGATCTGTGCCTTTTGGATATCATGCTGCCCGAATTGAACGGTCTTGAGGTCATACGAAGGCTCAGGAAAAGCTCGTCCGTGCCGGTCATTCTGCTCACGGCGCGCGACGCTGTCATGGATAAGGTCGCAGGGCTTGATATGGGTGCAAACGACTATATTACAAAGCCATTTGCGATCGAAGAGCTGCTCGCGCGGATCCGGGCGCAGCTTCGTCAGGGCGAAAGCGCGCATGAATCGTCGAACGGCGGCGTTCTGACCGCGGGCAGGCTTTCGCTCGATCCGCAGCGGCATGAGGTTCGCTATGCAGACACGCTCGTGGAGCTGACGCAGAAAGAATTTGCCATGCTGGAGCTGCTGCTTCGAAACAAGGATATTGTTCTGTCAAGAGAGACCTTTCTCGAACGGGTCTGGGGGTACGACTATATGGGCGAAACGAATATCGTAGACGTGTATATACGGTTTCTGCGTGCAAAACTCGACGCGCGCTTTGGCGTGACACTGATCCGTACCGTGCGGGGGGTTGGCTACGTCCTGCGCGAAGCGGAATGAACGCACAAAGGAGCGGCACTGTACGGCCGCGCAGAGAGAGACGCCGCGATGCGAACCGCAAAAAAACTGCGTCCACCGCGCGCCGCATCCGCAGGAGCGCATTCTCGCAGCTGCTGGCGATCGTGGTGCTTGTCGATGCGCTCGGCCTGTTTTTGGCCGTGGCCGGCTGGTGTTATCAGAGGGACAGCACCTATCTCGACGGGGAAACGCGGCTTGTCAATCTTACCCAAACGGTCGAGCGGCGTTTTTCTTTGGTGAGGACCGACGCCGGAAGGCGTGTGTATTATGTGATGGAAGCGTCGGGGCGCGCGCCCGCGGCCGCAGATGCAACGGCATATTTTCAGATGCTTGCGGTGCTGCTGCTCGGCGCGGCGGCTGCGGAGACGCTGCTGCTTTTCCTGTGCGATCTTTTGAATCGCATCCGGATCCGACGGCAGCTTCGACCGCTCGATGCGCTTGCGGAGGCCGCGCAGCGACTGTCGGAGAGCGGTTACGGCGCGGCGGGGACGGCGGGAGAAAACAAGGCTGCAAAGACCGCACGGCCGCGAAACGGCGACGGACAGGCGGTGCACATTCAGTCGCTTGAAAGCGCTATCGGGAGGCTTAGCCCTGTTTCGCCGGGCGCACGGCTGCACACGGGGGATGCGTCGCTTGCGGGATTGGAGAACGCCATCAACGGTATGCTGGACCGGATGCAGCAGGCTTACAGTCAGCAGACGAGGTTCGTGTCGGACGCATCCCATGAACTGCGTACGCCGATCGCCGTGATCAAGGGCTATGCGGATCTGCTGGCACGCTGGGGCAAGCAGGATGAAAAAGTGCTGGACGAGGGGATCGGCGCGATCCGCACAGAAGCGGAGCGTATGGGAAAACTCGTGGAGCAGCTGCTGTTTTTGGCGCGCGGCGACAGCGGCAGAACCCAGCTCAAGCTTCGGCGCATCCAGCTTGCGCCGCTGGTGTCCGAGGTATACGAAGAATCCGAAATGATCCATCCGGAGCATGCCTGGCAGTTTCAGTGCGTCGATGCGGCGGAGGCGGACGCGGATGACGCGCTGCTCAAGCAAGCGGTGCGCATTCTTGTGGATAACGCGGTGAAGTATACAAAACCGGGCGAGCGCATTCGCCTCCGCGTGCTGCTCGGTACGGACGGCGCGCCCTGCATCGAGGTACAGGACAGCGGTATTGGAATTTCCGAGGAGGATATGACGCATGTGTTTGAGCGGTTTTTCCGCGCAGACCCTGCGAGAAATGCCGGAACAGGCGGGACGGGACTGGGACTTGCCATCGCAAAATGGATCGTGGATCGACACGGCGGCCATTTTGAACTGCGCAGCGAGCCGGGTGCAGGAACGCGCATAACGATCTGCCTGCCCAAACCGTCTCCGACCGCGGCGTGACCGTTCAGGAGCAGTTCAGCTTTGCTTGGAGAATCGTATAATCGGCAACTGGGGAGCGGGGGACTGACGGAGTAGAGGTTCCTCCGCATATCCGACGATAGTAAATAACGGGCGGCCCAGATAGGAACCGTCCGTTGTTTGATGTTGGAAAGTTTGCAGAACAAAGACGCTGCAAGAGCCTTTGCGCCGCCGCGCTTGGATTGCTTCGCGGTTTTTATTTTGTTTCCGCACGCAGATAGTGCTCTGCCTTCAGAATCGCGGCCTGCGTTTTTCCGTCGCGGATCCGTCCGGCAATCACGTCGGAGACAAGCGTTGAAAGGGGAATACGTTCCACGTCCAGGAACTCGTCTGCGTCCGGGTGCTGCGCCGCAAAGCGGAGACCGCGCGCAAGATAGGTGTGGATCACCTCGTCTGTGTAGGCGACGGACGGGTAAAAGTCGCCCAGATCGATCAGCTCATCGGCCTCTGCACCCGTCTCCTCGGAAAGCTCGCGCAGCGCGGCGTCCTGCGGCGATTCACCGGGATCAAGTTTGCCTGCCGGGACTTCCAGCAGCATTCTCCCAAATGGGTAGCGGTACTGCCGCACCATGAGGATCTCGCCTTCCGCCGTGAGCGGAACGAGACAGACCGCGCCGGGATGACGGATGTACTCGCGCGTGCTTTCACGGCCGTTTGACAGACGGACCCTGTCGCGAAATACATGCAGAATGCGGCCCTTGAAGATCTCTTCGGAGGAGAGTTTGGTTTCGGTATAGTCGTTCATAACGGTCACTTCCTAATCCAGCGTTTTATAAGTATCGATCCGGCGGTATTGCACACCGGGCAGATAGCCGATTTCGGAGAAATGGAGCAGCTCCTGCACGGTCACGAGCTGATAGCCCTGATCGAGCAATTCGGGGATCATGAGCCGCACGGCCTCGACCATGTGCTTCTTTGTATCGTGGAGCAGAACGATGTCCCCGTCGCGCAGCTCGCGGCCGTTCGCATCCTGTTTCAGCACATTATCCGCAATTCTGCGCGCCCTGGTCAGGTGGACGTTGCCGCTCTGGCTCCACAGGACGACGGCCATATCGAGGGAGGCGGCGCTTCTGCTCACCAGGGGATTGGTTTTTCCGCCCGGCGGACGGAGTGAGCGTATGGTATAGCCGGTCAGCTCCAGAACGCGATCGTTCGTTTTTGTGATATATTTCAGACGGTTTCTTTCAGAGATCCCGGTCAGCGTCGTGTGGCCGTAGGTGTGGTTCCCGATCTCACAGCCGAGCGCCAGCATTCGCGGAAGGATCGCGGCGTTTGCCTCTTTGTTGAGCCGCCAGCCGCAGATAAAGAATGTGGCGCGCACATTGTATTCTTCCAGTATGTCCAGGATCTCATCCGTTACGCCCGCCACTGGGCCGTCGTCAAAGGTCAGTGCGATCATGGGACGCGCCGGATCGATGTCCCTGCTGCGGAGCACCGCTTCGAGCGCCTCATAGGAATCGTACTCGCCGTATGCCTCCATATACCGCCGCATTTCCTCGCAGCGTTCGGTATACCAGGCGTCAGTGATTTCCGGCTCGGATGTGGGAGAAGGAGAAGGCGAGGGAGAAGGCGAAGACACGGACACAGGCGCCGGCGTGGATGCGGCGGCAGTCGAAGCGATGGGATGTGCGCAGCCGAAACAGACGGCAAGCAGGAGCGGCAGCCAGAGCAGGAACGGCATACGCCGGCTATGCTGCAAATATTTCATAAAGCGAAAACTCCTTTGCCGATTATTCGTGTGAGAAAAGTTCGCCGCCGAAACGTTCCAGCGCATAGAGAAGCGGCAGACCGAGACCGTAGCATGCAAGCGCCTGCCGAGCCCGACGTACAGCATGGCGAGCGGCAGGGAAACGGGCACACCGTAGACTTTGACGAGCAGCGTGCCGATAATGACCGCATTGACAAGCACAGAGGGCAGGGGCATCAGCCATTTTTTCATTCCGCGGCGTTTGAGAAGCAGGGTCGCACCCGCGGCAAGCAGCGTTGCGAGCGAGCCGAAAACAACGTCGTAAAGCGGCGCACCCGTGAGCAGGTTCGCAAGCGCACAGCCGACAAACAGCCCTGGGACTGCGGCGGGGGTAAAATACGGCAGAACGGAGAGCGCTTCCGAAACACGGCATTGAATGAGGCCGGACGAGATCGGAGCAAGTGCGACCGTCAGCAGAGCATACAGCGCGGCGATCAGTCCTGCGCGTACAAGATACTTTGGAGACATCATGTGATCACGCCTCCAACAGACGGTCGACGGCCGCTTTGCCGTCACGGAGGAGCCGGTCTTCGTCAACGGTGAGCAGTCTGCCGTTTTCAACGGTCTTTCTGCCGTTCACATACACGAGGTCTGCCGGAAGGTGCCAGCCGACCGTGCCGAACAGATCTGCGGCATCACGATCCGCGCAAAGCATTTCGATCCGGCGTGTGTCGATCGCAAAGAAGTCTGCGGCTTTGCCCGGAGAAAGCTCGCCGATGTCGCTGCGTCCGAGCAGCCGCGCGCTGCCGCGGGTCGCCATTTTGAGCAGATCATAGCCCGTCGGCGCTTTGTCGCCGGCCGTCAAACGGTGCAGCAGATACGCCGTGCGGATCTCTTCCATGAGGTTGGACGCGTCGTTGGAGGCGCTGCCGTCTACTGCAAGCCCAACGGGAACGCCAAGCGCGAGCATTTCGGGAATGCGCGCAACGCCGCTCGACAGCTTCATGTTGGAACAGGGGCAGTGCGCCACGCCTGTCTGCGTGGAAGCAAGGCTTCGCAGCTCCTCATCGTTGAAATGGATGCCGTGCGCATAGAACACGTCGCTGCCCGTCCAGCCGAGAGATTCCATATAGGCGTAGGGCCGCATCCCGGTCGTTTCGAGGGTAAACCGTTCTTCGTCCTTCGTTTCGCAAAGGTGCGTGTGGAGACGAACGTCGTACTGCCGGGCGAGCACCGCGCTCTCGCGCAGAAGATCCGCAGTGACAGAGAATGGCGAGCATGGCGCAAGCACCATTTGCCGCATGGAGAACGCGGACGCGTCGTGGTAGGTCTCAATGAGCCGCGCACTGTCGGAGAGAATGGCGTCCACGTCCTGTACGACGGAGTCCGGGGGCAGGCCGCCGTCCTTCCTGGAAAGGCTCATGCTGCCGCGTGAAGCGTGCATACGGATGCCGAGCTGTTCTGCCGCCGCAAACTGCGCGCCGATGAGATCGCCCGCGCCTTTCGGGAACACATAGTGGTGATCGAAGCAAGTCGTGCAGCCGTATTTCATAAGCTCGCCCATGCCGGCCAGCGACGAACAGCGGATCGTTTCCTCATTGAGATTTTTCCAGATCTCATAGAGCGCCGTCAGCCAGTCAAACAGCTCCAGTCCCTGCACCTCGGGCAGATTTCTCGTGAAGTACTGGTAGAGATGATGGTGCGTGTTGACGAGACCCGGATACACAAACATGTGCCGGCAGTCGATCACGTTGTCTACAGGTTCCTGAATATGGCCGATCGCGCAGATGGAGGGGCCGTCGAGCAGCAGATCGACGTTGTGTAAGACGCGATCCTGATCGTCGCAGGTGACGAGTGTGCGAATGTTTTTCAATAGTGTTTTCATGGGGAGATTATAGCATTTTGCGGCGGGATGCGACAAGGGCTTTTCCGACCCGGCGGCGGCGTTTCAACGGAATTCGGCGAAAAAGTAGCGCTTGCGCTTGTTCGACGCGGATGCACATGCTATACTGAGTTGTTACATGACAGCGAAGAAACGGAGCTTAGAACATGCTGGAGCTGAACAACGTAAGCTATCGCTATGAGGGCGCGGCGCAGAACGCGCTTTCCGGCGTGACCATGACCATCGAGGCCGGAGAGATGCTCGCCATTGTCGGGCATAACGGCTCCGGCAAGAGCACGCTTGCAAAACATCTGAACGGGCTGCTGCTGCCGACAGGCGGAAATGTGACGATCGACGGCATGGATACGAAGAATGAGGACGCGCTCCTTGCGATCCGGCAGCGTGTCGGAATGGTGTTTCAGAACCCCGACAACCAGCTTGTAACGACGATCGTGGAAGAGGACGTGGGATTCGGTCCCGAAAACCTCGGCGTTCCGCCGAAAGAGATCCGCGGCCGAGTGGATGCGGCGCTCGAGAGTGTCGGCATGACAGCCTATGCGGACAAGGCAAGCCACGCGCTTTCGGGGGGCCAGAAACAGCGCATCGCCATTGCCGGCATGCTTGCAATGCGGCCGGAGGTGCTCGTGCTGGACGAAGCGACCGCGATGCTCGACCCGGAGGGGCGGCGCGAGGTGCTGGAGATCGTGAAGCGGCTCCACAGGGAAACGGGGCTCACGGTCGTGATGATCACGCAGTTCATGGAGGAAACGCTTTCCTGTGACCGCGTGGTCGTGATGGGCGGTGGAAAGCTCCAGTTCTCCGGTACGCCGCGCGAGGTATTCCGGCGAAGCGCGGAGCTGCGGGCGCTCGGATTGGATGTTCCGGAGACCGTTTGGCTGCGCGATGCGCTGATCGAGGGTGGAATGCCGCTCCTCGGAGACCCCATGACCATAACAGAAACGGCGGATGCAATATGGCAATCGTTATCGAACAACTGACCCACGCCTACATGGCGGAAAGCGCGCTGCGGTTCACGGCGCTGGACGGATTGACGCTCACGATCGAAGAGGGCGAATTTCTCGGCGTGATCGGGCATACGGGCTCCGGAAAGAGCACGTTTATGCAGCATTTGAACGGCCTTTTGCTGCCCACCGGCGGAAGCGTACTGGTAGACGGCTTTGATACGCGCGATAAAAAACAGAGAAGAGAAGCCTTAAAGCGCGTCGGACTCGTGTTCCAGTACCCGGAGTATCAACTGTTCGAAGAGACCGTAGCGGAGGACGTGGCCTTTGGCCCGAAGAATCTTGGCCTTTCCCCGGAGGAGGCACGGCAGCGCGCCGTTGAGACGCTTGCACTTGTCGGACTCGATCCGGAGCGATTCGCCGAGCAGTCGCCTTTTGATTTGTCCGGCGGTGAAAAGCGCAGAACGGCGTTGGCGGGGATTCTTGCGATGCGGCCGAAATATCTGGCGCTCGACGAGCCGATGGCAGGTCTCGATCCGCGCGGCAGGAGGCAGATCCTGTCGCTGCTGGACACGCTGCGCAGGGAGACGGGCTGTACGATCATCATGGTGTCGCATTCCATGGATGACGTTGCGCGCTATGCAACGCGGCTCGCAGTCTTGAACCGCGGCAGGCTCGTCATGCTCGGAACGCCGGGTGAAGTATTCTCCCGCGCGGAGGAGTTGGAAGCAATGGGGCTTTCCGTACCGCAGGCAACGTCGCTTGCGCGAATGCTGCGGGAGCGTGGGATCGACCTGCCCGCGGGCATCGTGCGTATGGACGAGCTGCGGGATGCGCTGTTGGAGCGCGCGGGGAGGTGATCGGATGGGAACGAAAATGACGCTTGGACAATTCCTGCCCGGAGACAGCTGCATTCATCGTCTGGATCCGCGCACGAAGATCGTGCTCATGATCGCGTATATCGTGCTGGTATTCCTTGTTAAGAGTATGCCGGTGTTCCTGCTGCCCGCATTGTTTGTGATCGTGACGGTGTATCTTGCCCGCGTGCCGATCAGCTATCTGCTGTCGTCGATCCGGCCGATCCGCTGGCTGCTCGTGTTCATGTTCCTTATCAATGTATTCTTTACGCAGGGCGAGACGGTTCTGTTCTCCTGGTGGGTGATCCGCATCACCGAAGAAGCGCTGCGTCAGGCGATCTTTATGACCCTTCGCCTGCTGCTGCTTGTTGCGGGCACGTCGCTTTTAACACTGACGACCTCACCGATCGCATTGACGGACGGCATCGAGCGATTGCTGAAGCCGCTCTCCGTGTTCAAATTCCCCGCGCATGAGCTTGCCATGATGATGACGATCGCGCTGCGCTTCATTCCGACGCTTATGGAAGAGGTCGAGCGCATCCAAAAGGCACAGATGGCGCGCGGTGCAGATTTTACAAGCGGCAATTTGATCGCGCGCGCAAAGAGCATGATTCCGATCCTGGTACCGCTGTTCGTCTCGGCGTTCCGCCGTGCGGATGAGCTTGCAATGGCGATGGAATCCCGCTGTTACCATGGCGGCGAGGGCAGGACGCGGATGCGGGAACTGCATCTGCATCCCGCGGACGGCGTTGCACTGCTGCTGATGGCCGTGCTGATGGCGGTAACGGTCGTGCTTTCCAAGGTGATCGGCTGATGCGCAGGATCCGCTTGATTATTGAATATGACGGAACGCAGTATGTCGGCTGGCAGACGCAGCCCAACGGGATCGCCGTTCAGGCGCTGATCGAGCGGGCGATCTTTGAGACGACGGGCGAGTCGGTCAGTCTGCATGGCTCCGGCCGGACGGACAGCGGCGTGCATGCGCTCGCGCAGGTCGCGCATTTTGATACGGCGGCGCGTATGAATGCGGATAAATTTGCAATCGCACTGAATACGCACTTGCCGCATGATATTCGTATCCTGTATTCCGATGAAACGGACGGATCGTTCCATTCGAGATTTTCCGCAAAGCAGAAGCAGTATCGGTATACCGTGCAGCTTGGTCCGCATGCGCGCGTGTTCACGAGGAATACGGCGCTGCACCTGCACGGAACGCCGAACGTCACAGCAATGCAAAGCGCCGCGGCGGATGTTCTCGGTACGCATGATTTTCGTGCGTTTATGTCCGCAGGCGTGACGATGGAGAATACCGTGCGCACCGTTACGCTGTCGGAGTGGACGCAGGAGGGCGCGCTGCTGCACTATGACGTTGCAGGCAACGGTTTTTTGTATAACATGGTGCGCATTTTGACGGGCACGATGTTGGAGATCGGTGCGGGAAAGCGTGGCGCGGATGCGATCGGCCTTGCGCTTGAAAGCACAAAACGCAGTGACGCGGGGGCGACGGCACCGGCGCACGGTTTGACGCTGTATCGCGTCTGCTATGAAGGATTTGATACGCAGGAGGTATTGCGTTCGCTGTGATGGAGAATGGGAAAACGATGATGCAGACTGCGCTTGAGGAAGGGATGCGCTTGGCGCTTCTCGAAGCGGAGACTGCGGCGGGAGAGGGAGAAGTGCCGGTCGGCGCCGTTGTGATGTGCGGCGGCGTAGTGATCGCAAGGGAGCACAATCGCAGCGTACAGCGGCAGGATCTGACCGCACATGCGGAACTGCTTGCCATGCAGACTGCGGCAAAATTGCGCGGCGGGCGTCTTTCCGATTGTACGCTGTTCGTGACGCTCGAACCCTGCGCCATGTGTGCGGGGGCGGCGGTAAATCTTCGGCTTTCCACGCTTGTTTACGGCGCATATGATTCGCGGGCGGGCTGCTGCGGTTCGGTCGCGGATCTGACGGATCATTGGTTTTTGCACAGCGTAAAGACGGTTGGCGGTATTCTTGAAGAAGAGTGCGCGAAACTTCTTTCAGATTTCTTTGCGGGAAAACGTTGCAATTTCTAAGCTTTTACGGTATACTAATTCCCGCATGCAAAGCGTGCAGAGGTATCGAAGTGGTCATAACGGGGCTGACTCGAAAGATTCGATTCCAAAGGTCAGAACGTCCGCGAACTTTTCCGACTGCACAAGAGATCCTCCGGGATCGAATTTTCACAAGTTCATATCGTTCTTGCGTGTTGTCTTGCTTTTTTCCAAAACAGGATATACACTGAGATACACGGAGGGTTATCGAAGTGGTCATAACGGGGCTGATTCGAAATCAGTTTGGGTGAAAGCCCACGTGGGTTCGAATCCCACACCCTCCGCCAGAACCCAGTCATATCAAGGCTTTCAGCCGATATGACTGGGTTTATTCTTTTGTCCCAAACAGACATTGACGCACACGACTTCCGGCAAGAAGACATATAATCCAGCCTGTCCAGGTGGTGCCATACGGGATCGGAACGGTCAACTTGTCCTGGAGAGTCAAACGACTCAAATTTGACAAAACCAGCTCGATTAGCGGCGAGTGGAGAGGCCGTCAGTCAAGCGACTGACAGGCCCCAAAAACCGGCCTCTCCTTGGGCAATCTGCCATTCGTAGACATCATTTTCGGCAAGAAATCATGTGCGCCATCCAGACTGTGCGGAGTCCGGCAAGGTGAGAATATTGTCCATCACATTTGCCGACGTGAGCTTGGATTTGTAGTCCAGATGGCTGTAGATATTCGCCGTGGTGCTGATGTCGCTGTGGCCCAGCCATTCCTGGATCTGCTTCATAGGCACGTCGTTGGCCAGCAGCAGCGAGGCGCAGCTATGCCGGAGATCGTGAAAGCGGATATGCCGCAGGCCGGCCTTCTCGAGGAGCCTGCTGAAAACGGCGGACAAGGTCTTGGGGTTGAAAAGATTTCCCATGGCGTCCACAAAGACGTAGCCCTCGTACTCCTTGCCGTAGCAGTCTCCGCAGATCCGCTTGTCCTCCTTATTCTGCTCCTTCAGGGCCAGCAACTTCTCCCGGATATCCGGCACCAAGGGGAGAGAGCGCAGGCTGGAGGTGTTTTTCGCCCGGTCTGCGCGGATGACCTCATACTTGCCGTCTACCTTGGCCGTTGTTACAATATGCCTGATGGTGATGGTGTTACGCTCAAAGTCGATGGCGTCCCATCTCAGGCCAAGGGCCTCGCTGCGCCGCAGTCCGTAGAAGGCGGTCATCTGGATCAGCAGAGAAAAGGGATGGTCCTTCGTCGCCTCAAAAAGCTGCTCCAGCTCCTCCAGGCGGTAGTAATCTGCGATAAACTTCTGTTTCTTCGGACGCTCCACCTTGTCGGCGGGATTGTACGGAATGAGGTCCATCTTGACGGCATATTTCAGAGCCTTGTGAATATTGGCGTGCTCCTTGATCACCGTGTTGGCACAAACGGTTTTCAACTCATGCAGATAAAAGCTCTGAATATGCCGCGCCTGAAGCCCCCCCAGGGAGACGCCGGTTTCGCGGAAATACGGCACGATTTTCCCCTTCACCATCTGCGTGTAAGAGGAAAAGGTCGTTTTCTCCACGGAGCCGCGAATGATTTCCAGCCACAGCTCCATATAGTCCGCGAAAAGCATATTGGTGGAAAACTCACCGTTTCCCTTGCTGGCTGCCGGAGGGACGTAGCTCTGCCGCAACTCCATCAGCATCTTCTCGGCGCGTTTTTTGTTTCCCTTTGCGGGAAGTCCCGTCGCGACCCACGGCTGTCTCCGCTTGCCGTTGACGTCCGTATAGTTCAGGACCATAAAATAGTAGTCGTTTTTGATTTGCAGGTGTCCCGCTATCATTCATCTATACCTCCTTTTCTGACAGCGTATGAACGGGCACCCTTTCGGACCGCTTTTATTATAGGGTCTACTTGGGTGCCCGTCCAATGTGTCATTTCAGTTCAAATCTGTGTTATGCTGTTACGCCGCCGGCTGGGGATTGCCCGCCGAGAGGGCGTAGCGGATCACGTTGATCTTCGGAACGCGGTAGGCGTTTCCGATCTTCATGCCTGGGATATACCCGTCGCCGATCAGTTCGTAGGCCAGATGGCGGCTGATACCCAGCATGGACTGGACTTGGGCGATGTTCACAATGTCGGGGTAGTCCGTGAACATTACCTCATACATGGCCTGGATTTCAGCCTTCGTCATCGAAACCACCTCCTCCGTCGTCAACAGTCATGCTGTCAAGCTTTTTGGTGATTGTCTTGACCACATACTGGGTCTCCTTCTTGGAGAGCATAAAGGTGAGCTCGTTCCCAAGCTCGTCGTAGAAGGTGACCGCAAGCTTGGCGTAGCTTCGCTCAAAGTCGCAGGAATCGTAGTCGGCCAAATAATCCTGGAACAGATCCTCAACAAGGAGGCATCCGTCATCCGAAAACTTTTCGATCATCTGGTCAAGCTCCTGCCTTCTTTTCATTGCCGCCAGATATTTCTTGTCATATACGATTTTCATTGTAAATTCTCCTTTCATCGGGCGTCGCGGTCTCGGCGCTGACGCTCCAAATGTCTGTTGTAAAACTCCATAGCCTTGACAAGTGTCTCTGTCATCTGTTTCATAGAGGTGTCCGGGCGAAAGTAGCTGCGGAGCTTGTCCACCGGCACCTTGACATATTCCACCTGGTTGCCCTTGACTTCGGACATCAGCTGCATCACTGCACTGTCCGTGAACCTCTGCTCCTCGCTCATGCGTCGCAACCGCTGAGCCTGGGACAGCGACGGCGTCACCTCGTCGCAGTCCATCACGGAGAAGAGCATTTCCTGCTCGGACGGCTGCAGATACGACAGTTCCACCGCCGGAGTCAGGGCAATCTTTCCGTCATCCACCATCTGGAGGATCTCGGGGATCAGGTTCGTGAGGCGGATATAGCGCTTGACTTGCGGAGCGCTGTCACCAGCGGCATCGCCCAGTAACTGCGCTGTACTCTGTCCACGAAAATGTGGTCCAACTTGGTCCACATTTTTGGGCCTCCCAAGTTTTCTATCCATTGCCTCCATTTTCATCTTGTATGCGAAGGCCTTTTCCGACGGCAGAATGTGCTCCCGCTGTAGGTTGCTGTCCACCATGGTAATGACGGCCTCCTCGTCGGTCAGCTTGCGGACGATCACCGGCATGGTGTCCATCCCCAGCGCCCTGCAGGCGGCAAGCCGCCGATGGCCGGAGATCAGCTCATATCCGCCTCCCTCCTTGGGCCGCGCCAGGGCGGGAGACAGCACGCCGGCGTCGGCAATGCTCTTCATCAGCTCCGCCATCTCCGCGTCGTTCTTCACCTTGAAGGGGTGATTCTTGAAGGGCGTCAGCTCGGTCAGCGGTATTTCTTCCACCTTTGGCTTACGGGTGTCCGCCCGTTCCTGCTCGGTCATGAACAGCTCGTCATAGCCGCTCAGACCCAAATCAATGGTTTGGCTTTTCAATTTCATCATCTCTCTTTCTGCTGTAATCAGCGTTCATAATGCTTTTCCTCTTTCACCGGGGCGTTCTGCTGCCGCAGCGCGCTTTTCTCCCGCTCCGAGAGATAGGGGTCGTTCTCCAGCCGCGCCTCAAATTCACTCTCCAGAAGCTCCCGGAGCTTGGGGTGATCCTCAATGATGTCGCAGGCTGTTTTCTTTTTCCTTCGCAGATCGGCCAGCACCGTGGTGCAGGCGGCGCACTGCTTTTTGAGCTCCGCCATCCGCTCCGGGTCGGTGCAGTTTCTCTGCTTGTTGCGGACCTTGCTGCGGGTGTCGGTCACCTCGTCGATCTCTGCGTTGACCCGCGCGATATAGCTCTGCAGATCCTGCGGCGTCTCCAGATGCTCCCGCTCCACCAGCGTCATCTCGGCAGTATAGCGGTCCAATCGGCGGCAGGCCTCCCGGCACTCCACCGACAGCGGCTGCTGGTATTCCTTTTCGTACAGGGGCGCGACGCCCAGCACGATAGCCACAGCGCGAAAGAAGCTGACGTAGCCGGTGATGCGCGGCGCCTTGAAATAGAAATCCCGCTTGCGGTAGTACGCCTCCGTGGGTGGGTTTTCTCTTGCGTAGCTCCTGGAATAGGGCTTCAGAAAGGCGTAATAGCTCTGCGTGACCCGCCAGTCCCGCTGGTTTTCCAGCAGCCGCTCCCGCATGGTCTCCTTTTCGTAGACGGGGCCGAGCCGGAAGGTGCGGGTGCACTTCTTGGAGCGGAAAGGCCGGATGGTGGCGTACTTGTGGTTTGGGCCGCACTCGAACTCATAGCCCAGCTTGCGGAGCACCGTGGCCATTTCCGACCAGCTGCTGCACAGGCTTAACGCCTTGTCCAGCGCCTCCCGCATCAGATTGAAGCGGGTGGGCTCGCCGTTCTTTTCGGCAAAGTAGACCGAGCGCGCCGCTTTGTGCCGCTGCGGGTTCTGCACCACCGATAGGCCGTGCTCGGCGCAGATGCGGTCCGACATGGCGCGCAGAGCGTAGTAGACGCCGTATTTGGCCTCCAGCTTCCGCCCGTCCCACATGCCCACGGAGCTCACGACAAAGTGGTTGTGGTAGGTGCCCGTGTTGAAGTGGGTCGCCACCAGCACCTGGTAGCTGTCACCCCAGAGCCGCCGGGCGGTCTCCAGCCCGATCCGGTGACACTCCGCCGCCGACACCTCGCCGGTCTTGAAGGACTGGTAGGCGTGATAGGCCACGTTGCCGCCGGTCTTGCCGAAGCGCCGCTGGGTGGCGGACATCTCCTGTGCCGCCGTTTCTGCGCGGCAGTTGACGCCGGTGACGGCGTAGCTTTGCTCGCCCTCGTCCAGGGTCTTGGCCTTGTTGGCGGCGTAGATCAGCACCTGCTCCAGATCGGTTAGCCGGGTTTTCTCCGGATTGCTGCAGTAGTCCACCACGCGGGAAACGCTGTCATGGATCGCCCAGATCTTCGTCACCGCCATCGGCCTCATCCTCCTTTCCGTGGTAGACCATCAGAAGCAGATCCTCGATCTCCGTCAGCGCGTCGCTGAACGCCGCCATGGAGACCTCGTAGCGGATACCGTCGTGCAGCTGCGTCAGCTTCCGGTAGGCCTGCATCAGCTCCTCACGGGGTGCCTCCTTGACCGTAGCGTCTGTCCCCAGAGTGCGGAGATACTCCGACATGTTCATACCGCATTTCCGCGCCTTCCTGCGGATCAGATTCTTCTCGGTCTTAAAGACGCGCACGTTGATTTCCTCCGTGCGATTGCGCATAGCATTCACCTCCTTCGAGCGGGGTTACAGGGGCGGGCCCCCTTTCGTATCGGCAGATACGGGGGAATTGGGAGCCGGATGGCTACACAAATCCCATGCTCGTTACCCTTACGGAAAAAAAAGCCTGCGTATAGCCACGGGGATCTCAGCACTGTGATGCTTCATCCTCGTTCATCTCCTTCCGTGACGCAGATGACGGCTGTGACGGTAAAAGGGTAAATGGGGCGCTACCGTCATTCAAAACCTTCTGTGGCGCAAGTCCCTCGTTCCCGGAAGCATCGTCATGACCGTCAGCACCGTCATGCAGTTCCAGGATGATCAGCCGGGCCGCCGCCGTTTTGCGGTACTCGTAGCTGATCCCCATGGGGAGGAAAACCTCGCTGTAATACCGCGTCAGATACTTGCTGGCGATGTTGGGCTTCAGCTCGGTGTTGCCCACGGCGGCCAGCAGCTCGGTGGCGGTGCCCTGGAATTTACTGTGCTCAAAAAGGAACTCCACGACCTCGTACACGAAATCGGGAATCCGCTCCCGGCGCAGGTCATCGGCGTTAAGCTCCTCTGTGATTTCCCAGCGGACGCCGCACATCTGCATTTTCAGCTTCTTTTCCTCCACATCGCGTCCGGTGATGCAGAGGGCAGCGGCGTCGCCGAAGCGCTCCTCCTTGCGGAGGATCATCACCGTGTCCGCCACACCCATGATGCCGGTGGAGCCGGTCATATCGTTGAAGATATTGCTGCTGTCCCGATCCTTCCGGGTGTGATGCACCAGGAAGATGCAGATGCCGTGATTGTCGGCGATCTTCTTCAGGGAGGACAGATCCCGGTAATCCTGGGCGTAGGCGTTGACCTTCCCGGAGACGTTGTCCCGGATCATCTGCAGCGTGTCGATGAAGATCAGCCCCGTGGAGGGGTAATCCTGCAGCACGGCCTCGATCTGGCTTTCCAGCTCAGAGCCCAGCTGACCGCAGGAGAAGCCGAAATGCAGGTTCTCCGGCGGTGCTTCGGTCAGCTCCTGCATTCGCTGCTGGATGCGCCACTCCCGGTCCTCCAGCGCCAGATACACCACGTCGGTTTTCCGGGTGGGGATGCCCCATACCGGCTCGCCCTTGCTGATCTGCAGGCAGAGCCAGAGGCCCATCCAGCTCTTGCCGATCTTGGAGTCGCCGGCCATGACTGCCAGCCCGTCTGCGAGGATGCCGTCAATGAGCATCCTCGGGTGCGCCAGCGGCTTGTAGTACAGCGTCTCCGCGTCGATCAGTTGAATCTTGTTCATGTGTTTCACCTTCTTTCTTTTTAGCTGGTAAGTGTTTTTTTGGTTTGCGCCGTCCTTCCGATACGGTTTTTCTGTACCTGCTCCGGGTTCTCCGCAGCGTCGCCGTGCTCGCCCTTTCGAGGTCGTCGCACGGTCATATCTCTTTCAGTGACGGTTATTCAATTGTCGGTTGGTTATCACCTCCTTGTCGGGTGAGGGTGTCGGATGCACCTGAGGAACCCATCCACTAGTTAAGCCATTTGAGAGGGCTTTTTTCAGGGTGCCGGAGAATACTTTTTCTCTCTCAAGTGGTAGATCACGGGAAAGCGGAAAAATTAAGACCTGGCGTAAGTTTTTTGATGGCTGCGATTTTCGAAATATCTCTTCACTAGTTAAGCGATGGGAGCCTGCTTTTATGGGGGTTATCGGTGAAAAATTTATCCGCTCTATTCGGTGGCGTACATCACCTCCTCACTAAGTAAGGAATGAGAGCGGGCATTTTTATGGGTGTCCCGGAAAATTTTCTTTTATGGCATCAATTTTGATGCCGCAGCCCGATTTGCCCTTTGACGGTGGCATCAAAATTGATGCCACTCGACTAAAACCCGCTTTCGTCTTAGCTTTTTGGCGCCAAAACGGAGCCAACTGCCGGTGCTTTCTCACATCTGGCGCCAAAACGGAGCCAATTTCTTGCGAAACCTCCTCTCACCACCCTACCGCAACCTTTTAGCCTCAAAAACGACATTGATTTTGAGATTTTTTGAAAATACTTTTTGAGCGTCGTCTTTGCTGGCAACGAGAGACTGTACTCAGCTCGCCCTTCTACCTCCGTACAGCAACATGAAGGGCAAAAAAGCGACACGGATTTTCAAAAAATCTCTCTACTAAATTACCGATGCCGGCACCCCTCAAAAAACGACATTTGTTTTTTGCTTTTCTTTTGAGGTGGTCTGCAGTAGCGGATTCTGGCGTGATTTTCTCAGCATTGTCCTCTACTCCTGTACCGCACGGTTTTGAGGCAAAAAGTAAACACCGGGCTGAAAATTTCCTTCTACTCCTGTACCGCAACATCCAAAGCCAAAAAGTAAACACCGCATCGAAATCTTTTTTGAAAAGCCCTCTATTCCTGTACCGCAACATCGAGCGGAAAATTTTCAACATCAACTTCAAAAATGCTGCGAATGCCCCTCACTCTCTTACCGCAACATCGGAGGCCAAAAAACGACATCGATTTTTGAAAGTTTTCAGAAAAGTCACAAATTAGTGGAGTTTCACAGTTCAAAGCGCAAAAAGAGCGCCTGCCTCTTTTCAGAAGCAGACGCTCTTTTGGTATTATTCAGTTTTTACTTCATCAGCCGGATCAGCAACTCGTTCACGTCCTCTGTAGGCTTGCCGCCGGCCAGCAGCTTGTTCCGAAAGGCCAGCATCACGCTCGTCAGCAACCGGCGCTCATTGGCGCATAGTTCCAAAACCCGGTCTCTTTTACACCGCCCGAACATGACCGCACCTCAGCAGTAGACCAGCTCAGAGAAGACGATCTCCTCCGCGCGGCTGCGGATGGAGTTCATCCGTCCGACCCATTCCATCTGATCGGCGGCCTTGAGTTGTTCGGTGACGCCTTCAACTTTCTTCATTTGCTCCACGAGCCGGTCAAACATGGCCTGCGCCGACTCGCCGATCTCTGCGAGATGCCCATCCAGGGTCCCCGTCAGCAGCATCCCCGTGTAGATCCCGTCCATGTGTATGCGCAGATACCGTCTCCGCGCCGCTGCAAATCTGTTTTCCATACCGCGCCTCCTTCATATACGCATCGTTCTTTGGTTCCCTTCGCGTACATGATAGCCCAGCGTCGCCCCGGAGTCTAATGTGTAAAAACCAGTTTTGCAGGCTTGACAATTGAGGCAGCAGCCCTTTTCGTTTTTTGTCAAAAGGGCTGCTGTGTTTGTCTGTTGGCTATGTGTTCATGGTTAATTGAGTTTTTCAAAAAGTGAAGTCCATTTTTTTAAATAGTCTTCTGGAATCATTCGTTGCTTTCTCCCGAAGAGTGCTTTTTTAAATGTTTTGGCGACTGTGACCTTCCAGCCGAGATCTAATGTAATTCCTCTATCACATGCAAAAGCTTCAATCTGTGGGAGAATCGGCTTTCCGCTCTCTGGCTCAAACTCATCGTCCTCATCTTGGACACCGAGCAGTTTTTCAACTGCTCTCGAGATAAATTCATATGGAATCAGGTCTTCCACTTCGCTTTGCTCAATCCCGGTAACATCCCTGACGCTAATAATGCGCTCTTTGTGTTCTTTATATAATCCATTTTCAAGTTTCTTTTTAAACTCGTCTCCGGCCTTATCGGAATCCAGAACAACCAGTGGAAGACCATCGCTCACTGAGGAGACGAGACTAGCAATGCCTTGGACGCCTTTGGCGCCGCCGGCTGGAGCGAACACAAGTTCCCGCTGCGGGGCAAATTTTTTATCTCGAATCAGTGCATTTTTAATAGCAGATAGATAAAACTGATCAGATACTCCTTCAACAATGACAACTTTACTACCTTGGAGCATTACATCAGAAACAGTCAACCCAAGAGCCGCGTGTACAGCGTAGATGGACTTTTCACCAATCTCCCCACTGCCTTCTCTGAGATTTTCTGATACAACTGTGCCTCCATCATTACTTGTATAAACCACTCGGCAACGGTCAATGTTTTCCGAATCTACAATGAACGGAGAGTGAGTCGTATTAATAATCTGGTTTTCCTCAGAAAGTTTGTTGAAGAAGGCCGATAGATCTTTTTGTGCCAATGGGTGGAGAGTAAGTCCCGCCTCATCAAGCAATAAAACAGATCCGGCATTTTGTCCTTTGCATTCCATAAGGAAAACTAGGTAAAACGACAAGAACCACTGAAGGCCCGTGCTTCTCAACCCGAGATCGACCTCTTCAGGGCGCTTATCATCAGAAACCCAAATATAAAAGTAGTCGCCATCCGCTCCAAAACGGAACTTATACTCGCCCTGCTTCCACCAATCACGGAACTCTTTAGTGAGCTTTGTTCCAGCGGACTGCAAAAGAAGAGAACGCTGTTCTTTATCAGCCTCTGCTTTTTCGATTTCTTCCGCTGTTGGCGATGCATTCCCGCCACGTTTTCTGGCAAGGTCTGCAGCATCCTGACCCAGTTCAAGTATTTCTTCAGGTTTCAGGTTGACATAGTCGAATAGAACCCGAATTGTCCTAACTTGATCCTCTTTTATATCAACTCCAGGCACACTCTCACCATTTAGCCATTTTATGGCATGGGGCAGATATATCCGAGAAGTAAGATTGCCATAGTTTGAGTAATAAACAAACGTTGGAACATAAGGAATGAGTGCCTTGAATATTTCATCATATGTCATTCCCGGCTTCTCCTCTTCAGCGCCTTTGATTCTTTTCGCTTTCTGTAGAGAATCAAGCTTTTTTTGGGCAGCCTCATTTTCAAAGCTAAAGCGGTATGTACCGCTGTAATTGCGGCAAAGTTTTAACTCATCTGTTGGCAAAAAGGAAGAACCCAACTTGCCATTAATGATAGTAGCGTTGTCACCAAGTTCAAAAACCGCTTCAATAAAATACGTGCTCTTTTGCTTGGTTCGTAAATCGGAAAGTTTTGTTACAGGTAAATCGTGAAGTGGATCTATCTCTCCACCCTGTGCCGGCCTTAATTTCCACAGTGCGAGAAGTACATTTGATTTTCCAGATTCATTAATACCTACAAGGGTTGTTACATCGTCACAACTAATCCATCCACTATCAATGACGGATCTAAAGTTTGTAACCTTAAATCGCTTAAGTTTCATATTATTCACCTCAGTATTTCAATGGTTTGCTCCGGCCCCATATTACATTTGCATTACAGTTAGAGATACTTTTCTTTAAGTAGTTTTGCAACCCGAACATGCGCGATATTGGAACTTCTATAGAGTTCCTCAACCACCTCTGGTACAGTTCTTCCTGAATAGATCCCTTTGTTTTCTCTTTCGGTATCGATCCCATAATAGTTCAGGAAGGTCTTGCTGAGCCAGCCATGGTATTCTTCGGTACGGAAAAGCTTTGCCTCTATGGCAGTTAAACTCAGACCTTGAAACAGATAGTAGTATACAATCTCTGGAACGAGGTCATTGATATTTCTGTGGTCAAAAAGATCATATGTCTTAAACATTTTCACCCTTCCCTTATCCAGGAAACAATTTCACTCTCATTCGTGGCAATAGCAGTATCCAAAGCACAGTCGTATTCTGCGTTAAACACGCCATCAGGCGTCTTTTCGTTAAAATGAGGAATGTTCACCGCATCGTAATAACGAAGATTTGCTTTAATGTACGCGGGGTCATACTGTATTTCATATAGGCACTCTCGATCAATGTGAGAAACGAGTGCTTCAATGTGCATTAGAAGAGGATACTGCGTTGAGTACGCTTCGTTAATCTCATCGACTAAGTCCCCAAGAGAAATCCCTACGTCGCTTCTCCTGAGCATAATTGATACGACCCTGATATCATAGAGTTCGCTCAGCAACTGGTCATGCTTAAAGTGGTGTGTTCTGCTGGCCTTTAATGTGGACTTGATTTCTATCCGCTTTTTTTCGGTAAGTGTGAAATCGAATTTCATCATATTTC
>ERZ824600.1424-NODE-1424-length-29649-cov-7.446780_pt1 | contig 29649 bp, 29 predicted proteins | sample MGYA00519933_ERZ824600 | MGnify/ENA primary metagenome ERZ824600 (study PRJEB31778, sample SAMEA3449178) | human gut metagenome | biome: human gut; feature: human-associated habitat; material: faeces | place: United Kingdom | collected 2010/2012 ... | reverse complement strand
AACTTCTTCCTCTCAGAGACTGCAAACCAATTTGCGCATAATGCTGGACACTACCAAAGGGTCTGGGATGTTGCCCAGCAAGGAAATCGCAGATTTTGCACGTGGGGCCCGCAGTGCATTGCTTGCCAAGTATGTTTTAACATATGCAGCAAAAATGCGGAGTGGTCCCCTTGGTGCCCTGCTTGCCAAGTATGTTTCGTATCCTAATAACGAATTTGAGCCGGGATAACATCGTTGCCCAGGCTCATTTCCTTGTCATACGACAAATAGGTTTTCAGCACTCCACCGCAATCTTGATGACACCGTCGCACTTATTCTCAAAGATCTCATATGCCTCGGCAATGTCCTTGAGCTGATAAGTGTGGGTGATCAGCGGCGTGGTATCGATTTTCCCTTCGGCAATCAGCCGGAGGGTTTCTTTGCAGTTACAGCCGTCCACCCCGCCGGTTTTGAAGGTCAGGTTCTTGCCGTACATATCGGGCAGGGGCAAGGTCTGTGGGCCGTCGTAGAGGGCAACTACCGTGACGATGGCATTGGGGCGTGCACACTCCCACGCGGTGCGGAAGGTGGTTTCCGTGCCAGCCACTTCCAGCACTACATCGGCTCCTCCGTGGTCGCTGTTGGCCTTCACAAAGTCATGGATGTTGTCGGGCGTGGTGGTCAGAACTTCGGGGTAATGGGCGTTGACGAAGGCCAGACGGCTCTCGTCAATGTCGCAGACAATGATTCGCTTTGGATTCATCAAACGCACACATTGCAGAGTACAAAGGCCGGTGGGACCTCCGCCTATGATGAGGACGGTGTCCTCGGCTTTAATCTCGGAAATCTGTGCCGCCCAATAGCCCGTGGCCAGCACATCACCCACCAACAGAGCCTGCAGATTGGTGACATTGTCGGGAATCTTGTCCAAGGCCTGATCGGCGTAAAGCACACGGACATACTCTGCCTGTCCGCCGTCAATGCGACAGCCAAGAGCCCAACCGCCGTTGGCATCGGTGCAGTTGTTGACCCAGCTGTGCCGGCAGAAGAAGCACTCGCCGCAGAAAGTCTCCACATTCACAGTCACCCGGTCGCCGGGTTTGACCGTCGTAACCGCAGAGCCGACCTGCTCCACGATGCCAACCATCTCGTGACCGACCGTAATGCCGGGGACGGCACGGGGCACGCTGCCGTGCTTGATGTGCAGATCGCTGGTGCAGATGCTGGCGAGAGTCACCTTGACGATGGCATCCCGGTCGTCAATCAGCACCGGCTTGGGCTTTTCCAGTAATTTAAAATTTCCGTGTTCGATGTATGTATAAGCGAGCATGCATATCCTCCTAGGATAAACAGATAAAACGTACGAAAAAAATTATTGGTTTCTAATTACATCCGTTCCAAGTGATGTGCGTGTGGTAAAATCTCTAAATTTGAACGTGTACCCTGGATGACTGTCGATTAAGTCAAACGATTCCGTGCCGAATTCTGGGCCTAAAATGATATGATCAATACAGTCCGAAGGAATTTCAATATCACAATATTTTACTCCTTCAGATTCTGAAATATTGTACTTGGATAGGTGTGAATTGGTAATCATCATGGAGGCTCGAACCTCCTTTTCTTCATGCCAGAACTGATGCTTAAAAAATGGTGAATAGGCTTCAACTTTCTGAAGAAACTCCATTGTTGGAACGACTAAAGATTTTTTAACAACTGCTGCTTTATTTCTTGTGATTGGAATTGGCGGAATAATATCCTGCGACTGACCGGGGTCTTTGCTCAATTCAATGGATTTGTGAAGCGCTTCCTTCATCCACTCGTTAAGAACACTTTTAATCTTAGCATCACCATATAGAATAGGCATAATGTTTGTTTTGTCGCACTTTATGCCTTCTGTACCATGTAGTACTTCTTCTAACCGCTCCTGCCGGAAGGCAATGCAGACACCATCATACTTAGTAATGGCCTCAAAGCAGTATTTATCTTCGCCGTGAGGACATTTTTGATTACCAGGGCGGTGCATGGTGTATGCATCCCAAAGTAATCTTGAATCAGGTATCATCGAAAAACAAGCTACAAGGAATTTGGCCGACGGGCAATACGCATCACGCTGATAATAGCCGAGTAAAAAATTCAAAAGTTCAGATGCAATGCCAGGTGCCTTGAATGCAGGCATACTTTTTAGAATTTGCTCAAAACCAATAGTGTCCAGTATGTCATTTGAACTTGTACTTTCTTTAAATCGCAATGTACCATACCGGAGGATGCACTGCAGCTTTTCAAAGCTCGTGTAATGATATATTAATTTTGTCAGATCCATATAAACTCCTTTTGCAGTCTACTCAAAATGACGATCCATCCCCAAAGTATAGTAGTTCGGTTCGGTGCTGTAGGCTTTCAGCGCCTACGCAAAGAGTTCCTGTTTGTTCATCTGCGTATCGCCTTTGCTGCTATGATATTGTCATTATACCGCAGAAATGTGCAATTTCCATAGAAATAAACGCTCAAAAGCGGTGAGATGAAGCCGTCTTTGAGCGCTTGTTATTTAATGCTCTGGAAGATTGATGACCGTTTTCTTCTGCCGTTTTGCCTTTTCGGCAAATTGTGCCGCGCCGCCCCATGTGTGGGTAATGTAAGTTACGACAAAGTCGGACTGCTTGAGCATCCACTTATTGCGCCATGAGATAGCGAAGCGTGGGTGTACCGACTCGATTCCTTCCGGCAGCATGGTGTCGGAGTAATCGCATGTATCAAACTCGTCTCGCTTAGAGGGCATACGCTCCAGAACAACGACATAATTGATGTGGGGATATACCAACACTAACTCCTTCAGAACAGAGCGCACAATGGCATCAAATGCTCCTTGTTGACCGACATAAAACATATCTACTGCGTGGTTCTCGATTAGATCGATCAGGGTATCGCGCAGTTTTTCTTTGATAGAACTCGGACAGTCACGGTGCCCGAAGAAAGTACAAGCCGATATTTCTCTCCCCTCCATCGCTGCATTGACCAATATAACGGACAATATTTCATCTCACTATAGCATACGATATTAACGGTTGCAACCAATACTGGTCAATCGGGATGCGAGGTGAGATAATGGAGCAGAAGATTCGTCGTGATCGGAATATGGGAGATAACCTTCGTAGACTGCGTATGGACAAGGGTATCTCACAGGAAAAACTGTGCGTAGAATTGCAACGCCGTGGCTGTGATATTGGTAGAACTACTTATGCCAAATATGAAGCCGGTGAGTTGAATATCAGAGCCAGCGTCATTATCGAGCTTCGGAAAATTTATAATTGTACCTTTGATGATTTCTTTGAAGGTCTTGATATTTCTCAAGAATAAAAAAGATCCTATGCAGCAAAAACTGCACAGGGTCTTTTTCTATGTGTTTAGAATTTTTGTCCCTCGCGGACGGTGTTGAGCTATTCCTCCATTCTGCCGATGAGGATGAGCTCCACATAAGATTCTTGTTCGTTATAGATCAGGAAGTCCGGTTCACGGTGATCAAGCCATGCTTTGGCAATCTCTTTTTCTACTGCTACTCATTCACTGCCAAATCCGCTTCAATATCTCGCTTTTCAAATACAGGGTGTTCTTCCCGGAGGATTTGATCGGGTGCAGTTTGCCGGCCTTGGTCAGATAGTCGATGTTCTGCCTGCTGCAGCCAAGGATCTCGGCGGCCTCTGCCACATTCACAACGCGGTGCACCACAAAGTTCCGAAAATCTGAGACGGACAGCGGAACCTTTTTGCCGATGCGGTAGAGCATGGCATCGCTGACGCTCAGGTTTACATCCCACTCAACGCCATGCCCGCCCGGTTGCAGATTGGCAGCATAGAAGAAGGATTCGTTATTCAGCAGAACATGAAATGCTGAGGTTTTCTCGAAATACTCCTTTAAACTACATTTTTTCACGACGCCATCCCGGAAGAAAACCAAGAGTACAAAATCATCCAAAGGCACGATGTCTTCGATGCGCTTGGCAAAGCGCTTTTGGATCTGTGCAGGGAGCTGCGTTTCCTCCATCGGCACAAGATAGTAGTCATCCTGCGCACAGCGACCCATCGCCAACATCAGCAAATCAAACTCATCGTATTCCTGCAGCCCATTGTCCTTCAAAATCTGTCCGAGGTTTTGACGGTCGGTGGGCACGATCCGCTGCTGCACCCACATCTTGCTCCAGTAGGAATTGACGGAGGTCTCGCCCTTTTTCACAAAGCTCGAAAGAAGCAGCGGCGTTTCCCACGGATCAGCGTCATTGGGAAGTTCAATATAAAATCGCTTTTCCGATTCGTAATAAAGGAGATAGGCAAGGTTGGTCTGCTTAGCGGCAGATTCATCTCGAATGGCAAAAATCTTCATATGCACACCACCTTTTCCAAATCATCTCCCAAATCCTATCCTGCAGCGTCTGCGATAGGATCCCCTCCAAACCGTTCATTAAAACAACTCTGTTATGTTCCGTCAAGGAAGTCAGTTTGGGCAGCTTGTCCTTGGGGATCAACTTGAGGTTTTCCCATGTAGAACCGGAACCGATGTAATTGTTGACTCGCTTGTCGGCCATCACATCGTAAGCTTCTGCCGCGGCATCATCGGCGCAGCTGAAGAGCAGGGAGAGTCCGTGGTCAAACAGCGGTGCCAAGTGAATGGTCTTCTTGCGGCTGTTGCGCAGAACCTCGATGTTTGCGCCGTGACGATCCCTGTTCAAGATCAAAAAGTCCACGACCAGCATCTGATAGATATAATCTTCCCATCCGTTCCGAATGCAGAAATCGAGCGCAGACTCACCCTCGATATGCTCCGTCTCCCAATAGGTATCCAAGGCAAGTTTGCTTTCTCCATGCTGTTTAAAGTCCTCGGAAGCGCAGAGATAAACCTCGTGCGTTTTGCCGTCAATGGTCACATCCGCGTGGATGAGCTGATAGTTCAAGTGCGGTATGCCCAAAATAGTAAGGAGACGATCTACGATGATCTCATTCACGCACTCATGCCCGACAACGCCTTTGACTTTATCAAAGTTGGAAAGCTTATAGTATGTTTTCGTTCCGCCCAACATGGAGTATGCTTTCAAAAAAGAACCGGCCGTTCCGGAAGAATTCCTGATTTTAGACCAGGAAAGGTAGGTCAAATCTTGCTTTTCGTGGATAATTCTATTCATATGCCTGTCCTCCTCTATAGATAATTTTAAATCTGTATTTGTCATATGTCAAGTGAAGAATGATGTTATATTTTGTCATATGACAAGTAAATTTCTGTCTGCGTCTGTTTGATGAGAAGAGACTCATAGAATCGAATGCGCCGGATTCCATTAAATCGAAGCAGATCGGGGAGGAAAAGCATCCATATAACTTTTAACGGTATTTAAGCAAAACAGCACCGAACGGCTTAGATGAGTCGCTCAGTGCTGTTTTTAAAGATATTGATTTTCGCGTTAATTTAAATCATCCAAATCGGCACGATATAGTTCTCGCTGTTGATGGCGGAGAGCTTTGGGCGCATGCACAGAATTGCACCGTTTCCGCGAGGAACGGAGGCTTTGTCTATATGGGCAAACGCACCAATGAGTTCGTTGCCGGGATTCACGGATCGTTTGATCTCCAGCGGATGCAGTTCGCCGTCGCTCTCAATGACCATATCGATCTTGTTGCTGTTCTTATCGCGATAATACCATAACAGGCATTCTTTGGCGTTATTATGGTAAGACTTCAGCACTTCGGATGCCACGTAATTTTCAAGGATCGCGCCGTTGATCGCACCATTTGCAAGGATCTCGGGAGAAGAGTAGCGCGTCAGATAAGCGACAAGACCCGTGTCAAAGAAATACAGTTTCGGAGTTTTTACGGTTCGTTTTAATAGGTTGTTGGAATAGGGACGCAGATAGAAGATGACGTCCGATTTCTCAAGCACCTGCAGCCAGCGCTTGGCGGTGTCGTCCGAAACGCCTACGTCCTGTGCGATATCGTGAACATTGAGCATCTGTCCTGCGCGGCAGGCTGCGGCTCGTACGAAGTCGCGGAACAAAAGCGGGTCGGAAATCTGTATCTGCTCTTTGACGTCGCGGTCAATATAGGTTTGCAGATAACTGGAATAGAAAACATCGCGGTCAGTGAACTTTCCGCTGATCAAGCCTGGCATGGAGCCGTTCCAAATTCTTTCATACATCTGCGTTATGTCTGCTGATATATGCGTTTTTTCTCTCGCTTTCAACGCTGCAAGGTCAAGGGTGAACGGCACGCATTCACCTGAGCCATGTATCTCATGTTGAGAAAGGCTGGACATATGAAGAATTGCAACTCGTCCCGCAAGAGATTCCTGCGCTAATTCCATCAACTTAAATGCCTGAGAACCGGTCAGCCAATACGTTCCGGGGTCTGCGCCGTTGTCGATTTGGATTTTGATATAGGAAAACAGTTCGGGCGCATACTGCACCTCATCGATCATGATCGGGGTGGAATGCATTTGCAGGAACATAGCGGGATCACGCTTGGCAAGTCCGCGCTCCTCCATATCATCCAGGGTGACGTATTCACGGTCAGCATTCATAAGCTGCTTTAAGACTGTGGTTTTTCCGACTTGACGGGGACCGGTAATTAAAATACAAGAATACTCCTTGGAAAGAGCTATGATTTTATCTTCAATATCTCGTTTAATATATGCCATAGAAAAACCTCCTCGGGCTAGTATACGATATAGTCTTATTTTAGCCTAAATCTCCGCGAAAGTAAAGGCTAAAATCCGATATGATCTTATTTTAGCCTGAAACATTGAGATTTATTATTTGATTTGCATTACCTAAATACAAATGACCGCAATATCGGTATGGTTTATCTTAAACCAACGTCCTCATTTATATGGCGGCCTTTTTATGATACGAATTACGATGGAGAAAATAGCAGGACAGAAATAAAAGTGGAAATTTACCTCAAAAATAGAACAGTTGTCGGGTTGTTTTTGGTTTTGGATCCTGTATAATAAATCTATCATTAACAATCGTTACAGTTAGAAAGCGGGTGCGGGAGATGCGATACAAGAGCGCGGAACTGAAAGAGAAGATTTATTGCTTTGTAAACGACCAGATGCGGAAACATGGAAGTTCACCGTCTCTTGGCGAGATCGCGGACGCCGTGCATGTCAGCCGCACGACGGTGCTGCGTTATCTCGTGGAGATGGACGCAGAGGGAACCCTGTCCTACGACGGCAGGACGATCGACACCCGTGAATATAATCGGCAGAATATGCGCTTTTCCATGGCGAAGCTCGTGGGTGAGATCCCCTGCGGCGAGACGCAGGAGGAGGAAGAGCAGGTCGAAGATTACATCAACCTGCCCGTCAACGTTTTCGGCAGCGGTGCGTTCTATGCCCTGCGTGCGTCAGGCGATTCCATGGAGGATGTGGGCATCAGCGATGGCGATGTGGTCATCATCCTGCAACAGCACGATGCCAACGCAGGCGATATCGTGGTTGCGCTCGACGATGAGGGCAGAAACACCCTGAAACAGTATCAAGGGCGGGACGGTGACGGCAATTTCGTGCTGGCATACCGCAACGAAGCGGTTTATCCCGATAAGAAGATTCTCGTCAAAGACCTCGCGGTGCAGGGCGTCGCGAGCCATGTGATCAAAAAACTCAGATAAGGAGCAGCAATGACCGACCATGCGCACAAATTCACAGCAAACTATGCAAACGGCAGCGTGACCCTTGCGGGAAAATCCTTTCCTGCGGGGCAGTTTGTTGTGGACGCGATGAACGCATGGACGGCGATCGATTTCCCACTGCAGTCCGGTGTGTGGGAAAAGGTGCTGCAATCGGAGCTCGCGCATGGGCGCATCGACGAGCAGCTTTTTTGCAAGGCAAAGGACGATGTGCGCATTTGCTGTCGGGAAATCTGCAGGATCCCGCCGTATTCCGATCTGTGTAATGCCGGGGAAGAATTGCAGCGCATCGAGCGTGCGTTTGACGAGCGCAATCTCAACGCCTATCGCACGATCGCATCCGAGCACATCCTGTTCGGGGACGGGGAACATATCTCTGCCGCGGAACACGAGGCATACCGGAACCTTATCGCTCTGCTGCCCTTTTACGGGGACTTGAAAGCGGAGTGGGAATCGGTCGGTTCCTTTGCGGAGGAATGGCAGATGGACCTCGATGCGGTGAAACAGGAGGATGTGCAGCGGCTCGCCGCCAAGTATGCCGAACGTGAACATATCGTTGAGAGCAAGCGCAGGATCTCTGCTGACGGAACGCTTTCCTTTGATCGGATTTTCCGCAGCTTCGGTGCCTTGTTCATGACCGATTTTCTCGAGGGCTTGCAGCACGGGCATTACCCGAAGCGCTGCGAAAACTGCGGGCGTTGGTTTTTGGTGACGGATGGGATTCACCGCAGGTATTGCGATGGTATTGCCCCTAACGATCCGAAGCACCGCCCCTGCCGCAAGGTTGCCGCAGCGAATCGGGCAAAGGAGAGCGCAAAAGCGCATCCCGTCAAGCAGCTCTGTACCGCGCGTCTTACGACCATCCGCAAGCAAAAGGAGCGGCAAAATCTGACCGAGCAGCAGGCGCAGCATGCCAAGCGCTATGCCATGGACTGTCGTGATCGGGCGATCGCGGATCATCGGTATGCGGTCGGGCAATATGCCGCGGACATGGAGCTCTCGGCGATCTATGCGGCGATTGGCAAATGACGGCAGCACGCGAAGGGAGGTGCATGCATGAGCCAAACAAAAGAGCACGCCGATCCGCGCCGCCGCATGTATGCACAGGCGAACGAGCCGCAGAAGCGTGCCATCGATCAGGCGATTTTATTGTATCGGGAGACGGGCGACCCGCAGTATTTTTCGGATTTTTTGCACCATTACGAGATGGCGATCAACCGACAGGCGGCATCGATCTGCCTCGATAACGATTGCCCCGAACAAATGGAGGATCTCAAGCAGGTCATCGCCGAGACCCTGTGGAAGTGTGCAAAGACCTATGATCCCGCCGCGGGGGTGTATTTTACAAAGTATTGCCGGCCTTATCTTTCAGCGGCGCTTCGCGATTATCTTCGGCTTTGCGCAGGGAGCTTTTCGGTCAAAAGTCCGTGGCATTTCCGCATGCTGCAGCGGGTCAACGGCATTTATTATGCCGCCATCCGCAGCGGCAAGAGCGATTTTGCTGCGCTGCGGCACACAGCGGATACGCTTCATACCACGCCTGCAAAGATCAATGCGCTGCTGATCGAGGGGACAGCCTTTCGTCATCCCGACAGCATTGAACAGACCATGTCCGATGCGCCCGATCTTTACACGGTGGACAAGCGATGCTTCTCGGGCTGTAAAGAATTGGATCCCGAACAAATATATCTGCGCCGCGAGCGCTATGCGTCCATCCTTTCTGCATTCGAGCAGCTTTCGAGCAGGGACCAATCCATCCTCTGTGATGCGCTCGGCATCGCCTGCCCGTATTGCGGCAGGACGAAACCCCAAAGATCCTACATCGAAATCGCTGAGGAATGGGAACTTTCCTCAGCAAGCGCCGTCGAAAAGCTCGTGAAGCGGACGGTGAAGAAGTTGAGGGACGGATTATCGGGATAATATTTTTAAATCATCGGCAAAATACAACCTCTCTTCCTTTTTCTTTCGTCTTTTCCACCTCCTTTCCCCTCACCGCTTCCAACTTCGCATGCACTTCTTCCGCATGTTCGACAACGCCTATGGCGATCTTTCGTTGCTTTCTCAGCTCTGTAATTTGCGCTGTCAGATCGGTTCGACGGGCGCGGAGTTCTTCCGCTTCTTCAGGGGCTGCGCGGCGAAGGTGATTGTTGAGCCCGGTGCGCTCGGCGCATAACCTTTCCATTTCGGAATATTTATCTGTAATGAACGCCGCGAGCTGCTCCGGCGTTTCAATTTTATTTTTCATCAGCAGGACGGTTTGGCGGGAGAAGGTGTCGAGCTTGCGCAGGTCGTCGCGCAGGATGGCGGGAATGGTAGGGCGCGGCTGATAACGCGCCTTGCGGAGCAGATAAAGATAGTGAAAATAGAGCGTGCGAAGCCCGCGGAGGGTGATCTTGGAAAGACGGAAGTCGCCCTGAACGCATATCTTTTTGACGGTGGGCGGCGAAGGCTCGGGCGGGTTTTCGCGCCGCTGCTGGCGCATGATGCGCGCGATGATGGTTTCCACGGAATATTGTTCGCCGAGAGTGGAGAAACGTACAAAGCGATCCTTGCCCTGCGGACGAAGCCTGAGCGTTTGCCCGCGGCGCTCAAGATTATACCCCCGCGACTTCATGTGCCGCACGAAATGCTGAAAGGTCAGGCTGCCCTTGATACAAACATCAATATCCTCGCGGATGATGCTGTGCCATGTGGGCTTGCCGTCGCGCTCTGCCTGCCATGCATCGTAGGAGCGGCGTTTGCCCCGCTGCGGGTTTTCAATGATCGAAAGCCCGTATTCTTTGCACAGCTCGTCGGAGGTGCGGCGCATGAGAAGATACGTCTCGTTGCAGTCGTTATACCTCTTGCCGTCGATAAAGGAAACCGAGTTCAGTAGGCTAAGTACCCAGCGCCTTGCCGCATTGCTGCGGTAGGTTTCCAGGCACTCGCCCCCGAACCGGACTTACAACTCTCGCTGTATCCGGCTCTCTATTCATTCACAGCCTGCACCGTGAATTTTCGTGTGACAGCTTTCACAGACCACCAAAGTTTTTCGGTTAATCCTCTTCATGAAAACTGCCCACGGTTGGCTTTCATCCAGCTCTTTCAGCGTTCTAACTTGGTGCATTACCAACGCTGAAGTTTCTTTTCCGCACCATTCACACCGATTTGCTTTTAATCGTGTGCCGAGACTGGGCTTTTTCAGGATGCCTTTCGGCTTATGGATAATATCTGCTTCTTTTCCCAGCGGATAGGGGTCTCTTGCAAGACTGTCCTTCCACAGTAGTCGGATGCGCTCATTTCCATGCTTGTCCTGGAATTTTACCCCGATGTCCTTGCCAATACGATATTGAGCAATAATTTTGCGTTTGGTTGTACGGTATTTACAGGCCAAAGTTTTATAGAAACTGTACTCCATGATATAGCGGAACTTGTGCAGCTTAGAGCGATTGTTTGCAATCGCATAATAATTACAGAATCCTCGCACCTCACCATTGTACTGGTCAAGGATACCCAGGTCTGTTCGTCCAACAAGTTTCCCACGATGCGTGGGTTGCCAAATTTCTGTTCCATTGCGAACATCAATTCTCATGGCTCCCAGTTCCAGCAGCTTTTTCTGAATGGCAGAAGTTGGGACTTCCAGCATTACATGGCCGCTGTAGTTTCTGGCTGTGGAACCGCTTTTTGTCTTTTTGGTGTGATTGCTCTGCGGTGTGACCCTGATGTCAAATCCCAAGAATTTTGCACGGTCTGTTGCTTTAGTGACCAGCGTCTTTTCATCCGACAGTTCCAATTTCAACTGTTCGGCGATATATGCGCCAATTTCCTGCTTAACAGCCAGTGCATCCTCTTTGGCTCCGATGATACCGATAAGGAAGTCGTCAGCGTAACGGACATATTGCAGTCTGCGGAAATTCGTATCCATTGGTTTTTTACAGGGGATGGATTTGTGTACTTTATCCAGTTCCCGGATGCTTTCCAACAGGGATTGCTTTTCTTCCTCAGACTGCGCCTTTGCCAGCTCCCTTTTGAGTCGGATTCGCTTGTCGCTCAGCTTACGGTATTCCACATTGACGGCTCGCTTGTTCCCACGGTCAAACCGCTTCTTGTATTCGGCCATATACTTGTCGAACTGGTCGAGATAGATATTGGCCAGAATAGGGCTAATAATGCCGCCCTGCGGCGTACCGCTGTAACTTTGATGCAGTTGATTATCTTCCATATATCCTGCGTTGAGAAATTTACGGATAAGGCGCAGAAAACGCTCATCCTTAATTCTCTTGCGGAGAATGCCAATCATGACATTATGGTCGATATTGTCGAAGAATCCTTTAATATCGCCCTCAACGAACCATTTGCATCTGGTGAAGCGATTCTGAATCATTCTCAAAGCTGTATGACAGCTTCTGTCGGGCCGAAAGCCATGGGAGGTATCTTCAAAACTGTTTTCGTAAATGGATTCCAACAGCATGCGGACAACTTCCTGTACCAGCTTGTCGTCAATGGACGGAATACCCAGAGGACGGAGTTTTCCGTTCTTTTTAGGGATATATGTCCGTCTGGATGGCTTGGGCTGGTAGGATTCGTCTTTCAGGGCTGCAATAAGTCTCTCGATTCTTTCAAGACTCATTGCATCGATTGTTTTTCCGTCTGTGCCTGCGGTCATGTTTCCCTGGCTGGCATAAATATTTTGATATGCCTGTAGGAAAAACTCCCGGTTGAACAGGTTGCGGTACAGCCTGTCATAGACATAGCCGGATTGAGCTGAATGCTCTTGCAGACTGTTCAATACATTTTCTGGATCTCTCATAGTGCCTCACGCACCTTCCTTTCTTTTGTATTGAATTAAATGAACTGCCGCCCTTCGCCATGTGCGTGCCATTAACACGCTCGGACTACTACGGCGGCTCCGTTGCCATATTGGATATTCAGAGCCTGCGCCCATAGCTCTTTCGAGCTTTCCAACTTAGGCAATCCCCATTTAGTAACAGAGTAAAAAGCTGTGTTCATTGTCGGATACGGTTTTCGCCCTTTTATGCTGATACATATGGGCTGCACATTGGTTTCGCTCCTTCCAGTCATCTTTTCTGGTGGAGATGTGCAGCGCAACGGATATAGCTGTCTTCCGTTGCGACCACCACAAATGTCCCTCGGACTGCCATTCAACCAGTTTAGGCTTTATCCTCATATGAACTTTGGTCTTGCTGCTCAGTCGTGACATGACAACTTGCCAACTCGCAGCTTTACGGTCGTGCTATTGTCCCCTTTGGGTTTCCCCATCCAGGTTAGCCGTTGACCACAGGCATGAGACCTCACGCCTGCCGCTTGCTAAGCGGATTTACTCTGCCCCTTATGGGCGCACGCACGAAATGGTTGTGCAGATGCGCTTTGTCAAGATGCGTGGCAACGAGCACCTGAAACCGATCGCCCCATAGCTTTTTTGCGAGATTGACGCCGATCTCGTGTGCAAGCTGCGGCGTGACTTCGCCGGGCGCAAAGCTCTGATAACCGTGGAAGGCGACAATGCCGCCTTCCTTTTGAAACTGCTTTTTTGTGAGCAGCATCTCCTGCCGTGCCGTTTCGGGACGGCAATGGATGCCCGTCACATAATACTGCTGTTCGGTCTTGTAGTCCTGCAGAGCATAGTTCATCACATCCCGCAGGCCCTGCACGTCCTGTTTGCTGAATGCGGGTTCAGTCGTTTTATCGGGATTTTCCACATAGTGCACGACCTTCCCGAGCCAACCGCGCACATCCCAGATCGCTGTCGTTGCCATCAGATTCCTCTCGGTTCGAGCAGCGTCGGAATTTCGCTCTGCCCCACTTCCTCGGGCAGCTGCACCGCCTCGCGAATCTGATCGAAGAGGCAGGCGAGCGCAAAGATCTCATAATTCAGCGATTCGATATACGCTTCGAGCGAGGCTGCCTCCCCGTTTTCGCAAAACACCTCGGGCATGCGCTTTGCGATTTGATCAAGGCTGCCCAGACAATCCTCGAGATCGTCCATCATCAAGTGGTATTCGATGGGCGGGCATTCCTTCGGCGAATTGCCGTTGATCAGTGCGCGGACATAGTTCGACACGGGGTACTTTGCCTTGGCGGCGTTCTGTTTGAGTTTTTGCATCTCCGCCTCGGTGAGACGGATGTTGAGCTGTGTGTTTCTTTTTCGCATGATTTACTCCTTTCTTGGGGTCGTAGGGTGCGCCCTACAAAAAAGGACAGCCCTGCACGCGGCGGAGCTGTCCTTTCGGGAAACGATGGCTATCGTTTCCCAGTGCTGGTTAACCGATTACACCGATGGCGCAATGCGCCGAATATCTTTCAGGCTGACGCTGCCTTTGGAATTGAGACCAAAGACCATTTCCACACTCGAGCCCATGGGGACTTCGCCCATACCCTTATAAGCGGGGGCGGTATCCTTGCTGCTGCCTGTCTGCCAGACATTGGCGATGACCTTTCTGCCATCGTCCAGCGTAAGAAACAGAACCATGTTCATTCTGCGCCCCCAAGCCTTGGCGTCGAGAGTGCCGGTAAAGCAGCCCGCCGATCTCATGGGCGAATACGCGGCAAAGTCAAAGCCCATTGCCATCAGTTCCTTGTATTGATACGCTCGTTTTTCCTGCATGTTTTCCTCATTTCCAAAGCAAAAACGGAGAGCTTTTTGCTCTCCGTCGATGCTTTTATTTTGTTGTTCGCTTATGCGTACACGATCTCCCGCAGCGCGATTTCCTCCGCTTGATTGCGGATGGCGTTCATCGCACCCACCCATGCCATCTGGTCACGAGCTTTCAATGCTTCGTCAATGTGCTGACGCTTTGCCAGTTCTTCTACCGTCCGAGAAACGTAAAGCCTTGCCTCTGCATCGATGCTGTTGAGATGCGCAACGAGCTCCCTCTGCAGCAGCAATGCCCCATAGAAGCCCTTGCGCTGCTGCTGTAAATATCGTTTGCGGAGCCTGCCGTACTTGCCGTAGGCGGGTTCCTCCTCATGAAGCGTGAGATCGGGAATCAGATAATCACCGTTTTGTACATAATTCAGTTCCATTTTGCATCCTCCTTTTGATACTGTCTGAGAACAGCATACCGACCGACAAAGGAAGAAACGAATGTGCAAATATTCATTTTTTCGGCAGGTAAGCCATTTCGGGCAGTATTTTCAGATAGTAAGGTGAGGTGGGATCATCGCTCCGGCTCATCCTTCTTTCGCTGCAGCTTCCGCTGCCGTTCTTCGAGAATGGTGATGATCTTGTCTTCGATCTGCTTGGGTGTATAGCCGCGGGGGAAGTATTTTCTGACCCGCTCGTATTGGAAGGTGATCTTTTCCCGTTGATTTGCTTTTGGCATGCCCATAAGTGAGTAGATTTCCTGCATGTTGAGCTTGCCCTCGCCGTGCAGCGCTTTCAGCCGAACTGCTTGTGAGTAGGACGGGGTGCAGTCGTGTTCCTGCATGGCTTCGAGCAGGATCTTTTGATGTTCTTCGGGCAAGTACGACAATTCCACCGCAGGGCTCATGGCGATCCTGCCGTCATCCACAAGCTGCAGCAGCTCCGGGACGAGGTTGGTGAGGCGGATATAGCGTTGGATTGTGCGGGCACTATCATCGACATTTTCAGCAATCAGTTCATCACTTCGTGACTTCGTGCCAACTTGACACGAAGTACGTTTCCCCTGATGTTTCACCGCTTCCAGCCGCATTTTATAGGCAAATGCCTTTTCACTGGGCAGCAGATTTTCCCGCTGACGGTTGCTGTCCACCATGATGATGGTGGCGGTATCGTCGTCCATCTCGCGGATGAGCACGGGCATGGTCGTAACGCCCGCCATGCGGCAGGCAGCCCTGCGCCGATGTCCTGCGATAAGCTCATAACCGCCCTCTTTGCGGGGACGGGCGATGGCGGGAGCGACCACGCCGTTTTCCGCAATGCTTTCCGCAAGGGCGCGGAGTTCTTCGTCATTTCCGAGCTTGAACGGATGTCCTTTGAATGGGTGCAGCTCGTCGATGGCGATCTCCGTCACCCGCTCGCGCCCATCGTCCTGCAGCTAACAGGTCATCGATCGAGTTGATCCCGATCGGCACGCGCTCTCTGCCTGCCATATGCTTCCACCTCCTTCGTCAGTGCCGTATAGGCTGCGGCGGTTTTGCCGTCCGGGTCGTGGGCGAACACGCTCTTGCCTGCCGCTGCCGCCTCCGCCGTGCGAATGGCAAAGGGGATTTCCGTTTGGAAGATGCGCAGCTTGCCCGCATAACTGTTTCGCAGCGCCGCAGAAACCTCCCGCGAAAGCAGGGTGCGGCTGTCCGTCATGGTGAGCAGCGCACCGTCCACGCGCAGGCTTGGATTCAGGCCGCGCCGCACACGGTTGATGGTCTGCATCAGCTGCGACATGCCCTTGGTGGGCAGATAGTGGGATTGCACGGGGATGATGACGCTGTCCGCAGCGACGAGTGCATTGATGGTGATCATGCCGAGGGATGGCGAGCAGTCGATGAGCACATAGTCGTAGTCCTGTTTGATGGTTTTGAGCCAGTCGGCAAGGGCATATTCCCTGCGCATGGTTTGAAAGAGCGTCATCTCGAGCGCCGAAAGCTCGATGTTGGATGGCATGAGGTCGATGCCTTCCTCGTGGTGCAGGATGGCTTCTCCGGGTTCGATGGGTTCATCGCCTATGACCTTGCGAAGTACGGTGGGCAGCGCTTGCTCCAAGGTGTCGGGATTTTTCCATCCGAGGGCACCCGTCAGGTTGCCCTGACTGTCCGCGTCGATGAGCAGCACCTTTTTACCCTGCCGTGCAAGGCCGATGCCGAGGTTCACGGCGGTGGTGGTTTTGCCGACGCCTCCCTTCTGGTTGGCGAGAGCGATGACTGTGGTTTTCATAGATTTTCCTCCTTGTTTGATTTTTTTGCGCAGCAAAAAAGCACCGGCTGAAAATCAGTCGATGCTTTTGGGATACTATGTATGGGAATATATGGTATAATTACTGCATAACAAGTGAAACATCAAAACATCATTCGTACATTACTGTGATTAATACCTGGAGAGATGATTTATGAACTCGATGAATTTATTAAACAGAATTACGAACTATTATCTCCAATCGGGGGATTTTAATGGATTGCATTCTTCAGAATTATCGAATGAAGAAAAAGGATACTTAGAAAGCCTTATTTTGGAGGGAAAGAGTTTCATTCTATCGGAAGATTCAACACAAAATATATATATAAATGCTTTAAACACAAACAAGACACCTAGAGAACAAATAGAATGCATTCAAAAAGATATTGTCTTTGCTGCTTATCCATCAACTGAACATTTAAGAAATTTACAAATTGATGAACAGAAGTATTTCACAAAAATGCTTGCATATGGGGCGGAGCAATTAAAGGTTTTGTATTTTAGTGTGGATATTTTAGAGCATTACATGAATGATCCGCAGTATCACATACAGGATCATGGATACGTTGGAAATATCTGTATTAATCGAGATGTTGATGATGAAGAAAATCCAATTTTTTCGGAATACATAAAAGATTATGGCATCGCTTATCCAACAAAATTGCCAATAGATGCGGATCGAGCAATAGGTGTATTTCTACGCGACTTATCAAAACTAAATGAACAAGCGCAATATAAATGGGCAGGATTTCTTTTGCCTGACCAAACTTCCTTCAAAGTCAATGGACATTTCCTAAAAAACTTAATCTATGCTGAATGGGTAACAGAATGCTGGATTTTTGAAGCGTTGCTTGCCGAAATTAGCTATATCAACATTTTGTGCAAGAATATAGGAATTCCTAAGTTCTTTAGAAAGGAATACAGTTTAGAATCCAGAGAAGTTGATGGATATAGAATCATTTTGATTCCAACATTAAAGAATTACTATGAATTTGTCGGTATCCTTGAAAAAATAGTAGTTCACAACATAAACTACGATACTTTCCAGAAAACTGCTCTTGTAATAAAAGCGATTGAAAGGCGGGATAAAAACGGAGAAGTAAAAGGAAGCCTTGCAATGCTGGAAGAGTGGTTGAGTATTAATTATATTTCGTACAACCCGTATCTGGAAGAAAGAATAAAAGATGAGGTATTCATTCCGCTTCGCAAGATTAGGAAAGAACGTCAAATATACGCACATGAATTATATTCGAATGAACGTAATAATAGTCTTTACAAGAAGCAAAACGATCTTATCCGATCAACATACGATGCGCTAATGATTCTGCGATTAATTCTGAACAGTCACCCTAAGAATAAAAATCTTCAGGCGCCGAGCATAATACGAGATTACGAAAACATTGTGGTGTATTGAGCCATTTCATTCCGTCCATACATTCCACGATTATACGGAATCATTTATTTAAGATTGTAGTAAATTGTAGTAAATGGGTCTGAATGTGCGGCGAAAGCCGCGGCAGATTTGCCTGCAAAATCGGGTCAAAATTACCTCGAAAATTGCATTTGTGTAGTAAAAATCCGATCTGTGTAGTAAAGATTTTGGAAAGCGAAAACCCCGGGAAACGCCTGTTTCTCGGGGCTTTTCTGGCCTCCCCGGCGCGATTCGAACGCGCGGCCTTTCGCTTAGGAGGCGAACGCTCTATCCTGCTGAGCTACGGAGAGTTGTGTATGAAATTTTGTGTGCATCGGCAGGTTTAGGAGGCGAACGCTCTATCCTGCTGAGCTACGGAGACATGTTCAATTCTCCTACCACCACCGCTTCCGTTTTGGAGGCAAAACTCCACTTTGCTGGCATGAATGCGGACAAGTTGAATCCGAAACGAAAGCCGAAAGCATTTGAGCATCATTTATTATACGTGACGCCGGGAAGCTTGTCAATGCAGGCAAATGTTTTCATGGAGGGGGGGAAGGGGCGCCTTGCTTTATATGACGGTTAGAAAATGAAGAAAATGTAATATCAAATCGTCAAATATAAATGAATTAGGTAAAAAAGAGGATGCTTTGATGGTTTTCTGATTGACAAATTGGCTGATTTGACGATATGATAAACAAAATATATAGGTAAGAAGTGGGAGTATACCCTTATTGGGTTCGGAAGCCGGAACTGCGGACTGCACGGGTTGTGCCACAGGTTTTTTGGGTATTTGCAACAGATGGAGGCAACTTGAAAGCAACAAGAGAATTTGTGCTGCGGGAAATTGCCGGCGAGCATATTTTGATTCCGGTTGGGGAAACCGCCCAAAAGCTCCACGGGATGCTCAACCTCAGCGAAAGCGGATTGCTGCTTTGGAATACATTGCAGGAAGAACGCACGGAAGAAGAGCTGGTGGAAGCGCTTTTAGTGGAATACGAAGTGGACCGGGCAACGGCTGACGTCCGTGCTTTTATCGGGCAGATGGAAAAAGATGGCATGCTGCTTTGCGGAGAGGAGAAAGAATGAGCGGAAAACAGGTGCACGGCAGAACAACGGTGCTGATGATTGCGGTCATTGCGGTGCTGTTGGTTCTGCTTGCCGTTTTAATTTGGGGACTTTTGTGGCCCATGGGTATGCCTGTGGGAGAGCAGGACAAGCCTGGCGAAACAGTGGAGCCCGACGCGACGCAAGCGGCGGGGGATACGGTGCATACACCGGAGCCGACCATACAGAGCCTTGCTTTTCCGTATTCGCTGGAAGAAGGGAAACTTACGGTGGATTCCCTGTTCCAATATTCGGGATACAACCCGGACTGCGGGGACGAAATGGGCGAAGACATTGCTTCTCTCGTGATCACGAACCGCTCGGAGGAGCATCTTGCGGAGGCGCGGCTTACCGTTACATTGGCGGATGGGAAGGAACTCGCTTTCGAGGTGCGGGACCTTCCGGCCGGGCAGACCGTTTGGGCATTTGCAAAAGACAACAGCGCCTATGCGCTTTCAAATTTCTGCACGGCGATTGCCGGCACAACGCAGTTTGAACAAAGCACGCCGCTGATGGCGGACAGGCTTTCCGCCGCAGTGCAGGAGACCGAGGTTACGCTCACCAACAATTCTGCCGAAGCGATTGCGGGAGTTACGGTGTATTGCCACACGGTGTTTGAGGACGTATACTTTGGCGGAACGGCGTATGCGTACGCGGCGGGAGATATCCCTGCCGGCGGCAGCGCAACTGTTTCAGCTGTGGATTGCTATTTGGGCGAGGCTGCGGTTGTGCGCATCGGTGCAGGCGACTGAGCGGGTTCGCGTGAAGTTTGAAGCGGATTTCAAATATTTTTACATTGCCATGAAACGGGGAGGAAAGAAGGATGAAAGCCTATGTGAAACCCGAGCTTTATTACGAGATACGAGAGCTTTGAGCTGTCGCAGCATATTGCAGAGTGTAATGTGACGTTGACAACTGCTGATGCATTAACCTGTACTGCCACGGACTACGATAATTTTGGCAATCCTGTGGATAACGTATTTTCGAGTAGGGACATATGCAACGTGATACTTGAAGATTATTGCTGTACGAATGGATTAATAAATATATCTAATATGTTTTCCTGATGGACTATGCATTTACACTTGCGGGCGTGACCATTGCGCTTGAGACGCCGCGGCCGGTTCCCGTTACGGATAACTTCCGGCCGTTTTGCGGGGAAAGCGGGGAGCGCTGCGTAACGGTACGCCTGCGTGAGGTGAAACGCCTTCCCGAACCGGAGGGGAGCGGCAGTGTTTTTGATGCGATCCGTGATTTCTTCCAGCGTATCTTTGGACGCAAGCGCTCGTAAGTGCAAATAACCGAACAGAGTATCAACGGCAAAGGCCGCCTCATGTGAGGCGGCCTTTATTCAGTTTGTTAAAAACCAAGTGGATCCGGGAAGCACGCACAACACTTGACGAGCAAGGCGCTCCCTGCGTTTTGCGCAATTCGCTATACGTTGCCGTGGCCGATGCGCGTGAGCGATTCGTTCGCGCCGATCATTACGAGCACATCGCCCGCACGAAGCGGCGCCTTGGGGTCCAGCGTTACAATAATTTCTTCGCCGCGGCGGATGGCGATCACAGAAACACCGAACCGATTGCGCACATTCAGCTCAATCAGCGTTTTCCCAACCCAAGCCGCAGGAATGAGCGTTTCATTGATGCTGTATTTATCGGAAAGGTCAAGATAATCGATGATGCTGCCCGAAACCAGGGAACGCGCAAGGCGCACACCGGCTTCATGCTCCGGCAGCACGACCTTGTCTGCACCGGTCTTTTCCAGCAGGCGCACATGCAGCTTATCGGATGCTTTGGCAATTACAAGCTGCGCGCCCTGCTCCTTTGCAAGCACGGTTGTAAGGATGGAAGCTCGGATGTCGTCCCCCACGCTGATGATGACGCAGTCAAAATTGCGCACGCCGATGCGCTTGAGCGCGCGCTCATCCGTAGTATCTGCAACCACTGCATGTGTGACGTGATCTGCAACGGCGGCAATGCGTGCTTCATCGCGGTCAACAGCCAAGACCTCGTGGCCGAGCGTGCAGAGCGTTTGGGCTACGCTTTCCCCAAAGCGGCCAATCCCGATTACGGCAAATGATTTTGCATGTTTGGACATAAATAACGGTTCCTTTCCCGGCGTTCGTGTCAGCCGATCAGAATGTTGCCCTCCGGATAGCGGATGGCGGGTTCCTCCGTCCGCCCGCCGATTGCGAGCGCGATGGTCATAATCCCTGCGCGCCCAAGGTACATCAGGGCGCAAAGGATTGCGCGCGTAAATGTGGAGGCAGCGGCAGTAAGGCCTGCCGTCAGGCCAACCGTGCCGAGCGCGGAGGTAGCTTCAAAGAAGAAATCCAAAAAGCTAAGGTTTGCATGCGCATGTTGCTCTGCGAATGTGATGCCGATAAGCGCTGCAAAAAGCACCAAAACGGCGATGAGGGCGAGGCAGAGCGCACGGCGCACGGAAATGGCGGAAAGCCTCCGGCCGAACACTTCGGTATCCCGGTGGTTGCGGATACAGGCGTGCGCAGTCAGGAGCAGCACAGCAACGGAGGTGACTTTGATGCCGCCTGCCGTTCCGGCGGGGCCGCCGCCGATAATCATTAAAATGGAAGAAAGAAACTTGCTTGCGTCCGTAAGGGTTTCCTGCGGGATCGTGTTGAAGCCCGCCGTGCGGCATGTCACGGATTGGAACAGCGCGGCAAGCAGCTTTTGGGGGGGCGTAAGGCCGCCCATTGTTGCGGGGTTCCCCGCTTCAAACAGCAAAAACAGCACCATGCCGCTCATTAACAGCACGCCGGTGGCTGTAAGGACCAGCTTTGCATGCATGGAAAGCTTGGGAAACCGCTTGTGCTCGCGCAGCTCAACGATTACGGAAAAACCGAGCCCGCCGGTGATGATAAGCGCCATAATGGTGAAGTTGACAAGCGGGTCACCCACATAGCGGGTGAGCGAGGCAAAATTGCCCATCAAATCAAATCCGGCGTTGCAGAAGGCGGACACGCTGTGGAAAATCCCCATCCAGATGCCGCGCGAACCGAAATCGGGCACAAAGCGCAGGCAAAGGAGCGCCGCGCCGCAGCCCTCAATGATAAAGGTATACTTCACAGCACTCATGCAGAGCCGGATCACACCCTGCAGCCTGTCTTCTCCGAAGGACTCGGCAAGCGTCATGCGGCTGCGCAGGGAAATGCGCTTGCGCGTTGCGCGAAACAGCAGTGTTGCAGCCGTCATAAAGCCAAGCCCGCCAAGCTGGATGAGCACAAGGATGACGATCTGCCCGAACAGCGTGAAATGCGTTCCCGTGTCCACCACGACGAGGCCGGTCACACAGGAGGCGGACGTTGCGGTAAACAGCGCATCAAAAAAACTGAGCGGATCCCCGTGGGAAGCGATGGGCAGCATCAGCAGCAGCGCTCCAAGAAGGGCGACGCACAAAAAGCCCAGCGGAAGGATCCGAATGGGGCTGATGCCTTTATGAAACCGTTTGTTTTCTAATGTCTTAATCATCTTGCGGCATATTATATCACGCGCTTTGCGAAGATGCGAGATAAAATGCTGACAAGGAAAGGAGGAATATTGATTCGGGGGAGAATCCGTGATAGCATAAACAACAAGGCACACCGTAGAGCGAAAGACAGAAAAGCAAAATAAAAACTTTATAAACAAGAAAAGGAGCATTTGCCGTATGTATGACCTGATGATCCGAAACGCAAGAATTGTGGATGGAACAGGCGCGCCGTGGTACCGCGCAGACATCGCGGTGGAAGGAGGCAAGATCGCCGCAATCGGAAAACTTTCCGGCGAGGCGCGCGAAACTGTGGATGCAGCGGATCATTACCTTGCGCCCGGTTTCATTGATATTCATTCTCACAGCGACGACAGCATCCTTGCCTGCCCGGCTGCGGAAAGCCGCATCCTGCAAGGCGTGACGACGGAGATTGCCGGAAACTGCGGCGCATCCGCCGGCCCTGCGCCGGAGGGAAAGAAGGACGGCTGGCCTGGGATGGATGCGTTTCTTTCCGCCGTTGAAGCGGCGGCGCCTTCGGTGAACCTGGGCATGCTTGTGGGGCACGGCGCGGTGCGCGCCTGCGCGATGGGATACGGTTCGGAAAAGCCGACGCCCGCGCAGCTTCAGCGGATGCGCGCGCTGATTGCGGAAGCAATGGAAGCCGGTGCGTTTGGCATAAGCTCGGGGCTCATCTATCCGCCGAGCAGCTATGCGGATACGGAGGAACTCATCGAAGCTGCAAAGGCGGTGGCGCCCTATGGCGGCTATTATGCCACACATATGCGCGGCGAGGGGAGAACCGTCGTAAAGGCCACGGAGGAAGCCATCCGCATTGCGCGAGAGGCGGGCGTGCCGCTTCAGGTTTCACACCATAAGGTTACCTATAAGCCGGATTGGCAGGTGAGCTGCTTCACCACGACGGCCATGATTGAACGCGCACGCCGGGAAGGGCTTGAGGTGTTTTGCGATCAGTATCCATACCGCGCTTCCGCAACGACGCTTTCCGTCAATATCCCGGAATGGGCGTTTGACGGTGGCGTTCCCGCGCTGCTGGAACGCCTGAAAAACCCGGAGATGCGCGCGCGTGTGCGCGATGAGATGGAGGCCTCCCACCGCGGGCGCTGGGGGGATCTGTTCGTTTCCTATGTCACTACGGAGGAGAATCAATGGATGGCAGGGCGCTCCATCCCGGAGATCGCGGAACGAATGGGAGAGGAGCCTGCGGATGCGCTGATCGACATTGTAATTGCCGAAAACGACCGCGTGGGTGAAATCTCTTTCGGCATGTGCGAGGAGGACATCGAACACATCATGAGCAAACCCTATGTGATGACCGGCTCGGACGGCGGGGCGATGCCGCTTGACGAACCCGGAAAGCCGCACCCGCGTAATTATGGCACGTTTGTGCGTGTGCTTGCGCATTATTGCCGTGAACGGAAGCTTTTCCCGTTGGAAACTGCCGTGCATAAGATGACGGGACTTCCTGCGGCGCGTCTCAGGCTTTCCGAGCGCGGAACGATTAAAAAGGGCATGTGGGCAGATCTTGTGCTGTTTGATTTTGAAGCGCTCAGGGATACGCCGGATTTCACCAATCCGCAGCAGGTTTGCGAGGGGATTTTAAAGGTGTATGTCAACGGCGTGCTTACCGCCGAAAACGGCCGCCATACAGGCGCGCATGCAGGCGCCGTATTGCGCCGGGCGCGGGGATAAGGAGGGGACGGAATGCAGATTGAAAGAACGCGCCTGATAACGGCCGCGCAGGCGGCGCGTGCTTCCATGGAAGAAAACAAGGTTCCAGGCCTGGCGATGGCTTTCTTTTCCGGAGGGGAGCAGGTATGCGCCGAAACGCTCGGCATTGCGGATTCGGTGTGCAACTTGCCTGTGAGTATGGGAACACATTTTGAGGCGGCTTCGCTGACGAAGCCCGTGTTTGCATATCTTGTATTGCGGCTTGTTGAAGCGGGCGCGCTCCGGCTGGATGTGCCGCTGTGTGAATACCTGGCGGGCAGCCTGCCCACAGAGGATCCGCGTTTTGCGCAAGCCACGGCTGCACATGTGCTTTCCCATGGAACGGGGCTGCCCAACTGGGGCGCTGCGCCGCTGCCGCTTGCATTTGCGCCGGGACAGGGGTTCCGCTATTCCGGCAAAGGGTACACCTGCCTGCAAACCGTTGTGGAACATCTCACCGGGCGCAGGCTGGACGACCTGCTGCAAACGGAGCTGTTCGGCCCGCTTGGCATGGAGGATGCGGCGATGGTGTGGACGGGGCCGCTCAACCGGACGCTTGCGCGTACCTGGGATGAAGCGGGAGCGCCGGAACCCAAGCGCAGGCGTGCGCAGCACACGGTTGCGCTTGAGCCAAACGCCGCGTTTTCGCTGTATGTGACGATTGCGGATTATCCAAAATTTCTGGCGCAGATCCTTTCGGAAACCGGGTTTGCTTCGCGGGTGCGCGCGGTGCGCAATCCGGCCGGCCACGGTGTGGAATGGGGCCTTGGCTGGGGGTTGTATCAAGAGGTGATTTGGCATTGGGGCGACAACGGCGGCTTCAAGTCCTTCGTTTGCTTCGACCCTGTGACACGGGATGCGCTTTTGATCCACACAAACGGTGAAAACGGGCTTCACACGTGCTTTGACGTAGCGGAGCATTGCACCGGCTTTGACTTTTCCAACATTGCAGCCATGATTGCCGAAGCGGAATAAAGCACGGCACGCGGCGACAGGAGCTGCTGCAGAATAAAAATTCTGCAACAGCTCCATTTCGGGTTTCGGTTAGCATTAAGCCCCCTTTATAAAAGGGGGGGCGGCAGCACCAAAGGTGCTGCCGGGGGATTGCCGTAAACCGCGACCATTGCGGGAATAAGGACAATCCTCAGTCCGCTGTGCGGACAGCTCCTTTCAAAAAGGAACCTTTTGGGTTTCAGCTTCCGTTAAGCTCCCTTTTGAAAGGGAGGGCAGAGCCGGGCGAGAGCAGTGCGGGATGCAGCGCGACCATGCGAATTGTGGGCAACACGCACCACCCTGAACCTACTGCATGGGATGGCCTCCCCGCGGCTCCATGCATGCTCAATTTGATGGCGTGTTAAATTTTGGAAAAGCCTTCCGGGATGCCGGAAAATGCCTGTACAGATAAAATCGCGTAATTTATAATGTAAGTAGTGCAAGGCGGTATAGGCTTAGCGTGGAAGGGGAGAACACGAATGCGGGCAAGGGAAAGACGCTTTTCAAAAACAGAGCGCGCTTGGATTCTTTACGATTGGGCAAACTCGGTTTACGCAACGAACATCATGGCTGCAATTTTCCCGATCTATTTTGCCATGGCGGCAACCGACACGGGCGATAAAATCTATGGTTTTGCGGTTTCGGCGGCGAACCTCATCGTTGCGCTCCTATCGCCGCTGCTCGGGGCGATCGGGGATTTCCGCGGCATGAAGAAAAAGCTTTTTGCGGGCTTCCTGCTGCTGGGTCTTGTGTTTACGGCAGCGATGGCCGTGTTTGATTCCTGGCAGCTGATGCTTGTGGGCCTTGTGATTTCCCGCATCGGCTTCTCCGGCTCATGCCTGTTTTATGATTCGTTCCTGACGGATGTGACGGCGCCGGAGCGCATGGATAAGGTTTCTGCCTGGGGCTATGCAATGGGCTATATCGGCGGCAGCACCATCCCGTTTGTGATCTCCATCGTCATTCTTTTGCTGATGGGGCAGAATGTGCTTTCATATAAAATTTCGATCCTGATCGTGGTTGTCTGGTGGGCGGTGTTCAGCATTCCTTTCCTTAAAAATGTGGAGCAGGTTTACAGCGTGGAAGAGCCTCCGGCGCAGCTTGCGCGCGCTGCGTTTTCCAATATGGCGAAAACATTCCGCTCGATTTTGAGGGATAAGCGCATCCTGTACTTCATGGTCGCCTATTTCTTTTATATTGACGGCGTGAGCACCATCATCAGCATGGCAACGAATTACGGCACAACGCTTGGCCTCGGCACCATCGGCATGATTCTGGCCCTGCTCGTGACGCAGGTTGTTGCGGTGCCGTTTTCCATCCTGTTCGGGAACCTTGCAAAGAAGGTCGGCTCCATCCGGATGATCTCGATCGCGGTGGGCGTGTATTTTGCAATCACCATCGTCGGCTTCCTGATGGGCAACAACATCGAACGCGCGGAGCTTTTGGGCGGCGATGTGGCGGCGGCAACACGCACGAGCACGGTGCTCTTTTGGGTGCTCGCAACGCTCGTTGGCACGGTGCAGGGCGGCATACAAGCGCTTTCCCGTTCGTACTTCGGCCAGATCATCCCGCCGGAGCGTTCCAATGAATACTTCGGTTTCCTGGATATTTTCGGCAAATTCTCCTGCGTGATCGGCCCGGCATTGTATTCGCTTGTATATACGCTTACCAACCGTGCATCACTTGGCATTTTGAGCATTATCCTGCTGTTCCTTTGCGGCGGGGTGGCGCTGCTGATTGGCCGCAAACACGTTTTCGCGTCGCACGCAATGGGAACCATGGAAGGATAAAGAAGAGGACGGGGTGGAACCATGCATGAAGGACATCGGGAACGCTTGCGGCAAACTTATTTGGAACATGGCGCATCCGTGCTGCATGAGCATCAACTGTTGGAGCTTTTGCTTACCTATGCCATCCCGCGGCGCGATACGAACCCGCTTGCACACCGCCTGCTTGCAGCGTATGGATCGTTGGATAAGGTGCTTGCCGCAAACCCATACGACCTGATGCGGCAGGAGGGGATCGGCCCGCAGACAGCCGTATTGCTTTCGCTTGCGGGCGCGCTTATGCAGCGCCGCAGCGCTCTCTGCGCCGAACGGACGGCGGTCAACACGCCGGAAGCGGCCTCGCGTTATTGCCAAGCGCTGCTTGCAGGCGCAAAATATGAAGAAACCTATGTAATTTCTTTGGATAAACGGCGTACCGTGCTGCATGCGGACAAGGTCGCTTCCGGCACGTTGGGGGAAACGGTGCTTTACCCCCGCCTGGTGCTGGAATGCGCGCTGCGCCATGGTGCGAACAGCGTAATCCTGACGCATAACCACCCATCCGGCAACCCGAAGCCCTCAAGCGAAGATGTCAGAACCACCCGCACGGTATACGATGCGTTGCAAACGGTGAGCATAACGCTGCACGATCATATCATCGTAGGCAACGGCTGTACTTACAGCATGGTGCGCGATGCCGTGCTTTCTTCGGGCGAGGTTCCAGCGGGATATGCAATGGTGGCGGAGAAAGAGAAATAGTTTTTCAGAAGGGAAAAATAGGTATGAAGCAATCGGAAACGATATACCGGCAATGGCTGGGAGAGGAAAGGCTTGATCCTGCACTGCGGGGAGAGCTGTTGGCTCTTGCAGGCAATGAAAAGGAGATTGAGGAACGGTTTTATACGGAGCTGGAATTCGGCACTGCGGGCTTGCGCGGCATCATCGGCGCAGGTACGAACCGCATGAACGTGCATGTGGTTCGGCGTGCCACGGAAGGCCTTGCAAAATACATCCGCACGTTTGCGGATGGGCCTGCGCGCGGCGTCGCCATCGCATACGATTCCCGGAGGATGAGCGATGCGTTCGCACGCGAGACGGCGCTTGTGCTTGCGCAGAACGGAATCAAGGCGTATCTTTATACAACGCTGCATTCCGTGCCGCAGCTTTCCTTTACGGTTCGGCACCTTGGCTGTATTGCAGGCGTAGTGATCACAGCGAGCCATAATCCGCCGCAATACAATGGCTATAAAGTATATTGGGAACATGGCGGCCAGGCGGCTCCTGCGCAGGCGGCTGAAATTTTTGCCAAGATCCGTTGCGCGGATTATTTTGCGGTACGCGGCATGGAGGAAAGCGAAGCGATTGAAAAGGGCCTTCTCATGATGATCGGAGAGGAAATAGATGAAGCGTACTACGCGGCAACGGAAACGTTGCTGCAATACCCGGAACTGATGCGCGTGCATGGCGGGGAATTGAAGCTTGTTTATACGCCGCTGCATGGCTCCGGCTGTGTTCCGGTGCGCACGCTGCTTGCGCGCGTGGGCGTTGCCGTGCATATCGTGCCGGAGCAGGAGAAACCGGATCCTGCTTTTCCAACTGTAAAGGCGCCAAACCCGGAGGATCCCGATGCGTTTACGCTGGCGGTGCCGCTTGCGGATCGGATTGGCGCGGACGCAATCCTGGCAACGGATCCGGATTCTGACCGGCTCGGCGTTGCCGTGCGCAAAAAGGATGGAGCGTTCGATGTTCTGACGGGCAACCAGATCGGCAGCCTGCTGCTTCATTATCTGCTTTCGGCACGCAAGGAAAAAGGGACGCTGCCTGAAAACGGCATAGTTGCAAAATCGCTTGTGAGTACGCGCATGGCGGATGCAATCTGCGCGCGGTTCGGCGTTGCCTGCAAGGATGTGCCGACGGGTTTCCGCTTTATTTCCGAAGTAATCGACCGCTGTGAACGCACCGGCGAGCAGACATTCCTGTTCGGCTTTGAGGAGAGCTATGGCTTCCTGTCGGGGAGCTTCGCCCGGGACAAAGATGCGATCTGCGCGGCAATGCTTGTTGCGGAGGCCTGTGTATATTACAAACAAAAGGGCATGACGCTTTATGATGTGCTCTGCGAAATGTACCATATATACGGCTATTACAAGGAATCCGTAAAATCCTACACGCTTGCGGGCAAGGATGGCATTGAATGTATTCGCGGCGCAATGGCGGCGCTGCGCACAAACTGCCCAAAGGAGTTCGGTGGAATTGCCGTGGAAACATATGAAGACCTGCTTGCCGGAACATGTACACGGATAACGGATGGTGCCGTGGAGCCTGCTTCGATGCAGGGGATCGATGTGCTGCGCTATTCCCTTGCGGGCGGTCCGTGGATTTGCGTGCGGCCCTCCGGAACAGAACCAAAACTGAAGCTTTATATCGGGGCAAATGCGCCGGACGAAGCGGGTGTGGATGCGCTGCTGCAAACGCTTGTTACTGCTGCGGACCGGCTTCTTACAAAACTGCTGTGCGTTAACTGAAACAAGGCGCGGCAAAGCTGAAGAAGGATTCATTGTGGCCGGGAACAAAAAAATCCGAATTTATTTCAAAAAAGGGATTGACATAGTAAGAGTAGTCTGATAATATAAACAAGCTGTC
>ERZ824600.1422-NODE-1422-length-29667-cov-4.074767_pt1 | contig 29667 bp, 27 predicted proteins | sample MGYA00519933_ERZ824600 | MGnify/ENA primary metagenome ERZ824600 (study PRJEB31778, sample SAMEA3449178) | human gut metagenome | biome: human gut; feature: human-associated habitat; material: faeces | place: United Kingdom | collected 2010/2012 ... | reverse complement strand
GTAAAACACACAGATATCGTCGCCGGATTCCTTCGCGGGCTTATAGCGCTCCTTGCGGTATGTGACGGCGTTGCTCTTTTCATCAAATACAGCGGTTGCCAATATAAGAAGTTCGGTATCGGTATCCGCGTCGTAATCGTAATCAATAGCTTTGTAAGTGCCCGCACATTCCTCGGCGGTGATCGGCTCGGTCGCCCGCGCGATATAGTCGTTTGCCCATTTTTCCGCTTCTTCGTTGCCGCCCTCGGTTATGTTCGTGAATAAGTGCGGGAATATCGCGTCGTCGTTGTCGAAAACAATAAACATTTCATCGACTGCAACATCTGTGCGGACAAGGATTATACCGTTGCCGGCAGGGTGATCGCTCAGCTGTTCGTAAAATTCGAAACGTGCAGTCGATGCGCCGCCGGCAAATTCATTCGAAAAGCAGGCGAAGTACATCATGCCGTTTTCGGTGTTGTAAAATGCGTCGTATGATATTTTTATTTTTTTACCGTCCGAGGATTCGTGAACAATTCCGGAGAACCTCTCGTTGCCGATAAATCCCATGAGGTCGGTTTCGAGCGCGCCGCTGCTGTCGCTGTGCTCTTGGTCGGCGCGGGAGGAATCGTCGGCATCCGTGCCGCTCTCCTCCGGCGATACGGAGCTGTGTGTCCTGCGCGGGCGCGAGGTTGTTTTGCCGCTGTCGGTATTGTTCAGAATGATAAATATCGCGGCTGTAATGATCGCAACCAGTGCGGCGACGCAGGCGATAATGATTATCATCCGCTTGCGGCTTTTCTTTTTGTTGTTTTCCGGGGTCGCTGTGTTCATAAAATCATCCTCCAAAAATTGAATAACGGTTTTTTATTGCCTTTTTGTTTTTTTGCGCTTTGCGGCAATGAATATCAAAGCGCATACGACAATTGCGGCAGCCGATATTATCAAAGCAGCCGCGGCTGCGGGAAATCCGTCCTTGCCGCTTTTTTCGTTGCCCGTAACCGAACCCGTGCTTTGCGTGTCGCTTTCGTGCGTGTCTTCCTGCGCGGGTGCTGCTTGCTTGCCGTAAACGGCTATTTCGTCCGTCCAAAGGAAGTTGCCCCCGAGCGAATAGAAAAGCCGTATATATCTTGCCCTCTCGCCGTTTTGCGCTTCAAGCGTGAATAAACGCGAACGCCATTCGCCTTCCGTTTTCTCGCTGCCCTTTTCCGCTTTTGAAAGCCGGACAAAATCCTTTCCTTCGGTGGATATCAGAATATCTATTTCGGCATCCGCCGGGTCCGGAATACCCCAACCGGGGTTGCCGAAAATGCGCGTTTCGATAAGCTTTATATCGTACACTGCGCCGAGATCAATTGTAATGCTTTGTGCTTTCCCGGTGTAGCAGCCGACCTCGGTATCATCTCCGGCGGCTGCAGAAAAACCGTCCGTCAGCTTGCCGATGGGCTTTCCGTCCGCGTCGGTGTCGGTCCATGCACCGTCATATGCTTCGCCGGTGGGGGTGTATGCCTTGCCAAGCGCGGCGTTTTCATATGCGATACCGTCTATTACCTTTTGGGAAACGCTTGCGATCTCGCCGTTGTATTCCTCCGCAACGGCGCGGTACGCTTCATTTTGCAGGGCGGAAACGGTCTCCGTATCCAGCCCGGCGGTGTAGGTATTGCCGCGCGGGTCGATGCCGCCGAAGGAATAAAGCCAGGTGCAGGCGGCAAGATAGCTGCCTTCCTTGGAATGATGCCCGCCGTCCTCGGCAATAAGGTTGATCTCCGGGTGATCCTCCATGCAGTAGGCAAAGGCGACTGCGGTTTTGCAGGTGGCGGCCTCGTATTTTTCCGCAAGACGGGTGTAGGTATTATAAAACTTCGCCGCTCCCTGCACCGTCGTGGAATAGCGCATATAAAGCAGCGGTGTCGCGCCGTTTTCCCTTGCAAGCGGGATCAGAACGGAAAGCGCCTCGTCGCTTTGGGCATAGGAAGCCTTCGCCGCATCCTGGAAGACTATGTAATCGTATTTCCTTTCGGCAAGCTTTTGGCGGAAAGCTTTGCCGCGTTCGTGCGTTTCGCTTGCAAATTCGGAAAGATATGCGCTCCCGAAGGTGCAGTATTCGGCTTTTACATCCAGCCCTGCCGCACGGCAGAGCGCTTCAAACTTTATCGGATTGCCGTTGAAGTATGTCGTGCTGTTGCCGACAAACAGATACCGCTTTGTCGCTTCGGTATCGGGTGCCGGGTCGCCGCAGGTTATACTCAGCTTTCCCGCCGCTTCATCAAGCTTTGCCGTCATGTCGTATGTCACGGAAACGGTGGCGTTGTAGATCATTATGCCGTCCATGACCTTGTTGTAAAGCGTGCCGAGCCCGCCCGGGGATCTGCTGTCAAAAGCAACGGTGAACCCTCCGGCAGGCACGGTAAAGCTTGTCTGCGCACCGTAATAATCGCTTGTCGTGGGCAATATGGATGAACCGGCCTCGTAAAGCCTGCCGCTTTGATCAAATGTCAGCAGCATTGCGCTCCCGAGCTCGTGGTCGGAAGCACTCACGGTTTTTGCGGTATCTCCTGCGCGGTAGATAACAACACCGCCGCCGATGGTTTTTGCATCGTAATCGGTTATGTCAAAGGTAAATACCTCCGGCGTTGCCGTGCCGGGGGTGCAAAACAGCGGAATAAGAATAAACAACAGGGCAATGAACGAAAAGGTTTTCTTCATACGGCTCCTCCGCCTGATATATTCACATAACAATATATCATGTTTGCCCCGGTGTTTCAAGCAAAAAATCGTTTTCACATATCTTTTTGCGCGAGCTCTTGATTTGTGGGGCGGGGAAATGGTATAATCACTGCGGTAACTCAATAAAGGAGCTAATGTTTATGAAAAAGCCTTTCAAAAGTCTTGCCGTATTTTTTGCGGCGGTGCTGTTTGTTGCTGCGGCTGTCCTGCCGTTTGCGGCGCTTGCGGGCGGAAGCCGTTCGATAAGCGGCGATCTAGACCTTGTTTCCGGCGACCATGCCGGCAAGACAGTCGAATCCGACGGCTATTCCTGGGATGCGGAATCCTCCACGCTCACGCTTGATTCGATTTCCGTCACGGGCAGCATTATTATCCCGAAAAGGGATGTCAAGTTCATCGTAAGCGGCAAATGCTCTGCGGTATCCGTCACGCGGAACGACAGCGGAGCCAATCAGGCGCTTTCCGTGGAGGGAAGCGGCGAGGGAGCGGAGCTCACCGCCGAATTCGACCTTGCGGGCAGCTTTGATGTGCGCGGGATAAAGCTTTACGGCGGTGTCAGCAACGGCAATGTCGGTTCCGCACACATATTCACGCTCACCGATTCCGCAGCCGAATTCGGGCATATGTCCTGGATGACGGATGGCGGCATATCGCTCGCGGGCAGCAGTCTTTCGGTTGTCGAAACCGAAGGCTTCCTGCAATTCTGGGCGGAAAAGATCGCCATGGACAAAAAGTCGGTTATCACCTCCGCGGCACCTCTACATAATTACGGCCATTTCGAGCTTGATGATATCGAAGCGATAAAGGATTATGTCGTTTTGCCGGAGGGCGGCAGATTTATCAAGAATCAGGATTATGTGCTCACTATAGTCGATGCAAACGGCGAGGAAGCTCAGAGCTTCACACTCCGTGCACCGGCGGAGGAGTTTGACATCACTCTTTCCGTTACGCCGGAGGGCAGCGGCGCCGTTTCCGGCGGCGGCAGATTTGAAGCCGGTACTTCCGTCTCCGTAAAGGCGGAAACCGTTCCCGGCTACCGCTTTCTGTATTGGGAGGAAAACAGTCAATCCGTAAGCGAGGATATGGTTTATACCTTCACCGTTACCGGAAACCGTGAGCTTGTCGCGGTGTTCGAGGTGGAGGGCGAATCCTCCGACCCTTCGGGTGAATCCTCCGACCCTTCGGGTGAATCCTCCGATCCTTCGGGTGAATTCTCCGATCCTTCGGGTGAATCCTCCGATCCTTCGGGTGAATCCTCCGACCCGTCGGGCGAATCCTCCGACCCGTCGGGCGAATCCTCCGATTCTTCGGGTGAATCCTCCGGCACTGAGGGCGGGTCAGATGCTTCCGGTAATACATCTACGCCCCCGCAAACCGGCGATACCGGCTCCGATGCAGTGTGGGCGGTGCTGCTTATGGCAAGCCTTACCGCCGCCGTGTGCATCGCCGCGGCGAAAAAGCGTTCGGATCGCTGCGAATAAATCGTTTGTAACGCCGCTCGCCGCGCCCTGCCTTAAAACCGAATAAAAACACGAAAGCCCGGCTTTTTCGGCCGGGCTTCATTTCGCTTCGAAGCATTATTTATAATCGGGTATTTCGACATTGAATTTGACTAAGAGAAAATGAGCGTTCAAACGTCTACTTATTGAAAGGAGTTATTATATGGACAACGGCGCAAGTAGCTACCACCGCTTTCTTGAAGGTGACTCCGAGGGTATTGTTGAAATAATCAGGGATTACAAAGACGGTTTGATTTTATTTCTCAATGGCATTGTTCATAATATTCATGTGGCAGAAGAGCTGGTGGAGGAAACTTTTGTCAAATTGGTTGTAAAAAAGCCGAGCTTTTCCCGAAGGTGCTCATTCAAAACATGGCTTTATATGATTGGGCGTAATACCGCCTATGATTACCTCAGGTCAAGGTCGAAGATTTCGGAAATTTCTGTTGATGAATATCAGAATATATCAAACGACGAAGACAATCTTGAGAGGTCATACATAAAAGAAGAGCAAAGAATTATCGTTCATAAAACCTTGGGAAAACTAAAATCGGAATATTGCCAAGTTCTCTACTTGGTTTATTTTGACGGCTTTGATAACGAGCAAGCTGCGAATATTATGAAAAAGAGCAAGCGTCAGATCGAGAATTTAATATATCAAGCCAAATTATCATTGAAATCCCAATTGATTAAGGAGGGTTTTAACTATGAAGAGCTATGAGGAAATGACCGAAAGTGTTTTTAAGCGAAGTGATGCCATTATAAAAAAGAAAAAAGAGAGGAGAAAAGCAATGAAGCTCATCACAACCATGCTATCCTGCTTTTTGATTATCGCCGGGACTGCATTTGGCATACTCAACCGCGATCGCTCCGGCATGACAAGTGCCGACATCACGCAAGAACAGCAGCCCAACAATATGAGCAGTTCGCAGACATCCTCGGATAAAACATTCATCCCGGCAGACGACCCTGATATTGTATGGGCAATAACAAACCCAAACGACACCGGATTAGTTGATTGGAAAAACAAACAAATAGGGAGCGAACTATATGAAGTATTGTCGAGTAATGCTCGGGATACTGTTTTTGCAATAACAATACAGGCTGTCAAGAGTAGATATTCCGAATATCGCAGGTATTCTTACAATGGAAAAACGCTTGCCGAATACGAAAAGGAAGCCGAAGAAGAAAGCAAATTACCCGATAAACTTGTTCGCCTGTTAAAGGACGGCGACGACTTGAAGCACGGAGCTGCTCTGTATATAAGCGGGAATGAAAACGGAGTCAAATGGTCAAAGGAATCCTATGATAGTGAAGTTGCGTATTTGGGTAAGGAGCTGCTGTCAAAGTATATTGTCGGTGGGGAGTTTCTTCGTGAAAAACTCGAATATGATTGTACTCAGCCAGTGACGATTGCCGCTCGAATTGCTTGGCATAAGGCTTATGAGGAATACGAAAACCACATCATTCGGCAGACAGAGGAGCTTTTGACTAAGCAGGGCATTGCGTTTGAAAGAAAAAGCGCGATCATGTATGATAAAGTGCTGAAATGCCCGTTCACCGATCCTGCCGCAGAAGATGCGTATATGGAAATTGAGATAAGTAAACCGTATCTGATCATTTATATATCAAACGAAAATTTCGCTTCGCTTGATATAAATTATGAATTCTGCGTATTTAATCTTGCCGATAAAAGCGCCCGTGATGGAGTATTGCCATCCGGCTCATATGATTTTGATTTGCCAAAGGATGCGGCATTGCCGGCAGACAGTTAAAGGGACTCACCTCAAACCCTGCAAAAGCGAAACCCCGCTTTTGTAAGCGACCTTTTCATCGCAAAGGCTTTCGACAGCATTTATCATCGCCGCGGCGAAAAAGCATTCCGACCGCTGCGAATAAATCGTTTGTAACGCCGCTCGCCGCGCCCTGCCTTAAAACCGAATAAAAACACGAAAGCCCGGCTTTTTCGGCCGGGCTTCATTTCGCCTTTAAGTATTATTGACGGTTCCGTTTGCTTCAATCACATTCTCGTGACTTTCGCCTTTCGCATCGTCATAGCAGTCATTGATATAAATATCATTTTCCTCTTTGCGGAAACGGATATTTCCTGTGTTCCCCCGGGCGGGAGCTTTCGGTCCTGTCGCGGCTGCTTTCGGCTTTTTGCCCTGCGTATTTGTCAATATATAAAAAACCGCGCCGGAGGATGTGTCCGGCGCGGCCATTGCTCTTTATTCAATTGTTCAATCGCAAACCACCCAGTGGTTTATGCCGCCGTTGGAGTTGCCAAGTATGACGGCGTCTATACTCATGCGGCGAACGGAATTCGGCGCAACGGTGATCTTTATCACCTCGCTGCGCTCGTCGATAACATCGCAGTACGGCCTGCCGTCCGCAACGCGGAACCAAAGCCTGCCGTTCTTCTTTACGAGAAGCGATCTGTCCACACCCGGGAATATTTCCGCTTCGCTTCCGAAGCTGTACGGCCCGGTAAGCGCCCGCGCGCACAGAATATCGCCCTGCTCGTCGCGCGCCATTGTAAACAGCATACCGTTGCCGCGCTTGAAGAAGGTAAAAGTGCGTTCCTTTTCGCCGATATTCACAAGCGTGAAGTTGTCGGTATACTGTACCATCCAGTTGCCGATATTCGCGGGGGAGCCGCTCGAATCGGCGTGTTCGGTGTCGATCAGTAGGGGGTTGCCGTCGGTGTCCACACAGTTGAATACCATCATGTCCGTGCCGATAGCCTTGTCGCAGTTGTTGGGGTTGAGCGATGTGAGCCAGCAATCGTCGGATATATTGCGCGGGAATAACCTGTATTCGTTGTAGGGCTTGTTTTTGGAGGCGTATGCCGGGTCGGCGTATTTCGTGTATTTTACGGGGAGCCTGCCGGCGGGGGTGCTGTCGTCCACGACAAAGGTAATGTCGGATTCGATCAGACCGGCAGTCGGGTCGTAACCCTTGTATTGCTTGCTGTAATCCACCACCTTGCCCGCCTGCTCGCTGTAACGCTTGGTGATAAAGCCCTGTTCCGCTTTTTCGCCCTCGATCTGCTTCGGGTCGGTATAGCAGTAAAAGGTGCCCGTCACACTGCCACCGGAAACATTGAACTTCACCACGGCGTTGGAGCATTTTCCGGGCTGTATCGGTTTGTCTGCCGTGCCGAAAACGCTTGCATTGCCGTAGGCATCCGCGCTCGTTCCACCCAGAACGTATATAAACTCGCCCGCGGGGATGGTAAAGGATACGGGGGCGCGCTTTACGGGCGTATAATCGACATAGTCGCACCCGATGTATATCGGGTTTACGCCGCCGCCGGCAAGAAAGTAATCCTCCGGCAGCTCGAAGCGGTAATTGAAATAATCGCTCCAGGAGCGCTGCCCGAGCCATTCGCCGTCGATCTGGAAGCCGAGGTTCGTCACGGTGACGGTGACATCGGTATCGCCCTCGTTGCGCAGCCTGTAACCGAAATAGCAGGGCGCGCCCGTGCGGTTGGAATGCTCGTAGGTAAATATGCAATCCCCCGTGAGCCCCTTCGTGCGCAGGATCGCCTTGCCGATATCCTCGCTCGCAAGCATTTCGGGGTTGTTGCTGTAAACATAAGTGCCGCCCGCGCGTTTTGTATATTCGATATTTGCGCGGTAGATCCCGCCGAACTCGATCGTGCGGTCGCTGTTGTCAAAAACGTTCCTGAACGGCTGGCCGTTTTCGTGATATTCCTTTTCGGCAAAGGAAAGGTCGATAAGCTTTCCGTTTTCGGTTTCGGTCTGTTTCATGTAATATCCTTCTTTTTCCAGCATTTCTTCCTTTTCGGTCCTTGCTTCCGAAGCCGGTGCAGGGGAGTCGGTGCCCGTGCCCGCACTCGCGCAGGCGCACAGCAGTAGCCCCGCAACAGCCGCAGTTATAAGCAGCTTTTCAGCCCGAAAACGCATAATACCACCTCCCGCCGTATTTTACAACGGTTATATTACGTTCGTCGCTTTTTCCGCCCGCGGTGATCCGCAGCCGGACCCTTGCCGCATCGGTTATGCCGCCGGCATCCGCCTTTTGCGCGTATTTGGCGGTTATATCGGCAAATTCGGCATCGCCGTCCCTGTAATAGCTGCACGCAGCCGATTCCAGCGAAAAGCTCCCGTCTGAATATATCGAGGACGTGGCTGCGTTCGAATAAAGCTTTGCAAGGTAATCGGCAAGCTTTTCGGGATCCCCTCCGCCCGAGGGGTACATGATTATCGAATTGTATTCGGACGAAAATTTCGCGATACCCTCGCTGTCGTAAAGCATGGCGGCGCGGGTGTATTCCTCCGCCGCTTCGGTTGCGCTGCCGGCGCCGTTGCGGTGTGCGATCCGGTAAACGATAAATCCGCCTGCCGCAAAAACAAGCGCCGCCGCGATGCAGATCAGCGGCAGCAGCGCCCTGCCTGCCGGCTTTTTCGTGCCGGGTGCGTTTCTGTTCATCGGTATCCCTCCGTTCAATCGGATTATACCACAAAGCCGCGCCGAAATCAACCGAAAAAAAACGCCGTGCGGAGTTTTGCCTGCCCACGCACGGCGCACGCCGCTATTTAGCGGTGTAAGAGCCGATTATTTCGTTTTTGAGCCGTCTGTTGCTTTCGAGATATTCGCGGTATGCCTCCTCCGCCGCGGCGAGCTCGCCTTCGTTTCCGCCGAAGCGCGAATGCCGTATCAGCGCAAACAGCAGCGCCGAAAGCTTTTCCTCGCCTTCCAGACGCATTACCTCCAATTGAAGCCGTTCGTGCTGCTTTTTTTCGGCATCGCTTTTCGCACGCTTCAACAGAAACCCGAATATCGCCGCAAATACCGTTCCGGATATCCCGGCAGAGGAAACTATAAGCGGTATTATCTCCGATACGGCTTCAAGCGTTACCATTGCCCGTAGACAATATCATAAACGCACTTTTTATAATCGGCGAAAGCCCTTATGATAAGGTCAAGCATCCTTTTCATTGTCTGTGTCTTCCGAATCCTCCTTTTTTATCGTCGCCTGCTTTTTGATATTATTCACATAAACGCTTGCCGCCGCGCAGAGTATCCCCTGCGTGAACCCGGCAAATGCCGCGGAAAGCGCCTCGCCGGCGCTTTGCGGCGTGTGGATTGCAAGCTTGTATATCACCGCAAGCACAACCCCCGCCGCACCCAGTATAAAAGGGATGGCGTAATCGTTAATGCGGCTTTTCTTGATAATGATGCCGAGAATATAAAGCACCGGTATCAGAATATAAAGCTCGTTGTCGATATATCCGTTGATGTCTATTGCCTTCACCGCCTTTACAATAGTCTTGTGTCGGTGTAATCGGGGCGGCGCGGGCCGGAGGAGCTATACGTTTCCTTTTTCCCGCCGACGGGGTTGCTGTTGCGCACCGTTTCCAGGAAGCCGTTCACTGCATCGCCGCTTATCGAAAGCGCCTCGCAGCATTCTCTGAATTCCGCCTCGCTCACGCACTGTGAATAGATATGCGCCAGCTGGCTTTTCAGTGCAGCCTCCTTTGCGCTGATGCCGGCGGAGTATTCGTCATATCCGCCCTCGCTCATAAGCCGGTCGTAAATGCGTTCCAGCTCACTTTGATAATATGCGGGAGCATCGTGTATGATTACCTCCCTGCGCTTGTCGGCAGTGTTCGTTTCGCCGTAACCGTAGCCGTTAAGCAAAAATCCCAGCTCCTTTATGTATTTGTCCGAAAGCCGGTATTTGTTCTGCAGCTCCAAAAGATATTTGCTCACTCTGTAATGCGCTTCCGCGCCGTCTATGTGCTCCTTGCCGTCGGTAACGCTGGAAACTATCTGCTTTGCCAGCGCGGAGGGGCTTACGGAGGGCGTATAGCCGCCTTCCTCATCCTTGCCGCTTTCGGCACTTCTGCCGCCGGAAGTGCCTGCTTTTCCGCCGGAGCCTTTGTTTGCGGCGGCGATATAAGCGGCATTTGCCTTTGCTTCGCTTTCGGCACGCTTTATCTCCAGCTCCGCAATGCTCTTTTGCAGCGAATTGCGCTTTTCGCCGATATCGTCCATGCTGTTGATATAATTCTTTTGAAGCTCGAAGCTGCGCTCGCCGTGCTCCGATTCGAGCTTATCCTTGCTGTCTGACAGCCTGCCCGAAAGGTCGCCGAGGCGCGTGTTCAGAAGCGCGCTTTCGTTCAGCCTTGCCTGTGCCGCCTCGCCCGAAAAGCCCAGCCCGCGGCTTGCCATAAGGTTCATTGTGTTGCGCTCCTCGCGGGCGGCATCTGCGGCGGCAGTCCGGCGGGCTTCGCCGTGATTCCTTTCGAGCGATTCAAGCCCCTTCCTGCGGCTTTCGTCCAGGCGCTTTGTTGCCTCGGAATAAAGACGTGTCAGGCGGTCTTCGCGCTCGGAATAGCCTTCAAGAGCCTTGCGCAGCTCCTCAGTTGCGCTTTGATATGCCATTTCTGTAATTCCTTTCTCTGTTTCTTATCACGATACCCATTCCGTGGATATCGCAGTCTCCCGCGCCCGAAACGCTCATCCTGATCCCGAACGGGCCGACACGCTTCAACATCGGCCTGCATTCCAGCCGAAAGCTCCGGTTTGTACCGGCGGGATAAGCGAATGTGACATTTTTTGCGCCGCTTCCGTCGCCGGGGGTAAAGGTAAGCTTTAACTTAACCTCGCCCGAAATGCTCACATCCGTAAAAAAGCCGGTTATGTCCGCGCGCCCTTCGCTGCCGGGGGATATGTTTTTTGCCTCCCACACGCATTCGGGCACCGTTCCCGCGGCGGAGCCGTCGGCACTCATGATGTATATTGCGCCCTTGACGGAATACAAAAAATCGTTTCCGTAGGAGGTATAGCTGTCAAACCCCATTCCGGTATACCCGTACCAGGCACCGTTGCCGTAATTGTAAACAAAGCAGTTCGTGCCGTCGGAAAACAGCAGCTCGCGCAGGAACTGAACGTCCGCCATCGCAAAACCGTCGCTGCCTGCACTGCCGAAGTAATCGCCGAGCGGCGCCGAAAAGCAGACCGCGTTTTTTTCGTTTTCCACCGTTGTGGATTCCCACAGGTTCAGCCCGTCGCGGCATAATGTCACCGGGCGGTTGTCGATACTGCATCCGTTCGTGCGGAATATGCAGCCCTTGCTTCCGTTCAGGCTGAATACCGGGAAGGATGAAACGGTGTTTCCGAGCGCATCGGTTTTCAGCTCGCAATAGGAATAATAAGCGCTGTCCGGAGTGAAGATGAGCTGCCTGTCGTATTGCTGTACGATGCTCGTGATGCTCGAATTGCCGATAACGGTGTAATTGTTAACGGGGAAGTAGTCCACGCTCGGCACACCGCCGGCAAGCTCGGAATAAAACCTGTAATTCGGGTATTTATCGTTGCCCCAAAGGAATATTCGCCCGTCGGAATTGCCTCCGAACTGCATTGCAAACCTGCACCCGAATATCCTTTCGCGGTCGGCGGCGTTTGTTGCGGTGCGGTAACGTATCTCCACGTTGTTCAGCCCCTTTGCGGGCGCCGACGTGAAATCCACCGCGTTTGCCGTTTCGTCATAGACCCACCCGTCGGTCAGCGCCGTTCCGTTTACCGTCACCGCGGTGACGGCTTCGACCCCGTCCTCGGTTATCCTGTATCTCTTTGCGCTCCCGTCGGCGCAGTATTGCTGCCGCCTTTCGCTTGTTATCAGGTTTATCTGCTCGAAGGGCGTTCCGGCGCCGTCCGGCGTGCAGGCGGTGAGTACACACGGAACATATCCGCTGACGGTGTCAAATGTCGTACCGTCATAGCTGTACATCCCGTTTTTGTTTATCGCATATATGCTCCCGTTGAAGTAAAACATCAGGTTTCCGCCGGTGCCGACCCACCCGATGCTGGAAAGAGTTCCGTCGTCGGCGATCTCTATAAGCCGGCTCGCGAATGCGACAATGGTGTGCACGCTGCCGCCGATATAGCAGCGGATCATCCCGTCCACCGCCGAATTGAATTTGTAAAGCAGTCGGCTTTTCGGGCGCTTCACAAGCGTTCCGTCGGCGGAAACGCGGAAATTCTTTATGTCAGTCGCGTATTCGAGCGAGCGCAGCAGCTTTTTGGATCTGTCCGCCCCGCGTGAACCTCTCGATTCGATAACCGTCATCCGTACACCTCTGTTATCGGCATACATTTTGCGTTGCCGAACCGCAACGCCTCCGTGCGCGCAGCCGAATAATCCGCCGCCAGCTTCGCGGCAAGCGTGTCGTCTTCGCCGTCGGATAAAAGCTTTGCAAGCCCCTTCGGCAAAACGCTGCCGCACATTATGTCGGAAAAGGCGACGGTATCCGTCATGCTCTTTATCTGCTTTACCTTCTGCTCGGTTTTGCTTATCCTGCAATCAAGCGCGGAATTTTCGGCAAGCAGAAGGTTTATCAGCGAAAGCGCACGCTCCTGCATATCCGCGGCATCCGCCGGTATATTTCCGCTTGCCGTGCGCAGCCCGAGTATATCCAAAGCCGTCTGGAAAAGCTGATTTCCGGTCATAGTAATTCTCCTTTCGCAAAAGAATGTAATGCCCGCGGCGGCGGGGGGCGCCCGGCGCCCCCGTAAACCGCCGCAGGGGCTTCTCAGTTGTTCTTCACCGGAACGTGCGCTGTTGCGGCAAGGTAAAGCCCGAAGGCTGTCAGCCCGTTCGTATCGGCGGTGGTGAGCTTTATGCAGAAGCTGCCGTCGGCGTTCATTACTTCGCCCGTGGTGAGCATATATACATTCAGCTCCTCCGCGTTTACGGGAAGTGTGTAGCCGCTCCCCGCGGGTGCAAGATCGCCGGGAAGTATCCCGAGCGTCACGCTTCCGTTCGAGTCCGTGCGGGAGGAAATAATAAGCTGTATCGTGTCGCCGTGTTCGGGCATATTGAACCTGAAAGTTGCTTCCTTGCCCGAATCGGTCACATGGTAAAGCGGTATTATCGGGCTCTGCTCGAAATAGCCGCGTACGGTGTATCCTTTAACCTTTGTTTCTGCCATTGTATGTACTTCCTTTCATTGTTTATATGCTGTTGCCGCCGTCGGTAACGGGGCAGCACACAAGCTCTTCGGGCTTGATAACCTTTGCGCCGAAAACAAGCCTGCCGCGGACAGCCTTGTCGAAGGAATCTTCAAGCCTGTCGATCACCTGTGTTTCGAGCACCTGCTCGGCGTAGGCTATCGCGGAATAGGAGCCTGCAAGCATCATGGTTTTGCCGTTTGCCGCCGCAAGCTGGTTGGAAACGAATATGTCGCACCCGAGCTCATCCGTAAATCCGACGGCACCCGTGCCGTTTACGCCGTTGTTGATCTGGAACTTGATCCCCGCGAGCATGAGCTTGGTCTTTACAAACGGGGGAACGACAATCCAGGTTCTGCCGTCGGGAACGTTTGCCTCCTCCAGCTTCTGCTTCATCGTCGCGACGGTGTTCAGAACATTCGCCGGAGTTGCGGCGACCTCGTCAAGCGTGACACCCGCGTTGGTATAAAGCCCGAAAACATAGGTGTCGACCTGGTTTTTGAGCAGATAGCTTGCGCGCTTTGTCTGGCTGTCCTCCAGACCGACAGAGGATCTCAGCGCCTCTATATCCTTTATCTTGAAGGAAAATGCCTTGTCCTGGTCGATCAGAAGCTTTGTCGCGCTGTCGTTTACGTCCTCGTAAGTGATACTGCCGTTGTAATCGTAAACGGTCGGATCGTTCAGCGAAACGAAGGTAACACTGTCGCCTCTGTTCTTGATATCGCCGACATAGCTCGTGTTGCACACCTTGTTGGCAAGAAGGTTGTCCTCGTTCGTGCGGAGTATCTCCGCCGAGATCACTTTTTCAATGCTGCTGTAATTTGCCATTTTTTACCGCCTTTCAGTTGAATCGCCAGTTTTTCATGGCGTGTATGATGTTTTTGTAGTTCTTTCTGACGTCCTTGCCGCTCATGCGCTCAACCTGCTCCTTGGTGATCTCCTGCTCGGCGGCAGGGTCGCCGACCGCGGCGCTGGTTTCGCCGTTGCGGCGGTTCACGCCCGCTGCGTAATCGTCAAGCCTGCTCTGCCTTGCCGCATAAAGAGCATAGGCGTGCGAAAGCGTTGCTCCGTTTGCCACATCGTCCCATACCTCTTCGGGAATGTCGTCGGCGGAAACATCCGGGAATATCTCGCGAAAGCTCCTGATCTCGGCGCTGTTGGCGCTTTCGCGCTCCTTTTCGCGCCTGTCGCGCGCAAGCTGCTTTTTGCTCTCTCTTGCGGCGATCAGCTCCTGCGTAACCTCCTCGGGCAGCCCGTCAAGGCTTGCTTCCTTGCTGCCGAAGGTCTCCTCTACTCTGCGCATGAATTCATCGATCCGCAGTCCGGCCGCATCGGCAAGATCATAAACGGTATCGAGTATCGTTTCATTGTTTATCCTTTGCAATTTCGTTGCTCCTTTCTTCTGCGGCTTCGCCTGCCGCAAGCTCCTTTATCAACCGGTCCTTGTCGGGTATCAGCCCGTCCGGGATCCGTTCGAGGTATTGTACTGTTGATATCCTGCCCATGGAAAGCAGATTGTCGAGCGTGTTCAGCGCGGATATCTCGCTCCAATAGCTGCCCGCGCCTACATCCACCTTGCAGGCAAACAGCATATCGCGGTAATCGCTCATGCCGAATTCGGCGTATTCCTCGCCGTTTTCGCCGCTCATCGCAACAAGCCGCCTGTCGTCGTAATAGGCAAACATGAAATCCAGCCAGATCATGCCGATATCCTCCACAAACTGGTAAAGGCTTCTTTTCACGTTTTCCAGCGGCACCGCGCTTGCGTTCTGCAGGGCGATTATGGCGCTTGTGTTTGTCGGGGTGACATCCCCCAAAGCGGTGTCGGTTGCGCCTAAGAATTCCTTCGTGTTCGCGATCGCCATGGAAAGCACCTCCAGCATCCCGGATTGCATCTGCCCGGGCGATATCACCTTTGCGACATTCTCGACCGGGCCGTTCACCGCAATGGCTTCGCCCACGCGGTCGGACCATTCGTCCAGCACGGTGGAATCGTAAACGACCTTCGAAAAAGCCGTGTCCATCATGTGCTTCATCACCATTGCAAAGCCCTTGTTGATAAAGATCTGGTTTTCTATCAGCCCTGTTGCGACCGCCTGCCCGTGCCAGCTGTTCTTTACCGGTGTCCAGTTGTAAAAGGCAATGGGGTAAAGCGAAAGGCGCGTGTCGGTTTCATCCTTTATAACGGCGTTCTTTACCGATTTGCGGTAGAATATATTTCCGTTTTCGCCTCTTTGCAGACGTATCAGCGAAATGCACTTTGTGTTTTCAAGCTCGTGCTTCGCCATATCTCCGGAAAAATCGTTCACATCGTCGTCCGGCTGTATCCTTGCGATCTCCTCTTCGCTCCTCCCGTTTGCCCTCGCCTGCGCTTTCAGGGAGGAAACCGTTTCGCGCCCCGCGATAAGTATATAAGGCTGGCTTTGAACGTTTTTGGAATTCGGGTCGCCGAAGAACACGTTCGTGTTGTCCACGAGTATGCTTGCTATATCCCCCGTGAAGGGCTGCCCGGTCTTTATATCCGCATCCCAGTAGGTATAGCAGACGGCATCCCCGCTGACAGCCGCATCGGTGAGCGAGCGCGCAAGCAGGTCGTCCATCTTGTTCTTATCCCAGCGCAGCTCGGTCAGCCGGTTCAGCCTGTCGGCAGCCGCATCGGCGGATCTTTTGTCGCCGATCGGGCAGGCGAATTTGTAACGCATCTTCACGCTTGTCTGCATGACACAGCTTGTGAAATAGCTGATAATGCGCTTGAAGATGTTGAACACCGGTGTCGGCAGCCCGCCGGAATTGATACCCTCCCATTGATCGCCGCGGTAAAACCGTTCGTTCGTGTTCACCTTATTGTAAAGGTCAATGGAGTAATTGAACTCCTTGCCCTTTTCGTAAAGCAGCCACTCGTCGGTAAAGGGTAATGCTTTTTCTCTTTTCATCTTGCTCCTTTCAATAGGTCAGAAATTCACGGTAGCCCTCCTCCGCCGTCCGCTCGTCGAATGCGTATGCACTGCCACGCTTTTGGGCGGCGCGGGTGCTTTTTGCGGGCTTCGGAATGCGGGACATTACCGCGTATCTCAATGCTTCGGGCGCGTGGGTCAGCTCGTGCGGGCGGTCGGCTGCATCCTCGCGGGTGTGCTCGTCGAACCGCAGCATCGGCAGGCATCGTATCAGATTTCGGCAGCAGTCGGAAATGACCAGCCCCGCGTTCCCGTCGGCATCGCATTTGAGCTGCTCGCGCAGTGCGCGCCACCCGGGTATTCGGTCGTTTTCGGCGCGTATAAGGTGCGTCAGCCCCGCCGCCGTCATGATGTCGAACCCGCTCTTTCCGGTTTCCTGCCGCCGGTTCCAAAGGTCCGGGGAGGCGACGGTGTAGCGTATCGCTTCGGTTTCGGGTGTCATGTCGATTATCGCCTTTGCGGCTTCGGATATCAGCAGCCCGCTTTTGTAAAGCTCGCGGTAAACGTATATCCTTCCGTGTGCATCACAGGCGCACCAGAGGCAGCAGGTCATGTCCAGCCCGTAATCGAGCGCACGGAACCTTGTCACTCCGTTTTGCGGCGGAAGCGAGGGCGTTGTATGCTTTTCGGGGTCGAATTCGGGGAAGAACGCTCCCTCAAAGGCATTCCAATCGCCGTACAGCATCGCTTTTCGCCGCGCCGGAGGCAGATTCATAAGCGTTTTTACATAACCGGGATCGTTCTCCATCAGATAACGGTTGTCAAAAACAAGGCTTTTGATAAAGACGTAATCCTCCGGGTTTTCGCTCCCGCGGTATTCCCGGTCGATAAACCGCCGCTTTACCCAATCGTGCCCGACACCGCCCGGATTGCAGGTAAAATACATCCGCGGGCTGAACGGCTGCTTCATCTGCCCGCTCAGACGGTTACTCTCCGTCAGCGCGTTGAACTGGAATTCGGTGAAGTGTGTCGCCTCCTCCATTCCGATCACCTCATAGGCCTGCCCCTGGAATTGCAGCACGTCGCCTTCGCTGTCGCAATATCCGAGCCTGATCCTGCTTCCGTTGCGGAACCTGAACTCCTTTTCACCGGCGATATAGGTCGCCGCTCCCTTGAGCATCGCCGCCATCGGAAGCAGGTGGTTCTCGCGCAGCTCGGCAAGCGTCCGCCGAAGCAAAAGTATCTGTATCCCGTCGTAATTCAGCGCAAGCAATATCAGCTTTATCCTCATCGCCCAGCTCTTGCCGCCGCCACGTGCTCCTCCGTATGCGGTGTATTTTGCCGTCGATTCGAAAAATGCCCTTTGCTTCGGGTTCGGCTCTATCAGAATGTTTTTCACTTTGCCCAGTCCGCCGTTTTACCGCTGAATACGACCTGCTCCGTGCTTTCCGCGCTTTCGGGCTTGTCCAGATACCCGTGGTTGTTTTTCAGATCAAATGAAAGCACCGCGGCGGGTATCTTCCCGCAGAACGCAAGCTGTTTTTTGATCTTTGCAATGCGGTTGCGCGCAAATCTCATCGAGCGTCCGTATTTTTTGTCGTTCATCAGCTTTATCAGATCGTCGCGGGTCATGCACAGATAATCCGCAAGCGATTCGATATCCGCTACCTCGCCGCTTTCCGCCAGGTGCCTGCCGAAGTAATCGTCTATCATGCCGTCAAGCTGCTTTACGCTTTCAAATCGCATATGCCCGCTTGTTTTGCGTGCCTTGTGCTGCGCCGCCGCGGCGCAGCCGGTTTTTTCCTCCTCGTTTGCCGTGTTGCCGTCGCCTCCTTTCCTGCTTTTGTCTGCCTTTCGCATCCGACGCAAAAATTGTATCATGCCTCCGCGGCATTTTCATCCCGACTTTTTCGCGGTGTTTTCCGAAGTAAATCCCGCAAAAATCTCATATCTCGCACGATTTTACATCGATTTTACGCCCGAACAGCTTTACATTTACTTCCGGAAATGGTATATATGAAGTGTAGTAATTATCGGAGGTGCACCGTGATCTACTGTGTTGAGGATGATATAAGCATCCGCGATCTCATGATATACACGCTTAAAATGGCGGGCTTCGAAGCAAAGGGCTTTTCGGAGGCGAAATCCTTTTATTCCGCGTTGGAGGAAGCGCCGCCGGAGCTTGTCATACTCGATATAATGCTCCCGGGGGAGGACGGGATCTCCGTTCTGCGCCGTCTCCGTGCGGACAGCAGGTTTTCCTCGCTCCCGGTCATCATGGCGACGGCGAAGAATTCGGAATACGACAAGGTTGTCGGTCTTGATCTCGGCGCCGACGATTATCTTTCAAAGCCCTTCGGTATGCTGGAAATGGTTTCGCGCATCAAAGCGGTATTGCGCCGCTCCGCCGCAAAGCGCCCGGCGGGGAAGGTGCTCGGTATCGCCGATATCCGCATCGATACGGATAAACACACCGTTACGGTTTCCGGGCGCGAGATCGCACTCACGCTGAAGGAATACGACCTGTTAAAGCTCTTCCTTGAAAACCCCGGGCGGGTGTTCACGCGGGAACAGCTTCTTTCCGCCGTCTGGGGTACCGATTTTATCGGCGAGACCCGCACGGTGGACGTTCATATCGGTACTCTGCGCACCAAGCTCGGCTCTGCCGGAGATAACATTTGCACGGTGCGCGGTGTCGGGTATAAAATAGGTGACGTCGTATGAAAAAGAGCATATTCCGTTATGTTCTTGCGGCATCGGTGTCCATTACCGTCGTTTCGTTTCTTCTCATGGTATTTTTCGCATACGGCTATCTTTCGGATATCCTGCGCGATCACCTGCGCGAGGAACTCGATCTTGCCGCCCGCGGCGTGGAGATGAGCGGCGGGGAATACCTTCGGGGCTTTACAGATAAATCCCTGCGCTTCACCTGGGTCGATGCCGGAGGCACCGTCATATTCGACAGCGAAGCCGGCGCGCAGGGCATGGAAAATCACCTCTCGCGCGAGGAAATATCCGAAGCGCTCGAAAGCGGAAGCGGGGAAAGCGTCCGTTATTCCGATACTCTTTCCGAGCTTCGCGTTTATTCCGCGCTGCGCCTTTCGGACGGAACGGTGCTTCGTATATCCGGCTCTCGGGAAACGCTCACCTATCTCATGCTCGGCTTTCTGCTGCCGATGCTGCTGATCGTCGCTTTTGCCTTTCTCATGTCCTTTTTGCTTGCTTCCCGTATAGCAAAAAGGCTTGTCCGGCCGATAAACGATATCGACCCGGACAAACCGACAAAATATATCGGAAAAAGGGAATATTCCGAAATAGAACCGCTTCTTAAACGCATGGAAGCGCAAAGGCTTCAGATAAAAGCCGATTCGGCAGAGCTGGAAAAAACCTCGCTTATACGCCAGGAATTCACGGCAAACGTATCGCACGAGCTGAAAACACCGCTGCACGCTATCGCAGGCTATGCCGAGCTGATCGAAAGCGGACTCGCGAGCGAGGAGGACATCCGTCCCTTTGCCGGTAAGATCCGCGCGGAGGCAGGGCGTATGACAAAGCTCGTTTCGGATATTATCGAGCTTTCCAAGCTCGATTCCGGCGCCGCGGGAAATCAGCGCGAGCACGTCGATCTTTACCGTATCGCCGAAAATGCGGTGGACAGCCTTGAATATACCGCATCCGAGGCGGGCATAACGATAAAGCTTTCGGGCGTTTCGGCGGTTATCGAAGGAATCCCGCGTGTTCTGTACAGCATCATTTACAACCTTTGCGACAATGCCGTAAAGTATAACAAGTTCGGCGGCAGTGTAAGCGTGAACGTTGCTGATCTCGGCGAAAGCGCCGTTATCAGTGTAAGGGACACCGGTATCGGCATTCCGAAGGCGGATATCGACCGTATATTCGAACGCTTTTACCGCGTGGATAAAAGCCATTCCGGCGAGGTCGGCGGGACAGGGCTCGGTCTTTCCATCGTAAAGCACGGCGCACTTATCCATAAGGCAAGCGTAAATGTCGAAAGCATAGAAGGGATCGGCTCGGAATTCACCGTTACCTTCCCGAAATAAAAAATTGCCGTAAGGAGATGCCTCCTTACGGCTTTTTTGTGTGGTTCTATGCAAGTATTTCGGCAATGATCTCGTTCGAAACGCGGAATCCTTTTTCGTTCAGTACAAGCTTGCCGTCCGAAAAATCGCCGTAGCCGAGCGCCGCGATTCGCTTTGCGGCGGGATATGCCGACTGCGGTATATATGCGCCGTCCGATGTGCGCAGCATAAGCATTATATGCTCTTCCGCGCGCTCGTCGGGCGTAAGCACGCTTTCGGAGTCAAAATCTGTCGCAGCGAAAAGCCCTGCGGGAGCTTTTCTTATATAATCCCGCACATCCGCGGTGCAGGAAAAGCGCCGACCGAGATAAAACGAATGCGCCGCCGCCCCGAATCCGAAATACTCACCGCCGCGCCAGTAGTTCATGTTGTGCCGTGAAGCAAAACCCGGCTTGGCAAATGAGGAAATTTCGTAATGCTCATAGCCGTGCTCAGCCAGCTCGCGGCAGATAAGCGAGTATTCGGCTTCTTCCGCTTCTTCGGTGGGGAAGGATATCTGCTTGCGGAGACCGTAAAGCGGCGTTCCGGGCTCAACTTGGAGCGAATACGCGGATATGTGCTCTGTCCCGAGCGATACTATGCCGGCAAGCGAATCCGCAAAGTATTCTCTGCCCCACGGAAGGGCAAATATCATGTCTGCGCTGATGTTTGTGAACCCGGCATTCCGCGCCTGCTCTATGCCTTCGCGCGCATCCGCAAAATCGTGTACCCTGCCGAGCTTTGCAAGAATATCGTCGTTTGCGGACTGCACCCCCACCGAAAGGCGGTTGAACCCTGCGGAGCGAAGCTCGCACAAACCTTGTGCCGCAATGCTTTTCGGGTTGACCTCCGCCGTTATCTCGCAGCCCTCGGCAAGCGAAAAGCGTTTTGCGATCAGCTCGCAGATCGCGGCAAGCCGGCGTGTGCCGATAACCGGCGGAGTTCCGCCGCCGAAGTAAACGGTGCGTATGGTTTTATCGCACGGAAAGGCATTTATCTGCGCGCACAGCGCCTCAAAGTACGCCTGCTTTATCTCCTCGCCCGCTGCGGGCAGGGAGGTGAAGGCGCAGTAAACGCACTTTTTTATGCAGAACGGAATATGGATGTAAAGCGATACCGCGTTACTCGTCATCGTATTTGAGAACAGCCATAAATGCTTCCTGCGGGACTTCCACGGTGCCGAGGGTGCGCATTCGCTTTTTGCCCTCCTTCTGCTTTTCCAGAAGCTTCTTTTTGCGTGTTATATCGCCGCCGTAGCATTTTGCAAGTACATCCTTGCGCAGCGCTTTTACGGTCTCCCGCGCGATGATCTTGCCGCCGACGGCAGCCTGTACGGGTATTTCGAAAAGCTGCCTGGGGATATTGTCGCGCAGCTTTTCGCAAATGCGCCTTGCACGGGCATATGCACGGTCGGAATGGACAATAAAGGAAAGCGCATCCACTATTTCGCCGTTTAAGAGTATATCCAGCTTGGAAAGCCTGCTTTCGCGGTATTCGCTGAACTCATAATCAAGCGAGGCATAACCCTTGCTTCGTGATTTCAGCAGATCAAAGAAATCGTAAATTATCTCGTTCAGCGGCAGCATATAGTGCAGCTCGGCACGGTTTGTGTCAATATACTTCATGTCGATATATTCGCCGCGCCTGTCGGTACAAAGCTGCATTATCGTGCCGACATATTCGCTCGGTGTGATGATCGTCGCCTTTACATACGGCTCGCACGCTTCTGCGATAGAAGCGGGGTCAGGGTAATTTGTCGGGTTGTCGATATATACCGTTTCGCCGTTTGTTTTTGTTATCTTGTAAATGACGCTCGGCGCCGTGGTGATCAGATCGAGCATAAACTCGCGTTCCAGCCGCTCCTCGGATATTTCCATATGCAGCAGCCCCAGAAAACCGCAGCGGAATCCAAAACCGAGCGCAACGGAGGTTTCCAGCTCGTAGGTGAAGGAAGAATCGTTCAGCGCAAGCTTGTCGAGTGCATCCTTAAGATCACCGTATTTGGAGCCATCCGCCGGGTAAATGCCCGCAAATACCATCGGCTGCGATTTCTTGAACCCCGGCAGGGGTGTTTCCGCCGGGCGGTCGCAAAGCGTAACCGTGTCGCCAACCGTGGTATCGGCAATGCTTTTAATACTTGCGGTGAAGTAACCTACCTCGCCTGCGCGGAGCGTGTCGCACTTGTCAAGCGAAAAGGCGGAAAGTGTGCCCAGCTCGACGACCTCAAACTCCGCTCCGGTGTGCATCATGCGGACTCTGTCGCCGACAGATATGCTCCCGTCCATAACGCGCATATAAACGATAACGCCTTTATAGGAATCATAATAGCTGTCGAAAACAAGCGCTTTCAGCGGGGCTTCGGCATCGCCCTTCGGGTGCGGTACCTCCCGCACGATATATTCAAGCACGCTTTGTATATTTGTCCCCATTTTTGCGCTTATGCAGGGGGCTTCGTCCGCGGGGATCCCTATGATATCCTCTATCTCGTGCCGTGTCATCTCCGGATCGGCGCTGGGCAGATCTATCTTGTTTATAACGGGAAGTATCGCAAGATCATGGTCAACGGCAAGGTAGGCATTCGCAAGCGTCTGCGCCTGGATACCCTGTGTCGCATCTACGATCAGGACAGCGCCCTCGCAGGCGGCAAGCGAGCGCGAAACCTCGTACCCGAAGTCAACATGGCCCGGCGTGTCGATCAGGTTCAGGATATATTCGTTGCCGTCGAGCGCCTTGTAATTGAACCGAACCGCACGCGCCTTGATGGTTATCCCACGTTCGCGTTCGAGCTCCATATTGTCGAGCATCTGCTCCTCGATCCTGCGCTTTTCGACAGCCCCCGTGAATTCGAGCAGCCTGTCGGCAAGCGTGCTTTTCCCGTGGTCTATATGCGCAATAATAGAAAAATTGCGTATTCTTTCAATGTAATCCATTTGTTTCATCCGTTCAAAAGAAGGGCGATGATATTCATCGCCCCTTTTAATGTTTTAAGCTTTATTTGGAAGCCTTTTTCTTTTCGCGCTGCTTGATAACGTGCGAGAGGGCTTCCCACAGCATTCCGGAAACGAACACGGAGGAGAAGAGACCGGCAACTATACCGACAATAAGCGGAAGTGCAAAGTTGCGGATCGATTCGACACCGAGTATGTAAACCATGCCGATAGTGAACAGCGTGGTGAGCGTGGTGTTGATGCTTCTGCCGAGCGTTTCGTGGATGCCCTTGTTGACGACTTCGCCGAAGGGCGCGTCGCCCATCTTGACCTTGTTTTCGCGTATGCGGTCAAAGATGATTATCGTTGCGTTGATGGAATAACCGAGTATCGTGAGCAGAGCAGCGATAATGTTGGAATTTATCGGGATCTGGAGCAGGGAATATACCGTCATCATAACGAACAGGTCGTGCACAAGCGAGCAAACGGCTGCAATGCCGGATGCGAGGTCAAATCTGAACCAGATATAGATGAGCATGAGCACGACAGCTATGCCGACTGCAAGCAGACCCTTTTTTGTGAGGCTGGTGCCGATTGTCGGTTTTACAACGGTGATCTGCTTGTTGCCGATATCCGCCTTTTCGTATTTTGCGGAGATCGCATCGAGCAGCTTGTCCTGCTGTGCGGGTTCAAGCGCCTTTGTACCCGTGCGGATTATTGCAATATCCTCATCGGCAGTGGACTGTGTCGTGGAGGAAACATATTCATGCCCGAGCTCGGCTTCGATAATGGCGTTTATATCATCGCATATTTCGGGGGTAACCGTCTGCCCCAGACCGAGCTGGATCTCCGTACCGCCGGAAAAGTCGATATCGATATTAAAGCCGCGAATGATAAAGGAAAGGATACCCGCAAGGAAAACCGCCGCAAGGATAATGAGCGCGACTTTCCTGTTTTTGATGAAATGGAACTTAGTCATTTTGCGCTCTCCTTCCGATCGATCTGTATTTTCTCGTGTCGCTTATACCCATGCCGAGGCAGAGGTTAAGAAGCAGTCTTGTAACAACGAGCGCGGTGAAGAGGGAAAGAACAACACCGATAAAGAGCGTTGTCGCAAAGCCCTTGATCGTGCCGGAGCCGAGGAAGTAAAGCACTACGCAGGCAATGACGGTTGTCACGTTGGAGTCGAGTATCGCGGCAAATGCTCTGCTGAAGCCGCTTTTTACGGCAGCCTTCGCGGATTTGCCGGAATCGATCTCCTCCTTGATACGTTCGAAAATGACGACGTTCGCATCGACAGCCATGCCGACGGAAAGCACGATGCCCGCGATACCGGCAAGCGTGAGGTTCGCCTGTGTTGCGATAAGCACGAGCCCGAAAATACCGGTGTAGGCGCACAGCGCTATGGAAGCCATCACGCCGCAGAGCCTGTAATAAACGCACATGAAGATTATCACAAGCGCAAGGCCGATCGCACCTGCGATAAGAGCGCGGGAAAGGGAATTCTGTCCGAGCGTCGCGCCGACAGTGCGCTGTTCCTCGACGGAAAGGGTGTATTTGAGCGCGCCCGCGTTGATATTGTTTGCAAGCACCGTTGCGGATTCCTGATCGAAGTTGCCCTCGATGACCGCCTGACCGCCGGTGATGCCTTCCGAAGAAAACTTGGAATCGACCTTCGGGTAGGAAAGGAGCGTGTCATCCATATAGATGTAAAGCGGAGTTCCGCTCTTTGCCGCCTGCTTTGTCGCTTCGGCAAATTTCTTTTCGCCGCTCGCGTTGAATTTAAGCTGTACTACATAGCCGGAGGAAGAACTGTCCGTGGAGCTCACGCCGACATATGCCGATTCGACATCCTTGCCCTCGAGCATGACGTTGTTGTCGTTCGAGGTGCCTTCGCTGCTGCGGAAGGTGAGACGTGCCGTTTTCATGATGCCGTCGATAACCTCATTGGGATCGTCGACATCGGGAATTTCGATAGATATCATATCGTCACCGACAAGATAAGCAAGCGCTTCGGTAAGCCCCTGCCCGTCAAGACGGGTACGCATGACGGAAAGCACCGATTCCATACCGGTGGAGAGTGCATCGCCGGTATCGGTTGTCTGTGCGCGGTAAGTTACGACCGAGCCGCCTGCCAGGTCAAGCCCGAGACGGATGGTCCCGTCATGGAAAATTCCGTTAAGCTGCGTGTCTTTGTTTATGTAAACGCCGCAAACGGTGAGTGCGCATATAAGCACTATCGCAAGCAGGACGAGAACGAAGCGCGACACATATGCAGCGCGTGATTGGTTCATTTGCCAAATACCTCCGGATTTATTTCTAACGGTTCAATTATACATTCAAAGGGAAAATAAGTCAAGCATTTTTTGACCGACAATACCGTATTTTGAAGCAAGCAGGGCTTATATGCGGATATATGCGCAAGCCGCGCGGCACAAAAGCCGTTTCAGCGGATGAAATTCAGAGAACGTTTGTCCACGCAGATATCGATGCTTGTCACCGTTCCGCCGTATTCGCCGTCCAACGTCCATGCCTGACCGCTTTCGAATTCAAAGCGCGCACGGCTCACCTTGCGGTGGATAAACGGGTCGTCGGTTACCGATTTGGTTATGATCTTGTTCAGCATCGTTGTGCTTGCGATAATGTTTTTCGGCGCGGGTACAAGTATCAGCTCGAATATGCCGTCGTCAAAGCTCACATAGCCGTCCGGCAGCTTGAACACCCCGCCTGCGCGCAGGGAATTGGAGACCGAAATGAGTATGAACTCGCCCTCTATTATCTCTCCGTCCGCATCGACACGGCACCGTGTGCGGTGGTTAGCGGTGAGCGAAGCGACACTGTGCAGTATATAAGCATTGTGGCCGAGCAGGTTTTTCACCTGCTGCGGCGTTTCGTAGGAAGTATCGGCAAATATTCCGGTGCAGGCGATATAAACAAAGCGCCGATCGCCGAAAACGCCGATATCTATGGGCGCGGGATCGCGTTCGAGTATCCTGTCGCAGGCATCGCTCAGCTTGGAGGGGATCCCCAGCGAGGCCGCAAAATCGTTTGTGGAGCCGAGAGGGATATACCCCAGCGCCGTCGTAAGACCGCTGCCGACAATTCCGGAAGCGACGTGGTTGAGTGTCCCGTCGCCCCCGGCGGCGATTATCAGTTCGTAATTACCGCCCTCCGCCGCTATAAGCTTTTCGGTTGCCCCCGCGGGCAGCGTGGGCATGACGGTCACCCTGCATCCGCCGCAAGTGAGCCTTTCGACAATGTCAAAAAGCTTTTTTCTGCCGTATCCCTTGCCGGATACCGGGTTTACAAGAAGAAGTGTATTACCTTTCATTTTTCAGCTGTTCCCCCATGAATATACCGCGTTCGGTGATAAAGCCGGTGATAAGCTCTGCGGGCGTAACATCGAACGCCGGATTGTAAACGTTTACCGCAGGGTGTGTGCTGCATTGCGCAAAAAAAGCGTGTGTGACCTCCTCGCTCGGGCGCTGCTCGATAACTATATCGCCGCCGCCGGCGGTATCCGCATCGAATGTAGAAAACGGCGCGCAGACGTAAAAAGGGATATTGTAACGCTTTGCGATAACGGCAAGCGCAAGCGTACCGACCTTGTTTGCCGTGTCGCCGTTTGCGGCGATCCTGTCCGCGCCGACAAGTATGATATCGACCTTCCCGGAGGCAATGGCGGAGGCGGCGGCACCGTCGCATTCGAGCGTGACGGGTATCCCGGATTGCGCAAGCTCAAAGGCTGTCAGCCTTGCACCCTGCAGAAGCGGCCGCGTTTCATCGGCGATAACGCTTACTTTTTTGCCCTTTTTCGCCGCAACATATACCGGTGCGAGTGCCGTGCCGTAGCGCACCGCGGCAAGCGCGCCCGCGTTGCAGTGCGTGAGTATGCACGCGCCGTCCTTTATAAGAGGTTCGCCGTATTCTCCGATCGCGCGGCAATCGGCAATGCTTTCGTTATATACAGCAAGCGCTTCGTCTTTAAGCGCTTTTTTTACCTCGGGAATTCCAAATGCCGCCGAGGATTCCGCACGGGAAAGCATTCTTTCCGCGGAGTGGCGGAGGTTCACCGCCGTCGGCCTTGCGCCCGAAAGGTATTGCACGTTCTTGCGCAGCGAATACATAAAGCCGGCGGGTGACGTATCCTCGAACCGCACGGCGGCGGCATATATGCCGATGGCGGCAGCCACGCCGATAGCCGGCGCGCCGCGGATCTCAAGCCGTTTTATGATACCGTGAAGCTCGATGCAGTCGCAGCAGGAGCGTATTTCGAGCCTGCCCGGTAGTTGTGTCTGATCGATGTACATCAAAAGGTCTTTTTCGGTATCGAGCCAAACCGTATCCTGCATACTTCCTGCCTCCCTGCGGAATTTTCTTTATTATATCATACGGAATTTTATATTGCAATATTTTTCCCGTTGTGCTACACTCCGAAGGTAAACAATCTTTTTGTGCAAGAAAGGCGAACGCTATGAAAACAACTGGTCTTTGCACCCCGCGGCAAAGCGAGCATCAATTTGATATGAACACATTTGTCCCGGTAGAGTCGCTTTGCGGAACTGCGCCGGAGGAGGACGGCTTTATCTATGCCGATTCCCGCGTTGCTCCCTTTGTGCTCGGCGGGCTGCTCCATCCGGATGAAAACTGCGGCGAGTATTACCGGCTGGATGCTTCCGCAAAGGAGATTTATTCCGATGCAAACCGCAGCCTTGCCGCCTGCACGCCCGGCGGAACCGTGCGTTTTGCGACGGATGCAAAGGAAATCGCGCTCCGTATCACTCTTCGTGCCGGCTGCTTCGGGATGCACCATTTCTGTGACCGCGGTGTTTACGGTATCGACGTATATTTCGGCACCGGCACCGCACGGCGCTACACCGGCAAAATAATGCAGACCTTTGCGGAAAACCACGATGTCAACCGCGGCACCGTGTCCGTAGCCGGGGAAGACAGGTTCAATGAGGTTATGATCGAGCTGCCGCTTTATGCCGGTATCGAAACGCTGAAAATCGGCCTGAAGCCCGGCGAGCTTGTCGGCGCGCCCACGCCGCGCTCCACGGGTGCGGTTGCATTTTACGGCAGCTCCATCACACAGGGCGGCTGCGTTTCCCGCCCCGGAAATTCCTATTGCAATATCATCTGCCGCGCGCTGGATGCCGATTGCTGCAATTACGGCTTTTCCGGCAGCGCCATGGGCGAAACCGAGGTCGCCTCGCATATCGCCTCGCGTGATCTTGCCTGTTTTGTCATGGATTATGACTTCAACTCGCTCTCCTGCGAAACGCTCCGCGCCACGCACGAACCCTTTTTCAAGGTTATCCGCGCCGCACAGCCCACGCTCCCCGTGGTTTTTGTCACTCATCCGTTTTATTCGGAACCCACGGAAAACGACCTTGCCCGTATCGCGATAATCCGCGAAACCTACGAAAATGCGCTTGCCGCCGGAGATAAAAACATCCGCTTTGTAAACAGCGGCGAGTTTTTCACTTCGGATATGCGCGATCTTTACGCCGTAGATAACCTCCACCCGAACGATCTCGGTCAGTTCTCCATGGCGTGCGAGATACTCCCCGCCGTCCGCGGGCTGCTCGGCAAATAGCCTGCCGGAAAAAGCATAAAAGGGAAGCGGTCGCCCCGCCTCCCTTGTTTTTTGCTGTTTACAGCACCGGAAGTGTATATGTACCGAGATAAGCGCGTTTAAGAAGAAGATAATCCACCGCATCGATACTTCCGTTTGAATCTATGTCTGCAAGAACGGTTCTGTACTGCTTATCGAAAGTGCCGAGAATAATACGTTTAAGATAAAGAACGTCGGCTGCGTCGATCTTGCCGCTGGCATCTATATCGCCGAGAAGCCCTCTGTCGGGTACATCGAGTACATCCAGAATTGCGCTTTTCAGCTCTTCGTGCCGGTACATTTTTTTGATAAACGTTTTTATATCCGCATCCTTTACGGTGATTTCGACAGTGATCGTTTCACCGAAAACATCCTTGGAATTGTCCTTGTGTGCCGATTCAAAATCGTCGGATCTGTCGGGGTAGATGAGTATCCATTCGCCGCGTATTATTTCAAGCGCGGTTTCAAGCGTGATATCGGCGGTGAAGTTAAGAACAACACGGTCATGCACGAAATAAGGGTCCTTCATTCGCGAATCGACATATATGTCGATCTCTTTGTCCGTCGGAATCTTCTTCCCGGATGTCGTTTCGGCAAAAACCGTTGCCGGTGCCGCCGATAAAACTATCGTCAGTGCGAAAAGAATAAGAGCAATCGCTTTTTTCATATCGGGTCTCCTTATTAAAAAGTGGTTGGTTACCGAGGCGGGAAGTAATATGTTTGTTCGTAGTATCGCTTGCATCGCCGCGTGAAGTTGTAATAAATTCACACGAATGACAATGCCGTCACGCTCTGAAAATTATGCACCAACCTTTATTTATATTTTTGCCGTTGCAAGCGATCAACCGGCTAAAATGATCCGTTCGTTTCGGCAATTTCCTATGTGCGATTATATATTATCACAAATCTAAAGTACAGTTTACAAGGGACTACACAGGGTAGGTATCTGACGGGAGGGGTTCC